>Ga0209008_1000006_pt1 | contig 175547 bp, 137 predicted proteins | sample JacPin_JW_Ref_O3_FD_187963 | JGI IMG/M metagenome (GOLD analysis project Ga0209008, IMG submission 187963) | Forest soil microbial communities from Algoma, Ontario, Canada - Jack Pine, Ontario site 1_JW_Ref_O3 (SPAdes) (version 2) | ecosystem: Environmental > Terrestrial > Soil > Boreal... | reverse complement strand
CTCAGCGAAACCTAGTGTACTCGGAAACGCTCGCAGAAAAATATCAGCCGCAGGATCTAGACGGGTTCATTGGCTTAGAAAAGCAGCGAAAAATGCTCGCGAATCTTGCGGCACGCGGCACGACTGGCACCACGGGAATCCTGATGCACGGAAGCACAGGCACGGGTAAGACTTCCTGTGCTTTTGCATTTTCCCGCCTTGCCGATTGTGAGATCCACCACCTGCCAGCGCAGGATTGCAAATTGGACGAACTACAGCGAGTCGCGGATATTTGCGCTCGCTATCCTTATGATTGGAAAGTCGGCCGGCCGTGTAAGCACCACGCGATAATTATAGATGAAGCGGATTTGCTCCACAGTAGCAGCCAAAATTTCCTGCTCTCGCGACTCGATAACTCTGCTCCCCTACCGTTCACCTTTGTCTTGCTCACCTGTAATTCGTTGGAACGATTCGAACCGCGTCTAATCTCGCGACTTATTCAGTTGCCGAAGTTTTCTGGTTATGGAATTTCGCAAGGCGTAAAAGATTTGCTCACCCGGATCTGGAAAGAACGTGCGGGCGACGCGCCTATGGTGGATCTGGACGGGGTGCCAACAAGCTCAGTACGCGAGGCGTTGTCCTGGCTGGACACACAACTCCTCAGTATTTGAGGTCGCAGCATATCGGAGCGCGAAAGCGCAGGAGGATTGTATGCAGAAGAAAAACGTAGCGGCGGTAACGGTTGAACCTCTGAGCGTTTGCCAGAACTGCGGCAAAAAGTTTACAGAGGACAAGCTGGAGGAAATCACGCATGGATTTTGGGAGCGCGTATCGGCCGGCGAGATTTGCCCTTCAGGTGAATGCCCGTCTTGTGGATCGCTCACGACGCCAGAACAAAATGCACTGACACCCTACAGGGCCGTGCTTCGAAAGCTCTTGGACACGGTGCAAGCTACGGGCGGCTTGCTCGTCTATCCCAATGGCACAGTAGCGCCGGCAGGAGATCCGGATCGGATTGATCTTGGGGACGTGGTGCAAGTTGCGCGCGGGTTGCTCGGTCCTGGCGTGCCAATGAAAATGCGAAATGGACGCGCCGGGTAATGGTGGCGAGTGTCGCAGCAATCTTGACAACAGATGTACACTGTTGTAACGTGTACCGTTGGAGGACTACTCGCGTGGCTAAACAGAAATCCCGTGAAGACGACAAACAATATGGTCCGACTCCTGAATTCAGCGAGAGTCGCCGAAACGTGAGGCTTTCTATCGTTGTTACGGAAGCGCAATTACAGGCTGCGAAGGAAGTTGCAGCGAAGCAGAAGCCAAGACAAACCGTGTCATCGTGGGGCCTTGGAATCATTTTGGGCGCTTTGGAAAAGGAAGGTTATAAGAAATGGTGAGCGCACCTACTTTTGCAGCGGCCGGCGAGGATTGGTTGCAGCGCCTTCCTGAAGATATTCGGCGCAATGGGAAACCGCTCGCGGAGAATACGCAGAAAGTTTACCGCCACGGCTTCGCGCGTGCTGCGCGAATTCTGGGGGCTGCGCCTCTGTCTGCGATCAACAATATAGTGGTGCGCGACTTTGTTGCCACGCTTCGCAGCGAAAAAGCGTCGCCAGCTACAATCTTGAGTGTGTTGAACGTGGTGAAACTGGTTACAGAATCCGTTTCTAATGGCGATGGCACTCCGATCTATCCTCTGAAAATAAATCCCGATTTTGCCCGCGTTCCGAGAGTGATTCCGGAAGAGCAAAATGCTCCCGCGGCAAGCCGCGAGCAAATAGAACGCGCCCTTGCCATCCCAGAGCTGCGCGGCCCTGTAGCAGTTGCGGCAGGCTGCGGGCTCCGGATAAGCGAAATTTTGGCTCTTACCGTGGCTGGAGGCCCGGATTCTGACGAGTACGATAGCAATTCGGCGGTCATACATATTAGAAAAACGCTCAAGACACCTAGCGCGCGTCGCTCAGTTCCCGTTCGAGCGGATCTGAATGCCTATTTGAAGGGACTTGCGCCTCTTTCCGAGATTCTGTTCCCCGTGGCGCAGCACAGGCTTTATAGCCTGTTGGATAGCGCGCAATTGCCCCCACCCCACAGTTATCGCAGGTTCTTCAGCGGGAATTGCGATACCGCAGGGATGCATCCTGGCGCGTTAAAGAAAATTATGGGCCACGCTAAAAACGGAATCACGGAACGATATTCTCGGGCCGCTGTGGACGACCTGAAGTTTTTGCGATCTGAAATTGACAAAATTCTGCTTGGCTTCGACCTACCCGAAGCGGCGCCGCTATTCCCTTCCCTCGAACCCTGCGAGGCGATCGCTTGAGCGTAATTCTCGCCATCATCGTGTACCCCATTGTGGTGTACGCGATCTTTTTCGACAGGAAGGCTCGGAAGAAGTCTTCGGAAACTTATCGCAGAGAGCGAGCCTACCGCCATGCTGAAAAAGCGGCCGCGCAATACGCGGCTCTCCCCGTGGTTGTCCGCGAAGCACGCGAAACACGAGAAACACGGCGCGTGCCAGTTCGAAAGTCTCAAGCAGCGGTCAAGGTTGAAGTTCCTGCCTTTCTCGTGGATGTGGAAAGCGCACTGATAAATTTGCAGTACAAAAAGAAAGACGCGGCGCAAGCAGCACAGCGTGCGACGGGCGACGACTTTGGAACACGACTCAAGAATGCTTTAGAAATTCTCAGATTACCGGATGCGAAGCTGACAGTTTGAAAACGCACGCCTGCTTGACGATTCGACGCCCTTTTCAGTTCGGGCAATCGCGTTCGGGACGTCGAGTCTCCTTCACGAAGCACAATTCGCCCACACCCGTTCCGCCTTTCAATGTGAAATCGACCCGTCGGGTCGGATCGATCTCGGCTCCGCATTTTCCGCATGGCTCGGTCGATGTCTCGCTCATCTAAGTCTTCACAACCTCGCGGACACTCTAGTACAGCCTTAGAAGCCAGCCGGATCGGACGCGCGATCTCGGTCACGGGTCGAACGTTGGTCGAACAGTACCTAACCCATCGTAGAAATACTCATATATTTACTTGACATCGGTAGAAGTACTCGATTATACGGTTACGACATTTTGTGCCGTGGAGGAATTATGCTTCTAAAACGGCTGACGCTTCTGACTTGTATTCTTGTTTTCCCGCTTCCTCTGACCACGGTTGCGATTGCACAGCAGGGCTCCTCTCCGAGCGGCCAACCGGCGTCTCACTTGCCCGATATCTACATGGCACAGCATCCGCTGCCTTCGGGTACAAATGTCGTGTTGGCCGGGACAACCACGACTGGCGGAGCATCAGGATCAATTTCGCTTAGTGCCGCTGCAAATGGGCAGAGTCAAATTCAACTTCAACTGCCTTCCGGATCAGAGACGGAGAGTAGATCGATTTCGCGCTTTTGGCGGGCCGGAACATGGACCGACTCAAGCGGCGCCGCACACCCGGCCCCTCCGCAAGACCTCATGGGACCTCACCCCGCGTGGTTCTATCCTTCGCTCGTTCTGATGTCCGGTCTCGGTTCGCCCGATTACGTCAGTTCAGACCTTGGACTTGAGACACGCAACGGAATATCCGTGGAACACATCGCAGTCTGGCAGCTGCCGATCAGCACCGTCCCCGCTTCGTCTGTGGCGTACGTCAAGCAGCAAACCCAATACGACATCTATCTGGACCCCTCGACTTGGCTACCAGTCGCGATGACTTTCAACCGGCAATTCGACCCCGCAGCTCCGAGCCAATTCCTAGCGCCAGCGCAGACTTCGAGTGCTGGCGTACTGGAGGAGGTCCGATACTCGAACTATCAGCAGGTCCAAGGCATCCCGATTGCGTTTCATCTGCAAGTATTTTTTCAGGGTACGCTCTTTTCAGATATTCAGATTTCGTCGGCGAAGTTTAACCCGAGCCAAGCCTCGGTTGAAGCGCAGTGATTCAACGGCGAATTGAACGGAATTAGCTAAAGCGGAGGGCATCCCCATGCGGCTGTCTCGCGTTGTATGCTGGCTCTTTGCGTCCCTGACGATTATTTCGCTCGCTCCGTCGGCAATCGCCCAGCAGGATCAGGATTTTGAAACGGGCTTGAACCCGTACCGGACGTATCAAACGGGCAACATCGATTCGATTGACGTGCTCAATCGAAGTCTCAATGTAGACATTCCGTTGATTTCCTATCCTCAGCGCGGAGACAAATTACATCTCGACTTTGATCTTCACTACATAAACCAGGGCAATTGGTTTAACTGCACCCCAGGGACGAATTGCAGTGGCTATTATGGAAGTGGGCCAGCCCTCATCAATGGCTTCGGCGTGATTCTCAAGGATTGGCCGAGCAGCTGGGGGACGACGTGTCAGTCTACCGGAGATCAATACGGGGATTGGACGTGCCAAGGCGGCGCAACAATGTTCGATGGTTCCAGTCATTCAATGCTGCCATTTACGGTGAGCAATTGGGAATCCGAAGACACGAGTGGACTGCAATTGGGCGGCGTGTTTGCCTTGGGGGGAGGGAATACCCCTCCGGTCCTGATAGATGCCAACGGCACGCAGTACACTCAGCCATATGCTCCGTCCTACTTTCCGGGTCCTGTCGGCGGCTGGAGTTATCTTAACTATGTTCCAACTTTGGTGGAAGATGCCAACGGAAACGAGATCACCTATTCGCAGACTGCCGGCTGGACCGACACAATGGGTCGGGCGATCCCCATACCCGTTGCACTCACGCCCGCTCAGGTCACTAATCCTAATACATGTCCGCAAGTGCCCTTGGCGCCGGTCGCGGCCTACACCTGGAGTTTGCCGGGCGTCAGTGGAGGAACTTACTCGCTTACTTTCTGCTACGTATATGTTCCCGTGACTGTCAACTGGGATATGCAAATCCAGCACAAAACCGAGGAGGAATTGCAAACCGTTATACTTCCCAATGGCACCAGTTGGACGTTTCAGTACACGTCCGATGGCAACGGGGACCTGTCGCAAATCACCTTTCCTACGGGTGGAACGCTTTCGTACACGTGGACTACAGAAGACCCACTCTGCGCGGCATATTATTACTCCAACGCCAGGGCCGTGGTAACCCGCACTCTGAATCCGAACGATGGTGTGAGCCCAGCAGGAACATGGAAGTACGGTTATATAAGCAACGTGGTACCCGTTGTAACTGATCCAGCCTCCAATGACACCGTCCATACATTCAGCTCGTTGATCACTAACGCGTGCCCATATTACGAAACGGAGACGCAATACTACCAGGGCTCCCATACCAGCGGGACCCTACTGAAGACGGTGAGCACCAAGTACCAGTCACTGTGGTCCTCCTCCATCTTTCCGACAGGGCTCGGGCAGCCCTCTCAAACAACGAGTTTATGGGCCAACGGTCAGGAAAATGAAACGGCCTACAGCTACGATAGCGCTCTGAATTTTCATGCCGCAGACTACGTAAGCTCAACTGAATTCTCCACTCACATGGGAGGTACTTACCCGCCCGCCAGTTACGGATTGCTAGAAACGAAGAAGGACTACGACTACGGCAACGGCGCGCCGGGATCGCTGCTCCGCACCACGACGACGACTTATGAGGCTTTGTCGAACTCAAACTATTTGACCAACAACATGCTCGCCTTGCCCGCTTCCGTCGCCATAACGGGTTCGGGTCCGGGTTCCACCACGACGTATGCTTTCGATCAGACAACCCCGGTGTCTTCAGGCATCACAACCATGCACAGTTCGAGCCCGCCCGGAGGGACGTATCGCGGAAATCCAACGACGGTTTCGCGCTATCTGAACACGACCGGAACTTACTTAAACACCACCTCGACGTTCTTCGACACCGGAATGGTCCACGTCGTAACGGACCCGAAAACAAACCCAACGGCGACGTACCTGTATTCCCCAACCTATGTGGGAGCTTACGTCACGAGCGTAACGAATGCTGCGAACCAGACGACTACCTATGCCTATGATTTCAACACGGGTTTGCTGACATCGACGACTGACCCGAACAATCAAACGACTAGTTCCACATACGACGACATGCTCCGCACAACGGAGATCAATTATCCTGACGGTGGCGTGACGACCTTTACTTACCAAACGGCCTATCAAACTGAAATTACAGAAAAAATGGATACGTCCGGAGACAACCGCATTAGCTTCATTTGGGTGGACGGTGTGGGCCGCGAGGGCAGAGTCGCGGTTACGAATGGCGAAACGCTAGGTTACGACGAAACCGTGGATATCTGCTACAACGGACTCGGTCAAATCAGTTTCCAAGGCTACCCATTTCAGGACGGCGGTTGGAGCGCTCCCCGAAGCTGTAGCATCGCCGGAGATTCATTCACATATGACGCTCTAAGCCGCAACACCAAGGTGAGCCACTTTGACGGCTCGGCCATTTCGACATCCTACACCGGGAATGCGGCGACCGTAACGGACGAGCAGAGCAAGACCCGTGAAAGTTTTGCGGATGGCTTGGGTCGCCTCGAAGAGGTAATCGAGAATCCCGGCGGCTTGAATTACGTCACGAACTACACACACGACGCCCTCGACGATCTCACCGGCGTGACACAGGTCAGCTCTCATTCTCGTACGTTCACCTATGATTCTCTCTCGCGTCTCACCAGCGCCGCGAATCCCGAATCGGGCACTGTCAGCTACACTTATGATAGCGACGGCAACGTCACTGGGAGGACTGACGCGCGGAGCATCACCACAACATATTCCTACGATGCGCTGAATCGAATAACGGGCAAGGCCTATTCCGATGGATCAGAGGTAGTCTCGTTCGGATACGACGTAAACAATGCCTGGGGAGCCTCACTCACGAACACAGTAGGCCGCCTCGCGTGGGAGGACGTCAACTATCCGGCCAGCGGCAGTTCACAGTACGCAACCTGGAGCACATTCAGCTACGATCCGTTGGGCCGCCCGCTGTCTGAGTCACACTGCTTACCGTCGCCAATTGTCTCCTGTCAGAGTTTGTGGACTATAAGCGGAACCCGCAATCTTCTTGGCGACCTCACATCGCTCTCGAACGGCGCGGGCGTGACGTTCTCGTATTCTTATAACGCGGCGGGGCGTCCAATCACGACCACCAGCAGCCTCGTTGACACACAGCATCCGGCAACGCTCGTCTCTGGCGTGCATTATAATGCGGCAAGCAGTATCACGGCGGCAGCACTCGGAAATGGGTTAATGGAAACGTCTGCTTACAACGGTCGCCTCCAACCGTGCCGGTTGAATCTCAACTCCTCCGGCACGGCACTCAGCTCATGCACCGCTGCGGTACCCTCGGGGAATGTGCTGGACCTGAATGTGGGGTTAAACTACGGCTCGGGAGATAATGGTAACGTGATGTCGTTCTCTGCTGTCGGGGCGCAGACATTCAGCCGGAGTTACACCTACGACGCCCTCAACCGAATCTATACGATGTCCGCACCGGGAGACCAGTGCACTGGGTTGCAGTGGACCATTGATGCTTGGGGCAATCGCACGAATCAGACCGCTACTGGAGGGACGTGCGACGCATTCAGTCAGCCCGTCGGCACCAACAATCGCTTCAGCAATTCGTCGTATCAGTACGACGCGGCGGGAAACATGCTAAACGACGGCGTTCACGCATACGCCTACGACGCGGAAAATCGCATCAGCTCTGTGGACAGCGGGTCCACCGCGACCTACGTCTACGATGCAGAGGGGCGGCGAGTCCAAAAGACGGTTTCTGGCACCTCCCGCGCTTACATCTACGACTTCCAAGGGAAGGTGCTCTCTGAGCTGGTCGGCACGACTCCGAACGTGAATTATGCGTACTTTAATGGTCAAGCACTGGCAGAGTATTTCGCCAGCACGACGTACTTCTTCTCCAGCGATCAACTCGGCTCGACGCGGCTGCTGACGGCGTACCCCACGCCGAGCGTCGCCGAGTGTGACGACTATTATCCATTCGGCGAACTCATTGCCTGCGGCTCGACGGGCGAAACCACTCATAAATTCACCGGGAAAGAACGCGACACAGAATCGAATCTCGATAATTTCGAGCACCGATACAGGTCCAGTACACTCGGGCGCTTCATGTCGCCAGACCCGGCAGGGATGATGGCGGCCGACATCGGAAATCCGCAAACGCTAAATCGCTACTCTTACGTGCTAAATAGTCCGCTTAGCTTTACGGATCCGCTTGGGCTGGATTGCGCTTACTTGAATGATACTGGAACTGCGGTTGAACAAGGCGGTGTCTCCAACGACATTGACGCACAAACATGCGGAAAGACCGGAGGCTATTGGGTACTTGGCACCCTAACGTCCGTTAGCATCGATTCGAACGCAACAACGATCTCACTCGAAGGAACTTCTAACGGGACGGATCAAACGTTCGCGGACTTCCAACAAAACGCAGTCATAACAGTGGGCGAGTACAACAACACTGAATTGAACCAATTCAATCACATTGCACTTGGCATTGCCGGGCAGGCGCAGTATGGCCAAAATCCGCGAAGCGATGCACATTTCGTGTGGTCAGTTTTCATTCATGGGTCAAGCGCAGCTGTTCCAGGCGCAATCAAGCCCCAAGTGGGCGGCCAGCTCCTGCGAGTCTCTCACATTCCTGTCACCGGGATGCAAGCGCAGATGCTCCAGGAAGCCATAAACAATAGTGCGCAAAATCCGCCGCCGTATACGGTTTTCGGCCAAACCGGGTGCGATTGTGGAACGTGGGCGCAAACGATGCTAGGTGACGTTGGGATCAACTCTGGCCCACCGGCGCCGGTCCCGGAAGTTCTAATGAACCAGCTTCCCCAACAATAATTCGCAACAGCAGCAGAGAGTAGTCTTGACCGCCGCGATGAGAAGGAATTTATGATTTGGCTCATGTTTTTGGTATGCCTCGGAATCATGGTGGTCGTTGGGATGGGCGTTAAGGGGCTCAGACGGTGGTTTCTGATCTCGGGATGCTTGGGTGTGCTGGTTGCGCTTACGCTGATGACCGCGGCGACCTACCACATGGTTAGGCCCAACATTCTTCTTGTGCTGTGGCCGCCGTCGATCGTCGGCCTTGCTGATCCGTCAACTCTATCGGACAAAATCGTGGTCGCGCTGTTCGAATTCGGAGGCAACTTTATCCTTTACGGGTGCGTGGGGACACTAGTTGGATTGTGTGTTCGGCTGTGCTTCCGGCGGCGGTTCGCCGAATCTTCTCCGCGGCCCAAGTAAATGCCTTAGAGGGTTTAATGATGCCCACTCTGCGCTCCCCTACACTTCAATCTTCCGCCGCGTTGCGAACTGGTACGCGGGTCGAGAAGATCAATTCCACGCACGGCGATTCCCACCCAAATTGTGCGCACGGCACTATCAATACGTCGCTCGGCGCAAAAATGTGGCATGGCCAAATGACGCACGGGTACCTCGTGGTGTGGGACGACTGCAAGGCCTCTGCGTTCGTTGTGGGTGACAGAATCCGGAAACTGGCGAAGGAATAGCGCCACCGGGCGTACCATTGAGTTTTGAGAAACGTTAGAAGATCATTCGGACAATGTATAACCTTCCAAAATTCGAGCGGACGTGGGTGAGGACGTTAAGCGGAGAGACGTTTCTTTTCACTAAGAGGAATAATGAAGACTTCTGGATTTCGCGGTTCCCTGGAACCGTCAGCCACGTCGTGGCCTTCGCAAAACATACAGCAACCGTGCGACGCTTCCGCCGCATTCAGCGACTCTGGAAATGGGGCGGCAAATATTTCTTCAGAGCTAGACTCCTCCAAGCGCTCTACTCCTGATTTGGTTCTATGGAGATTTTGGGATGCGGGTTACGAGCGGAGTTGCCACGGTGCGCCTGCAATCGTGGATCTTGGCGAAATCTGATGTACCAATAAACCCTACTTGACATCAAACTGACATTATCGGTGCGGAAAACAACGGCACACAACGGCATGGAATGGCAGATAAATCGAAAAGAATCAGCAAAAGGCTTTGCGAAATGAGGGCAGGTTCGGTTCCAGAATCTGATGTACTGCCAATTGTACGACCTCCCAGCCGAAGGGGAGACAACAAAAAAGGGTCGTTCGCACGACCCTGATCTACTTTACTGACGGATCGGATTTTCGTCAACCACCCGCCGTGCATCCACGTTCGAATTCCCACGATTTCCACAGCAATGCACGCCCCAACAACAAGCGCAGATTTGCTTACGACTTGATGATTTTCACGAGCCGCGGGGCCCCTTCCATTCATCTCTAGCCAATTCATAGAAATTGATGATGCGGCCGCGCCCAGGAACTGCTTCCCGTCGCACATATTTGAATCCGCACGCGCGCAAGATATGTTCCGACGCGGCGTTGCCTTCTTCCGCATCCGCTTCCACCCACTCCAGCCCCAGCCGCGTAAACGCAACCTCAATGAAAGCCCGCGACGCTTCCGACGCCAGCCCGCGTCTCCAGTAGGGCCGAGCTAGATAGTACCCAAGACTTGCGCCCATGCCGTTGCCCGGAGCCCGCAGACCACAACATCCGATGTACTTCGCTTCTGGTTTGAAAACGGCGGCCCACAAGCCGTAAGTTTCCGCAGGCCTGCCTAGATATTGTTCCCGAAAACGAGACCGCGCTTTCTCCGTCGTCCAGGCCTGCCTTCCCACGTACCGCCGCACTTCAGCGTCGGTGTGCATGCTCACAAAATCAGCCTCATCGTCAGCTTCGTGCGACCGGAAGAGCAATCTTGCTGTCTCGAGAAAAATCATCATGCCCGCCGAACAGATGAGAACTTTATCACAGCAGAAAACCGCCGCCCCAAACACCCGCTTGCTCCGCAGCGAACCATTAAGTTAGGCTCGGGCCATCGTGGCGCCTGAAAGCGAAACAAACATTCGCGTAGGCACTTCCGCATTCACCGCGGCCGGTTGGGAAGGCGCGTTCTATCCCGCCGGAATGCAGACTCGCGATTTTCTCACCTACTACGCCACAAAATTCAACACCGTCGAAGTGGATAGCACTTTCTATCGCACCCCGGCGCGCTCCACCGTCACTGGATGGTCCAACAAGACCCCGCCTGGCTTCGTGTTCTCGCTGAAAGTTCCTCAATCCATCACCCATGAAAAATGCCTGGAAGATTGCGACGAGGAATTCAAGACATTCGTGGACACTGCGGAAATCCTAGGCAAAGACAAGCTCGGCCCCATGCTCTTGCAGTTTCCCTACTTCAATCGCACCAAGTTCAAATCCGGCGCCGAATTTCTCGCGCGCCTGCGCCCCTTCTTGCAGAAACTTCCCAAGGACCATCAATTCGCTCTGGAAATCCGCAATAAGAATTGGCTCGACGACAATTTCACACAACTCTTGCGCGAATGCCGCGTCGCGCTCGCGGTGATTGATCAAGCCTGGATGCCAGGGATCGTGGAATTGACCAGTCGCCTCGATCCCATCACCGCCGACTTTACCTACGTCCGTTGGCTGGGGGATCGCAAAGGAATTGAGGAAGAGACCAAAGTGTGGGACAAAACCATCGTGGACCGCCGCGCCGCCCTATCGCGCTGGGTGGACTACTGTTACCAAACCACGCGTCGCGGCATCAAAGTGTACGCCTACGCCAACAACCACTACGCGGGCTTCGCGCCGGCAACGGTCGCGTTGTTCTGGGAACTTTGGGAAAAGCGCCGGGAGAACGCCTGACGCGGCCTGCGCTTCTGACAGCAATCTGAGTATGATGGTGAATGAATGAACGAGCTTTTCAAACAGGCGATGTCTCTCGGGCTCGTCGGGAAGTGTGTCGCCGCGATTATCGGAATCCTTATCATTCATGGCGGCTTTCACTTGCTGGAGCAAACGCTGCCCCGGCGTTTTGGCCGCGCTGATGCGCGCTACAAGGTTCGCAAGTTCGTCGTTTTTACTGGATACCTCGCGATTCTGCTGTTCCTGGCGATCCTTTTTGAAGATCGCCTAGGCCGGCTCAGCTTTGCCCTCGGCGTCGCCGGCGCGGGCGTCGCTGTCGCTCTGCAGGACCTGCTGGCCAGTATCGCCGGCGCCTTCTCTATCGGTTTTTCGAAGTTGTACGTCGTGGGAGACAGAGTTCAGATCGGCGAAACGCGCGGCGACGTGATTGATATCGGCTTGCTGCGTACCACCTTGATGGAAGTCGGCAGCTGGGTCGGCCGGGATTTGTACAGCGGACGCATCGTGCGCATCCCCAATAACGCCGTCTTAAAAGGTTCCGTTTTCAACTACTCGCAAGGATTTCGCTTCATCTGGGACCAGATCAAAGTCGTGTTTACCATCACTAGCGACACCGAGCTGGCCAGGGCCACTCTCCTCCGCGTCGCAAACGAAGTGATCGGAGAATACCTGGTAGAGGCGCAGAACTCCTGGAATGCAGTGAGCGACGACTATCGCAGCGAAAATCCGTCCATTGAGCCTGTCGTAGCCCTCGCGGTGAATGCCGCCTCGCTGGAGTTCACAGTCAACTACGTGGTGGACTACACCAAAAGAAGCGAAATGCAGGATCGCTTGTTCACGAAAATCGTGGACGAAGTCGCCAATAGCAGTGGGCGCCTCGTATGGAACTCTGCGGGAGTCACCGTTATCAACCAGACGTCCAATCCCGACCCGCTTGCCACGCGGCCGCCAGCTTCCCGGCCCATCGCTCCGCACCCGGCTGAAACCCGCTGATCCGACCGCAAGAATCGGCGACGCTCCCGGCAGATTGCCATCGTCGAACACCTGAGCGACTCGCAGCCGTTCTTTCCCCGCTGTGCTGGGGACTGTTAATTGGCGTCGGCAATATTGCGCACGCGAATCATGTCCGAGCGTCCATCCAACACACCCGTCACCACCACGTTCTTGCCAAAATATTTTTGCGCCTGCGCCTGATCGTCCAGGTGATACCAGACCTCATTCGCATCGTCGCGCAAGATGTATCGGACGCCATTCTGCGAAAGGATTTTGCCCGTGAACGTCGAGGTTGCTGGTTCATCTCCCGGCGACACGCCCACGAACGCGACTGGTGCAGCAGAAGCTCGCGGTTGGCTGGACGGTGCGCCCGCAACCAACAAAGCGGAACCGGAAAGAAACAGCAGTGTGAAGCGCAGCACTGAAGTTTTGCTCACAACCGACCTCTCTCACAGAAATGGGGCGGGCGAAGCAAATGATAGTAGCGCAGAGAAATTCCTGCCCTCAGGTATTCCCTGTAAAACCATACCAATCAGCGCTGTAGGGTCCTGGTACGCAATCTTGGGGAACTTGGCGCGTCATGATTTTCGCCGCTGCGTCCGCGACTAGGGCAGCGCGGATGGAGCGAGGCCCGCGCGGCGCGCGGCGTCTTCATTTTCGCTGAGCGCGTTTTGGATCTGCTGGGCGCGCTCGTCGAGCGACTGGATCCGGTTGGTGGTCAAGTTGCCGCCCCAGTTGGGCGTCACCGGCAGCAGCGTGATCCCCTGGGCTGCCGCTTCGTTCGACATGTCCGCCAACTGATTCTGCACACCGTCGTACTGGCCGATCAGATCGCTCTGTCTTTCCCGCAGCACCGCGTGTTCCTGCCCCGGGCTCAACGGCCTCTGCGCCGCTTGCAGGACCTCCGCTGGATCCTGAAATACTGCGGATGACACGCCATTCTGCTGCGCCGTATCCTGCAGCGCGCCAATCTGCTGCTCGATTTCCTGCCCGCGAATCGCGAGCTGCTGGATCGCGTTGTCCGTGGTGATGCCTTCGCAGGGCGCATCGAATTGCAGCCCGATCGTCACTCCCGGGTCCGTGTTTCCCGTGGCGCGGAAATCGCGCAAGCTTGCTTCCCGGCTGCTGATGTCATCGAGTTCTGCGTAGAGCGATTCAAGCTGCGATGCGTACCACACCGGGTTCTGCTCGGCGATTGCAGGCACGTTTGTTGCGCGCGCGATCTGAGATCCGGAAACTCGCCGCCGCGCTTGTGCCGGAGCAGAACTGCTCGCCGGAGCGGGCTGTGCGTCGTTGGCCGCTGCCTGCGGCTTCGGCCACATCCGATCAATGTCGTCGTTGGTGTACACTTTCTTCTCGCGGTCCGGCCGCGCCACGGGTGGCACAGGCGTCGCACTTGGCGCTGCTGTCGCGGTTAACGCGGGCGCCGTACTTGTCGCAGACGTCGCGGTTGGCGCGGGAGTCGCGGGTTTGTCGTCGCCCAGAGCGAACGCCGGAATGGCGATCAGCGAACAGAAAATCGCGGCGAGCACAGCGTGGGAAAACGAAAGAGCAGGAATCTTGTTACGCATGGACGTGCCTCCGTCCCTCAGTGTGGGAAGTATGGCATGCACGCGGGACTGATGTAAATACGGCGATACCCTGTGTCGTCGACATAAATAGGAAGGAAGGCCCATGAAGCTCGATTCAAAAAAGACAGCATTGCTGACTCTCGATGTGCAGAATGGAATCTTTGGGTTTGTCCCTGCGGCCGACGCCATCGTTCCCAACGCGGCCAAGGCTGTGGATTTTGCGCGCAAGAAACAATTTCTGATCATCCACGTGGGACTGGGATTCGCCCCGGGCCATCCCGAACTTCCGGATACGGAGTCGCGCTGGAAGCGGCTGAAAGAAAACAATCTTTTCGTTATCGGCACGCCCTCCGCTCAGTTCCACACCGCCGTCGCGCGTCCCGAAGATCTCATCGTCTACAAGCAGCGAGTGGGCGCGTTCTCGGAGAACCAGCTGCACCTGGTTCTGCGTTCGCGTGGGATTGAAAATCTGGTGATCTTCGGAATCTCCACCAGCGGCATCACTCTCTCCACGCTGCGGCGCGCCGCTGATCTGGATTACCGCTGCGTCGTGCTGCAGGACGCCTGTTTCGACGCCGATACCGAAGTTCACCGTGTCCTCACCGAGAAAGTTTTCCCGGCGCAAGCAACGGTCCTCACCGTGGACGCCTTCATCGCGGATCAGGGCGAGTGACGGAACGGGCGCTCCGGCCGACGTCACGACAGACCGCGCGCCGCGACACCTCCACACCATCGAACTGAAGCGCGACGGAATTGCGTACGCACACCGACGGGTGTAATTTATCCGCCAGTCGGTCCGCACTTCAAAATGGAAATCGCGCTGTAGCTCATGAGGAGGAAGTTTATGCGCCGAGCAATGTATTTAGCCCCGGTTCTCGCGTTGGGACTGGCACTGGCGTGCGTAGCGCCCGCGCTGCACGGTCAAGATTCGCGCGCCGAAATTCAAAAGCGCCTCGCTGCTGAATTCAAGCGCACCAAGTTGACCGCGGACCGCTCGGACATTGCGACGGCCGGGTCCGTTCTGGACCTGCATAAAGACGGCCTGGTGATGTGCAGCACCGAAGCCATCGCGTCGCCGACCAACACGTACAAGAACGGCGCGCTCTCCTTCGGCTTTGGTGCCAACATGGCCTGGGGAATGGCGCTCGCTCCCGCCAATCAGCAGACCACCGCTATTCCGCAACGCAAATTCGTCACGGGTGAAAAGTTTTGGGTCACGGACTATATCGTGAAACTAGATGGTGTGGTTTTTCAGTTTTACAGCGATCCGTATAACGACGTGCGTTACTACGGCCAACTGAAATTTCCGTTTACGAAAAACGTCGCGCCTCCGGCCGACGAGGTCATGAAGGCCATCGAGGAAGTAATCACCGCGGAGGCCGACACGCAGGAGGCTGCGCCCGCGGAAAATGCCGCTCCTGCGGCGCAGCAGGCCGCCGCGCAGCCGGCCGCGGCGCCCAAGACCATCGCTCTGGGCCAAACCACAGATCAGGTCGTCGAAATCCTCGGCCAGCCGCAAAAGATTGTCAACCTCGGCGCCAAGCAAATGTACTTCTACGCCGACATGAAAGTGATCTTTACAAACGGAAAGGTCACCGACGTTCAGTAGGGGCACCGGCATCAAAATCCGCTCCCTCGCCTGCCGGCCACGGCGGACGAGGGTGCGGACTTGGCACTAAAAGTGACTGAAGAGGCCGATCAAGATGATGAAGGGTATCGGAACACCCAGTAGCAGCAATATGATTGAGCGCATTGGTAACGCCTCCAGAGGAAATGAAATTCGTCAGACGAAGAGCACGCTGTCGCGCTGCTTTCCTCCGATTGTTGCCGCGAAGCTGGCGGAAAACGCGCCAATCAATAGCGCGAGGAAGGTCCAGTACATTGAATGCGCTACGGCCTTGCGCGCGGTATCGGCTGCCTGCATTGCTTGAGCAAACGTGTCATCCACTCTTTTTTCAGCCTCGGGTTCGCCGATTCCCGTTCTTGCCGCCACTACCTGCACGAGATAGCTCTTGTCTGTCGGCGGAATATTTCCTTCGCGCAGGCCGTTTACTAGAATCAGTCCTACCTCACTGCGGATCGCAGCATCATCCGGGCTGGTCCTGGGCGGAGTCGTCCGCAGCAGCGAGTCTACGAGATACGCATTCGGGCTGAATGTGCTGCGGGAAGCCGTGGCACTGGAACTCTCGACAGCCGTGCCTCCGGCGCGTGCGTTTCTGCCTACAGACGCGACTGCGGACGCCAGAAAAGCCGCCGTGATCACCAGGCCTACTGCCCAGACCAGAAAACCGTGCGCGGTGTCGCGAAAATATACTTCGTCCGTGTGAACGTTCACCCATTTCGTGCGCAGCCGCCCAGCTAGATAACCGCCGATGGACGACGCAATCAGCTCCGTAAGAATTAGCCAGACGATCGCTCCCTTGCCCACGGAGGAAGCGGATGCGCCCGCGCCGTCCCACGGTGAAATCGCGGAAAGCCCGATTCCGGTTCCCAGAGCCACCAGTATCAGCGACAAAGCCGCAGCCACGAATGCTCCGGCAAACACAGCAGCCCAGGACACACCGGAGGAATGCGCTTCGTTTTTTGTTTCGTGCTCCGCGTGCCAGGTCTGCTCTGGTACAGACAATGTTCGTGTTGCCATGCGCGTTTCCTCCTGACTTATCCAGCCTCTAGGCCTACTGAGCTTGGTCCGCGTGCTTACATTTGGTGAAGCGACAGTAGCACCCGCGCTATACCACGCCATACACACAAGCCCGTAGCGGCCCGAACGATATGCTGTACGGAAGCGCGCGCTGGAAGTGGGTGGCGGATACTTGCAGGTGAAGACGGCAACCAACTTTTTAGAAGTGTGCATCTAACTATACTGGAACACTCCCTCGCGCCTCCGTCGTTGACGGATGGCCGTCAGGCGGAAAAGCGAGCCTACGTTCCTGAGAAACGCTTAGAGGGGGAATATATGAAGAGAATCGTATTGCTTTTGGCAGTTTTCCTCGCGGCTGTCATCGTACTTCACGCACAAAATCAAGGAAAGTCATCATACGCGACCAACATGCTGGACGGCACGATTTTGCCCGTTCAACTGAGTTCAACCATTTCACTAGACAGGGCCGTACCCGGCCAACCAATTTCCGCACGAATCGCACAAGATGTTCCGCTCGAGAATGGCGTCGTGCTGCGACGAGGCACGAAGGTCTTGGGCCACATCGTCAGCGTGACGCCGGGCAACCCATCTCGGATCGCATTCACTTTCGACAAGGTCGAATATTCCAAATCCAACTCTGTTTCCGTCGCTACCAATCTTCGTGCGCTCGCTTCAACTTTGGAAATAAATGGTGCTTCGTTGCCGAACACGGGACCTGACCGAGGAACGCCATCCGTCTGGTGGAATACCGTGCAAGTGGGCGGAGAGGGCCTCTATGGAAGCGGTCCCTTGACGCACGGCGACCAAGTTGTGGGTCATTGGGTTTGGGGCGGCGGCGCGGTCGGTCAAGTTGCAGAGAACGGCGCATGCCGCGGCGAAGTCGCCGGCAACGCGCGCGAGCAATCGCTGTGGCTATTTTCCACTGATGCTTGCGGCGTTTACGGCTATTCCAATGTTGCCATCGAACACTCCGGACGCACATCGCCTGAAGGCGAAATCACTCTGACATCAACAAACCCGAACCTGAAGATTCGTGCGGGAAGCGGCATTCTGCTCCGCGTGGACAAGAGTTCACCGGCTGACGTGCGGCAAACCTCGTAGTTGTATTCGACGCGCTCCTCGGCAGAGGGCCAGGCAACGATGGCCGCCTGGCCCTTCCCGCCGGTGTAAGGTCACGCGTCGGCACGCACTGCTCACCAATCTCTACTCACACCGCGGAGCGCCGGTGCGCTTTTTCCTCCGCGATGCGGCGGCCTACTGCTGGAGCGATCATTCTGGCTTCGGCCATTAGCTGGGCGAATTGATCGGGGTAGAGAGATTGCGCGCCGTCGGAGAGCGCGCGCTCGGGATCTGGGTGCACTTCGATCAGCAGGCCGTCGGCGCCGGCGGCTACTGCAGCGCGGGCCATGGCGCCCACTTTATCGCGGCGTCCGGTGCCGTGCGACGGGTCGGCGACCACCGGCAGGTGCGAGAGCTGCTTGATCACCGGAATCGCGGCGATGTCCATGGTGTTGCGCATGTAGGTGTCGAAGGTGCGGATGCCGCGCTCGCACAGAATCACGTTGTAGTTTCCGCCGGACATGATGTACTCGGCGCTGAGCAGCAGTTCTTCGATGGTGGCGGACATGCCGCGCTTCAGCAGCACCGGCTTCTGGATTTCGCCGAGCGCGCGCAGCAAATAATAATTCTGCATGTTGCGCGCGCCCACCTGCATCACGTCCACGTAGGGCAGCATCACGTCAATCTGCGACGGGTCCATCACTTCGCTGACTACCAGCAAACCGTTGTCGTCCGCCGCTGCGCGCATCAGCTTCAGGCCTTCTTCGCCGAGGCCTTGAAAGGAATAGGGTGACGAGCGCGGCTTGAACGCGCCGCCACGCAGGAGTTTTGCTCCGGCGCGCGCCACTTTTTCGGCAATTTCGCCGATCTGCGCCGCGGATTCCACAGCGCACGGCCCGGCCGCCGCCACAATCTCCGTGCCGCCGATGGAAACGCCCTTGCCGAGCTCGACCACGGAGCCTTCGGGGCGAAAATTTCTGGACGCGAGCTTGAATGGATGCGTGATGCGGATGATTTCCTCGACGCCCGGCGCCGCCTGCAGCGCTTCGAGTTCGCCGCGATGCTTTTCGCTTTTGCCGACGACTCCGATTACGGCTCGCTCCTCACCGCGGCTCAGGTGCGCTTGAAAACCGCACTCCTGAATGCGCTTCACTACGTGGTCAATCTGCTCTTCGGTTGCGTTTACGTTCATGTTGATGATCATTGCATCCCCTCGGAGATAAATTTATCGGCAGACACTGTTTCCGCCGATTTATACGAGCCAAGAACTTTCAGTTCCACTGCTTGCTGCTCGAGTTCGCCGAGCGCGGCTGCGAATTCCGGATCCCTGGCGGAGGCTTGCAGGTCGAGATAGAAGCGGTACTGCCAGGGACGCCCGTGCACGGGGCGGCTTTCGATTTTCATCATGTTGATATTGCGGCGCGCGAAAGGCTCCAGGGCGTGATGGAGTGCGCCGGGCTTGTGCGCTAGCTGAAAGACGAGCGAGATTTTGTCGGCGGAGGGAAATTCCTTGGGAGCTTCCGCTGATCGCGCGAGCAAGAAGAAGCGAGTGTAATTTTCGCGGTCGTCTTCCAGATGCTCTTGCAAGATCATGGCGTCGTAGAGCTCAGCGGCGCGCTTGCTGGCGATGGCCGCGCGCGTGGCGTCGCCCGCGCCCATCACTTCGCGGACGCTTCCCGCGGTATCTTCGGCAGGAATACGCTTCAGGCGCGGATGCTCGATGAAGAATTGCTCGCACTGGGCCAGCGCCACGGGATGCGATTCCACGGAAGCGATTTTTTCAAGCGTTGCTCCGGGCACGCCGATCAAATTGTGCACGATCGGAATGATCACTTCGCCGACGATGTGCAGGCCGCTTTCGACCAGCAGATCGAACGAGCGATGCACCGAACCCGCGAGGCTGTTCTCCATCGGCGCGAGCACGTAATCTGCCGAGTTGTTGCGAATCGCGGCGAACGTCGCGTCAAACGTCGAGCACGGCACCAGCGCGACGTCTGCGCCGAGCAGCTTCAGCGCGGCTTCTTCGCTGAATGCTCCGCGCTCACCCTGAAAAGCAATCCGCGCTGTGGCCAAGGGTTTCATGCAGCTGCCGCTTTGCGCCGCTTTTCTGGCAGGCGCGTCTTGCCGCGCTTGGAAAGCTGCATCGAGCCCAAACCATGATCCGCCTGGACGCGGATGGATTCATGCAGGATCTGGCTGTAGATTTTTTCGACAGCTTCGCTATCGAGCGGCCCCGGATTCAACTTCTTCATGCGCGCGAGAATTTCCTGTTCGCGCGCGGGGACGCGCAGCGCGATGCCGCGGGCGCCTTTCAGACGGCCTACTTCGAGAGCGAAACTCGCGCGCACGTTGAGCAGGTGCAGCAGAGTGGTGTCAATCGCGTCAATTTTCGCGCGCCAATCGCCAATTTTGATTTCGCTCATCCCGCTTCTCCCTTTGCATCTAGCGCTGAAAATGACGCCAAAAACAAAAAAGGCCGCGTTTCCCTTGCGGGTCGCGGCCGGCTTGAAAGACTTGGTGCGGTTCTAGTTGCTAAGTGCTGGGTGATCCGCGCGCGTCTCGCCGGCCCGCTTCCCCGGATAAGGGAAGCGGTAGGCAAAAGCGAAACGGTAATAAAACCTATTACCCACGCGCCTTGTGTCCTTTTAAATCCCTAGCAAGATTCACTATACGAAAGCTCGGGGCCGGCGTCAAGCGCGGAGTGCGTAAATTCGTATATAAGCCTGATTTATGAATTCTCCAAGAATTACAAATTGGACTTATCCCCCTCCTGGATGCCTACTGACAGAGACGATATGCAAAGCGACGCTATCAAGAAGGGGATTTCCCGCGCGCCGGCCCGCGCGATGCTGAAGGCCACCGGCCTCACCGACGCCGATTTGGCGCGCCCACTCGTGGCGATAGCCAATACCTGGACCGAAGTGACACCCTGCAACTTCCATCTGCGGCAATTGGCGGAGCGCGTGAAGGCCGGAGTGCGCGCCGCAGGCGGCACGCCGATCGAGTTCGACACGATCACGATTTCCGATGGCATCACTATGGGCACCGAAGGCATGAAGGCGTCGCTCGTGTCGCGCGAAGTAATCGCCGATTCGATCGAGCTTTTCGTGCGCGCGCACGCGTTCGATGCGGTGGTGGCGATTTGCGGCTGCGACAAAACCATTCCCGCGACGGTGATGGCGCTGGCGCGGCTGGACCTTCCTTCCCTTTCGCTGTATGGCGGCTCGATTCTGGCGGGACATTTCGCGGGGCACGAAGTCACCATTCAGGATGTGTTTGAGGCAGTCGGAGCGTGCGCTGCGGGCAAAATGACGGAAAAGCAGCTGGGCGAGCTGGAAGACGTGGCGTGTCCTGGAGCCGGCGCGTGCGGCGGGCAATTCACGGCGAACACGATGGCCACGGCGATCACGTTTCTCGGCGTCTCGCCGATGGGCGCGAACGAAATTCCGGCCACCGATCCGCGCAAGGGCAAGGCGGCGTTCGATTGCGGCAAGCTGGTGATGCAGCTGCTGAAGGAAGATATTCGCCCGAAGCGAATTATCACGCGCGAATCACTGCACAACGCGATCGCATCGGTCGCCGCCACCGGAGGCTCGACCAACGCCGTTCTGCATCTTCTGGCGATTGCAGCGGACGCAGGCGTGCCGCTGACGTTGAAAGATTTTGATGAAATTTCGGCAAAGACTCCGATTCTGGCGGACCTGAAGCCCGGCGGGCGTTTTACTGCGCCAGACATGTTCCGCGCGGGCGGGATGCGTCTGCTCGGCAAGCGTTTGCTGGAGGCGGGGCTTCTACATGACGGGCTCACCACCTCGGGACGAAAACTGTTCGAAGAAATTCACGACGCGACGGAAACGGCGGAACAGGAAGTAATTCGGGCGCTCGCGAAACCCTTAAAGGCGGACGGCGGCCTGGCGATTTTGCACGGCTCGATTGCACCGGAAGGCTGCGTCGTGAAACTTGCCGGGCACGAACGCGTGCTGCACACCGGACCGGCTCGCGTGTTCGATTGTGAAGAAGCCGCATTCGCCGCGGTGCAGAGCCGGCAGATTCAGCCGGGAGACGTGGTCGTCATACGCTATGAGGGACCGAAGGGCGGGCCGGGGATGCGCGAAATGTTGGCGGTGACCGGCGCGCTCGCAGGTCAAGGAATTGACGGAAGTATCGCACTGATCACGGATGGACGTTTCAGCGGTGCGACGCACGGGCTGATGGTCGGCCACATCGCTCCGGAAGCGGCGAACGGCGGACCGATCGCGCTGTTGCGCGATGGCGATATTATTACTCTCGACGTAAAAGCGCGACGCCTGGACGTGCAGGCCAATCTCGAGGAGCGTCGCGCGCAGTGGAAACCGCCCGCGCCGCATTACACCAGCGGCGTGATGGCTAAGTACGCAAAGCTTGTGACATCGGCATCGCTGGGCGCCGTAACCAGCGCCGCGTAGAAATTGCAATAACAAGGAGAATGACGATGGCGAAAATGTTCTGGGACACCGACACGAATCCGCGCGCGCTCGAGGGAAAGCGCATCGCCGTGCTGGGGTACGGCAGCCAAGGCCGTGCGCACGCGCTGAATCTGCGCGACAGCAAACTCAACGTGACGGTAGGACTGCGCCGCGGCGGCCCGTCGTGGAAACAGGCCGAGCAGGATGGCTGGAAGCTTACGGGCCCGTCGGAAGCAGCCGAAGGCGCGGACGTAATCGTGATGCTCGCGCCGGACATGGCGCAGCCCGCGCTGTATCAGAACGAAGTCGCGCCGAGCCTGAAGGAAGGCGCGATGATTTTGTTTTCGCACGGCTTCAACATTCATTACGGGCAAATCACACCGCCGAAAACGGTGGACATCACCATGGTCGCGCCGAAGGGGCCGGGAAATCTGGTGCGACGCACGTATGAAGGGGGCGGCGGCGTGCCCTGCTTACTCGCGATTCATCAGGATCATTCGGGTCAGGCGTTTGACCGCACGCTGGCTTACGCGAGCGCCATCGGCGGTACAAGAGCCGGAGTGATTCAGACCACGTTCGCTGAAGAAACCGAGACGGATTTGTTCGGCGAGCAGGCTGTGCTGTGCGGCGGCGCACGCGAATTGATTCAGGCCGGTTGGGAGACGCTGGTGCAAGCTGGATATCAGCCGGAAGCCGCGTATTTCGAGTGTCTACATGAACTGAAATTGATTGTGGACCTGATTTACGAAGGTGGCATCGCCAAGATGCACCAGTTCGTCAGCGAGACGGCCAAGTACGGCGACATAACCCGTGGTTCGCGCGTGATTGACGAGCATGTGCGCGAAAGCATGAAGAAAATTCTCACGGAAATTCAGTCCGGAGCGTTCGCCAAGGAATGGATTCTGGAAAATCAGACCGGTCGGCCGGTTTACAACCAGCTTCTGGAGAAAGACAAGAATCACCCGATCGAAAAAGTGGGAGCAGAACTACGCGCGCAAATGTCCTGGCTGAAGCCGGAGACAGCGGCGACTGCAAGAGGTGCCAAATGAAGGGCGCAGAATTTTTGGTAAGGGCTCTGGAACACGAAGGCGTCGAAATCATTTTCGGTTATCCCGGCGGTGCGATCATGCCGGTGTACGACGCGCTGCTGGATTCGAAGATCCGCCACATCCTAGTGCGCCACGAACAGGCCGCCGCGCTCGCCGCGGACGGTTACGCGCGCGCCACAGGAAAAGTGGGCGTGTGCATGGCCACGTCCGGCCCCGGCGCAACCAATTTGGTCACTGGAATCGCGAACGCCTACATGGATTCTGTTCCCATGGTCGCGATCACCGGCCAAGTCGCAACTTCGCTTATGGGCACCGACGCGTTTCAAGAGGTGGATATTTTCGGCATCACCCTGCCCGTGGTGAAGCACAGCTTCCTTGCGAAAACTGCCGCGGAGCTGCCGCGCATCGTGCACGAAGCTTTCCGCATTGCGCGCTCGGGACGTCCTGGGCCGGTGCTGATTGATTTGCCAAAGGACATCGCCAACACCGTCGCCGAATACGATTTCCACGAAGATGACCGCAGCGAAGAAAGCGCGGAGCCATCGAAGGAATCCATCACGCGAGCGCTCGCACTGATGCGCGAGAGCCGCAACCCGGTGGTCTATGCCGGCGGCGGCATCGGCATGGGCAACGCGATCGAGGAATTCCGCACGTTCATCGAAACAACGCGCATTCCAGTAGTGGCCACGCTGAAAGGACTGGGCGCGCTGCCCACGACGCACGGGCTCGCGCTGGGAATGATGGGCATGCACGGCACGAAGACCGCGAACCACGCGGTGCAAACTTGCGACCTGCTGATCTGCGTGGGTGCGCGATTCGACGACCGCGCGACCGGACGGCTGAACGCGTTCGCGCCCAATGCCAGAGTGATTCACCTGGATGTGGACCGCGCGGAAGTCGGCAAGCTGCGGCGCGCGGACGTTCCGGTGATCGGCAACCTGCGTCATGCTTTGAAAGCGCTGACGTGCAAGCTCGGGAGTATCGAGCCATGGCGCCGCGAGTGCACCGCGTCCAAAGAAACGCACGCGTGGGACTACGCCGCGCCCGGCACGGAAGTGTATGCGCCCGGCTTTCTGAAAAGCCTTTCAGATCGCGCCGGTGATGATTCCATCGTTGCTTGCGACGTGGGCCAACACCAGATGTGGGTGGCGCAACATTTTCATTTCAACCGTCCGTCGCAACATCTGAGCAGCGGCGGCCTGGGCACCATGGGGTACGGCCTGCCCGCGGCGATTGGCGCGCAACTCGCGTTTCCCAACGCCACGGTGATCAATGTTTCCGGCGACGGCTCGATCATGATGAACCTGCAGGAACTCGCGACGCTGCGGCGTTACGATTTGCCGGTGAAGATTGTGCTCTTTGACAATCGCGCGCTGGGCATGGTCCGTCAGTGGCAGGAATTGTTCCACGACAAGCGCTACAGCGAAGTGGATCTCTCCGACAATCCCGATTTCTGCCGCGTGGCGGAATCCATGGGCATTCCCGCGTTTCGCGTGGAAGATCGCGCGGACGTTTCCAGCGCGATCGACCGGCTGCTCGCGGAGCCTGGTCCGGTGCTTGCGCACGTGCTGATTCATCAGGAAGCGAACGTCTGGCCGATCGTAGGGCCGGGCCGCTCGAATTCCGAAATGTTGCACCAGCATGAAGTCGCGCGCGAGGTTGCGCGGTGAACAAATTCACCCTGCAACTGCGTGTTAAGCAGAGCGAAGGCGCGCTGGTGCGCATTCTGGGAGTCACGCGCCGACGCCGCTTCGACTTGCTGCATTTGACCGCGGACACCACCGAGGACGGCCACTTTCTGGACGTACAGATGACCGTGCAGGCCGATCGCGCCGAAAATACGCTGGTGCGGCAAATCGAAAAGCTTGAGGACGTCTCGCAGGTAGCAGTCGTCGAGCCGGATGAAGCCCCAGCCCAGCGGCGGGCTGCTCGTTCGACGGCGTGCTGACTGACGAATTTCGCTGATTTGCATTAAACTATCGCGTGCCTTCGACGAATAGCGCAGTTCCCTTCTCACGTGTAGCCATCCTCGGAACCGGCCTGATCGGCGGATCGTTCGGCCTGGCGCTGCGTAAACATTTCCCGGACATTTCAATTGTAGGATTCGACCGCGAGGAAACGGCCAAGGCTGCACTCGCGCGTGGCGCGGTGCGCGAAGCGGCGCGAGATCTTGCGGCCGCGGTGCGCGGCGCGGATTTAGTCTATGTGGCGCTGCCGATTGGCGCGACGATTGAGGCGCTTCCCGCAATTGCTGCAGCGGCGAAAGACGGCGCGCTTGTGACGGATACCGGCAGCACGAAAGCCACGATTTGCCGCGCGGCGAAAACTGCTTTTGTGGGCGGTGCACGTTTTCTTGGCGGGCATCCCATGGCCGGAAAGGAAACTTCGGGAATCGCGCGAGCCGATGCTGAATTATTTTCCGGCGCGCGGTATGCGTTGATTGGTTTGGAAAGCGATCCGGATCCTCGAATGCATGGATTTGCTGCGCTAGTGCGGGAGTTAGGTGCCGAGCCCGTGTGGACCGACGCGGAAACCCATGATTGGGCGGTAGGCATCGTCTCCCATTTGCCGCAGTTGCTGGCCGTGGCGCTGGCGCGCGTGGTGCAGGACGAAACGGACGAGACCGGATTGCCTCTTTCGCTGTCCGGTCCCGGATTGCAGGACATGCTTCGCCTCGCGGGCAGTCCTTATAGCGTGTGGCGCGACGTCGCGCATACGAATACTGAAAATATTGCGCGCGCGCTGGATCGGCTGGAGCAGGCGGTGGAGTATTTGCGCACGCGGCTTACTTCCAAGGAACTGGAGCAGGAATTTCTGGTGGCAAATCAGTTGCACAGGCAGCTGAAGAAAGCGGAGTAGGCGCCACATCGCAGCAGTTTTCTCACCGCGAGCAGATCGTGGCGTGACGCCGATGGCGCACCAAAGTGCGCCGCTAGGAGTTCAGAACTCCGAGCACTACGGCTCGCGCGTCTCAGCCGGAACCAAGCGCTTATCTCGGACGTAAAATTCGCGGCCGCGCCAGTGGATGCGTTGCGGGAAGAAGCTCGCGACCCAGACGATGAAGGCGAAGGCGTCGCGCAGCGGCAACAATTCCATGTGCCTGCGCACGCCGGCGTCACGCATGCCGTATTCACCGACGACCCACGCCGAAATTCCTCGCAGCAGCAAATACCCGACGAGCAAGTTGATCGCCCACGCAGCGGACGGCGCAAAAATCGCAGCCAGCAAAGTGAGCGGCAATGCTTGCGTGAAAATCAGGCCAAGGTGCCCGGCGGGGCGCGAAAAGCGAATGCTGACATTCCAACGCAACTGGTGGCGAAAGGCGTCGGCGAGCGTCTGCTGCGGGTACACGATGGAAACCGGAAAAGTACTGAGCTCGACCCGATGGCCGCGCGCCGCGATGCGATTGCCCAGCTCGTAATCGTCGGAAAAATGGTCCACCAGTGATTCGAAGCCGCCGATCTCAGCCAGGCGCTCTTTGGTGGTGGCCATCGTGGCACCGAGCGTGAAACTCACCGGAGCGAAAAGCCACGCCACCAAAACTCCCGCGGTGAAATCCGTACTGTTTCCGATCGCTTCCAGATTTGCGGCGAGCGAGCCATCGGTAAGCCCGCGATAGAGACAAGTGACCGCGCCGACAGCAGGGTCACGAAAGGGCGCAGCGATGGCCCGGAGATATTCCGGCTCCACGCGCACGTCGCTATCACTGACCGCCAGAATTTCGTGCCGTGCCTCGCGCACCATGCGGCAAAGCTTGTTCACCTTATCGCTGACGCCCAGCGGTTCCGAGCCGATCAGAAGATTAATGCGGCGCTGCGGAAAATCGCTTGCCAGCTTTGCAATCACCGGAATCGCGGGGTCCAGCTCGTCGCTGACGCAAAATAATATTTCGTAATCAGGATAATCCTGCGCGCAAAGGCTGGCGTAATTCCGGTAGGTCTCGCGGTCCAGTCCGTAGATCGGTTTGAGGATGCTGATGGGCGGCGTGAAATCCGCAGCAAGCGAAGCAGCGCCATCACGAAGGCGAAAAAATCGCAGTGCCGCGAAGATCGCGACCAGGTAATAAGCGAACGATGCGAGCGCCAGCACGAGTAGCGCGTCGCGAGCCACCGTCCAGGCCATCAGATTCGCTCAGTGGTTCGCGGCGGGGTGTAGCCCACAATCAAAACGCCCATGCACAACAGCGCGATACCCGCCCAGCGCAAAGGGCTGACAAGTTCGCGCAGAAAAAAATGGCCCAGCAACGCCACGATCACGTAGGACAGCGAGGATGCCGGCTGTACGAAACTGAAATCCGCCCAGGAAAGCACCAGCGTGTAGGAAATGAAAAACGCGAGCAAAAGAATCACGCCAAGCCAAACCGTTCCAGAAGAAAATGCGCGCACGAAAAAGTGAAATGTCGCGACGGGATCCTGCATGTTCAGAGCGCCCACTTTTTTCATGCCGTCGGCCAGAAACACGTCGCCCAGCGGGCCGAACGTGACCATAAACAAAAGGAAAACGTAGGTTTTCAGATGCAGGCCGTGCGAAGACGTCATGCGCCGTGCGATTCGCCCGCCGCGCCGGAAGTTTGCGGCTCCATGGGAGGCGCTTGTACTTGCACCATGGCTTTTTTCTGCACGCCTTTCTTGGCCACCTTGCGGCGGTCGTGGCGCAGCTTCATGAAATCCACGGCTTCGTGGAACAGGCGTTTGCGTTCGTGGGAATCCCACAGAGCTTCGCGCACGATGCGCCAAGCCACCCGTGGACGGAAATAATATTCGTCGTAAAAGCGGTTGACGGATTCGACCATGTATTCGCGCGAGAGGTGCGGATATTCCAGGTGCGGAAGTTGGTGGCCCATGTCGTCGGTGATTGCTTCACCAGCGAGAAAACCTTCGCGCATGCCCTGATCGTAAAGCTCGGTGCCGGGATAGGCGTGCGCCATGGAAACTTGAATCGTCTCGCAGTCGAGTTCCTTGGCGTAATCAATCGTCTTCTCGATGGTCTCTTTCGTTTCGCCGGGAAGGCCGATGATAAAATCGCCGTGCACGTGGATGCCGACTTTCTTGCAGTTCTGCACGAAGGTACGGCCCATTTCCACGGTCGCGCCCTTCTTCAGATTCTTCAGAATTTGCGGGTCGCCGGATTCGAAGCCGACAATCAGCAGACGCGCGCCCGCATCGGCCATGGCTTTCAGGGTTTCGTAATCGCTGTGCACGCGAGCGGTGCAGGACCACTGGAAGCCCACGGGCTTGAATTCCTTGCAGAGCGCCAGCACGCGGTCTTTCCGGATGTTGAACGTGTCGTCATCGAAGAAAAATTCCTTCGCTTGCGGAAACATTTTGTGCGCTTGCCTGAATTCGCGGGCGACGTTTTCCACTGAGCGCACGCGCCAAGCGTGGCCGGAAAGCGTCTGCGGCCACAGGCAGAATGTACAGAGCGCCGGACACCCACGCGTCGTGTAGAAAGAAACGTACGGATTCAGCAGGAACGGCACATTGTATTTTTCGATGGTGAGATGTTTCTGGTAGACCTCGGTGGCGAATGGCAGCGCGTCCAGCTCGGCGGTCTGCAACATGGGCCGCTGCGGATTGTGTACGACTTTCCCGTCTTTAAGGTAGCTTGCGCTCAAAATTTCGGAGAGCGGCTTGCCTTGCGCGTACTCAACGACAGAAAGATCGAACTCACCGCGCACCACGAAGTCGATATCGGGACTCGCCAGCAGGCTTTCTGCGGGTTTGATCTGCACTTGGGGCCCGACAAAACAGATTTTCAGGCCGGGCTTCTTTTCTTTCATGGCCCGCGCCATTTTCAAGTCGCTCCAGAAGCCCACGGTGGAGGTGAACAGCACGACGAACTCGTAATCCTGGGCGATCTGCACTACTTCCGCGGGCGTGATGTGGTGTGGAGGACCATCGAGAAGACGGCTACCCTCGAGCATTCCGGCGGGATACGTGAGCCAAACCGGATACCAGTATGATTCAATTTCGCGCGTGGCGGGCCAACGCGAGCCCGCGCCGCCATCAAATTTTTCAAAGCTCGGCGGATTCAACAACAACGTTTTCATTACAGACGCCATGTACTATAACCCCCTCAGGGCTTCCAATAAGACGTATGACCTAAAGCCTGACTGCCAAGTAACAATTTTACTCGATTTCCACAGCCAGCCCAAGCCATGCTTTTCGCGCGGCGTGCTACTGGAACACTTTGGCCAGCTGGCCGGTAGCCTGCAGCAGCGTCAATTGGCTGCGTTGGCGCGCGAAATCTGCATCCAGGAAGGCGACCCACTTGTCGCTCTCGTCAAGCCGGGCATTTTCGATATCGCGCAGGTTGGCCCGGCCCTCGTCGAATTTCGCCTGCGTCAGCTCGACGGTTTCCTGCGCGAGCTTCAGGTCCAGGCGTGCCACTTCCCGACTGGCATCGAATTCCAGCACGTTGCGCTGTTTCTGCTGCAGGTCGAGGCGCACTTGTTTGCGTTTGTTCCCCAGGGTGATTTCTGAGGCGTTTAATTCGCTTTTGGCGAGCGTGATAGCCGCACGGGTCTTCGCGGAGTAAATCGGGATGGTGTACTGGATCCCCACTGCGACATTGTTTCGTTCAAACTTTTTGTAAAACTCCAGATAATTGTTGGTGTTGCTGAGAACGGAATATTGGCCGAGGACGCTGAGCGTCCCGAAATAGCCCAACTTCGCGCCGTGAAGAATGCGCTGGTGAGCGAGTCGGTCATTTTCCGCTTCCTGAATGTCGCGGTCGCTTTCCATGCCGAGCTCCACCAATTGCGCGTCTTGCAGGTCGGTGGCGAAGCCGGGATCTTCCGGCTGGACCGCAACGGCTTCGCCATCCGCGATGCCCGTTAAGTTGCGGATTTGCTGGGTCAGCGCCTCATCGCGGCCCTGGAGCTTGATGATCCTCTCCTGGATGCGCGCCGCCGTGAGCTGGCTGCGGGTCACTTCAATGGAAAGTTCCTGATTGGCCTGCACGCGCTCCTGGGTCACTTGCAGAATTTTTTCAGCGCTGGTTTGTTCGGCGCGGAGCAGTTCGAGAGCGTGGCGAACGTTGGCCAATTCCAAAAATGCGGAAGCGGCACGCACGATGACGTCGTCGTGCGTGCGATCGACTTCCAGTTTCATGGATTTGGCGTGTTCTTCGGCAGCCTGTTGCTGCGCCTTCAACACCGGGTCGAAAATATCTTGGTTGTAGTTCAATTGAAAAGCGGCGGGCGGCGAGCCACCCAGGGAAGGAAAGCCAGAGGTGTAGGCATAGCCGGAGCCAGTGTAAAGATTCGGCCGGAAGGCGGAACGATCCACGGCGGTTTGATTCAGGGCGACCGTATATTGCACGCGCGCCAGCGCGAGTTCTCGGCTGTTTTGCAGCGCTAGCGCCACCGCCTCGCGCATGCTGAGCTTGCGATCTTCCTGTGCGCGCACCGGAACCGCGGCGCATAGCGCGAGCAGCGTCAGCAGCGCCAGTTGCAGCTCCAGCAACCTAGCCGCGCGCGATTTTCGCAATGGCGTTTTATTCATAACGCAACGATTCCGTAGGCTGCAATCGCGCCGCGCGATTCGCCGGAAGATAGCCGAACAACAGGCCCGTGGAGCAAGATACCAAAAACGCCATGACCACCGAGACCCACGACACCGGAATATGCACGCCCGCGCGCGCCAATTCCGGCACGAGACTGATGAAAATGTTCGCCACGACGGGAATCGCCACGGCGATCGCAATGCCCACCAGCGCGCCCGTCCCGCTGATCAGAAAAGCTTCCATCAAAAACTGGTACAGGATGGCAACGCGCGGCGCGCCGATGGCTTTGCGGATGCCAATCTCGCGCGTGCGCTCGGTCACCGTCACCAGCATGATATTCATGATGCCGATTCCGCTGATGGTCAGCGCGATCGTCGCCACCACAATCAACAGCACCGTGAGCGCCAGGGAAATCCTGCGCGCGGAATCCAGCAAAGAATCCAGATTTTCCGCCAGATATTCCGCGCCGCGGCGATGCCGGCTGCTCAATAACTGCCCGACCTGTTTGGTGAGTTCAGGAACGTTTTCCGGCCGGTCGGCTTGCACGTAAAGCGTGCGCAAGTATTCCTCTCCGGTGTAATACTTGATGAGCCCTATCGGCACGATCACAGAATATTTGGTGACTTCCGTCAGGCCAAATGTTGCGGTTCGTTCATGAAACACGCCGATGACGTTGAAGTGCAGGTCGCCCAAACGAATGTCCTTTCCCAGGGGATCTTCGTTCGGAAATGCCAGCTCGGCGAGTTCTCTGCTGATCACGCACACTTTACTGTGCGAATTGAAGTCGTCCTGGTCGAGATAGCGTCCGTCGAGAATCAGAAAACGGCGAATGGTCTGAAAGCCCTCGGTGACGCCCACCATGCTGACCGGGCGACTCACTCCGTTGACCACAAAAGTCATGGGCATATCGTGCGAGCCCGCAGCGACCTCCACGTGAGGAAGAGTCGCCTGGGCAGCTTCCAGGTCAGCCAAGGTAATCTCGTCACCCAACGTAGTCCGCTGCGTGTCACCGGTGTGTACTAACTCGGCGTGAATCATATTCACGCCAACGCCTTCAATTTGCCCGACAACATAGCGTTTTCCCACCAGCGCGACAGTGACCACCAGCACGATGCACGCGCTGCCGATGATCACGCCGAGCATGGTGAGCATCGCGCGCACTTTATTGCCGCGCAGTTCCTGCAGCGCCAGGCTCCAGGTTTCCCCCCAGAGAATCGGCGTAGCTTTCGAAGTTGGCGCGATAGGAATCACCACAGGATGAGATGCGGTTCGCAGGGTGCGAGTTTCGAGCGTGTCTTTCACGGATAATTTAATGCGCGGACTTAGCGAGCTTGTCCAGCCGCGTCTTGGCGTCCTTGTCGCTGGGATCGAGTTGCAGCGCAGAGCGATATTGTTCGGCGGCCTCGCTGCGTTTTCCTTGCGCTTCATATACTCGGCCCAGCCATACGCGGGCAGCCGCGTGCGAAGGCCAATCGCTGCGGTCGGGCGTGCTGGCCAAGTACGCCTTCAGGTATTTTTCGGCATCGGCGAGATTCGAATTGGCCAGCGTCAACTCGGCGCCGCGCCAATATCCCAGGCGCGGATCGTTCGGAGCCACCAGCGCAGCGGCCTGGATCGCCGCATCCATGTCCGCAGGCTTATTTTGCTGCTGAAAGAAAGCGATCACTTCGAGGTACTCATCAATTTTGGCGGGCTTCGCAGCCAGAACCTCGCGGTATTCCTTCTCGGCAAGATCCGCCTTTTTCGCGCCGTCCATATCATAGACGCCGCGCGCCAAGTGCCCCGCGACGGGATCGCGCGCGGTGATGGCATCCACTTGGGCTTTGCCTTCGTCCTTGTTGCCACCCACCACCCACGGAGCCTGCAAATCATATTCTTCCAGATCGCGTCGCGCCGCCACGTTGTCTGGGTTCAACTCCACCGCCGCTTCGAATTCCTTCTTTACTTTCCGGGCATACGAAAAACTGCGGTCGCGGTCAGCTTTGCCGCCGTAAATTCTTCCCAGCCACTGATGGTAAACAGAATTTTTGGGATCGAGCGCGATGGACTTCTCGCCCGCCGCAATCGCATTGTCATAATCGCGGATTTCGTAATAGGTGCGTCCCAGCCAGTAATACGCCTCGCCGTTGCTGGGATTTTGCGTGATGGCGGATTGCAAAGTTGTGATCGCCGCCGAATAATTCCCGGCGTTGAATTGCCGTTGCGCGGTCTGCAACAGGGCGGAGGCATCGGCCGGCATCGCCACGGCCGCGAAAGAAAGCAGCCCGTTCGCTGCGCAGGCTGCTCGCACTGCGGCGTGCAGCGCGGGCGCGCATATCACCACGAGGAGCGCTGCGGCCAAAGCCGTCGAGCGAACAATTTTTGCGATCTCCGCGTCATTCTGATGCCCCGTTCTCATTTGCCCTCCGCGGCCCGGACCTTCGTGCCATCGCGCAAGTCCACCTCTCCGGGCAACGCCACTTTGTCTCCCTGGGCCAGCCCGGAAAGCACCTCGTATTTGTTCTCGCCCGCGACTCCCACCTTGATATCCCGCCGGTGCACCACGTCACCGTCGTAAGCCAGCACGAAATGTTGCCCTTGGTCGTAACGTACCGCGCCACGCGGAACTACCAGCACACCGCGCTGCTCGTGCACCAGAATGCGCACTTCCACATTCACATTCGGCAGCAGCTCGACTTTGTCGTTATCCACCGAGCAAAGCACCTCGCCCACGCTGCGGGAGCCACGCGCCACCACTTGCTTGGGCACCTGCTCGACCTTGCCATTCCATATGCGGTTGGGCATCGCATCCCACAGCACCTGCACCCCCTCGTTCTGAGCAAGCGAGCCCAAATCCGGTTCATCCACAAACGCGCGCACGCGCACCTGACGTAGGTCCGCCATTTCCGCTAGCACATCGCCCAGCTTCACGAAATCGCCTTTGCGCACGGGCAGCGAATAGAGTGTGCCATCAACGGGCGCAAACACCTTGGCCGAACGAACTTTTTCTTCGAGAGCCTCCACCAGATCCTGCTGTTGCTTCATGTGCAAGCCAGCGCTTTCCACATTCACGGAGGCACGCTGCTCGAGCGCCGCCTTCTTCTGCTGAAGGGTTTGCAGACTGGCGCGCGCAGTCGTCAGAGCAGCCTGGTTCTGCGCCACTTCGTCCTGCGTAGCAGCTCCCTTGGTAACCAGCTTCGTCAGCGCTTGCTGCGTTCGATCCAGGTTCGCCACCTGCGTTTCAGCTTTCTGCAAATCCCCTTGCAGTTGCGCTACGTCATCGGGAGGCCCGCCGGTACGCGCATTGCGCAAATCCGTTTGCGTTGCCAGCAAATTCGCGCGGGCTTGCGAGAGCTGTGCGCGCACATCCGCCGCATCCAAAGTCAAAATCAGCTCGCCCTTACGGACGGATTGCCCTTCGGCAGCTTTCACGTCTGCGACAAACGTGGGAAATTCCGCGTGGGCGATGGTCGGTGCAATCGGCTCGACCTTGCCGTTACCGGTGATCGACGCGGACAAGTCTTCGCGCGTTACGCTCACAATCTGCACCTGTGGCGCCGGGCCACGCTCCGCCAACACAATCAGCAGCACCACGCACAAACCGGCGGCGACGCTGCCAATCACCCATTTTGGCTTGTTGTTTTCCGGCATGTAAGAGCGCGCAGCGCTAGGCCGCTGGCTTCCCCCAAAGTCGTGAAATTGTAGCAGACCCTTTCCCGGGTTGCCCGCGCAAACACCGCCAGGGTGCTCCATCACAGATCCCCGTGGGCGCCAGGCCGAACCCACGATAAGCAGCGGCTCGGCGCGACAGACTGTGCGTGATAAGCATTACGTGACAAGCATTCCGTAAGAACGAATAGTTGCGGCGGCCACCGGGATTCGCTTCATGCTAGAATTCGCCCATGAGCGAGCCACAACATAGCCAGCACTCCGCGCATGCCCCCGAGACCAAGCCGGGCGAAAAGCCGCCCGCGAAAATCCATCGCGTGTGTATTGGATGCAACAACATGTTCGAAGTGACGATGGAAAATTACGAAGCAAAACACTGCTCGGTCTGCCACAAGGGCTAAGCGGCGGCCCCGCTGAATGAACGGTTGCGGGCACCTCCTTGCGCGCGACAAACTCAAATCCCTTCTACCTCTGGCGCGCCGAATTTCACTTTCCCACGTCTAAAGCAGCCAGACGGGGTGGCCGGTCTTCCGAGCGCGCTCGGTTCACGTGACGCCCGGCGGGCAATCGCGCGGCAGTGTGCCGCGCCTGCGCAGCTTCCCTGTAAATGCTAGAATTCACAATCGGATGAGCGCCGACTCCCTAATCCACGTCCACGAGCTCTCGAAACACTTCCGCACCTTCAAGCGGCGCGAAGGCGTGTGGGGCTCGATCCAAAATCTTTTCGTCCGCGACTACCGCACCGTGGCCGCGGTGGACCGCGTCGGCTTCACCATCGAACGCGGCGAGATGGTCGGCTACATCGGGCCGAACGGCGCGGGAAAATCCACCACCATCAAGATGCTCACCGGGATTCTGGTTCCCACCAGCGGTGAAATTCGCATCAATGGTTACGTTCCCTTTCGGCAGCGCCGCCAGTATGTGAAGACCATCGGCGTGGTGTTTGGCCAGCGCACGCAGCTGTGGTGGGACATCGCCGTGATCGAATCATTCAAGCTGCTGCGCCGGATTTACGACGTCTCGCAGCGCGATTTTGACGCGCGCATGGAACACTTCGACGCGATCCTCAATATCCGCGATTATCTGCACACCCCAGTGCGCAAACTTTCGCTCGGAGAACGCATGCGCTGCGATCTGGCCGCTGCGCTGCTACACAATCCCCCACTGCTGTTCTTGGACGAGCCGACCATCGGCCTCGACGTGGTTGCCAAAGATCACATCCGCCATTTCTTGCGCGCCATCAATCGCGAATTCCGCACCACAGTTCTGCTGACGACGCACGACCTCGACGACATCGAAGAACTCTGCCGCCGCATCATGATTATTGACCACGGCAAAGTGCTCTACGACGGCCAGCTGGCGCAGTTGAAACAGCAGCTGCTGCGCACCAAGCAAATCAAATTCGCGATCAAAGATCGCACGCAGGCCGAGTGCCTCGATGCGTTCTCGCGCGACGGCCTGGAAGTGGATCAGGTGGACGAGTTGACTTATCGCATACGATTCGACCGCGTGAAAGTTTCCACGTCCGATCTGATTCGCAAGATCCTCGACGCCGTGGAAGTCCGCGACCTCCTGATCGAAGACGAACCCATCGAAGAAATCATTAAACGCATCTACGCCGGCGACGCACACCTTGAGGTGAGCGTGTGAGTAGCTGGGTGCAGGCGCTGGTGCCTTACGTGGAATTTTCGCGCGTGGGATTTGTCAACATCCTCGCATTCCGGCTGCGCTACTTCACCGGCATCATCACTTATTTCCTGAACGTCACCGTGTACTACTTCATCTGGAGCGCCGTCTACAGCGGCGGGATGTCCATCGCGGGATACAATTTGGCGCAGATGATCACCTACGTGAGCGTCGGCTGGATGATCCGCTCGTTCTACTGGAACACGATTGACCAAGAAATGGCGTACGAAGTGATTGAAGGCAAAATCGCCATGGACTTGATTAAGCCGGTTTCCGTGCAGTGGATGTGGATTTCGCGGGCGATCGGCGAATCGGCGTTTCGTCTGGGGCTCTTGACGCTGCCGACGGCCGTCGTCGTGGCGCTGGTATTTCCTGTGCAAGGTCCGGCGTCGCGCGAGAATTTCTTGCTGTTCCTCGTTGCCGTACTCGGCAGCTTCTTCCTGATGGCTGCGATCAATTTCATGATCGGCACGTGCGCGATTCCGTTGAAATCCATTCTCGCGCTGATTCGCGCGAAGTACTGGCTGATTGAGCTGCTCTCCGGGCTGCTGATTCCCATGTCATTTTTCCCGGACCGTGTGCAAAAAGTGCTGGCGTGGCTGCCGTTTGAGCACATCGCCTACACGCCGCTGCAAATTTATCTAGGCAAGCTCGACCGCGGGACGGCTTTGCGTGCCCTGGGAATTCAGTGGCTGTGGGTGATCGCGCTGCTATGGCTCGCGCATGTGTGGTGGGAACGCGCGTCGCGCAAGATCACCATTCACGGAGGCTAGTTCATGGCGCAAACTTTGCCAACGACAACACCCATTACCGAAAGGTCCGGCATCGCCGGCTTCCTCGACGCCACCCACCGGCATTTCGGCCTGTTCTTCGATTATTTCTCGCAGTACGCGAAAGTGCGCGTCAGCTATCGCGGCGATTTCTTCATCAGCCTCGCAACCAGCTTCGCCGCCACCATCTTCGCGCTGAGTTTCGTCGTGGTGCTGTTCCAGAAAGTTCCGCGGCTTGCCGGATGGCGCTTCGAAGAAGTGCTGTTCCTCTACGGCTTCTCGCTGATTCCCTACGGCATCTTCAACATCATCAGCCTGAACCTGTACGAATTCGGCAGCACCTACATCATCGAAGGAAAATTCGATCGCGTCCTGCTGCGGCCGATCTCTTCGCTCTTTCAAGTGCTCTTCGAAACATTTCGCATCGAATCCTTCCAGGAAGTTGCCACCGGCATATTCTGCATGTGGTGGGCCACGCGCCATTTGGGCCTGGCATGGACCCCCGCGAAAGTTGCCATGTTATTTTTCTTTGGGCTATGCGCCGGCATCATCTATATATCGGTGTTCCTTATCCTCAGCACGGTGTCGTTCTGGTTCGAAGATCGCATCGGCGTGCACCCGCCCGTGTGGAACGTGATGGCCTTCGGCCGCTACCCGCTTTCGATTTACAGCGGCGTAGTGCAATTCTTCCTCTGCTGGATTATTCCCTTCGGCCTCGCGTCGTTCTACCCCAGCGTGCGCATGCTCGGCCGTACCGTCTCGCCGCAATACGCTCCGCTCGTGCCGGTAGTCGCGGTGCTGTTCCTCACTATCGCGATCTCGCTCTGGAATTTCGGAACGAGGCACTACTCTTCCACCGGCACGTAGGCTTGGTATCGGCCGCGTAGCACCTTCGCCGTTACTGAAACACCGGAACGCTCAATTTCGTAACATCGATAGAGGCTCAAATGCGCCGGCTTGCATTCTTCGCGATCGTCGTGGTCGTCGCGCTCGCTCTGTTATCTGCGGCTTCCGGGCTTATCGGTAACGCCATCGGCGCAGGGGTACTTCATCCCGCAAATTCGAATTCGCATCGCCTGGAGGAGCCGACCAAGTATTTAAGCGCACTAGTCTGAAGAAATCGGATTTCACCGTGCGCGCCAACGACGGAATCGAGCTGCGCGGCTGGAAAGTCGTGCCGCCGGCAGCAAACGGCGACTGGGTGCTGCTATTTCACGGCATCTCAGACAATCGCACCGGCGACTTGGGCCACGCCGAATTTCTCCTCCGTCATGGTTACAGCGTCGTGATGATGGATTCGCGCGCCCACGGAAAAAGCGGCGGCGACATGGCCACTTACGGCTGGAAAGAGCGCTACGATACCGTCGCGATCACTGACGCCCTCTACGCAACCGAGAAAGTCCGCCATCTCTACGCGCACGGAGTTTCCATGGGCGCCGCAATCGCGCTGCAATCCGCCGCCGTCGAGCCGCGCATCGCCGCCGTCTCCGCCGAAGATCCCTTCGCGAACCTCCGTGAAGTCACCTACGACTACGCAGGGCTGGATGTCAGTCCGTTCCTCGGCAAGACGCTCTTCCGCCCCGCTTCGATCTGCGCCATGCGCGCCGCGGCAAAAACCGGCGGCTTCAACCCCGACGAGATCTCGCCAGAAAAAGCCGTCGCGCAACGCCCTTTCCCGGTCCTGCTGATTTGCGGAACGCACGACCACAGGATTCCCTGCCGCCACGCGGAAGCGATCTATGACGCAGCAACAGGATCGAAAGAGTTGTGGATTGTGCAAGGCGCAGGACACGCCTCGACCCTCGGGCAAGCCCCGGCAGAATACGAAAATCGCGTGGTCAGCTTTTTCGAGAAATATCCAGGCAATCCATGAAGCGTGGCAAAATTAGGTAACCTTAATAATCAGAATCACGCGGTCATCTTCATGCGTGCCGCCGCGCGAGAACGCATCCACAGAGGTCATCACCGCCTGCACAATTTCCTGCGCCGGCAGGTGGCGCTCGCGCGTCACCAAATCCACCAGCGCCTGCGTGCCAAATTCCTCTTCCGAAGAATTATTCGCCTCGGTAATTCCGTCAGTGCAGAAAACCACCACGTCGCCCGGATGCAGCTTCACGTGCCCGCGCTCGTAGCGCACGCCCGCGAAAAGTCCCACCACCATGCCGCCCTCGGTGAGATATTCCACCTCGCCATTTACGCGCACCACTGCAGGCTGCACGTGCCCCGCGTTCACATAATGCAGGGTGCGCCGCGGCTGATCGAGCAAGCCCACAAACATGGTCATGAATTTCTGCCCGCGCGTATCGGCCAGCATCATGTCGTTCAATGATTCCACCAGCCGCTCGAGGGAGTGCAAATGCGCCAGCAGCGCGTGAAGAGTCGCTTGTAGGTTGGCCATCACCATCGCGGAGCCGACGCCCTTACCTTCCACGTCCGCTACTACGGTGAGAATCGTATCCGGCGCGAGCGCAATGAAATCGTAATAGTCGCCGCCCACTTCCAGCGAAGGCCGGTGCGCCACGCCAATTTCAAACCCGTCGAGGAGCGGCGGACGCTCCGGCAGCAGCCCCAGCTGGATGCTGCGCGCCAAGGCTAGATCGCGCTCCATGCGCTGCTTATGCAACAGGTCACGATGCAGTTGCGCGTTTTCCAAAGCCAGAGCCACGTGATCGGAGATCGCGCGCAACAAATTTTCATCCGCGCGCGTAAACGGCCCCGATTTTTTGTTCAGCAATTGCAGCACGCCGATGGTTTCACCGCTTTTGCTACGGATGGGCAGGCACAGCAGCGACTTGGTGCGGAATCCCAGCCGGATGTCCACTTCGGATTCAAACCGCGGATCGGCGTAAGCATCTTCCAGGTTCACGGTTTCGCTGTGTCCCGCCACCCAGGCGGCAATCCCGCGGCTGATGGGCAAGCGAATTTCATGCGTGTCGAGGCCCAGCCCGACAAGCGACCAGATTTCGCCGCGCTCCCGGTCCACCAGAAACACCGTGCCGCGCTCCGCGCCGGTATGCCGCGTAGTCAGCTGCAAAATAATGTTAAGCAATTCGGCGAGGTCCAGCGTGGAATTCAGCCGCTTGGTGGCTTCCACAATCGTGGAAAGCTCGATCACCGCATGGCGCCGCTCGCTGCTCTCCAGCGCCACTTCCGCATAACGCCGGAAAAGCTCCAGCCATCCACGCGTGCGCGGATCGAGCGGTCCCTTCGGCCACGCTTCCAGAATTCCGACAGGATGCGCGCCGTGCCCCAACACAAAAGTGCAGTAGTCGCCGTTGGTGCCGGAATCCTTCCCTTGCAGAATTCGTTCGATGCGCGCCGCGTCCGGCTTCGGAAGCTCGCCGCTTTCCTGCCACACCGATGGTGCTCCGCCCACCACGCGCCACAACCGCGCCCCTTCCAACCGTCCCGGCGCGGCCAGCACGCACACCATCTGCGCGGCGAGTTCGCCCGGTTCGTTTTCCGGATTGAGCGTCGCCACCACCTGCTCGAGCGTCTCAAGCGGCAGACCGCCCTCACTGGCCTGAGCGGATTTGCGTTTCACGCTGCGTTTCCCTTGTATTCGATCACCAGAATCGTAATGTCGTCGGATTGCGCGGCGCCTTCGGTGAATACGCGCATGCCTTCGCGGATGGCGTCGCCCAGCTGGGTCACGTTCTCGCCGGTAAAGTCTTCCACGATCTTGCGCAGCCGGAATTCTTCGAACAATTCGTTGCGTGTATTGGTCGCTTCCGAAACGCCATCGGTGTAAATCACCAGAAAATCGCCCGGCTCGAATTGCACGCGCGCGCTCTGGTATTCGGCTTCCGAAAACATGCCCACCGGAAAATTCGCCGAGCCCAATCCTTCCAATCCGCCCGCCTTGCGTTTCAGCAATGGCGGCACGTGCCCCGCATTCACGTACTCAAATCGGCCCAACTTATCCAAAATCCCATAAAAGACGGTGGCGTAGCGGTCTTCGCCCGTGCGCTCGCACAGATATTGATTGACGCGCGAGAAAACTCCCGGCAGCGATATATCCATCGCCGCCGTAGTGAAGAAAACGCCCTGCAGCAAAGTAGCCAGCAACGCAGCCGTGACGCCCTTCCCCGAAATATCTCCCACAAAAAATCCGTGACGCCCGCCGCCCAGCCCGATCACGTCAAAGCAGTCGCCGCCCACCGAATGGCAGGAGAGCGTCGAACCGGCCACTGCTACGTCGGGCAAATCGGGCAGTGACTTCGGCAGCAGCTGCTTCTGAATCTGGCTGGCAATTTCGATTTCGTGGTCCAGGCGTTGCTTGGCGCGCGACGCAGCAAACAATCGCGCGTTTTCCACCACGGTCGCCGCCTCGCGCGCCAGCGTGCGCAATACTTCGCGGTCCAAATCCGTGAACGCGCTGGACGGCACGTGGCTATCCAGGTACAGCACGCCAAGTAACTCGCCCTGCCGCGTGGAAATAGTGGCATCCAGCGTTTCGATCACCGGCAGCTTATCCACGGGAATCGCGATCACCGTGTGCAGCTCCAGCCGCGCGACGCTTTCCTGCTGGCTCATCCCGCCGTCTTCGCCCGTGTCGCTGACGATCAGTTCGCGCCGCGTCTGCGCCACGCGCTTCACCACGGATTGCGAAACCTGCAACTGGTCCGGACGCAAAGTACGCCGCTGCGCGTCGCGCGCCACAATCATCTGCAATTCGTGCGACTCGTTCGCCAGCAGCAGCACGCCGCGTTCGGTGCGCGTCACTTGAATGGCCGCGTCCACCACAGCGGTCAGCACGTCTTCCAGCGACAGCCCGGTGCCCAGCGTGCGCGCTACCTCCAGCAGCACGCCCAGGTGATACAGTTCGCGCGAACCGGAATGGCTCGGCGCCGGCGCTTCCACGCGCTCCACCAATTCCTCGATCGTCGCGCCTTCGCCCAGGAATTCCAGCTTGTAGGAATCCGCCATGCCGAAATCCACTTGGTCTTTCGGCTGCAGTTCGTGCTTGATCACTTTCTGCCCGTTGACGAACGTCCCGTGCCGGCTGCCCATGTCTTCCAGCACCATGGTGCCGTTCACGGAAAGAATCTGCGCCTGCTCGCGACTGATGCGGCTATCGCGCAGGGTCAGTTCGTTCCCGGCTTGCCGTCCTATGCGGAACGGCGTGGTGGTGATGGCGACTTCTCTGCGAACACCATTCGGTTCAATAACGACGAGTCGTGCGGCACGTGGCATCGGTTTTAGTTGCTTTCTCGGGGCGCCCGCAAAGGTACAGCTCGCCCAGGGGCGACCTCGCTGGCACCGCACATGGTAGGTAAACTCGCGTCCGAAGTAAATAGCTGCCGCTGATTTACGGCGCTTTTCCCGGTCCGGCGCGGAGCCCTGTTGTTGCCGGGATTTCTCCGCCCATGTAGAATTCACTGCGGTTTGCGGAATCTGCGTTTTCGCTCTCCCCAAGAGCCTTGCGCCGGGCTGCTGGGCGCGCTCCTTCCGTTCAAATCGCTGCAAACGAATCAGGAGACTTGATGATTAAAGTTGTTGCCGCCGCTGGTCTGGTCGCGGCGTTTTTGCTGACGGCGCCCGAGGCCGCGAAAGAATGTGGCCGCGTTGAAGACGCCGGCCGGGTGATGAAAGAGATCATGAACATCCCCGACGACATTCCCAAAAGTGTTATCGGCAAGGCCGAATGTGTCGTGGTGCTTCCTTCGGTGGTGAAATTGGCCTTCGTCCTGGGCGCGAGCTACGGACGAGGCCTGATGACTTGCCGCAGCGGCCCTAATTTCAAAGGTCCTTGGGGCGCGCCGACCATGATGGCGCTCGAAGGCGGCAGTTTCGGCGTGCAGCTCGGCGGGCAGGCCACGGATTTTGTCCTTTTGCTCATGAACAACCGCGCCGCCAGCAGCATTCTCACTAGCAAAGTGAAATTGGGAGCCGATGCTTCCGTGGCGGCTGGTCCGGTGGGACGCAACGTGACGGCCGAAACCGATGTGTCCATGCACGCGGAAGTCTTTTCCTACTCTCGCGCGCGCGGGCTGTTCGCGGGCATCTCGCTCGCAGGGTCCACTCTGCGTCCAGACAATACCGCGAACACAATCCTGTACGGCAAACCCGTAGCTGCGCGCGATGTGGTGCTCTTCGGCAAAGTCGCGCCGCCAGATTGCGCCCGGCTGCTGATCGCCACCCTGAATCAGAAATCACCCAAGAATCTTTCGGGGGATTAGGGCGCGAAGACCTTGTAGCGGCGCACCACCGACAGCGTCCGCCGCGGCGGACGCCGCGACAGAGTCAAAATCGTGAAGCGCATGCTTTTTTTGCAAACTGAGCAAGCCGTGAATTTTCGCAGCACTTTTACGCCTCGTTTCCTCGCCGCGGCATTCTTCTCCGCCACCATAGCTGTTTCCGCGCACTCAGCGAAAGCGCAATCATCACCCGCCAGCGTCACTTCCTATCAAATTGATCTGGACGCCGCCAAACAGTGGGTGGACACAAAAATTGATCTGCGCGCGGGAGAAAAGCTGCGCCTCACCGCCACGGGCGCCATCACGTATCCCGCAGATAAAAAACATCCCGATGGCCGCACGTTTGGACCCGACGGACTCCCGCGCGGCTTTGGAGATTTAATCCACGAGTACGCGGTCAGCAATGCAGGGCACGGCTCGCTCATCGCGCGCCTCGGGGATGACGATGTTGCACAACCATTCGCAGTCGGCGCGAGCACTGAATACGAAGCCCCGGTGGCCGGGCGGCTGTTTCTAGGAATCAACCAGAGCCTGCGCGATGCGGAAGGCTCCAAAGGAAACTTCCAAGTAAAAATCGAGGTGCTCAATCCGGGCCTGAGCACCGCCGCGGCCGCGGCCATCGGCGGTCCGCCGGAAACGCTCGTGCCATCCGTCACTCCCGCACTTCTGCGAAAAATACCGCGACGCGTTTCCGACCCGCAGGGCAAGCCCGGAGACGCGGTCAACATCCTGCTCGTGGGCACGGCGGGGCAGGTGGCGCAAGTTTTCGCTAAAGCCGGTTGGGTGCGCGTGGATCGTTCCGTGCAAGATGCCGTGGTGAACGCGGTGATTGACTCGCTCGAGAAGAAAGATTACCTCACCATGCCGATGAGCACGCTCTACCTCTTCGACCGGCCGCAAGATTACGGCTTTGCGCACGCCGAACCGGTTCGCGTGGCCATGTCGCGCAATCATCTGCGCGTGTGGAAGTCCCCGTACGTCGTTGACGGCCGCCCGCTGTGGTGCGTGGCCGCCACGCATGACGTCGGCTTCGAGCGCGACGAACGCAACAACAAAGTGACGCACAAGATTGACCCGGCAATTGATGGCGAGCGCGAGTACGTCAACGACACATTGTCGCGCACCGGCCTGGTCATCCAGCGCGCCCACGTAACCCCCGCCGATCCCGTCACCACCGCCAGCACCGCAACCGGCGGCAGCTTCCACTCCGACGGCCGCATCCTCGTGCTGGTGCTGAAGGACCAAAGCACCACCAGCAGAGCAAACTAAGCGCGGCGGCGTTACGCGGTGTAAATGTGCGTTTGATTGTAATGTTTGTATTCCCCGCACATTCGATCATCCAGCTGGCTCACACGTGCCTCAATTTCGCCTACAATCGATAGTATCGAAGTATCAGCCATGCACTTTGACGCGACTCTATTTCTCACCCTCGGGCTGTTAGCGGCCTTCGCAATATGGTTGTGGAGGTTTTCGTCGATCCTCAGGAGGACTCCGCGAGATATGCGCGCCGCGGCACTGAGAGGATCAGCCCGAGCGATGGGCAGCGAATTCTGGGAGACGGGGAATCCCTATCAGAACGAGCTCGCGGACGCGTTCACCATCGCTCCAAACTCAATCGTTCACACTCTGCGATGGCCGAATACGCACGCCCAGATTTTTTCGTTCCAGGAAGTTCATCACCTTTCCAAAGGCCGAACCTCTTACCTCTACTGGGCAGGCTGCCGGTTCAGCGACCATTCTTTTCCGAAGTTCGATTTGAAACCAACTCGCACCGCGTCCTTTCTGCGTCGCGGATGGTGGAGGAAAGTCTCGCTGCCCGGCCAGATCGAGTTCGAAAGCCGCTACACATTGACGGGAGAGAACCGCGCGCTACTCGAGCAATTCTTTACACCCGGCCGCTGCGCAGCGATCTTGTCTCGCGAGTGGCCTCGCGGGATTAGCTTGAAAGCGGGCGGCCATTGGCTGGTGGCCCATCGCGAGACATTCTTCCACGCCACAAGCGAGTCCGACTCCGAAACCAGCGTGGCGAAAGAAATACAAGACGTGTCCTCGCTCGTGACGGGAATGTTGCCCGTCGCTGAAGCGCTGACTGATTCACAACTCGTTGAGCAGTCGCACCGATACATGCGGCTTTCCCAGGAAAGTTTGAAAACTGGACGCACTTGGTGGAATCAATTGGCGTTTCTCCTTTTGGCTATTGTCATCGGCGTCTCTATTCTTTTGTCGGTCGGCTTGCTGGGGCCGTGGTGGGGACGGTTTGACAATATGATTCTGAAAACTGAAGCGAGGCGATACCTGTTCGCCGCTATTTTCATTTCCGCGTCATTTGTAGTAGGTGAATGGCTCGTTCGTGTTTACCGGAAGACGAAACAGCGAGCCGCAACCCGGTTGGAAGCCCAATACTCCGTCCTTCCGAACTGACCTCTAACTAAAATCGTTCACCATGACGGAGTCATTTATTCCGGCCAATCCCTAACTCCTGCTTGTCGCGTCATCGGATGCCGGCCCCTACGTGATTATCTGGCGCGTTGACGCCTCGCGCTCTCCGCCCCATCTATGGCGCACGGACCCGGCTCGCCAAAAGCATTGCCTCGACGCACAGTTTCACTTATTATTGCTTCCCGGCCCTGAAGGACCCCCTATGCTCGGGCCATACTCGAGTTTTTTTGAGCTGACTGACAACCCTTTCCGGGCCAACCCGGATCCGCGCTATCTGTTCCTCACCCAACAGACAAAAGAAAACCTGGACCAGATAATCGATGCAATCCGCGCACGCAAAGGATTGCTATTGCTCACCGGCGAAGTCGGCACGGGCAAGACTGTTTTGCTCAATCGCCTAATGGAGTGGCTCGAGCAGGAGCGCATCCCCAAAGCCTTCATTTACAATTCACATATAAAGGCCAGCGAACTGCTCGATTTGATCTTGGCCGATTTCGGTGTGCCTTTTAACGCCCAGCGCGGAACACCGCTGGCGCATCTCCAGAGTTGGCTGCAGGACCGTCACTGCGCTGGCCAAACCCCGGTATTGTTCGTTGACGAAGCGCAAGGGCTCTCGCGGCGCACGCTCGAAGAGCTTCGCATGCTTTTGAATCTTGAGACCGCCCAAGGCAGCCTGTTGCAGATCGTCCTATGCGGCCAGCCCGAATTCGAAGAAACTCTGAATCGTCCCGAGCTGCGCCAGCTCCGCCAGCGCATCGCGTTACGTTGCCGCACCGCACCTCTGACGCTCGAAGAAACTCAGAGTTACATTGACGCACGCCTGCGCGTCGCGGGCGGCTCGAGTGCTACGGTCTTCCACCCGGAAGCGGTTCAGGCGTTATCGCATTATTCGCGCGGACTCCCGCGCGTGCTCAATGCGCTATGCGAACAGTCCCTCATGCGAGCCGCGCGCGACAAAATCCGTCCCGTGCCCGGGCGCATGATCGGCGAAGCCGCGCACGAACTTCAATACGACGAAATCAGGCCGTTCGTCCCGCTTCCCGCTTCGGATGACGCAGGCTTTTCAGGCCTCTTTGGACACTTGCCGGGTCTTGCAGGAACGCCGGAAATTTTCGCGGCGGCAGCTCCGCTCCCGCAAGATGCGCTTCCCGATGCCAAACCGCCTGCCGTCCCTGATCGCGAGCCGAACCATCTCGCTGCGGCCGCCGCTGCGGGCGAATCCGCCGGCACGCCATTCGCTCACCCTGCGGCGCGCTCGTCAGTTCCGGAGGCTGCTCCCAGCGCGCCACGAATCTCGCGCGCGCCCATCGCGTTTCCTTCGCCGAGTCATCGCCACGCGCCCCCGTCTCCCGCTTCTGCTTCGGACGAAATAATTGCCCGCCTCGCTTCGGCGTCCAAAGCTTGCACGCCGAGCGAACCGCGAATCGTTGTACGGACTGCCAGTTCGGCGGTGATTGCGCCTCTTCCCACTGTGCCGATGGAACCAACGAAAGAAGTTCCGAAGCAGGCGGCGGAAAAGGAAAATGACTTCAGTAAGCGCTGGAGACGCCATCGTGTTTCCGCTATGAATAGCGCGAAATCCACGCTCTCCACGATCGCGTTGGCATCGCGAGTTCGTCTGGCGCAATTGCAATCGCTCGCGCGCTCATCGTCCAATCGCCTCTCCGAACAATGGTCCATTTGGCGAAAGAAGCAGTCGAATTTCATCAAAACCAACGTCAAGTGGAACGACCTCACATCATCATGGCTGCGATGGTTGCGCGCGCCCTCCCAAGCGACGATGCGCCGCACATCGCTAAAGGCGCCCAGGCCTGCGCCACAGGCCGAAGTGTCCGCGCGCATCCCGGCAGGGCGACCTCTCCCCACAGGTTCGTTGCGTCGAGTTGGGGGCTCGAAAGTGATCCGCAGCCTCAAAAAAACGCCGAGTGTCAGCGCCTACATCCTGCAATGGCTCCAAGAGCCAAGTCACGCCGTTCGCGAACGCAAGCCGCCGCGCTCCTCGACCACACACTTGCCTTGACCTTACCTCGACGCGACGCAAAGCGAGGAATTCTCACGGCCCGCGCAACCCCAAAACTGGGTCCGCGCCGCGTTGACGCCCCGCGCGCTCCCACCTATCATGGCGCTGCCTTTAACACAGGAGCGGTCTCGTGAAATTCAGCCGACTTGCGTTGCTGCTCGTATTCTCGATCACCGCCCTCGCTGCTTCCGATTCTCCGGACACCCGCGAAATCACCGATCCGAAATCCGTCGCCTCGACGCCTGCCACAGGAGCGATTCCGATCCCGGTGGACGACCTGTTTTACACGCGCTCGGTCGGAGGCGGCGCCTGGTCGCCGGACGGCAAGGAAGTCGTCTTCAGCACCAACCTCACCGGACGCAGCAATCTGTGGAAAGTCGGCGCCGCGGGCGGCTGGCCCATCCAGCTGAGCCAGTCCGACGATCGTCAGTCGGGCGCCACATGGTCTCCCGACGGAAGATGGATCGTCTTTCAATCCGATCAGGGCGGCGGCGAAATTTATGACCTCTTCGCGATTCCCAGCGACGGCGGCGATGTCGTGAACCTCACCAATACTCCGGAAACTTCCGAAGCCAGCGCCATTTGGTCGCGCGACGGCAAGACCCTCGCCTTCGACTACAAGCCCAAGACCGCTTCCGCCACCGATATTGCCGTGATGGACTGGAAGACCCGCGCCGTGCGTAACCTCACACAGGAAAAAACTGCGAACCATCTGTGGAGCAACGCCATCTGGAGCCCCGACGGCAAGTACATCTACGCCACGCGCCTTAACGCTGGCTTCAGCGATTCGGATGTCTATCGCCTTGAGGTCGCTACCGGCGCGCAGGAAAATTTGTCGCAGCACGAAGGCGATGATCGCACCATGGCTTCCTCGATTTCGCCCGATGGCGCGACGCTGCTGGTCGCCTCGGATCGCCCCGGCGGCTACAGCAACATCGCCGAAATAGATGTGGCCACCAAGAAACTCACTTGGGTCAGCGACCTGAAGTGGGAAGCAAACGCTGGAGATTTTTCACCCGACGGCAAGCAATTTACCTACGTCGTGAACGAAGATGGCCGCACGGACGCTTATCTAGCCGACAGCGCCACGCGCCACGGTACCAAAATCAACTTGCCCGCCGGCCTCAATAGCTACGCCGGAAATCCTTCACCCTTCGCGTACACGGGCGCGCGCCTTCTCGTTTCGCATCAGAGTTCTACGCAGCCCGGCGATCTGTGGGTTTACGACATCGCGCAGAAAGCCCCGCGCCAGCTCACTTTTGCCGCCATCGCCAGCCTCACCGCCGCGAAAATCCCTCCGTCGCAGCTAGTGCATTACAAAAGCTTCGACGGAAAAATCGTCAGCGCCTTCGTCTGGGTGCCCTTCAATCTGAAACGCGACGGCTCGAATCCCGCAATCGTGCTGCCTCACGGCGGACCCACAGGCCAGACCACGGATTATTTCAATCGCACGGTCGTCGCGCTCGCTTCCCGCGGATATATCTGCATCGCTCCGAATGTCCGCGGTTCCACCGGTTACGGCATGGCTTTTCAGCAAGCGAACGTGAAAGACCTGGGCGGCGGCGACCTGCAGGACGAAATCTACGGCGTGAAATTCCTGGAAGCCACCGGCTACGTGGATTCCAGGAAAATCGGAATTACCGGCGGCTCCTACGGCGGCTATATGACGCTGATGGCCATCGGCAAAGCGCCCGACGTCTGGGCCGCTGCCGTCGAAGAATACGGCATCATCAACTGGCTCACCATGCTGCAGCACGAAGACCCCTTCCTGCAGCAATACGAAAAATCCCTGCTCGGCGACCCGGAAAAAGATCGTGCCATCTACGACGCCGATTCCCCGCTCACCTACATCAAGAATGCCAAAGCCCCGCTGCTGGTGTTGCAGGGCGATAACGACATCCGCGTGCCCAAGGAAGAAGCCGAGCAGGTGGTGAAAATCCTGCAGGACTCCGGAAAAACCGTGGACGCGCATTACTACCCGAACGAAGGCCACGGTTTCGCTAAGCGCGAAAATCAGATTGACGCCATTCGCCGCACCATTGATTGGTTTGACCGCTACCTAAAGGGCGCGAACTAGCGTCTAAGCCGGGCAGAAGCAGTCAGGGGTGCTAACGTGCGGTTTCTATCTCGCGGTTTTGGTGTCTGCGTTTGTGTAACGCTGCTCGCATCTACGCCTGAGCATGGGTCGCGGCCCGCCCCTATCCACGAATCCTCGCCGCGTTCCTCGGCGAAAATTCCGTTCGCGATCACTCACGTCACCATCGTCAATCCGCAAGGCCCAGCGCAGCAGGACATGACCGTGGTTGTCTCCGCCGGGGTGATCGAGTGGATCGGCATCTCCGCTGACCCGAAGCGTCCCGCGCACAAGGATGCGGTGGAATTCGATGGACGCGGAAAATTCCTCATTCCCGGCTTGTGGGACATGCATACGCACGTCGCCGGAATCAGCGCCGACCCCGCGTGGTCGAAAAACGTTCTGCTCCCGCTGCTCGTCGCCAATGGCATCACCGGCATGCGAGACATGGGCGGCGACCTCCGCGCGCTGCAGGAATGGCGCCGCGAAATTGCGTCCGGCGCGCTGCTGGGTCCGCAAATTGTGGCCGCGGGACCGATGCTACTACCAGCGCCGCGGCCCGGCGCCGCAAAATCCACGGATCCGTCCGTTCTGGAAGTGGGAACGCCCGAAGAAGCTCGCGCGGCAGTTGATCAACTGCAGAAACAAGGCGCCGATTTCATCAAAGTGATCCAATTGCCGCGCGAAGCCTATTTCGCGGTCGCCGCAGAAGCGAAAAAAGCCGGCATCACGTTCGCGGGTCACGTTCCCACAGCCATCACCGCCAGCGAAGCCTCCGCCGCCGGCCAGAAAAGCATCGAGCACATCATCTACAGCTCGCTCGCGCTGGATTGCTCGTCTGAAGATACAGATCTGCACCGCCGCTTGCTGGTGGCCGCAGCGAAAAGAGATCGTTCCGACGCAGCCGTATACGACGAAGCAGACAAAACTTTCTCGCCCCAGAAAGCTGCCGCGCTCTGGGCCACATTCAATCGCAATGGCACCTGGGTCACGCCCACGCTTTACTCCATTTCGATTGTCGCGCTCTCGCTGCAGCAATCGTCCCAGTTATCTCTCAACGACCCGCTGCTCGCGTATGTCCCGCTTGCGCTGCAAAAAGAATGGCGCCCGACGGCTCCGCCTTCGCAAAAGGAATTGGCAGATGCCGCCTGGTGGCAGCGCCAGTATGAAAATGACCGCAAGCTGACCGGCGAGATGCATCGCGCCGGAGTGCGCTTGCTCGCCGGCAGCGATTCGCTCGACCGCTACGTTTTCCCCGGCGGCAGCCTGCATTCCGAACTGCGCGAATTGGTCGCCGCTGGACTCACGCCGCAAGAAGCTCTGCAAACAGCCACGGAAAATCCCGCGGAATTCTTCAGCAGAAAGGATGAGGGAACGATTGCCGCAGGCCGCCGCGCCGATATGGTCTTGCTGGACGGCGATGCCTCGCAGGAAATTGCGAACACGCAGAAAATTTCAGGAGTAGTTTTGGCCGGGCAGTTCCTGCAGCGAAAAGACCTCGACGCGCTGCTGGAAAAATCCCGTGCCGCAGCCGCCGCATGGAAAGCGCCGAGCCCTCCACAATCACAACAATAATTCCTCAGAACAGCGAAACGCCGGACGCCGAACCCGGCGCCGACGTCTTCGGCACACGCGTCTGGCTATCCCACGAACCACTCAGCCGCCGGATGGTTTCGCGCAACCGCACCGCCAGGCCCACCACGGTCTGCAGCCGCTGCGTATCCGCCGCGGGCAATCGCACACCATGAGAAAGCAGCAACTCCGCGTTGCCCAGGATTCCCGTAAGCGGATTGTTGATCTCGTGCCGGAAAATTTCCGCCACGTCTTCCGGCATTTCCGCCCGAGGCGATCCCCCGCCCATCCCCGACCGCTGCGCCCAGTGCAAGCGCCGCTCCACCAGGCACGCGGCCAACGGGATAAAATCGCCGCGCCACAAACTCCACTTCGCCCTCCGCCACCATGCGCAGGATCTCGCCTTGCCGTTCTGCGGATGCCAGCAAAATCACCGGGGCAGTTCTCGTCAGTTGCCGCAGCAGCTCAGAAAGCGGCTCGTCCTGAAACACTCCTTCGTCCAGCAAAATCACGTACGGTGAGTCCTGCTCCATGCGCTCGATTCAATCCGGCAAGTTCGTCGCCACGCGGACACTCCCCACGTGCGCGCAAAGCTTCAGCTCTCGCGTGAGTTCCTCCGCGAGGCCAGCATCGGCCACGCACAGCAACGCACCTCGTTCCACCGTACTCACCTTTTCTTCAACCGACATCTGCATGGCATTTTGCTTCTTTCTCATTTGGACTGGCGCGTTTCGGAACCGGAAGCTAACACGCGCTCTTCGGCCCGGCGGCTGCGTTCCAGCCGGCGATTCACCGCCAGCTTCAATTCTTCCACCAGAAACGGTTTCGCCAGGCGCGGCAGCTTGCTCTTCTCCAGAAATTGCATGGTGCGCGGCGCCAGCGTATCGCCGGTGACGAACGACAATTGATTCTGCACCGGACTTCCCGCGCGTATCAGCGCTTCGTAAAATGCCGGACCATCCAGCCGCGGCATGCGCAAATCGCACACCACCAGGTCGTAGTGCGCGCGTGAAAGCCGCGCCAGTCCCTCCTGGCTTTCCAGCACCGCCTCCACTTGATGGCCTTCTTCCCGCAGCACGTCCACGATCAGCTGCGCCACGCGAGGCTCATCTTCCACTACCAGGATCCTTCCGCTGCGCGCCGGCCGCGAGTCGCTCGCGGAGTCCGGCGGTGCCGCCTGTCGCTCGTTTACCGGAATCTCCAGTACCGGCAGCTCCACCAAAAAACGCGCGCCACCCGTGCTCAGATTTTCGAACGTCACTTCCCCGCCGTTCTGCTTCACAATCCCGTAAACAATCGAAAGTCCCCATCCCGTCCCAACGCCAGATGGTTTGGTCGTGAAGAACGGATCGAAAATCCGCGAAGCGATCACTCGCGGAACTCCGGGGCCATCATCGGATACTTCCATTGCAATCCGATTGCCGTCAGCCACCCGCGTCTTGATCTTCACCTTCCCCTGCCCGCGCTCCTGCAGCAACGCCTGCTCCGCGTTCATCAGCAAATTCAACACGACCTGCTGCAACTGGTAAGGATCAGCCATCGTTTCCGGCAGGTCGCTCGCCAGCTCGCATTCCACCAAAATATTCTCCACGCGCAATTCGTCAGGGCTTAACGCGGGGTCCAGCTGTTTCTTCCGGCGACTATGCGGCGATCAATTCGGTTGAGACTGCGCGTCATACTGCCTCAGCTTGCGGTGCAACGTCGTCTTGCCGATCCCCAGCATCCGCGCTGCGGCCAGCTTGTCGCCACCCGCTTCGCGCAACGCACGCAAGATCGCCCGCCGCTCCAATTCATCGAGCGGCAGCAGTTCGTCATTCTGCGGCAACCGTTCTCCGGTGCCATACTGCAAATTCGTCAGCCGATCCCCCGCGTGCAGTATGGGCCCGGAACCCAGCGCGATGGCGTCCTCGGATATCGTGCGCATCCGGCCGTTCGCCTCGCTGAATTTCTCCAGGAACGAATTCACCAGAATCGGAATGTCCGTCTTCCGCTCGCGCAGCGGCGGTATCTTGATCTGCACCACGTTCAAACGAAAGAAGAGACCCTGACGGAAGGTTCCCGCCCGCACCGAAGCGTCCAGGTCGCGATGGGTCGCCGCGATGATGCGCGCCGAAAGCGGTATGCGGTCCGTCGAGCCCACCGGACGCACTTCCTTCTCCTGCAGCGCGCGCAGCAGCTTGGCCTGCATGTCAAACGGCAAATCCCCGATCTCATCCAGAAACAGAGTGCCGCTGTCGGCGATTTCCATCAATCCCTGCTTCGCGTGCGGCGCTCCCGTGAACGCGCCCTTCACATAGCCGAATAATTCCGCCTCGATCAACGTGGGCACCAGCGACGAGCAATCCACCGGAATGAACGGCTTGTTCCGCCGCACGCCCGAATAATGCACCGAGCGCGCCACCAATTCTTTTCCCGTGCCGCTCTCGCCCAATATCAGAACCGGATACGCGTGCTGGCTCACCCGTTCGATCAAGCGGTAAACGCGCTGCATTTTCACCGACACGCCGATCAAATCCGCGAACCCCGGCCGCGTCCGCAGCGTCTCGCGCAACACGCGGTTTTCCTGATCCACGTCCAGCAGACGAATCATACCGTCCAACTTGCAGCGCAGCTCCGGGATATGAAATGGCTTGGTGATCTAATCCGCTGCCCCCAGACGCGTCGCTTCCACCGCGCTCTCAATCGTGCCGTACTGCGTCAGCACCAGCACCGCCGTCTGCGGATAGCTGGCGCGCACCCGCTTCAGCAGTTCCAGTCCGCCAATCTGCGGCACGCGCAAGTCCGTGATCAGAATATCTACCGGCATCTGATCCAGAATCTCCAGCGCCTGCTCCGTCGTCGAAGCCGTGCGCGTGCGCAAGCCCGAATCCGTCACCACATCCTGGCACAGGCTTCGTGTTGCGTCCTCATCATCCACAATCAACACCGTCGCCGATATCGGGCGCTCCGATGTAAACACCTGTCCAACGGCCATGGTATCCGGTCCCTTTTTCCGTCTCGTTCCCAAAATCATTTGCAACACAAGCACCAAATGGGAACGTTTCCGGCTCTGCCCGATTTAACGGTGTTTAAGTGTCGATTCGGTAAATAGTGAGGAGCGGAGTGTAGAATCGAAATGGAACAATTAACAAGTCCGTAATAGTACGCAGGCAGATAAGTCTATTTTCTCGTACGTGATGCAACGTTGGGAACAGCGAAGTTTCAACGAGGGAAAATTGTGACAACTGGCTTACAACAGGCTTCGCATTTCGGTCAACTGCGACCGCGCGCCACTCAGCAGCTGTTCAGCGCCCCGTCAGTGCCCGCCACGTGCGCCTGTCGCGCCCGTCGCGAAGGACTTCGACATGGAACTGTCGGATAAATCGAGAACAAACAAACCATCATTCGCGGACCCAGCATAAATTCGCCCCGCCACGCCGACCGCCGCCAGCACCGGGTACTGCGCATCGCCCGCGTGCGTTGCGACTCCCACGCCGCTGCGTTTCACGCGCGCCCAAGTCGCGCCTTCATCCCGCGATATGTACAACCCCGCCGATTGCACCGAAACGAGCCAGAAGTCCGGCGCAGTCAGCAAGCCATCCGCGAGGCCGCCGGGCAGTCCTGCTTGCGCCTTCGTCCACGAAACTCCAGCATCGCGCGAAATGTACAAACCAGTCCGCGCCGCCGCCAGCAAAATATTGCCGCTGGCCCATTCGAGCCGTACCGCACCGCCCGATTCCAGTGGCAGATCATGCCACGCCCACGTTCGCCCTGCGTCTTCTGAAAAAATCATGCCGCCCGAAGAAACCAGCCGGATTTCCCGTCCATCACGCGACGCGCGCACCGAACCCACCGGCAATTCGCCGGGCCCAAACGGCAGCTCCGTCCACGATCTGCCGGAATCGCGCGACACGAAAAGCCCCTGCTCAGTCGCCGCGAACCACGCCGAGTCGCCGAAAAACAAATCGTTCACCGCGTGCCGGAAAGCGCGAACTTCACCGCGCGCGCCGCCAAAATCGCTCGCGGAATTCAGCGCTGAAGAAGAAGGTACTGAAACCACGCCGACGTGCGTCCAAATATTTCGGTGCGCATCGAATCGCGCCAGCCCGCCCGATGCGAGCGCAGCCCACCAACCTGTGGGCGAAGAAAAAATCTGCCGCACCGCTTCCCCATCGAGCCCCGCGCTGATCGGTGCCCAACTCCTGCCGCCATCTTGGGTCACTAGCAAAGCATCTGGCGCATTTTCCAGAATCGCCGCTGCGCGCTCCGGGTCGTGCGGATCAACGGCCAGCGAAACGATGCGGTGATGATGGAATCCCTCGTTCAAAGCGTGAAAGCTCGCTCCGCCGTCATCACTCGCCAGAACTCCGTGCTGTTCCGTCCCCAGCAGCACCTGCGATTCGCCGCCACCATTGCCCGGCAGTATCACCATAGAATTGATCACCCAACTCCGTGGGGAAATCCGCCGCCACGAAGCGCCGCCATCCGTTGTCTTCCACAACCCCTCGGTCGTCCCGGCATACAAAATCTCGGGCCGCGCCACGTCCTGCCGAATCACCGGCGTGCGCCGCGCCGAATATGGAATGCCTTCGAGCTTTTCCCAGGCCCCACCACCATTGTTGCTGCGATAGATCCCAGAACACGCGCTGGCAAAAATGCGCCGCGGGTTCTCTTGGTCCGTCACCAGGCTCAACACGTCGGAATCATCAATCATTCCCGCATCAATCGCGCTCCAGTGCGCGCCGCCGTCCACGGTCTTCCACGGTAGATGGAACGTCCCGGCATAAATAACCTGCGGGTCGCGCGGATCAATCGCCAGCGAATCAAAATTGCGCAGCTCGGCGTCACCGGCAGGCGTAATCCGCTGCCAGCTCTCGCCGGAATCGCGCGACAGAAAAACGCCATCCAGAGCGCCAGCCACGAGCATCGCCGGATCTAACGCCGCCTGCGCCACCGCCCGCACCGCATGCCCCGCCAGACCGGAATCGCGCCAGGTCTTGCCGCCATCGCTGCTCAAAAAAACTCCGCCAGCTTCGCCCGCAGCTTCGCGCGTCCACGTCGCCGCATATAGCCGCGCCGAATTCCGCGGGTCCACTAGCATCGCCGTCACAACGGCGTTTTGATTTTCTCCAACCACGCCCAGAGGTTCCCAAGTGGCCCCAGCATCGCGCGATGTGAAAATCGCGCCGTCCGTCGTGCCCAAATACAACACCTCGGGATGCGCAGGATCGCTCGCGAGCGCCCGCACATCACCGCCCGTCGGGCCCATCGCCTGCCAAACCTGCGCCTGCGCTGGCACCGCTAACGCCAGTACACACACGCACGGACAAACCGAAGCCAACAGCAAAATGGGAAACCACCGGAGGGACCTGTTACGCGAAGTCATCGTCGGATACGGGCCGTGTGCGCCCGGCAAAAAAAGTTGCGGTGGAATCAGCGCGAGGTCGCGAGGCTGGAAATTGTTCTCGGTTCAAAGCATCGGGCCGCGCCGACTCTGGCGGAGCGCAACGGTACGATGCTTCCCTTACGCAACGTCTCAAATCTAATCCACTACCCGCAAAAACGCCACCGCCCGCGATAGCCGCCGGACGTCCTGCTCCTTCCCTTCTCCCTCAGCACTTGCAATCCGCCTGCGAAGAACTCGAAATCCAACCGAAATTAACTACAAATCAATATGACGCGCCATCGGGTACAAACACTATATCCACCCGTCGATTCTCCTGACCCGCGCCCGCCTCTCCTGCGGCGGTCCGAACTTCCACGCGCGTCGCATCCACACCCTTGTCCTGCAAATACTTCTGGGCACTCGCTCCACGTTCGCCGGCCAGTTTCGCAGCCCGCGCTTCCTTGGGATCCGCGTAACCCACCAGCACCACTTTCGACCGCGGATCGCTCTGCAACCGCACCGCGACGTCGTCCAGTTTGCGTTTGCAAACGTTGTCGCTGCGAGCGCTTCCCGGCGCGAAGTCGCAAGCGCTCACCTTGCTCGCTTGTAGCGCAGCAGGCGGTGCTTGCACAGTAACCGCTGCCGTGCAATCGCAAGCGCCGTGCAATTCATTTTCCGCGCGTCCAGTCACAGTATAAATTCCCGGCGCAAGCCCCGATGTATCGAATTGCACAATCGAGCCACTGCCAATGATTTGCCCGCCGTTCGCGAACCACTTGAATCGTATAGCCGTCCCCGAAGGATCGTTCACGTTCGCGGTAATCTCCGCGCGCTCTCCGGCTAATACGGTCGAACGATCCGCCGTGCAGGTCATGGTCGGCGCAGCGGGCGCCGGTTTCGGCTGCACGCTCACGTTTGCAGAGCAACTAGCGCTCTTGCCCGCGCCGTTATCCACGCGAGCCGTCAGCGTGTAGCTTCCCGCGCCCACACTTGTGGAATTCCACCGCACGTAAGGTCCCGCTCCATCTATTGAGCCGCCCGTCGCCGTCCACTGGTAAGTCAAAGGAAACCCGTTCGCATCGGTAGCGTGCGCGGACGCCGTGATGTAATCTTCCGATCCTTCGCGCACCGCAGACCTGTCCACACCGCAAGTCGCCGTCACCACGTCCGGAGGCAGCGGCTTCGCCGGCCAGTGCGCCACGCCCACCTTGATCACGAATCCGTTGCGATCCTTATGATTCGTCAGGTCCAGCGAATAACGGTAGCCCAAATCCATCGCCGCCCACTTCCAGGCATACAGCCGGAACCCGATAATGTTGTCCACCGGATCGCGCGCGCCAAAAGTGGTGTTCTGAATTCCGTTGCCGATGTACACCGTGCTGTCATACTCCGTCATAATCTGAAAACGCTTCGTCGGAAAAATTATAAATCCCGCGCCCACCTGCATCTGATCCGCCAGGTTCAGCACCACCGTCTCAGGGACGCCGCCGATTACCGCTGTATAGCTGGAGTCTCGTGTGAAACGGTAAGACCAGTTCGCTGTCGCTGTAATGCCGCCGTGAAAGAACGTCTTGCTCGCCTCCAAACCGATTCCATAATTAAATTTTCCGTACTGCACCTGATTCGCTAGCAGGTCGGTGAGCCCCGTCTTCGTAGGAAGGTAAAAATCATTGCGAATGGAAAGACTGATCGGTTTTCCGCGCCGCTCCGAAAGCAGCCCAATCTTGAACCCCAAATCCATTTCCCCCACGCCGCTGCCGTTGTGCGATGCAAACGGCATATCTTCCACATAAGCCGGCGGAAATCCGGTCGAAGGGATAATCGAGTTGTAAATCGTGTTCTGGTACTGCGGGTTCGCAGCGTTCACCGGCGCCAGGCTCAACTGGCTCGGCACTCCCACATGAACGTAATCGTACGAATTAATCTGAAAAAATATCGAGAGCCAGTGATTGATGCCGTAACCCACCGACGGAATCACCTGCAGCGAAGTAATGTCTCCCGGCATGCGCGAATACTTATTCAATCCAACGCCCAAGGACCAGCCATGCTTAGGCAGCGTCTCGCCGGTTTCCAGCGTGAACAGCCCCGGATTGCCGTCCAGCGCGGGCATCGGCGTGAAATTCGGCTGCTCGGAATCTTCATCTGCAGCCGTAGCTGCGTTGCCGTTCGCCGCGCCGGAATTAGGTTTGGGCCGCGCAGCAGGCGCCGCCAATGATGAGGACGACGAGGACGATGGCACAGTGGCCGAGGAACCTACTGGCGCGGCTGCTCCGTCGGACGTGCCAGTCGCGGGCGCAGAATCACCCGAACTCGCACCAGTCTTCGCAGTCGAATCACCACCGGATGTCGGACTCACCGCAGTCTTCGCGGTCGTAGTCGCGGGCGCGTCCGGCTGACGAGGCTTGGTATCGTCGGCAAAGCCCCCCATCACCGCAAAAAAACCAGCCACCGCCAAGATCGCCGCTCGTTCTAGCACTTTCAAAGTACGCCTCCTCAGCACAGCTACCGCACCCCTCGCACCGCGCTGACGATTCCACCCATTCTTCCCCCGCTGGCGGCGTAATGAAAAAACCACAGGACTGTATGGGGGCCGAAAAACGGAGTATCGAGCGTGTCCAACCAGAACCCGCAAAACTGGGCGGATTATAATTCACGCCCGTCTGTTCCTGTACAGTTTTTTCTCAACATTCGCCCGCGGCAGCCCCGCGCCCAAATTCTGGCAAGATTCCAGGCTCCCGCCCTCTCACCACGCACAACCCCCAAACCGCGCTCGCCTTCGGCGCCCCGATTTGCTATATTCACCTCAATTCGTAGCCGCTTTCGCCTCCAGCTGGAAGCGCCAAACTAAAATTTGGAGGAGTTTATGAAACGCTGGAGGATATTCGCATTTACTGCCGTTCTGTTGGCGTTCTCGCTTGTAGCAGCGCAAGCTCAACCGCAGGATCCCGCCTTCCAAGCCCTAGACGCGCCACCCGACGCCGCTCCGCGCGGCACCCGCTTCCTGATTTCCCTGCAAACCATCATCTCCACCAAAGACGACAAAGTGGGAAAGCAATTCCTCGCGCACACCCTCGAACCCCTGGCAACGGCCGAAGGCGCCACGCTCCCCGCCGGAGCACAAATCCGCGGCCACATTGACAAAATTCAGCCTGCCGGAAAAGTCGGCCGCGCGCGCCTCTGGCTCACCTTCGATGAAATCCACAGCCCCACAGGCTGGGTTCCGCTGGTAGCCGACTTGATTGACGCCCCCGGAGTCCACTCCATCCGCGTGCTTTATGATCGCGAAGGCGAAATCCGCGCCACCAACAACACGCAGGAAGCCGCTGTCTTTGCCGCAGCCGAAGCGGCATTCGTAGGCGCCGAACCAGGAATCGCAAAAAAAGATAAACAAGACGCGGCCATGGGCGCAGCCATTTCCGCCGCCACAGCCTTCATGATCACCTCGGGCCTCGGCCAGGAACTGACGCTGCCGCAAAACATGAAGCTCGAACTCGTCCTCGAGCGTCCCCTGCATTCAGGCGGAGCTTAGGAGGCGATGCGGCAACTCAAGAATCTTTGTAGATCGTGGCTTTGGCTTCGATTCGGCGGCAGCCAGCTTTAGCGGGGCGTTGTTGACGTTGCTCGGGAATCCTTGCTAGGTCGTGGATTTAGCTATGACAGCAATACAGCGAAATCCGTCTGCCTTCAGCCGCTGAAGTACCGATTTTGAAGTTGTCACACGGAATCTTGAGCGGGCTGCAGTCAAACCGCGCGGCGATTACACCCTCAGACATGAATCGCCCAGCATTCACGCGGCTGTAGAAGTTGAAGGCTGCGCGAAATCAATCCGGTCAATCGTCACCGCAATTCCGTACAGCCGCGTGGGCTCGCCCGGCAATTCCCAGGTGCGCAGCGTCTTCACGGTGGCGCGAGCCAACACGCAGGAATTGCGCTCCCGCTCCGCCGGCAAACAAAACGCCAGCTCCAGCGTCGCCCCGACTTCGAAACAAATCTCCGAATGGAAAAAAATGCCCGTCCGCGAAATGTCCCGCAGCTGCCTCGCATGGAACTCTGCCGGCGAATGCTGCGAAGTGCAAATCTGCACCGGCACATGAATATCGTAGCGCACAGCTTTCCTATTCTCTTGCATGGTTCACCTGCGAAAATGACTGCAAGAAGATGGCCGACTCACGCCCCCGCCCCAGCTGACAATAAAGCCGTTAAATCGCGTGCCATCCTCCATCGCCATAGCGGCGCCGCAATTCCTTCCCACTACGGGAATCCCCTGTGCCTAAGTGGCCTGGAGCCCGCTTCACTCCGCTCTATTGGATTTCCGCCGTACTGCTGGTAGATTCAAAGTTCGATGACCAACTCGACTCCCAACCAGCAGCGCATCCTGATCGTTGAAGATGAAGATAACGCCCGCAAGGGCTACGAAGCCCTGCTGCGCAAATGGAACTGGGAAATTCTCGGCGTTGGCAGCGGTGAAGAAGCCCTCGCCAAATTTCAGGAATTCCAGCCCAGCCTGATTCTCGCGGACGTCGAGCTACCCGGCATGAACGGCCTCGACCTGCTCAAGCAGCTCGGCGACGACATCCTGCGCATTCCCGTCATCATCATCACCGGCCGCGGCAGCGACGAACGCGTAGTTCAAGCCATCGAAGCCGGCGCCTACTGGTACATCGAAAAGCCTCTGAAACCACCGGTGCTGCGCGCCCTGCTCGAACGCGCGCTCGGTCATGTCCGCAATCAGCAAGCTGTCGTCGCTCTCACACGCGAACTGCGCACCGCCGGAAAACTCGGCACGCTCGTAGGCACCTCCGCTCCGATGCAAGACGTAATGCGCCAGGTGGAAATCGCCGCGCCATCCACCGCGTCCGTACTCATCACCGGCGAAACCGGTTCGGGCAAAGAAATGGTCGCGCGCTCGATTCACATGCTTTCGCCGCGCGCCGATCGCCCCTTCGTCGCCATCAATTGCTCGGCCATTCCAGAATCGCTGATGGAAAGTGAAATCTTCGGCCACGAAAAAGGCGCGTTCACCGGCGCCGCCGAACGCCGTATTGGCTGCTTCGAACTCGCCGACGGCGGCACGCTGCTCCTTGACGAAATCGGCGAAATGCCCGCGCAAACCCAGGCCAAATTGCTGCGCGTCCTGGAAGATCACAAAGTCCGTCGCCTCGGCAGCAAAGTGGAAACGCCCGTGGACGTCCGCGTCGTAGCCGCCACCAACAAAAATCCGGAACAGGCCGTCGCCGATGGACATCTCCGCCAGGATCTCTATTTCCGCCTCAACGTTTTCAACATCCATCTCCCTCCGCTGCGCGAGCACAAAGAAGATCTGCCGCTCCTGGTAGATCACCTGCTCGCCGACATTTCTACCAAGCACGAAAAGAAAGTCTCGGGCGTCGGCACCGACGTCATGGACCTCTTTAAATCCTATCCCTGGCCGGGAAACGTGCGCGAACTGCGCAACGTACTGGAGCGTTCCGCCATCGCTTCCGATCGCGGCAATATCGCGCGCCAGCATCTGCCCGCCGAATTTGGCCGTGTCACGGCCATGACCACTGCCGGCCTGGGCGGTCTGCGCTTCCCCATCGGCACGACCGTGGACGCCGTCGAGCGCGAACTGATCCTGCAAACTCTCGGCGCCACCAGCCAGAACAAGACGCGCGCCGCCGAGCTTCTCGGCATCAGCCTGAAAACTCTGCACAATAAATTAAAAGAATACGAGGCGGGGCGACGAGATGCGTCTCAGCCTGAAAACTAAATTCACGCTGGCGACTTCCCTGCTCGTCCTGGCGGTCGTCACCACGGTCTCGGCCCTATACATCGCGCGCCTCACGCGCCAAACGCTGCGCCAGGCCGATGACCGGGCCCGCTTCGTCGCGCGCCAAATCTATCTCGCCTGCCAAAATTCTTTGACCGACGCGGCAGCCCGCGGCGAATCCCCGGCTTCCTCCAGTCCCGCCGATTTGCGTGGCTACGTGCAACGCGCGCTCGACAACAGCAGCACCCTGAATTCCGTGATGGAATCCGCCATCGGCTATTCGCCCACCATCTACGAAATCACCATCAGCGACCTCGACGGGATTGTGCTGGTCTCCAGCGACGCCAGCCTGCGGGGCCAAAAAATTGCCCAGCGCCCGCCCGTTGATTCGCTTGAACGCGGCGGCTTCTTCCAGCAACTGCGCACTCTTTACGGGCCGCCGCTCGTGTACGAAGATTCGCTGCCCTTCAATATCAATGGCCCCTTCGGTGACATTCGCATCGGCCTTTCGTCGGTCCTGATCCGCAACGAAATTTCACCCGGCCTGGAATCGGCGGGATATTACGCGCTCGCCTCCGTCCTGCTCTCCACTCTGCTGGCCCTGATCGTCAGCCGCGCTTCGCTCGCTCCGATTGACCGCATTTCCGCTCAGTTGGATCGCATCTCCGCCGGCGAATTCGATCTGGAACCCGTCGAACGCGGCGACGAATTCGGCGCCGTGAGCACCAAAATCATCGGCATCGGAAAACAGTTAAGAGACGTCCGCGAAATTTTCAGCACCTTGCGCGAAAATCTCGATCAGGTGATGGGCGGCTTGGAAGACGGCCTGCTGCTCTTCAACGCCCGCGGCAACGCGGTGCTGGTCAGTCCCTCCGTCGAAAAATTTCTCGGCCAGCGCTCCGAAGTCCTGCGCGGATTGCGCGTCAGCGAAATTTTTCCTCCCGGCCATCCCGCGCGCGAAGCCCTCGGCATCCATGGTGACGAGGTTGGCCACATCGAAAATGCTGAAATCACGCTCGAAGGCCTGCACGGCTCGCAACGCATCGGCCTAAGCGCCCAGGTGATCCGCGAGCACGGTCTGGCCATGGGCGCGCTCATCACCTTGCGTGACGTCGAGTCCCTGGAGCGCATCGGCAACCAGCTACAAGTTTCCGAACGCCTCGCCGCTCTCGGCCGGGTCACTGCCGGCGTCGCGCACGAAGTAAAAAATCCCCTGAATTCCATGCGCCTCTGGCTGGAAGTCTTGAAAGCCAATATGCCCGTCGAGCCCGAACCGCAGCAAGCGGTCAAAATGCTCGATAGCGAAATTGACCGCCTCGACCGCGCCGTGAAAACCTTTCTAAATTTCACCAAGCCGCTGGAAATCAAGCTCGAAGAAACCGACCTGCGCATATTGCTTGACGATGTGCTGGAAGCCGCGCGCCCCACCATCGCCAAAGCCGGCATCGAACTGCGCGTGGACTTGCCAGCCGAATTTCCCCACGTACTGGTGGATGGCCAGCTCATCCATCAGGCGGTGCTCAATCTTTTGCTGAACGCCAGCGACTTCACCAGCCCCGGCGGCTCGATCTCGCTCAGCCTCAGCCGCCACGGCGACTTCGCGGTCATCGCTGTGGCCGATTCCGGCACGGGCATCTCCCCTGAAAATCAAAAGAAAATTTTCCAGCTGTTTTTTACCACCCGTCCCGGAGGTACTGGTATCGGACTGGCGAACACTTTTCGGTTTGTGCAGTTGCACAACGGTCGGATAGAATTTGAATCGGAGCCCGGGCGCGGCACCACCTTTCGCCTGGAGCTGCCGCTGGCGCGTTCCCTGGAAGCGCCCCAAGGAAGACATCGCGATTTCGGGCAACCGTTTGCTGAAGAAAAGAGATAATAGTCAGAAGCAGCAGGAAGCTGTCACATGAATGGCTGCTGCGGAAGGGCGAGGCTTTAGCCGCGCCGTAAATTCGCGAGAGAGAGGGGCTTTAGCCCCCGAATGCGCGCCTTTCGACCGGGGCAAGTTATGTACGGCACAGCCTTTAGTTAAGAGTTAGAAGATAAATGCCCAGCCGAAAAACAGAATCCGCGTTGCTGGCAGCCTTTTTTCTCAGCGGGCTGTCGTTCAGCGTGGCGGGGTGTAACCGCACGTCGGTGAAGGCCGCCGCGCCGGTAGCCGCCGCCCCCGCTCCCTCCACCGCCGATTCCAAACCCATTACCAACGTCGCGCCAGACACCGACGCTCTGCCCCCGGTCGAAACCGTAGCTCCTCCGCCCACTCCGGCCGCCACCACCGCCGCGCCACTGCCGGTTGAGCCGGCGCACACCAAGCCGCCCCCGCCGCCGCATCGCCAACCCAGCGAAGTTTCCTCGGATACTCAAGCCGAGCAGCCCGCGCGTACTCCACCGCCGCAAATCTCGCCGCAGCTTTCGCCTGGTGATCAAGCCAGCATGCGCCGCAGCACCGGCGTGGACGCCGAGGTCGCGCAAAAAAATCTCCAGCAAGCCAACGGCAAAGTCCTGAACGCCGCCCAACAAGATCTGCAGGAAAAAATTCGCAGCTTCCTAGCCCAATCCGAAGAAGCAGGCAAAGCCGGCGACTGGTCCCGCGCCCAAACCCTCGCCCAAAAGGCCCGCCTCCTCTCCGTCGAACTCGTCGATTCGCTTTGATTTGAAGTTCGCTTCGCCTCTGCGCTGCCGCGAAGAAATTCCCCCGCCGCCTCGTCAAGCAATGTCCCCGCGACAATTCCTGATAATATTAACTGGTGAGCGCTTACGACGTAATCATCGTTGGGGGCGGACTGATCGGCAGCTCAATCGCCTTCGAGCTCGCCTCCGAAAAATTGCGCGTGGCGGTGCTCGATCGGCAGGAGCCCGGCCGCGAAGCTTCCTGGGCCGCGGCTGGAATGCTCGCGCCGGGGCCAGATTCGCCTGAATCTTCAGCATTGGTTCCGCTTGGAAAAGAAAGCCTCCGTCTCTACCCTGAATTCGTCGCAGCAATCGAAAAAGCGTCCGTGAACTCGACCGATTTCACGCGCACTGGCACATTCGAAGTGTTCCGCGGCCCGCGAGCCGAAGCGCAGCGCAATGCAATGGTCACCGAATTTCGCCGCCTCGCGATAGCCGCCGAAGCGATCTCACTAAACGACGCTCGCAAACACGAGCCGTCGCTGGCTACGCACGAGGGTGCGATCACCTGGCTGCCCGACGAAGCGACCGTCGATCCACGCCTGCTGATCGAATCCGTTCTCGCAGCCGCAAAGCAAAGCGGCGCAGAAATTCGCGCCAACTGCGCGGTGAATGCCCTGCTCTATGAGGGAGAGGCGTGCGCAGGCGTGATTGCCGGCGGCCAGAAAATCGCAGCCAAGCAAGTAATCATCGCCGCCGGAAGCTTTTGCAGCACGATAAATGACGCCGCGCACGAAGCCGATTCGCAGCGCACGACGCAATTACGCCAATACGCGCCAGTGCATCCCGTGCGAGGCCAAATGCTCGCGCTGCGTTCAGTCACCGTGCGGTTAAAAAAAGTTCTGCGCTCGGAATACGGCTATCTGGTCCCACGACGCGATGGCCGCATCATCGCCGGGAGCACGCTCGAAAACGCCGGCTTCGTAAAGCAAGTCACGCCGCAAGGCGTCCGCCAGATTCTCGATGCCGCGCTCGACCTGGCTCCAGCCCTCATCGACGCGAAAATCGTGGATGAATGGTCCGGCTTGCGTCCTGGCACGCCCGATCTTCTGCCCATCATCGGTCCCACCGATATCACCGGCTTATGGCTAGCCACCGGACACTACCGCAACGGCATTCTGCTAGCCCCCGCCACCGCAAAAATCATGCGCGATTGGATCGTCACAGGAAAATCAAATTTCAAAGCGGAGAGTTTTTCGCCTCTGCGTTTCACGACAGCCAAATCTCACCTGCGCGCGAATCGCAGCGCCTCGGGAGCCTGAAACAGCAGACACAAATCTAAAATGGATCCTTATTCCGCACCGGCTCGCGATTCGCCGGTCCCGCCAGCGAAGACGCCTGCCCTGGTCCCGTGAACTGCACCTTGTCCGCATCCAGATAAAGCGAGCGGTCAATCACTGCTTCCACCGTAGATCCACGCGGCATCTCCGCATCCGGGCCGCGCGTCAAAAGCACTGCAGCCAAACCCACTGCCGCTCCGGCCGCCGCTCCGATTCCCACGCCTCTGCCGCTCTGCGTCGCCAGGCCGCCGATGCCCGCGCCCGCCGCAGTGGTCTTCGCGATCGTTCCGATGTCGTGCCCCTTCTCTGAATCGCCAATGATTTTGCCTTCGCTGTCCGTGGTCTCATTCCCACCCGTGCCGGCACCGCTGGGCACCGCGTTGAGGTTCACCATATATGCGTTCGGCAAAATCATCGTGGTCAATTTGATCATCAATTCGCCACGGCCCTTCACTCGCCCCGGCCGCTTCGACTCCGTCACTTCCCCACTCACATACGATCCCGCCGGGATCACCACTTTCCCGTCAATCATCACCGGAAACAAAGTCTCGAAATACACCGGGTCGCCCGGCCGCGCGCTTCGCGTGGAAATCGCATTGTGCAGCACCAACGGAATATGCGTCCCGGACGCCACCATGATCTTCGCAGCAGCGGCCGTCGCCACCGGAACCACCGGCGCACCCGCATTTGCCGCACCACCCGAAGCAGAGCTCGCGCCACCGGCCGCAGGCGCAGCAGAACCCGCCGCGGCCGGCGCACCAGACCCAGTCGGCGGAGGAGCCGGAGCAGCCGCGGCTCCCGAAGTGGCCGCACCAGTTGATGGATCCGCAGGTTTTTGTGCCGCAGTCTGGCCCGCAGCAGCAGCAGCCGGCACCGGAGCCGGCGGCATCGGCCCCGCCTCTTGCGCTGCCAAAGGAAGCGCGCATCCGCTAACGAGGAACAACAGAAGGGCGTGCGGTAAGCGAAGCGAACTATTCGTCATTGGACCCCTCTTCACCGTGATCCGTTAAGGCCTACGTAACTTGTAAGGATGCCGACCTGCGTCCAACGAGATGCATCCCAGAAAGATGCACCAAGCATAAACCTCCCGCCTCTGCGCTGCCACGCTTTCCTTCCGCCAACAGCGCCCCGTCGCCCCGCGGCCCCAGCACCCGTGTACGACTAAGACACCGCCAAATCCATTCCATCTCCGCTACCGATATAATGGCTTTTGAGGCCTCTCGTGGCGCCCCTCCACATTGCCCAACTTCGTGCGCCGTCCTCCCTTCGGCGAAAGACCCTGCTGATCATCGGCATCACCATGCTTGGCCTGGTCGGCGGCCTCTTTGCTCTGTCCCGCATCGTGCTCATGCGCGGCTTCGCCCGGTTGGAAGAGGATTTCGCCGGGCGCGACATCTCCCGGGCCTCTAGCGCCCTGTCTAACGAACTGAGCACGCTCGACCAAACCACCAGTGAATACGCGAGCTGGGATTTGACGTACGAATACGCCAAGGGCCTGCGTCCGAGTTATGTGAAGACCGAGTTCCCCGCCCCCACGTTTCAAGAGCTTAAGATTAGCTTCGTGGTCATCTTCGACGCCCACGGCCGCAAACTCTTCTCTCGCGGCTTCGACCTGACCAAAGGTGGCGAAATGTCCGTACCGGCGGGCCTTGACGATCACCTCAAGCCCGGCTCATTGCTCCTCAATCTGAACGATACCCAAAGCAAAGTCGCGGGAATTCTCGATCTTCCCGACGGACCGGCTCTAGTGGATTCCCGGCCGATTCTTGCGAGCGATGCCACCGGACCCATCGCAGGCACCATGATAATGGGGCATCTGCTCGATGCCGCCGAAATCCGCCATCTGGCCGACCTTACTCTCATGCCCGTGGACGCAGAGACGCTCTCTTCCGCCACGCTGAGCCCAGATTTCCGCGCCGCAGCCGCCGCTATTTCCAAAGGCTCTCCCCATTTCATCCATCCGCTCGACAGCCAATCTCTCGCCGCGTACCAAGTGTTAGATGACATCTACGACCGGCCGGCAGTCATCATCCGCGTGCTCCTGCCCCGCACCATTTACGAGCAGGGCCATACCAGCCTGGTCCAGTTTCTGCTCTTGTTGATCGCCGCGGGCTTCGTTTTCGGCGCGGCCACCCTCTACCTGCTCGAGCGCTTCGTCATCTCGCGCATCGCCAATCTCACCGAAAGCATCACCCAAATCGGCGCCAGCGGCGATCTTGCCGCGCGTCTCGATGTTCCCGGGCATGACGAACTCGCTTTCTTGGGCGTCGCCATCAACGGCATGCTCGAAGACCTCGAAAAATCTCAGATCGAACGTCACGAAGGCCGCGCGCGTCTCGCCGTGATTCTCGAGCGCATGCCCGCCATTCTCTGGACCACCGACAAAGAATTGCGCTACACCTCCAGCATGGGCGCCGCCCTGGATTCGCTCGGCGTCAAATCCGGCGGCCTCACCGGCAAGACGCTCTCCGAGTACTTTCAGACCGACGATCCCCAGCACCCGTCCATCGCCGCGCACTGGCGCGCTCTGGCAGGCGAAGCCCTCACCTACGAATTGCATTGGCAGAAGCGCATCTTCGAATCTCACGTGCGTCCGATGCGTGGGCCCGACGGCGAAATCGGCGGCGTCATCGGGGTCGCGCTCGATATCACCGACCGCAAACAGCTCGCCGACCAATTGCGCCAGTCGCAGAAGTTGCAGGCCGTAGGCGAACTCGCCGGCGGTGTCGCGCACGATTTCAATAATTTGCTCATGGTCGTGAAGGGCCACGCCGAAATGCTTCTGGACCGTCTGCCCCGTGGCTCCGCCGATCGCCAGAATCCCGCCCTGCAGAACGTCGAACAAATTCAGCAAGCCGCCGAGCGTGCCGCAGCCCTCACGCGCCAGCTGCTCGCCTTCAGTCGCATGCAGGTATTACAACCACGCGTTTTGGATTTGAACGAGGTCGTCGCCGGAATGATCCAGATGGTCTCGCGCGTCATCGGCGCCAATATCGAGCTCGCGTTTCTTCCCGGCGCGAATCTCGGCCGCGTGAAAGCCGACCCCAGCCAAATCGAACAGGTCGCCCTGAATCTAGTAGTCAATGCGCGCGATGCCATGCCCGACGGCGGCCGCCTGACCATCGAAACTTCCAACGTCCAGCTGGAACGCGATTACGCCACGCAGCACGCGGTCGTGGACCCGGGCCCTTACGTCATGCTCACCGTCAGCGATTCCGGCACTGGCATGGACGCCGCCACCAAGGCGCGCATCTTTGAGCCATTTTTCACCACCAAATCGCAAGGCCGCGGCACCGGCCTGGGCCTCGCCACCGTGTACGGAGTCGTAAAACAAAGCGGCGGCTACGTGTGGGTGTACAGCGAACTCGGCCACGGCACAACTTTCAAAGTCTATCTGCCGATGGTGCAGGCGCCCGCGGAAAAGACCGCGCCCGAAAAAACCGTGCAGGGCCACCAGCCCGGCACCGAAACCATTTTGTTCGTCGAAGACGAGCAAAGCGTTCGCGAGCTCGTCAGCGAATATCTCTCAGCCCGCGGTTATCAGGTGCTCGACGCGGCCGACGGCCAGCAAGCCCTGGATATCGCCGCCGCGCACCCCGGAAAAATTCAACTGCTCATCACCGACGTCGTCATGCCGCGCTTGAGCGGCCGCGAACTCGCCGCGCGCCTCAGCGCCGCTCGCACCGACCTAAAGGTCCTCTATATCTCCGGTTACACCGACGATAGCGTCTTCCGTCACGGCGTCCTGCAAGGCGGCATGGATTTCATGCAGAAGCCCTTCAACCTGAAAGCCTTGGCAGCCAAAATCCGCGAAATCCTGGAACGCGTCCCCGTAAACTCCTGACCCCAGAAACTTTCCCGGAAAAACCAGAGCCTTGACCTTCATGGCACAGCCACACTCCTGGTCGCGCGCTCGAACGAATCCCCGAACACGAATACTCGGTAGGGGCGCTGCTTGTGAATCGCGCCACAGCGCGATTCATCCTGACACCGGGCGGTGCGGGATCGAAGGGCTGCGCCCCAGCTTGCCCAGACGTCAGCCCCGCCGACGGCTCGCCGTTGCCTTTGCGGGCGACGATCGACCAGCGCATGCAACACTACGCGCAAACAAAAAGCCCGCCCTCTTGTCCAAGGAGAGCGGGCCCCTGCTTTTACTTTTACTCTTGCTACGTCGAACAACGTCGCAAGCTCTATGGAGTCGTGATCGTCACGCTGATCGCCCCCGTGGCTCCGTCATAGTTTTGATCGCCGCTGTAAGTCGCGGTAATCGCATCCGCTCCCGCCGGCAGGCTCGTCGTCGAAATGGTTGCAGTCGCCGAGGCCAAGCCGGTATTCGGATTGCTGCTGCCAGTAACGGTAACCGTTCCCAGCTTCTTTCCGCCGGCAGTGAACGTCACCTTGCCAGTCGGCGGATTGCCGAAGCTGCTGGTGCCCACCGTCGCCGTCAGCGCCACGCTCGCCCCCACCGCCGCAGTTGCGGGGCTTGCCGTGAGCGTGACTGACGTTACGCCTTTGGTGATCACGAACGACATAGGCTTCGCTTCGTTCGGCAAGAAGCTCAAATCGCCAGTGTAAGTCGCACGAATCGTGTGCGTCCCCACCGGGAAAGTGTTGATCGAATTCGGCGTAAGAGTATTTCCTTCGGAATTCAGCCTGAACGGATTTCCCGGGACTCCCCTGCCATCGTCCGTCAAAATCACGCTTCCGGTCGCCGTCCCGAACCCAGATCGTCCCGCAACGTCGGCTCGCAGGAACACGATGCTGCCGTACCCGCCGCCGGTAAACGGCACTTCCCCCGTTTGCTGTGCGTTCAGCGAGAAGAACGAGATGGTCGTAGTGCTCGGCTCCGGCAACACAAAAATCGGCACCGCATTCGAATCGCTGTGCGCGAATGTCCCGTCGCCAAAGTAATCCGCCGTCACGAACGAAGGACCGCCGGGCAACAGATGCGTGGTGGTCTTGATCGTTCCGTTGGCGCCCAGCGTCAAATCGCCCGCCGGATCTTGATGATTTGTTTTCAGCGCAATCTGTCCGGAGGGCGTGCCGCCGTTCGCGATCACCGCCACGTCCACATTCGCCGCTTGCCCGTGCACCAGGAATTCAGGACTCACCTTCAGCAACGTCACCGTCGGCGTGAACGTCACCGACTTCCAGTTGTTCACCAGGTTCGCCGCGTTCACCGAGCCCAGTCCCGTCGTCAGGTCGTACCCGACTCCGGACGTGTACCCCGTGAGCACTCCGATCGGTCCACCTTCGGTGCCGCAGTTCGGCGAACCCTTGGCGCACGGAACCGCGTTCGTGTCGGCCGTGATGTCGTTGAATATGCACGACGCGGCTGGCGCCGTCAGTAGTATCGCGTTGCCATTCACGTTGCAGTTCGCCGGATTCTGTTCCGCCGCCAACTTGTAAAACACGAAGTTGGCGTTTCCCTGCCGCGCATGCGTTTTCTGGTTCACCAGCGCCAAAATTCCCGCGAACGCCGGCGACGATACCGATGTTCCGCCAAATCCCGCGAAATCCTCGAACGGCGGATTCAGATCGCACATTCCCGTCGGGCTCAGGTCGGCTTCGCAAATGATGTAGAACGATCCTAGGAATCCGTTGCTGGCAAACAAGGAAACGTCCGGAATGTCCCGCACCCCGTCTGCCGGCACGCCCACGCCTGTCTGCCACGAAGGTTTCGCATACCCTCCCGTGCAGCTCGCGATGTGCGATCCGTCCGACGAAATGCAACTGCTCACTCCGCCGCTTCCTCCCACGATATTCAGGAAGCCGGAGAGGCTCATGTTATTGCAATTCGCAATCGGATCCGTCGAGAATCCGATAAACGCGAAAATCGAGTTCGTGCAGCTATCGTTCCACGGAAGTTCCGGAATGTAACTCAGCGCCGAAGCCTGCGTCGTTGGATCATTAGTCGGGCTCCAGTACGCCGCCGGGTTGAAGAAGTCCCCCGCGAAATCCGTGCCTCCCACCGCGATGTCGAACGGCGTGGACGCATCCCCGCTGATCGCCAGGCCGTCGCGCGCCCGGGTAGCCGTGTCGAAGTTGTCGCATCCCGCGGAACCGCCGTCTCCCGCCGATACGAATGCGCTGATGCCTTCCGCAGCCGCTTGTTCCCACACTGCGTTCCAGAATTGGTTTCCAGCCGTGCCCAGGTGCAGCTCGCATTGCCCGAAGCTCATGCTGGAAATCGAAGCGATGTTGTTGTCGGCAATGTACTGCGCCGAAAGCGCGATGCCTTCCGTGGTATTTGTGCTCGAAGAAACGACCATCTTGATTTTCGCATTCTTGGCCACGGCACCCGACCAGGTCACATCAATCACGGCTTCCGGTTCGACGCCCGGATCAATCCCCGGATCCGGCCCGTCCAGCACCACTTCCGGGTCGTTCACCGGCAGGCCGAAAAGCGCGCGGAAATTGTGTACGTCCGACACATTGATGTTCGATTCCTGGACGATCGCGATCGTTTCGCCTCTTCCATCGATCCCTGCGTTCCACAAAGGCAGCACGTTGTAAATCGTCGCGAAGTCCGTGGGACCTAGCCCAAACTGAGTCCCGTTAGCGCCGGTGAACGTAAATTGCGGCCCGCTGATCTGCGTCGTTTGCCCGGTGCCTTTGTCGCGTCGGTACAGCCCCGTGTAATGTGACGTGGGCTTCGCGCGGAAATCGTGCAGCGATTTCACGCCCACCACCACTGGAACCAGCGCCGCCGGAATCTGCGGATCGCTCGAATTGGCCCAATGCTCTTCGCCGTTCACCGAATAGTGATGGATCGTGGTGTGAAACGCTTCCTGCACCTGCGAAGCCGTCCCCGAGAATTCAATCACGTGCCGCCCCGGCGACACATTCGCCACCTCAAACCCGTGCGATTGCAGCCACGTCGTAATCGTCTGGATATCCTGGTCGGAGGGACCGAACATCTGCCCGTATTGTTGCGGCGATAGCCAGTTATGAAAGTTCGGCGAGCCTTGATTCTGTTGTTCCGCCAACAGCTGTTTGATCGCAGCCTCTTGCACCGGCGTGTGTTGCAGCACCAGCAGCATGCGATTCATCGGCAGCCCACCGGGCGCTTCGCCCATATCGTACTGCGGCGCCGCCATGGGATGCGTGTTGCCCTTCAGCGTCACTAAATTTTTGTCGTCAACGGCCTGCGAGATTCGTGACTGCACGCTTGCCAATTGCGCCGCCGTCATCATCGCCGTGCTGAAAACCAGTGCGCACACCACTGCAAATCCCGTAATAAATTTGATTCGCATCGAAATATCTCCTGGCGTCGAACACACGCACCCAATCACACCAGGGAACACGCCCGCCCCTCGCGGTTCATGTGCCAAGGTAGTGACGAGCAATTAATAGCAAGCACGATTCGATGTCAAGCGAACAAGCCGAGGAGACAAACTTTTTACAAATGGAGGCCAGGGCCTAGTACTCATGGCGACTGCCGCGGCCGCAACTATGGTGGCCGCGCGCGTTGCGTGCTGCGTCGGCCTTCTGTGATTGGCGTGTGAAGGGAAGGAATAACTAGGGGCCGCAAACGCCTGCGGTCCATGGTCTTTGCGCAATTGTTAAGTGAGAATCACCGTTTGCCCGGTAAGATCAAATCGCTTCCGGCAACGAATGTTCCGGCAAGCCACCATATCGTCCATTCGCACCATGTACGATCGCGCCTTCGCAAATTTCGCGCGATCATCTTCATTCCCGCCAGGGGGCAGAGCCCCCTTTTTCGTCCGCGCCATCCAACGGACTGGATAAACTCCCTCTTCCCGGCAATGCGGACACACCAACGTCATCTGCTTCGTTTCGGGCTTCTCGTCGTAATATCTTTTTTCGTCCATGCGCTCTAGCCCGCCTGAGTTTTGAGTTGCGCTTCGTCCAGATTCACAAATTGTATTCCCGCGTCGCGCCACCGCGGCAACCAATATTCCAGCGCCTTCACCACGTGACCGCGCTTCCCTTCCAACACGCGATGATCTCCATCGTGTAACAGGACGATATCCCCGCCACGCGCCCTGCGCAAGCGCTGAATCACTGGCTCCGGCGCGTGCGTCCGCCAATCCTTCGCGGCGACGTTCCACATCGCGACACCCGCTCCGCCGCGTCGCCGCACAATTTCGTTGAGCAAAGGGCTGCGGTAACCGTACGGCGGCCGCATCCATCGCGGCTTTTTCCCCGTCGCTTCGACTATCGCATCGTTGCAACGCTCGAGCTCTTCCGTAATGCGCCTCCCGGAAAGCAACGTAAGCGACGGATGCGTTTCCGTGTGATTGCCTATCGCATGCCCGCGCAATCCAATCTCCCGCGCCAAATCAGGAAACGCCCGCACGCGCTGCCCAATCAGAAAAAATGTCGCCGTAGCGTTGTATCGCTCCAGAAGCTCGAGTATCCCCGGCGTAACAACGGGATTCGGCCCATCATCAAATGTAATCGCCATGCGCGACGCATCATCCAACCGCCGCAAAGTCGGCCCGAAAATCTGCGATGCCGGCGCAAGCGCAGCCCAAGCAAACAACCCACCCGCCGCGCACACCCCGCCCGCCGCAAACCAAACTGGATTAATCGTCATCCCACCTCAAATTTTCGCACGCACCCAAGCCGCATGCCAGCGAATGTGGAATTTCCCGAGCCGCGTCCACGGACGTTGGGAATTCACTAGTCGATTTGCTACGATGGCCCCGTTCGCGGCCACAAAATGCCCACCACCTCGCCAGCGCCATGCCAAAAAATCCCCGACTGGCTCCGCTGGCTCGCACTCGTCAGCCTCGTCTGCTGGTTCGCAGCCTACTGGCACGTCTGGGGTCCCGCGAATTTCCTCCATCTCTGCGACATCGCCGTAGTCCTTACGTGCGTCGGACTCTACACCAACAACGCGCTACTCATCTCCAGCCAAGCCGTCTCCTCTGTACTTATTGACATTGTGTGGACCCTGGACGCGGCCGCCAGATTATTCTTCGGCCGTCACCTGATCGGCGGCACAGAATATCTTTTCGACGCCACGAGCCCGCTATGGGCCCGCCTGCTCTCGCTCTTCCACATCATCCTGCCGTTCATCCTGCTCTGGTCGCTCAGCCGCCTCGGTTACGACCGCCGCGCGTGGAAACTGCAATCTGCCATCCTGCTACCAGTCCTGATCGCCTCGCGCTTCGTCACTCCCGACCAAAATCTCAACTTCGCCGTAAAAGATCCTTTCCTCCATCGCTCCTACGGCCCCGCACCCACGCACCTCGCCATCACTTTCCTTTTTCTCGCCTTCGTGGTCTATTTCCCCACGCACTTGTTCTTCAGTCGCTTGTTTCGGCCTCCCGAATCCCCGGCACAAAACGGGCGCCGGGATGACCGGTAACAAATCCGAACCCTCGGGCGTATAGAATATGGACCGCCAGTTCGCGTCAGGAGCCCCGTGAAAGCCACCGACTTCGAATTTCGCAACCGCTTCTGGATCTTCGGCCTGATCTTCGGCGTGGGCTTCTGGCTTTATGCGCTCGATCACGTCAACGCGATTCAATACCTGATCAACATCACCATTGGCGAAAATTCACCTCATGCAGACTCGATGGCGCGCTGCGCCCTCGCCTTCGCGACGCTGCTCATGCTTCTCACCGCACTGTTGCGCACATGGGCCACTTCCTATTTGCGCACCGACGTTATGCAGGACCACGATTTGCGCGCGGAAAAAGTTGTCGCTTCCGGACCCTACCGCCATTTGCGCAATCCGCTCTACCTTGGAAATATTCTGATGGCCTCCGGCATGGGCTTGCTGGCCAGCCGCGTGGGATTTGTCGTGATAGTGGTGGGAAACTTTATTTTCTGCTTGCGTCTGATCGGCCTGGAAGAATCCAATCTGCAAAAAGAACAAGGTGAATCCTACTTCGAATACTGCCGCCGCGTTCCCAGGCTGTGGCCGTCGCTGCAGCCCCGCCTGCCGGACAGCGGACTAAAACCTCACTGGCAACAAGCCTTCGTAGGCGAACTCTTCATGTGGGGATTTTTCGTGGCGGTAGCAGTCTTCGCCGTAACTCTAAACACAAAACTTCTCTGGATCATAATAGCCGCATCCGTGGTCGCATACATCGCCTCCAGCTACTTGGTCGAGGCGCAAAAAAAAACAAAAACGCCTTCGTAACAGACGGCCAGCCACATTCCCTGGAGGTAGCCATTACTTCGTCTGCCGTATCGCTCGCAAATCAATCCCCAGCTGCTGGCACTTCTTATAAAGATGACTGCGCTCCAAGCCTAAAGCCTTCGCCGTATTCGTCATGTGATGATGGTGCAATTTCAATTCGGCCAGCAAAGTCTCGCGCTCGAAAGCTTCCACCCGTTGCGCTAGAGTCCCCATCTCCAGCGCAATTCTCGCCGAAGCCGTTCCGCCGCCAACTCCGCCAGCCACACCAGCAGCGCCCGCCGCGGCAGGCAAAGCCCGCCGCACCGTCCCCGCCTCCACCACATCCCCTGGAGCGAGCAATAAAACCCGCTCCACCACATTCCGCAATTCCCGCACATTCCCCGGCCACGCATAACGCTCCAATTCCGCAATCGCGTCCGGAGATAATTTCCGCAACTTCCAATTGTTCTGCTCCTCCAGCTGCCGCACGAAATGTTCAGCCAGCACTCGTACATCCTCGCGCCGCTCGCGCAAGGGCGGCAACACAATCGGAAACACAAACACGCGATGATACAAATCCTCGCGAAAAGTTCCCGACTGCACTTGCTCTTCCAGGTTGCGATGCGTCGCCACCACCACGCGCACGTCCACCGAAAAGGGCTTGTCGCCTCCGACGCGCTCGATCTCGCCCTCTTCCAGCACGCGCAATAATTTCGCCTGCATGGTCATCGGCATATCGCCAATCTCATCCAAGAACAGCGTGCCATGATGCGCCTGCTCGAATTTCCCGGTATGCCGCGAAGCCGCGCCAGTAAACGATCCCTTCTCGTGCCCGAACAATTCCGTCTCCATCAACTCCGAAGGCACCGCCGCGCAATTGAGTGAAATAAACGGTCCATTCCTCCGCGGACTTTTCTCATGAAGTGTTCGCGCGATCAATTCCTTGCCCGTCCCTGTCTCGCCGCGAATGCACACCCGCGTTTCGCTCGCCGCCACGTGCTCCACCTGCGCCATCACTTCCTTCATCGCCGCGCTAGCCCACACAATGTGATGCCGGCCCAGCCTGCGCTTCAGATCGCGGTTTTCGTCTTCCAGATGCCGCACGCGCAGCGCGTTCTCCACCGTCAGCAGAAGCTTTTCACTGGAAATGGGCTTCTCCAGAAAATCGCTCGCGCCCAATCGCGTGGCCTTCACCGCCATTTCAATCGAAGCCTGCCCAGACATCATCACCACCGGCGACGCCAAACCAATCGCCTTGAAATCCTCCAGCAGCGCGATCCCGTCGCGCCCCGGCATCACCACGTCCGAAAGAATCAGATCGAAGCGCTCGGCCTTGGCCAATTCCAGCGCGCGAGCAGCATTGTCGCAGACGGTCGCATCGTGCCCCGCCAGCCGAAAAGCTCGCGCCAAGGACGCCAGCGTGTTCGCGTCATCATCAATAATCAATATGTGCGCTTTTGCAGACACGGGAGGCTACGCCTCGTCTTCTTTTTTCTCGAAAACCATTGGGAAAGTCTGCGCCTTGTGTGGCGACTTGATCGGCAGGTCAATATGAAAAGAAGTTCCCACGCCAGTTTCGCTCTCAACCGAGATTCGTCCGCCGTGATCCGCCACCACTGCTTGCACGATGGCGAGCCCGAGGCCAGTTCCATGCTGTTTGGTCGTGTAATAAGGCGTGAAAAGCCGCTCGGATTCTTCCGGCGTCAATCCCGTGCCGGTATCGGAAATTTCCAGCGTCACTTCGCCATCCTTATGCGCCGTGCGCAGCATCAGCACGCCGCCCGCCGGCATCGCATCCATTGCGTTCAGCACCAGGTTTTCAATCGCGCGGTGCAGCAGCGTCGCGTCGGCCTGAATCAGCGGCAAATCGTCTTCCAAATGCAACTCTGGAGTAATCGCCGGACGCCCCACCGCGCTGAATTGTCCTTCAAATAGTTTCACCACGGTACGCACGATCTCGTTCAGGTTCACCGAACTCAGTTCCGGCTGCGGCATCTTCGCGAAATCGCTGAACCGCCCCACAATCGCTTTCAAATTCTCGATCTCCGCCAGCAATATCCCCGTGGACTCCTGAAACACTTCCTCAAACTGTGGGGAATTCTGCTCGCGCGCCTTGCGCAAATTTTCCACGGTGGTCTGCAGCGGAAATAGCGGATTCTTCAGTTCGTGCGCCAGCCGCCGCGCCAGTTCCCGCCACGCCGCCACGCGCTCCACCTGCACCAGCTTGTCGCGCTGCTCCACCAATTGCTCGGTCATCTTATTGAACGACGCCGCCAGCTGCCCTATTTCGTCGCTCCCGCGCACGTTCACACGCGCGCTCCAGTTTCCGTCCGCCACTTCCTGCGCGCCTTCCGCCAGTTTCTGCACCGGACGAGTCACTCGCGCCGCGCCCCACCAGCTCAACATCAAACCGAACAGCAATCCCACCGCCACCACTCCCAACGCCAGCCAGCGAATCCGCCGCTCCAAAGTCACCACCGTGCGTTGCGAGACGCCCACAAACAACACGCCCAGTAATTCTTTCGAGCGCCCTTGTAGCGGCACCGCGTGGAACATTTCCGCGCTCGCGGCATCAATGCTCCAGCGAATCTCCGTGGACTGCTCCACGGGGCTCGCTTTTTCTTTCGCCACCAGCGGCGCGAAACGGTTCGCATCTGGCGCCGGCCCGTCAGCATCCAGCAGGTTCGCTTCCTGGAAATCTTGATCGAGATTCAAATACAGCAGCGCGCGCATATTCGCGGGTAGCACCAGCGACGCCAAAAATTCCTTGCCCAGCCGCTCACCGCCCACCACGTACAAGTCCCGGTCGCCCACGCGCACAGTCGCCACCGAAAGCAGCGCCAGTACCGGCCCCGCTTCCGTATCGAGCTTCGTCAGGAACGCGCCGCGTGCCGGCCAATCCTCCGGCTTCGTCACCCACTCCATCTTGTAGTTGAAACGTGCGGGAGATTCCTGCGAGGAAATAATCGTGCCGTCGTTGTTCACAAAATCCAGCAAATCCAGCTGGTGTGATTTCGATACGCCGTGCGCGTCGTTCACATATACCGACACATCCGCGTTCGGCCGGCTCAAATCAATCGCCATGCGCACCGTAGGCTCGGCGTCGGCGATGCCCTTCACGCTCTCGACGACTTCGCTGCCGCGCCGCGCAAACTCGCGCTGAAATTGCGCCAGCAGCGCGTCGGTGTGCTCGCGATTGAGTTCGTCAAACGCCCGCCGCGTCACAACGGTTACGCCCGCCGCGATCAATCCCACGGCCAGCAGCAAGGCCAGCATGAAGTTGACGAATAATCTGGTGCGAAAGGTCACGGAGTGCTCCGTGTTTTGGTGAGTGGTGATTGGTGATCGGTGAGTGGTGAATGGTGACTTTTCATTTGTGTTGCATAGAAAAATGGAAGTGCTTTGTTTTCTGTGAGTTGAAAATTTGGCGTTGGGGAAAAAGAGTTCATTTGTACTGGATCGAAATTGGTGTTTGGGGCGCGTTTTAGCCGGGAGCGTGCGGCCGGGATTGCCGGAGTGACAGCACTGGCTCGGTGGTTGATGATCCTCGACATTTTCACAGATTCATCATCCTCTTCGTGCGCATGAAATGCAAAACGTTGTGTGTGTACACGAAACTGCCGCCCGGTGAGGGGCGCTGCTGTTGAGCCAATGTTGTCGCACAAGCTCATTGCACCCCCGTCGGCGTTGGCGTCTCCGTATCCAGCCAGACATCCGCAAGCGGCCAATTCTCGCCCGGTCCCGGCGCCTTCCAATCTCGCACGCGCGCGCTCAGTCCATAAACTTGCGGCAGCCAAACCAGCGGCACCACTCGATACGTACTCAACACCACGCGCTGTTGCTTATAGATGTCCTCCGGCGAAGCAATCTCCGGAAACGCGGCGGCCCCGAAGCTCGCGAGGAACTCCGAATAAATCCGCGTAAGAAAATCTTTCAACGTAACGCCGGGCAAAGGCGAAGTCATCCGCCAGCGCACCAATTCCATATCCACGTGCGGCGCTTGCCCAGCCGCGCCGCGCGATTTTTGTGCGCCCGCGCCTGGGATTGGCTGCGCCCGCACCGACATCCCCGCTTCCTTGGCATTCACCACAATCCGCTCCGCCACGCTCTGCTCCAGCGGATCAGCGGAATCATATCCCAACACCAAAGCGCCCGACGGCGCGATTTGTTTCCAAAGTTCCTTCGCGTGCTCCAGATCGCCCGCGCTCGGTGCCGCAGCAGGAAACAAAAAAGCCGTCCCGCTCGACCACTGCGGCAACAACCCACCTGCTGCCTCGCCGGTCTTCTGCAAAATAAAATTCACAATCGCCACGCGGTCAATCGCGAGCGAAAGCGCTTGCCCCATCGCTTGTTCGGCTGACGCTCGACGCGCTTGCTCGTTCGCTTGGCTAGCCGCTTTTGCCACAGCATCAGCCTTCGCATTCCCACCGACAAAGACCAACGCGAGCAATTCGTCGGGCTGCGAAGCGCTGATCCGCACACCCTGCTCCGCCGCTCGCCGCGCATCCTGCGGCGCGATCTCCGTCAGATCCGCCTTGTTCAATTCCAAATCAACCAGCCGCTCATGCGCCGCCCGCCCCATCGTGATTTCAATCGAGTCCACAAACGGCCGCCCCTCGCGAAATTCCTCATTCGCTGCAAGCACCGCAAGCGTCGCCCGCCCCGCCGCTTCCCACGAAGTCACCCGAAACGCCCCACTCCCCGCGGCCCCAGCAAATGCCCCATCCGCATCGCGATGATCAAAAATGAGCGAATCAATCTGCAATTTCGCCGTCGCCTCTTCCGGAGTTGCAGCCGGTACATCGGGATCGAGCGACGCAACTGCCGCGCCAATCTCTACGCGCAGAGTCCCACCATACCGCGGCCGCCGCGCGGATCGCGCCGGCAAGGCCGCGAATGCCACGCCGAGCAACGCGCTAATTATTGCAAGTCGCCGTAACAACGTAAGCCTCGTATTCACCCGACTTCAGATTGTGAAGGATTGCGCGGACCGAGCTATCCTCCGGGCCTGAATGCAACGCCATTACAGGACCGTCGAACTCCAATGTGTTCCCGGAAGGAACCAGCGGCAAGGGAATCCCTTTGGTCAGGCGCCCGCTAATCGAATCGGGTTGCGTCCAATCACCCTCAGCTGTAAATAAAAACACAAATTCGCCGCGGCATTTTTGCGCAACGTCCGTGCCGACGCTGGTCGGAAACCCCGGAATTTTCATGAAGACGGCGCCAACACTCTGGATCGGCTTTGAAGCGTTGCACCGCAAGACTCCCGCGAGATCCGAATCGCCAAAGCACTCAAAGCCTTTCAGCGATATTTTTCCTTCCTTCAGCTTTATTGTGCCCTGCGCGTCCCGGGACGGAGACGTCGCTTGCGGAAGTGGGCTCGTTCGGAAAAGTTGCCATCCAGCGCCGGACGGTTTATAAACCGCAAAGTGGTCTGTCTCGAGGACCAAGAGGATAGATTCGCCGGAGGTTGAGTCTTTAAGCAGCGCAAAATCCAAAAACTTTCCCGGCTGCTTCCACACGAACCGCTTTTCCAACGACAAAGACCGCGCTTCTGCTCCAGCATCGGCAACATCCGCCTTGGGAGCGGCGACGATCATCACCGGAGCCGCAGTACCACTGCTCTGATCATTGAGAATCTGCAGCACCCAAACATATTCGGCCACAGACTCGGAAAGTGAGAGCTGCAATCGAATCGCGGATTGCGCAGCAGCATTTTCCGGGGCCAGCGAGAAGCTGTGGCGCTGCAATTGTGCTCGGATCGCCGCTTCAATCGTCGCGGCTGCCGCATCGTCAAGCGAGGAAATGTTTTCAACATCGAGTGTCACAGAAGTGGGGCTCAAGGCTGCCGCAACTTCGTCGGCAAGCCTGGCTGTAGCTTCATTCCAGGGCTTCGGCAGCGTGGACGTCGCTTGCGCATCGCTCGCGCGCGATGTGGCACCCACTAAGAGCCCGATCAGAATCGTGTAAAGCGCGACGCGAATGGTGAGAAGAAACCGGCAGGAAGGCCGCATCAGTGTGCGCGAATCGCAAATCACATTCGCGAATCGTCATCTTAGCACATCGCCGAATCCTCAAAGTCTCGCGCGTCCTGCATCGAGTGTCCGCGCAGTTATCGTGGCACAGCGACTCTTCGCTGTGCTCCTTCTTTTGCCTTCCCGCAAATCACGCCAGCAGGGTGGCTGCGGCGCGGCTCCAGGACGCAATCTTCGCTGCGGCGGTCGCGTCGCATTGTCTCCTGGTCCTCACCGTGCCACCCGCAAGGGTTTTTGCCGGCGTCGCTCCCGAACCGGGCTGCCCTACTCGCGGAACAGGCCGCGAGAACCCCGGCCGGGAATCTCTTTGATTTCGTAGCGTGACAAGGTCACAGCATCACTGCTTCCCACCCGTCCGTGCCGGCGGATCATTCAACCCCGGAAATGCCTGCGCCGACTTCAAGACATCATTCGTAAAGAAAAATTTCCCGTCGGTCGGCACCATCATGATCTGCACCTTGTCGCTCAACCGCTGCGCGACGGTCAATTGCACTAGCATCGGATTCACCTTCAGCGCCGACGCTTCGAGTTGCATCTTTTCCGCGCCCGCCTGCGCCGTCAGCCGAATCTGATTCGCTTCCGCATCCGCGAGCAAATCCTGCCGCTCCTTCTCCGCCTTCCCGTCAATCACTTTCGCCTGCGCCGCTGCTTCCGCGCCGCGCACGGTTTCTTCATTCTGCGTATCCGCCAGCATCGTGCGCCGCTGCTGCTCGGCCTTGGTGTCAATCACCTTGGCCTGCGCTTCCGCCTCCGCGTTCTTCACGCGCGCCTGCGCCGCGGCGTCCGCATCTTCAATCGTGGTCTGCTTGCGCGCCTCTGCTTCCAGCTTCGATTGCTCGATCTGTTTCTGCTTCAGGGGCAAGGTGTACTGCATCGAGTCGGATTCCGCCTGCGCCATCAACACACGCGTGCGCGCATCGCCCTCCGCGCGCTTGATCTGCCGCACTTTTTGCGCCTCCGCCTGCGATTCCGCGATCTTCACTTTTTTCTGCTCGATGCTCTGGTCCACCGTCACTTGATCGTCTTCCTGTTCCTTCATCAACAATCCTTGCAGCCCTTGCTGGTACTGCTCGGGCAACAAAATTTTGCGCAGCAGCACTTCCTTCACGATGATTTGGTCCTCGGCGAGCCGCGCCGTGATGGCCTGCGTCGCGCGCTGCCGGAATTCGTCGCGCTTGACGGAAAAAACGTCGCGCACGATGTAGTTCGGCGCCAGGTCGCGGAAAGTGCTGGTCACTACCGGCGCCACAATCTCGTCTTCGATCGGCTGCGGCAAATTCGCATTCACATAATCCAAATGGCGAGGATCGACCCGGTAACGCACCGTCACCGCCAGCCCCACCGACAATCCGTCCCGCGCTTCCACCGTAAGAATCTCGAACCCCTTGTCGCGCGGATTTTCCGACGCCGCCGTGGAATAAACTTTTTCGCGTATGTCGAAGAGCTGCGCGCGCTGGATCAACGGCAGCAGCAAATGCGTGCCCGCGTACAAAGTCCCCGGCCGCACGCCGGAGATCTGGCTCACGCGTACCGCTGCGAACCCATCCGGGACCACCAGGATGCTCTTGCCCAGCAAACTCGAGAGCGCGGCCAAAACCACAAGCTTCCCAGCAGCCGACCAGCGAATCGCGCGCCGCGGTCCCGCCGATCGTGGCGGCAAATAAAACGCAGGCCGTGCGACCGGCGCAGAGGTCTTAGCGTCCGCAGCGGTTGTGCCCGGCGCCGGACTACCTTCACTCGGCATCCCAGCTGTTGATGTGAACAGTGAACTGCCCTCAACTCGCGCTCCGGCAGCCTGCTCCGCCGCGACATCCGTGGGCTCGCGTTCGCCGAGCCGCAGAATCCGGTTCAACTCAAACGCCAAATAAAGGTCATAAAGCACGATCGCTACAGCCACTCCCAGGAAGCCAAAACTCACCACAAACAACAACAGCCGCAGAAAAAGCATGTGACACCTCCCTTGCCTTCGCCTTCGCTTCGTTGCACAGCCCCGTAAGGCGCAGGCAGGCACTGCTGGCTGTGCTCCTGCCTCTGTCTTTGCGCTGAACTCCTAGGCCGCGCGCCGCTCCGACTCGCCGCCACCACGCGACTGCGCCATCGCCGCTACCCTCTGCGCCAGCGTCTGCGGCGCAGGCCGCGCCGGCATCAAACGCAGCAGCAAAATCAAGCTCAACCACTCCAGCCCCAGCGCCACCGCGTACGAAATGAAAATCGCTCCCGCCACCGCCGCAAATCCGATTCCGCTTTCCATTGCCATGTCCTCCGTATGAGCTGGTCTGCGATTGAACTAAAGGCAGGAAAGTAGCCAATCGAGGAATAAAGCGGTCTAAAAGCGCCAGCACTAACGCCAACCCAACATTCTCAATAGCTTGCCGCGAAGAACTACGAAACTCAGCCAACGTTATTCGCCACGCAACTCGCCCACAAATGTGGTCCGGCAAACACGCCGTGGAAATCCACACTCAACAGAGCACCGGGCCCAAACCAATCCCCGCCGTCATCTGAAAACGTCAAACCACGCGCAAGTGCCCCACCTCTGCTAGAATCTGCCTCAGGCACACAAACATCCATGGCCACCACACCCACACCGGCAACTACGCCCACTCCTGACCCAGAGCATCCTGGCGCCCCGGCTTCCGCCAGCACGACCGCGCGCCCGGGCCAACTCGCCGGCGGGTTTCAACTTTTCCGCATTTTTGGCATTCCCGTTTATTTGCACTCCAGCTGGATCATCATCTTTCTGCTGATCACCGTATCGCTTGGGCAGCAATTCACCTCGCTGCATCCCGGATGGTCCACGCAACAGCATTGGGCGCTCGGCATCATCACCAGCATCCTTTTCTTCGGCTCGCTGCTGTTTCACGAACTCAGCCACAGCATCGTCGCCAGGCACTACAAGATTCCCGTGCAATCCATCACGCTGTATGTCTTCGGCGGGCTCTCCAGCATCTCGCGCGATCCTTCTAGCGCGCTGCAGGAATTCAATATCGCCATCGCCGGGCCGCTTTCCAGCCTGTTCCTGGGCGGATGCTTCTGGCTGGTCACTCATTATTTCCATGGCAACGAACTGGTCGTTGCCTCCTGTACATGGCTCTGGGAAATCAACGTGATGCTCGCGGTCTTTAATCTAATTCCCGGATTTCCGCTCGACGGCGGACGTGTGCTGCGCAGCATCGCCTGGGGCATCACCGGCGATTTCAACCGCGCCACAAAAATCGCGTCTTACGCCGGACGCTTCTTCGCCTACGTGATGATTTTTGTCGGCGTGTGGATCGCATTCCACGGCAGTCTGGTCAGCGGCATCTGGACCGCGTTTATCGGCTGGTTCTTGCTCAGCGCCGCGCGCGAGAGTTACACGCAAGTCGCCGTGCGCAACACGCTCACAGGAGTCCGCGCCGGCGACATCATGACCCAGGACGTCCCGACGGTGGAACGCAACATATCGGTGGACGATTACGTGCACGAAGTTCTACGCACCGGGCGCCGCTGCCACGTCGTCACCGGCGCCGGCCGACCCGTCGGCCTCGTCACGCTAGCCTCCGCGCGCGCCGTGCCGCGCGATGAGTGGGCCAACACTTCCATTCAAGCCGTGATGATGCCCTTCGACCGCGCCCACTGCGCCACGCCAGATGAGCCGGCGCTAGGCGTCCTGCAACGCATGCAAACTGAAGATGTCAATCAAATGCCGGTCGTAGCAGACGGCGCGATCGTGGGCATGATCGCCCGAGACACCATCCTGCACGTCCTGCAGACGCGCCTGCAGCTAGGCCATCTAGCGTCCTAGTCAGGTCGTACGTAGGAAAAGGCACCACAGATGAACGCAGATGAACACAGATAAACTGAGGCGAAAAATCGAAGTGGTAGGGACACTGCTTGCTGCGTCCCTGTTACCGAGGACATAGCCGCCGAACCGTCAACGCCGCGCAACGAGACAAAAACTTGGACCAGCCGCCCATCAACGAAACCGATTACGACCAGCTCAAACGAGAAGAAACTCCCACTGTCACCCGCCGCGGCTTCAACATCTGGTTCGGCGTCGCCGGCGTCATGGCACTAGCAGGCGCGCTAGCAGCCTACTGGCAAAAGCACAAACCCGGCTATCCGGTGAAAGTAATCGCCCAAGCCGGAGAAATCCCCATCGGCGGCTCCAAAATTTTCACCTATCCCGCCGACGACCGCCCGTGCTTCCTGCTCCGCCCCGCGGCAGAAATCTACCTGGCCTTCAGCCGCCTCTGCACCCATCACACCTGCCCCGTCTTTTACCGCCCCGAAGAAAACATCTTCGCCTGCCCCTGCCACGGCGGCATCTACTCCGCCACCACCGGCGCCGTCCTGGATGGCCCACCACCAAAACCCCTGCCGCAAGTAACCCTGGAGCGTCGCGGCAACGACATCGTCGCGACCGGCTTCGTGGCAAGCTAAACCAAACACAGTAATCCCAAGAAGCTGCCTGCGGCGCGAAATTAGTTAGAATCGATCTCCGAATTGGCTGAATCGGAGGGGCGGCGCTGCAGAGCCCGTGTGAGAGGCGTAAAAGCGGAACTTCAGCGGTTAAGGCCGCACGATTTCGCCGTGCTTATGTCGTGGCCCTTCGATCCTGCCGCCGGCAGGCTCTCAGGATGAACTAAAGCTACGACCTGGAAAGATTCTCGAGATCTCATACACACTCTTTAGCCCCTGAACCCTTGAGTTTCAATCGCGGCTGAATATTTGTTGAGGTGGGTCGTATCTACTATCTCTGCGGAGGAGTTCTGTACTTCACAGCCTTAGCGTCCACGCCTTCCGTCACCGTAACAATCACGTCCGCCGGAATGTCCTTTACCTCCTGCGCGTACCCGCTCGGCCAGCGAATCACGAGTGAATCCACCTTCTCATGCTTCCCCAATCCAAAATAAATCCGCGGATCCTGTGCCGAACAATAACTCATCCCGCCCTTCGCCTGGTCGTAGCTCTTGAAATCCCCCGCGGTCAATTTCAACGAAGCCCCAATTCCGTCCCGATTCGATTTCACGCCGATCAACCGCACTGCGAGCCAATGATTGCCCTCAGCCGCAGGAGAACTGCCGCCCTCGTTCCGGAAAAGTTGCGCGTCCTCGCCATTATTGCTCACCAGAAAATCCTGCCACCCGTCGTTGTCGTAATCTCCCACCGCAAGCCCCCGTCCCACTCGCGGCTTCCTAAAATCCGCGCCCTGAGTTCGCGTGGCGTCCACAAAATTCCCGTCGCCGCGATTACGATAAAGCATCTTCTCTTCCTCATACGCAACCTCGGGGTGATACATCGGAATGTTGTCCAGAATATGTCCGTTGATCACCAGCAAGTCCCGCCAGCCATCATTGTCAAAATCGAAAAATCGCGCGCCAAAAGCACTGCGTAAAATGTTGGTCTGTCCGATACCCGAAGCGATCGTGTAATCGGTGAACGTCCCATCCCCATTATTCCGGTACATGCGGTTCAACTCGAAATCCAGGTGGCTCACAAAAAGATACATCAGCCCATTGTTCATCACGTCCGCGGCATCAGCGCTCATGCCCGCTTCCGGACGCCCGTCTTCGCTGAATCCCACTCCCGATTTATAAGTCGCGTCACGAAACGTGCCATCCCCGTTGTTCAAGTACAAGAAATTCCGCTGCGTGTCGTTGGCAATAAAAATATCCGTCCAGCCGTCGCCGTTCAAATCCGCCAGCACCACCGCCAGGCTCTTGCCATCCGTATTCAGCAGCCCCGCTTTTTGCGTCACGTCCGTGAAAGTCCCATCGCCATTGTTGTGATACAGCTTCGCCGAGCTCCCGTGAAAGCTGTCCGGATGGCAATACGCGCTGCTCTGCGGGATCCCCGTGAATCCTGGACGTGCATCGCCGCACAGCACCGGATGATCGACGTCGTACTGCACGTAATTCGTCACCAGCAGATCGAGCTTGCCGTCGTGATCGTAATCGAACCATCCCGCGGCCGTCCCCCAGTTTCCGTCGTCGCCTACTCCGGCCTTCGCGGTCACGTCGGTAAAAGTCCCATCGCCGTTGTTGTGCAGCAGCACCGAATGGCGGTACCCCGTCATATAAATGTCCGGAAACCCGTCGTTGTCGTAATCGCCCACCGCCGCGCCGAAAAAAAATGTTCCGTCGCTGCGGATCTTGCTTTCCTCGGTCACGTCCGTGAACGTTCCGTCGCGATTGTTGCGATACAGAGCAGGCTGCGGCGGAAGCAGCGGGTGATAGTTCGGCGTGTATCCGCTGTTCACGAAAAATGCGTCCAGAAATCCATCCTGGTTGTAATCAATCCAGGCCAGGCCTGCGCCCATCGTCTCCGGATAAAGGCGCTGCGGCGACGAAGCTCGTTCGTGATGGAAATGAATTCCCGCCGCGCTGGTCACGTCGTGAAATTCCACATGGTAAGGATTGGTGATCTCGCTGCGGTGCCGGAGTTTTACGGCATCATCTTGGGCCTGTCCTGTGGATTCACGGCGAGGCGCAGCGGGCGAAGGCGCCGGCGTGGATTTCCGATCACGCGCCGCAATCAAGGTGCGATACGCCGCGCGCGCCGGTGGCCCCAGCAAAGCGCCGGACAAGTCCGCGGTAGCTACAACAATGATAGAAAGCAAAATGAGCAGAGGTGTGCGAAAACGCATTCGTTGCCGGGTCATTGCGGAACAGATTCTAACAGCACGCCATTCCGCATGCCACGTCGAGCCCGATTTGCACTTCATCTACGGGTTTGACGCCGCCTCTCTCCGCGCGGATAGCAACGCCGCACCGCTTCATTAATATTCCCTTAATGCTGATCCCAGTTTTCATACTGCTCTGTTCTCTTATGGAACTCATTCGCCTGCTGTGGAAAACTTTCGCTCGCACTCAGTTTCGTGTTGACTCCGCGCGGACCCAAGGATAGCCTGCTTCCATTCTGTGGGCTGGGGGGCCCTTGTCCGGAAGTGATTCCCATAATTACTCCGCAGTCCGTGAACTGTGGGAGCGCGGAAGTTCCGCTCCGCTCTCGTGGTGCGCGTAAGGGCGTGCGCAAAGCTGCCGCTCTAGCAGGCATTTCCGCGCGCAACGCATCGTGGCGCAGCGCAATGTCTGTTGCGTGCGTCGCTCTGGGCCTCGGGTTCATCACGCTCGCCGTCGCTCCTCTGACGCACGCGAACGAAAACGCGCGCGCGCTCGCGACTGCGAATGCGCCCGCAGCTCCCAAGAAAGTAATCATTGATACCGACCCCGGCACCGACGACGCGCTGGCCATTCTGCTAGCGCTAAATTCCCCGGAACTCGATGTGCGCGCTCTCACCGTCGTCCCCGGCAATGTGACCGCGCAGCAAGGCCTGGAGAACGCCCTCAAGCTCGTGTCACTGACCAATCGTTGTGACGTTCACGTCGCCGGCGGCGCCCAGCACCCGCTGTTTCAGAAACTGATCACCGCCGAACTGTGGCACGGCGCAAACGGCCTCGCCAACGTGGAACTGCCGCCGAGCAAGTGCAAAGCCGACCCGCGCTTCGGCCCCGACCTGATCATTCAAATGATTCACGAGTCGCCGCACGAGATCACTCTGGTTCCTGTCGGCCCGCTCACTAACATCGCCCTGGCCCTGTTGAAAGATCCTTCGATCGTCCCGCTGGTGAAGGAAGTGGTGATTATGGGCGGCTCGATTTCCGGTGGCAACGTGAACGCCGCCGCCGAAGCGAACATCTACAACGATCCCGAAGCCGCGCAGATCGTCTTCCACGCCGGCTGGCGCTTGACGATGGTCGGCCTCGATGTCGGCGACAAAACCCTCTACGATCAGGCGCATCTCGATCAGCTTTCGAAAACCCACGGCCCCGAAAATGACTTCGCCGTGAAGGTTCTTACTTTCCTGCTGGGACAGGAAGCGAAGTACGGCGCGGGCGGCGGCTCCCCAATGTACGATCCGCTCGCCGTCGGCACCGCAATTGACCCTTCCATCGTCTCGACGCAACCGATGCACGTGGACGTCGAATCGCGCGGCGAGTTTACCCGCGGTGAAACCGTCGCCAATCGCCGCAACGCCGTCGAGCGCAACGTCCTCCACGGCGATCGCTACGTTATCGAAGGCATTGACCACGTGGACCCTAACGTTCAGGTCTGCACCGGGGTCAACGCCGAAAAATTTCTGCAGCTGCTGAATTCGCGCCTCGCGGGTAAATAACATGAAAAATAAACAGCTCATTCGTTCCAGCAACAACAATCCAAATTTCGCAACGGATCGCTCCACACCCAGGGGGAGAGCAACAATGAAAATGGTGAAGCTTGTGTTTCTGGCAGCTCTGGCCGTCGTCTTTTCGCTCGCGAGTCTCCTTTTCACCGCGTCTGGCGCGCGCGCGCAATCACTGGAGCGCGGCGAAATCCGCGGCTTTGTTTACGATACCAGCCACTCTATCGTGCCCGGCGCGAAGGTGATCATCTCCAATCCTTCCACCGGTTATAAGCGCGAACTCGAAGCCGATGCCAGCGGCTCCTACGACTTCGCCCAGTTGTTGCCCGGCACATACAAGATTCAGGCAGAGGCAGACGGCTTTGCCTCCACCATCGTCACGGACGTCGTCGTCCAAATTGGCGCCAGTCTGGGCTTGGACATCACTCTCCCCATTAAAGGTCAGACGCAAACCGTCACTGTTTCTGCGTTGGAAGTTGGACCCGTGGACACTTCCACCGCCGGCATCAACCAGGTGATCAATTCAAAAGATTTGGAGACCCTCCCGCTTTCCGGCCGCGATTATCGCGACTTGGCGCAACTAAGCTCCTCGGCGCAAGTTGTTCCTGGCCTGCGTGGCGGCATCCGCCTGGGCGGCCAGCAGAGCGATTATCTTGGGATCGTGGTTGACGGACAGGACACCTTCAACAACTACTTCGGAGAAATTTTCGGCTCGCTCGAAACGAAAAACTTCACGGTTCCCCTCGAGGCCGTGCAGGAATTCCAGGTGGTCACCAACGGCTTCGCTCCGGAATTCGGCCGCGCCACCGGCGGCATGGTCAACGTGGTCACCAAATCCGGCACCAACGAACTTCACGGCGAGGCGCACGATTACTATCGCGGCAGCAATTTCACCGCGAACGATGCCGTCGGCGAACCACCCAACATCGCCACCCAAAATCAGTTCGGCGGCTCCGTCGGCTTCCCTATTCACAAAGATCGCCAATTCCTGTTCCTAGCCGCTGACACGCAGTTGCAGAACGGCCCGCTCGTTACTCAGTTTTGTTCGCCGGGTGCGGGGCAAGCCGCCTGCCTCGCGGAGCTACCTCTGATTACGGGGCCCGTTTTTGCGAACTGCGTCCCGGGTACATGCAGTCCAGGCACCGCCACCACACCGGGCCAGGTACCGCTACCCAGCAATGTTCCGGCCGGCACCATGTTGCCGGCGGGCTGCGGAAGCTCCCCGACTGCGGGAGAATCTGTGCTGATGGACTGCTATGGCAAGTCCTCGATAGCTGGCTTCCAAGGCCCCAGCAATCAGTTTCAGAATTTGTTTACCATACTGGGACACTACGACTATCAATTCAGCCCCGCCAACCATTTCAGCATTCGGAGCTACTTCACCAGAAACCACACCAATGGATTCAGCGGCGCTCAGGGTCAGAATGAAATTCCGCAAGCGTTCGACAATACCGAGGACTTCACCAACAAAGGCGCATCGGTTGTTTTCAGTCTGAATACCGTACTCGGCAGGAAGGTGAATGAAATCCGCATCAGCCTCTCAGATGAGGTTCGCGAGCGCCACTCGAACAGCGATTCGCCCGGCCTTTCGATTTCCGATTCCGGCTTCCCGAACTTGGCTGTGGGCAGCGCCTTTAATTATGGCATCGGCCAGCGCTACTATCTGCCCATTAACAACCAGGACGGTAAGTTTGAGGCCGCCGATAACTTCAATTATTCGTTCGGCAAACACGACATGAAATTCGGCGGAGATTCCGTCACCTTCGAGGACCGAAAAGATTCCTTTGTCGGCTGGGGCGCGGGTGAATACGATTACTTCGATATCGCTGATTTCAATAGCGGATCGGCGAGTGGAGGACTGCTCAGCCAAGGCGTTGCTCTGAATGGCTTGCCGCTTTCGTTTCTGGGACCGGCCACAACTCTTTTCCCCAATTATCAGTCCGACCTCGGCCTCTACTGGCAGGACAAATGGCAGTTGACCCGAAACCTTACTCTGACCTATGGGCTGCGCTGGGATGGGACCTGGAACCCTCAACCGCAAACTCCGCTTTTTGGAACCACGGTCCTCGTTGGCGAGGGCGCGGGATCGGTCGCCGCCCCCGTGCCACAGCGAGTTCCGGCTGACTTCGGTCAGTGGGGGCCGCGCATCGGCATGGCCTGGAACGTGCGGCAAGGAACTCATCCAACAGTTGTCCGCGCCGCTTGGGGTCTTTACTATGCCCTCACCGTGGGAATATTCATGCCTACGGCGGGAGCTGGTAAACTGACTCACTGTATTGGGAGTTGCATAACTCCAGACGGCGGACTTGTTGGCTTTCCCTATCTAAATCCCAATTCGACGCCTTTGGGCGTCAACCAACTCTGCGGGACGCAGTTCGGCTGTCCCGATTCGACGTCCGGAGGCGGATACGTGGACCCCGCGTTTAAGAATCCGCGCGTCTCCAGCTTCACAGGCGGGATCGAGCAAGCGCTGCCCTATAACGTGCAGCTGACGGCTACTTTCTCCTACGTGCACTCCGATCATCTACGCACGGGCGGCTACGATTCAGAAGAAGCTTGGCAGCGGAACTATATTATTGGCGGAACCGACCCATTCGGACGGTCTCTCCTCGAGGGTGCGACTAACTACACCGCCGGAGCGTTTTCAAGTTTCAGTCCCACGCCACTCGATCCCACGCTGCCCACTTCAAACAATGAAACCGCCAGTTTTAGTCATGGGAATTACGAGTCGCTGGTTCTTAACCTCACCAAGCGCTTCTCGAATCATTTCCAGGTGTTCGCTAATTACATCTGGTCACAGAACAAAGACAATGCCGCGAGCGAGCGCGATACCGATACTTACTTCGGTCAGCAGGATCCCATCAATCTAGCGATTGACTACGGCCGCAACGGTCTGGACATCACCCAACAGTTCAAAGCCGCTGGCGTGTACGAGTTGCCCTGGGGCTTCGAAGTCAGCTCCAGCGTGATCGCTCACTCTGGCGTGCCATTTCCACTCTACATCTCGCAAGACATCAATGGCGACGGAGTCTCCGACCTCGGCCACAACAACGATCGTCCGACCTTCACCAACGCCGGCGGAAAAACGTTTCTCTTGGGGCGTTACCCGTTCGACCAGCCCGGTTATTTCCAATGGGATGGCAGGTTACAAAAGGACCTTCACATACACGAGCGATTGCACGTGATATTGTCCGGTGATTTTTTCAACCTGACCAACCACGGTAATCTTTACTCGAATCCGAATAACCCAACTACGGCCACAATCTCGCTTTCGGGTTGCTCGCCGAATACGCCGGCTCCCACTGCTGGCTTCACTGGCTCGGTAACGGGCCCAATCGGATTCACGTGCGCGCCGCTCACCGCCGCCACCATGCCAAGAATCGGCGTCAACGGCTTCCGCGCGATCACAGAGATCGCGCCCGGCAGTACGCCGTTCGCGTTCCAAGCAGGCGTCAAGTTCGTGTTTTAATATGAACTTGGGCCCCCTGGGACGAAGACGGTTTCTACAATCTGCAACAGGTTCCATGATCGCGGCGGCCGCCGGAGGGGAAACCCTCCGGCAAGCGGTCGCAACCCCTGCCTCGCGTGAAAAGGTGCGTTGGCCCAAACCCATCGGCAGTCCCGTCCTCGATAGCCTGCCTCCCGTGATCGAAGATTCGCGCGACGTCCGCACGAACGTGGAGAAGCTCGTCGAAGTCGCCGGCTGGATGGCCTACGAAGAACTGCCCATGCCGGATTATTTCCTGCCTCTCGGCGTCGGCACGAACGATCCCGACGAAACTATTGATTTCATCATGGTCGCGGATGTCATAGACACTGCCTTCACGGACTTCACCACCCACATAAAATTCCAAGTGGACTACGCCGGCCAGCATTGGTCCGATTCCGACGCCGAAGTCGCCTGCCTCAAGCGCGCCATGGACCAGGGTATCCCGATCCTCGATGGCAGCTACCTCGCCCAGCTCACCCGCCCGCAAATGGAAAAGATTTTCGCGGGCAATATCGAAATCCCCATGCTCGATGAAAAGTTGGAGTTGTGGCGCCAGGCCGGCGCCGTGCTTGCCGCGAAATACCATGGCCGCTTCCACAATTTCATCCGCAGCTGCTCGCCGCGCCTCTATGATCGCGGCAGCGGCATGGTGGACCGGCTCGTCGTCGAATTCCCGCGCTTCAACGACGTCAGCATCTACGACGGCCACGAAATCAAACTCTACAAACTTCCGCAGCTCGGCCTCTGGTTCCTATACGCCGGCCTGCACCCATCTGGGAAATTTCAGCTCGAAGACGTTCACTCCATGACCGCCTTCGCCGATTACATCGTTCCCGTCGGCCTGCGCCTGATGGGCATCACCGCTTACTCCCCCGCGCTCGAAAAAGCCATCAATACGCATCAGCTGATCCCGCGCGACAGTACCCAGGAGATTGAAATCCGCGCCCACTGCATCTACGCCACCGCACTGCTGACCGAGGAGATCAACAAGCTCCGCGCGCCCGACAACCAAATCATCATCCCCCAAATAGACGCCCGCATCTGGACCCACTACCACACCACCAACTGGCCCCACCACCTAACCCGCACTATCATGTATTAGTGGCATAGTCCCGCCCGTTGCAGGAAGGCACTCCTGCCTGCCCTGATCGCGGCGAAAGGGGTGTGTACCTTACATCTCGCGGCAACTTCCGCGCATCCCCACCAATCCATTTGCGGCGCCCCGCACCAAGGCCTCATAATCCTCGCCAGCCAATCCCGCATGCGCCGCATACAACTCATCGAACTCCACGAACAACCCTGGTTCCCGAAATTCCTCCGCGACGAAATCACCGACACACTCCAGAGCGCCATGAATTTCTTCGGCGCCTACGCCCCCATCGCCCCGCTGCTGCGAGCCGTGCTCGATGCAACGCGCAGTCCCGCAATCATTGATATGTGTTCCGGCGGCGGCGGACCGTGGCTGGACCTCTCTCGCCGCCTGCAAAAAATCGCGCCCACCTCGCTGCAAGTACTGCTCACCGACAAATATCCAAATCTCGCCGCATTCCATTCCGCCAGCGCCGTTTCGCAAAATCACATCACTTTTCATTCCGCTCCGGTGGACGCCACAAAAGTTCCGCCCGAATTGCATGGCTTCCGCACCATGTTCACTTCCTTCCACCATTTCGAGCCCACGGAAGCTCGCGCCATCCTGCAGAATGCCGTGGATGCCCGCCAAGGCATCGGCATCTTCGAAGTCACCCGCCGCGCCCCCACCACCCTCGCGCTGATGTTGCCGTGGGCCATTCTGCCCCTCCTGTTCACTCCTTGGATTCGACCCTTCCGCTGGTCGCGCCTGCTCTTCACCTACGTGTTCCCCGCGATTCCGCTGGTGCTGCTCTTCGATGGAATCGTCTCCTGCCTCCGCACCTACCGCCCGCACGAACTCCAGGAAATCGTCGCCAAACTAACCGCCGCCGAATACCACTGGGACGTAGGCGAACGCCCCAACTCCGCGGGCCGAGTCCCCATCGCCTATCTGATTGGTTACCCACGCGCAAATGTTTTGACTTCGTGAATCGTCCCGCTTCGCGGGACGGGATCGAAGGGCACTGGCACACTTCAGCGCGCCGTCGGTGTCTTAGGCAATCTTGCTTGTGCTAGATTCGGAAAACTGAAGCGGCGTTCCGCTTCGCGGGAATACCAAAGAAAGATTGGCGGGAACCACAACCCCGCAGCGCACAGCTGCACCGAAGCACAATCCCGAAACAGCGTCCGGCCCGCAATATCACGAACCAGACGCTAAGTTCCCGGGCATTTCATTTCCCGACAAAATCCGTTGATCGCTCCGTCGTTAATCCGGATGGCTATGCCGCCAATTCCAGTAGCCCCGCTGCTCTCTCCGGTTGGCGTGCGCGTATTCGTGATCGTGCCGGTGATTGTCCGACAGGTACACTCCCCACGCGTGACGCTCGTGGTCATCCCAGTTGTGATAATCGTGGTGATCCCGGTCGTAAACTCGCACCTGTACTGCTTGCGGCGCAGGCGCGGCCATCATTGACACAGGCGCCGCCAGAGCGGCAGTCAAAAATAGCGAAGCGACGTAACGATGTGCACGTTGCATGTAGCAGTCCTCCAACTCTGAAATTCCGCTGGTGCTACGCGGTAGCCTCGACTATGCCTGCCGCCCCGCCACGCAAATGTACAATGCAGCACACTGTATCTGATTGCACACCAACCCCCGCCGCCCGCTCTTCTGCCAATGGGCCCGTCGTCCTCACTTGAACGAATCCGTATGCCACCCCGGATTCACCCACTCTCCATTGCGCCGCACAAAAATCTCCGTCGCGCGCCCCGAGCTCGCCACCCGCTTCCCGTTTTCTTCCGTCTCCACCAGGTACGAAGTCCAGATAATCGCCACGTCGCCGAACCTCTGAATCTCCGTCCGCGGGAATTCCAGCCGCAGCAGTTTCCCGCCGCCCGCCCGAAACGCCGCCGCCGTCCGCATAACATCCGCCTGGTTCTTCCACCTCACCTCATCCGAGCTGATCACAATCGTGTCTGCCGGCACCAGCCGCTCCAGCGCCTTGGCGTCGTTCGCAAACCACGCGCGCCACACGCTCTCCCGCACCTTCAGAATTTCCCCCCGATCATCTTGACCGAACGCTATTCCCGGCCCCAGCAGCAAACCCAATACGCAAATTCCAATCAGCATCCGTACGTTGCGACGCATATGCTCCTCCTTTGAATCTAATCAACCGCTCAAACACACCCGTACACTCGACAAAATCTCAGAACGTAAATTGCTCATCGCGCAACGAGAGCTGCGCGCCCCGCGCGGAAAATCATCCCCTTACTGCACTCTTCTTCAGTGCGCAGCCTTCGCAGGCTGAGCTTGATAAGAACCCGGTACCGTCCGCGAGGAAATTGCCAGCCGATTCCACGCGTTGATCGCCGCTATCGCCAAAGTCAAATCGCACATTTCTTTCTCGCTGAATTGGGTGCGCGCTTCTTCGTACACCGCATCCGGCGCGTGCCCATCGGTGATCAACGTCACCGCTTCGGTCCAAGCCAGCGCCGCCCGCTCCCGCTCCGTGTAATACGGGCATTCGCGCCATGCATCCAGCGAATACAGCCGCTGCTCTTTCTCCCCGCTCGCCCGCAGATCTTTCCAGTGCATGTCCAGGCAGTAAGCGCAGCCATTAATCTGCGAAGCACGCAGCTTCATCAAATGCAGCAGGGGTTGTTCCAATCCGCACCCCTGCAAATATTTCTCCAGCCCCAGCATCACTTCATACACTCCGGGAGCCGCCTTCATGAAATTAACTCGCGCTTCCATAATTCCTCCTTTGCACACGTTCACAATATTCCAGATGACGCCACTCACGCTCGCGCCACTGCATTGCGATCCCCATAGAGCGCCAGTAAAACCGCCCCCGCGGACGCCGAAAACACCGAATAGTCCATCGGCGACTTGATCCCAAACGAAATCGCCATCGCAATTCCAAATAGCGCCAACAGGACCGCGCTTCCAAGCGCCGCCCATCGCGGCCACAAGCCCAGTATTAGCAAGACGCCCAGCGACAACTCGGCCACCGTCGCCGCCCACGCCAAATACGGAATAGAAAACGCCGGCATGAACGAGTTCACTTTCGCGGTATAGCTCACGAACCCGGCGAAGTTTCCGTATCCCACATTCCTGCCCGTGTACCACCCGAACCGGTCTGCAATACCCGACAAGAAAGCCGCACCCAACGCGAACCGCGCGTACATGATTCCCCACCGCTTCCAATCCACCGTGCGCGGCATCACCGCCGCGCCACTCGCCGAATTTTTCGTTGCAGCACGCGATGTCTCGCGCATGATCACTTTCCTCCCGGCCCCGCAGCCGCGCCGGCCGCAGCGCTCAACGGCGCATCACGATCGCAAACGAAAAACGCAACGAACTTTGCAGGCTCCGTCGCGCTCGCATTCGCAGAGACCGCATGCACCCCATTCGCCGCCTCGTAAAAACTCTCGCCCGGCTTGTACACAGCCGCAGCCTCGCCGCGCACCTGCGTTCGCAAAGTCCCCGCCAGCACGTATCCAATCACCGGGCAAGGATGACTGTGCGGCGCAGACGATTCGCCCGGCCCATAATTCACTTCCACCACGGTAGCCTTCAGATGACCGCCATCCATCTTCGGCAGCGCCTCCGCCAACACGATTCGCGCCCGCTCACTTTTCTCCTGCCGCTGCATATCGCTGCGCGCCTGACCCCACCCCAAAAATCCGGCTGCGACGACGCATGCAGCCGCTGCAGTGACTCTGCTTCGCATTCCGTAAGCACTCATCGCTCCCTCCCGCACGTTCGAACTTAATTCCATAGCGGTCCATCCACAAGGTCCATTTATGGTATTTTTCCTGTACCACTTTTATGGCTAAAAGAGCTGCCACTTTCGAACTCGCCCTGCCGCCGCGCGATCCGCGCATCTCTGCCCACCGCTGGCTCTACTCGGCCCTGCGCGCCGCCATCCTCGAAGGCCGCCTGCACCCCGGCACCCGGCTTCCCGCCACGCGCGATTTAGCGAGCCAATACCGCCTCTCGCGCGGCACCATCGTCAACTCCGTCGAGCAGCTTAAATCCGAAGGTTACGTCCAGGCCCGCACCGGTTCCGGCACCTACGTCAGCAACACCCTTCCCGATGAATTGCTCCAGGTGCGAAGCAACGCCAAGGCGCCACCGCCGCCGCGACAACAGCAGCAACAGCGGCGAGGAATCCGAGCACAGAAATTTTCCGCCTACGCCGAACGCGTCCACCTGTTTCCGAATTTTGCTCCGCGCCCCACGCGCGCCTTCCGCCCCAACTTGCCCGCCTTGGATCTGTTCCCCACCACGTTGTGGGCGCAAGTCGCCGCCCGCCGCCTGCGCAAAGTCTCCACAAATTTTCTGATGGGCTGCGAACCGCTCGGATATCTGCCACTGCGCGAAGCCGTCGCCGATTACCTCAGCTCCTCGCGCGGCGTAAACTGCAACGCCGATCAAATCGCCATCGTCTCTGGGGCACAGGAAGCCTTCGACCTCGTCGCGCGCCTCTTTCTCAATCCCGGCGATCGCGTCTGCATGGAGAATCCCGGATACCGCGGTGCAGCAACAGTTTTCGAATCGCTGGGCGCAAAACTTTTGCACGTACCGCTGGACGAAGAAGGCATGAAGCTCCGCGATTCCACGCTGCGCAACGCGCGCCTTGCGTACGTCACGCCCGGCCATCAATTTCCTCTCGGAATAACCATGAGCCTTGCGCGCCGGCTTCAACTCCTCGAATCCGCTCGTAAATCCGGCGCGCTGATCCTGGAAGACGATTACGACAGCGAATTCCGCTACTCCGGCCGCCCCGTGCCAGCGTTGCAAGGACTCGATCGCTACGGCATCGTCCTCTTCACCGGCAGTTTCAGCAAAGTTCTCTTCCCATCGCTCCGCCTCGGCTATCTCGTCCTCCCGATGGACGTTGCCGATCGCGTTTCCTCCACGCTTTCGATCACCCGCCGCCACGCCCCGCTTATGGAACAAGCGGTCCTCTGCGATTTCATTACCGCCGGACATTTCGGCCGCCATCTCCGCCGCATGAGGCAAATTTACGCCGAGCGCCTGAGTGTCCTCTTGCAGTCGGCCCGCGAAAATCTCAGGGGCTTGCTTGAAATTTCAGGGATTGAAGCCGGTTTGCAAACGGTAGGCTGGTTACAACGTGGCATAAACGCGGAATCGGCGGCGGCAGCGGCCGCCAAACGAAATGTGGAAGTCATCCCGCTGAGGGTCTACAGCCACGGCAATGCCGCGTCAACAGGATTGCAGCTGGGATTTGCGGCGGTTGACGTAAAAGAAATCCGCCGCGGCGTGCAGGATCTGGCGATCGCGCTCGAAGCCGCGCGGAAAGTTCCTCATCGCCGCTTCAATTCTACGTCACCTTGATTTTTGTTCAGCGATCCATTTATCAGTCCGCGCTTCCAACAAATCCAGCGGCAAAGTCCCGCCATTAATCATCTCGTCGTGAAAAGTTCGTATATCGAACTTCGCGCCCAGTTCCTTCCGCGCGCGCTCGCGGAGTTCGCGGAACTTCAGCTGCCCCAGCTTGTAACTAAGCGCCTGGGCCGGCCAGGCAATATAGCGGTCGGTCTCCGACTGAATCGTCGGCTCATCCACCGCGCCAGACTTGCGGAAAAATTCCACCACTTGCTCGCGCGTCCATCCCTTCGAATGGATTCCCGTGTCCACCACCAAACGCACCGCGCGAAATAACTCCGACGAAAGCCGCCCGTAATCCGAAACCGGGTCCTGATAAAATCCAACTTCCTTCCCCAATTGCTCCGCGTACAGGGCCCATCCTTCGATGTAAGCGTTGAATCCCAGCCCGTGCAGCCGAAACTTCGGCAGCCCGGTGAGCTGCTGCTGCACGGAAAGCTGCAAATGATGTCCCGGAATTCCTTCGTGGTAAGCGATCGCTTCATCGCCCACCAGCGAGCGGTTCGCGAAATCAGAAGTCGCCACCACCACGCGCCCCGGACGCTTCCCGTCCGGCGTGCCCGTCACGTAATGCGTCGCCGCGGCCGCCTGAAAAGGCGGAATCGCCTCCACCGTCACCGGCGATTTTGGCAGTAACGTGAAAAGTTCCGGCAGCTTTGGCTGCATCTCCGCAATGTAATGCCGGAAATCGTCGAGGATCTGTTCCGCGCTGTTTGGTTTGTACTTCGGATTTTTCGCGATGGCTGCGCGGAACGATTCCAGGTCGGCGAATCCTTCCTTCTTCGCAATCGCCGTCATCTCGCCTTCGATGCGCGCGATTTCGCGCAGCCCGAGCTGGTGTATTTCCTCCGGTGTCATGTGCGTGGTCGTGCGCCCATAAATGTCGTTCTCGTAGCGCTTCTCGCCGTCCGGCAGCGAAGTCACGGCCAGCGTCGTCCGCCCCTGCGGCGCGTATACCGTGCGCACAAACGCGGCGAACGTGCGATACGCTGGAATCACATCCTGGTTGATCTCGTCGGTAATTTCCTGCGTCAGCCGCTTCTGCTCGTCCGCCGAAATGTCCGCCGGATATTTTTTGGTCGGCAGCAGGAATGGGTCCGCTTCAACAATCCCTTCGCACTGCACTGGGATCTTCTCCAGCAGGAAACGCACGGGCATCAGCTTGTCCCGCATTCCCGCGCGCATCACCTCGCTGGTCTCAGTCAGCACGCGCGGAATTTGCCGCAGGCGCGCCACGTAATCTTCGTAGTGCTTCACCGAATCCAGCGGCACCGAAAGCGGCAAGTCCGCCAGGCTGGTATGGATGCCGTTCATCTGGTTCACCGGCATCTCATATTCCTTCAAATTGAAATCCGCGATGCGCTGTTGCAGCACGCGCTCCATCACGTCGTGCGAGAGCTGATCCTGATCATGAAAACCAACGGTGGGAACGGCCTCGAGTCTCGCCAAAAACGCTTCGTTAGTTTTTTGCCGCTCCGCAATCGCGGCCAGCGACTCGTCACCAAGCTTATCGTTGTATCGGTAATCACCGAACGCTGTCGCACGCTCCGGGAAATTCCGCAGGTCAGATTCGTACTGCTCCTCGAAGATCGCGTTCTGCACCGCCACGCGCGACGCCACGCTATCAGCAGGCTTCTGCGCACGAAGCGAAGCGGCTAAACACACAACGACGGCAACGCCCACAAACATTAAGGTTTTGTGAATTCGCATAGGCCACGGATTCTATCAGATTCACAAATCCCCGCTAGAGAAAGCACCGCCAATCAGGCCTACGTTCAGGGGCGGTGTTACAGCTCAAGAATTCGAATGATTTTCGTCAGGGCAGGGCTTGAGCCGTGCCGTAACCGCCATGGCATCAGAGCGGCTCTGGCCGCCGAGGGAACGATTTCTGAATTCTCACCGAGACTCTTCACGGCGTGACGGCCGCGCCACCACTCAACCCCGCCAGCGCCCGCTTATAATCCGGATCCTCGGGCGAAATCTCCACAGCTTTCGCATACGCCGCCCGCGCCTTCACCCGCTCCCCCCGCTGCTGGTAAATCCAACCCATCTCAAAATAAGCGTCGGATTCCTTCGGATTCACCAGCACCGTCTGCTGAAATGCCGCCAGCGCATCATCCAGCTTCTCCTGCTTCTCCAAAATTTTTCCCTGCACGTACAGATATTCCGGATGGTAAGGCGCCCGCGCCAGCGCCTGCCCAATCGCATCGCTCGCCTTTTCAATCTCGCCCGCCGAATAATAAAGTTTCGCGAGTTGCGCGTAAGCCCCCGGGTAGGTCGCGTCCATCGCAGCCGCTTGCTGCAAGACCGCCAGCGATCCCGCGAAATCGTTCTTTATGGCCAACTCATCCGCCTGCTGCACCAGATGCTTCGCCTGAATCTGATTTTCCTTAGTTGTCCGGTCGTTCTGCGACGCCTTCTCGAATTCCTGAAGCGCCGCCGCGGCCTTCTCATCCTCCCCGGCGCACCGATACGCTCGCGACAGCAAAAATAAAGTCTCCGAATCCGCCGGCGGCGACGCCGCGCCGTCTCCGGCCCCGCCAGTCAACGGCTCCAGCGCCAACACCGCCCGCCCGCAGCGCGATTTGATTTCTTCCGCCGCAGCCCCCGCCGGCGCGCGCACCAAAATCTTCCCCAGCAGTGCCCGCCCCCGCGGATTCTGCGGCTGCAGGTCCACCACTTTTTCCGCGTCCGGCAGCGCCGAGCCGTCGCGGTTCTGGTTCGCATAAATTTCCGCGCGCGTGTAAAGCGCCAGCGCATTTTTCGGATCGCGCGCCAGCACTTTGGCGATCTGTTCCAGCGCCATAACCATATCCGCCGCGCCGCCCTTCGCCTTGTACGCCACAGCCAACCGATTGCGCGCGTCCAAATTCGCCGGCTCGATCGCCAGAGCCGCCGTCAAGTGCGCAATCGCCGCATCGTAAGTCTGCAGCTCCAGCTCCAGATCGCCCAGTATCGCCAGCGGCGCCGCACTCCTCGGATGCTCGCGCCGCGCTTGCTCCAAAATCTGGGTAGCCGCATCAAAATTGTGCACTGCGCGAAACGCCTGCGCTAAACCAATCGCCGCATCCACATTACGCGGCGCGATCCGCAGCGCTTCGCGATAATCCGCGATCGCCTCAGCGTATCGCCCGCCAGCCGCGGCAGCGCGCGCCTGTTCCACCAGAGTCACGGCCGGCCCCGGCGTCTGCGCCAATACCACCAGCGGATCAGCCACGACACAAGCGCACACCATCACCGCACCCAACAGCAGCGCGCATTTACACGTTTTTTCGAGCCCCACAAACATCCGCGGATTATAACATCCGCTATTGACGAGGTCCGTTTTGGCACAAGTCTCCGCTCCAGCAAAATGCTGTTTTTTCTTGACTCATTCTGCGCGGAGAACTATAAGCTCGGTTGGTGCCACGGGTGTCCTGCCGCCGGAACTCAGCCAAGGGAAACCAGCCTCCAACAGTTTTCAGCCGCAACAACACAAGGGGATCAATCATCACCATGGGCCTGAAGCGAGTTTTGCCATTAATCACGAGCGCGGTCGCCATCGTCGCGTTAGGCTCCATCTCCGCCAGCACCGCCAGCGCGCAAACCAAGCGCAAAGTAATCATCGATCAAGACGCCCGCGGCGCGGCCACCACCGATCAGCAATCCATCCTCATGTTCCTGCAATCGCCCAACGTCGAAACCCTGGGCATCACCGTCGTCAGCGGCGATATGTGGCGCGACGAAGAAGTAGCCCACACACTCCGCATGCTCGAACTCACCGGCCACCAGGACATCCCCGTATATCCCGGCGCGGTCTATCCCCTAATCAATCGCATGGACATGATCGAACGCTGGGAAAAACTCTACGGCACGGTCCACTATCAAGGCGCATGGAACGGCCACCGCCCCGGCATGAATCTCGGCGACGGCCTGCGCGGAAGATATCACCTGCCCTTCGAAGTTCCCGACCTCGCCGAAGGCAATCCCACGCTACAAGCCCAAAAAGAAGACGCCGCCCATTTCATCATCCGTATGGTCCACAAATATCCCCACGAAGTTACCATCTACGCCGGCGGCCCCATGACGGACATCGCCCAAGCCATCAGCCTCGATCCGCAAGTCTCCGAACTCGCACAAGAACTCGTCGTCATGGGCGGCAGCATCGCCCCCATCGTCCCCAAGGAGTGGATCGCCGAAAATCGGCGCGAATTTAATTTCTGGTGGGACCCCGAATCCGTACACATCGTCCTCACCTCACCCTGGCACAAAATCACCGTCACTACCGTGGACATTTCTGTCAAAACTCGCATGACCAAGGAACTGATCGCCGAAATCGCGAAATCGCCCAGCCCCGCCTCGCAATACCTGGCAAAGTATGCCGACGAAGAATTTATGTGGGACGAACTCGCCGTCGCCGGATGGCTCGACCCCACCGTCATCACCCAGCAAACGCAATTTTTCATGGACATCGACATTTCGCATACCGCGGGCTACGGCAACGTTTTGGTCTGGACCGACGGCGCGCAACCGGGCCTCGGCGAGCAGCTCGTCAACATCCCAGAAGAACTGAACAAAGAAAAATTCTACAAAATCTTCGTTGACCTGATGGCGCTGCCGCCCGCCGCGCATTCAGCAACCAAGTAGCGAGAATCAAAGCCATGCCAGCCACAACAGCAAAAGTTGACGTCGTCGGAATCGGCAGTTGCACCGTGGATTATTTCGCCATCGTGCCGCGCCTTCTAGGCCCCGAAGAAAAAATCAACGCCACGCGCATGGAAATTCACGCCGGCGGCGTCACCGCCAATAATCTCACCCAGGTCGCGCGCCTCGGCGTCAGCACCGGCTGGCTCGGCCTGATCGGCGACGACGAAAACGGCCGCATCATCCAGAAAGCCTTCAGCGAAGATCGCATGGATCTTTCCGGCATCGAAATTGTGAAAGGTGATCATTCCTCGCTCACCTGGATTCCCGTGGACGTCAGCGGCGAACGCTGCATCTACATGTTCCCCAACGTCACGGGAAAAATTTCCGTGCACCAAGTCCTCCATCGCTTCGCGCCGCACATTCAAGCGGCCAAACATTTCCACACCGAAGCCTCACAACTCCCCATCGCTCCCGTGAAAGAAGCCATGCAAGTGGCGCACGACGCCAAAGTCCGCGTCATTTTCGATCTCGACGTCTCCCCGAGCTTTTTCGCCGAATCCAATCTCGGCACCCAGGGCGAACTCTGCACCGCTCTCCGCCTGGTGGACGTCCTCAAACCTTGCAAAGCCGCTGCACGCGAGTTAACCGGCGAAGGCGATTACGAAAAGGTCGCCACGGCGCTATTGCGCATGGGCCCGTCGGTCGTCGCCATCACGCTGGGCGCCGACGGCTGCCTGATCGCCACACCGAACGAAGTCGCCAAAGTTCCCGCTTTCAAAGTGGACGTGGTTGACACCACCGGCGCAGGCGACGCCTTCATGGGCGGCCTCTCCTTCGCCCTGCTGCAAGGCTGGAATTGCGAAAAAGTCGGCCTGTTCGCAAACGCCTGCGCCGCGCTCTGCTGCACAAAAATCGGCGCCCGCGCTATGGCCAAACACGATGAAGTAATAACATTCATCAAACAACAAAGCCCAAAAGGCGCCGCCGCATTCTAGTGGTCGCGACGTACTGTCGAAGTTGAATTAGCAGCGGCCGCCTGCTTTTTTAGACTGACGGCTTTGATGTTGCCGTTGAATTTGTAGCGCCGGCGTCCCGCCGGCTCTTTTGTCTTTGCAGGGCTTTAGCTCCTGAAGCCATACGTTTCATTCGCACCTGAACAAAGGACCTCAATGTTCACACCAACAACCTTCGGCACCGCCCTGCTGATGATGTTCGTCACCGCCGCCTGCTGGGGCTCCTGGGCCAACACCTACAAAGGCGTAAAAAATTACCGCTTCGAACTTTTCTACTGGGATTACGCCATCGGAATTTTCCTAGCCGCCCTGATCTATGCCCTCACGATGGGCTCCACAAACGGCGGCCCCACCAGCTTCCTTAATAATGTCCGCTCCGCCGACGTTTCCAACATCGGCTGGGCCCTGCTAGCCGGAATCATTTTCAATCTCGCGAACCTCCTGCTCGTAGCCGCGATTGACATGGCCGGCCTCGCCATCGCCTTCCCCGTAGCCATCGGCATCGCGCTGGTGGTCGGCACCGTCCTCAGCTTCGTCCAGCAACAACGCGGCAACATCATGATGCTAGGCGCCGGAGTCCTCTGCGCCGTGGTCGCCGTAATCCTCGACGGCAAAGCCTACGGCGAACTCGGCACGAACAGAGAAGCCTCGCGCAAGAGCATCATCGTCTGCGTAATCTCCGGTGTGCTGATGGGCCTATGGGCGCCGTTCTCGACTCGTGCGCTCACGCACGGAAATACGCTCGGCCCCTATAGCATCGCGGTGTTTCTCACCGGTGGCGCGCTGCTTTCGTGCCTGTGGTGGAATTTGTATTTCATGAAGAAGCCGCTAGTAGGCGGACCCGTCGCATTCAGCGGTTTCTTCCGCGGCCCGGTGAACGGCCACGTTCTCGGCCTGCTCGGCGGCGCCATCTGGACCACCGGGACAGTTTTCAATCTCGTCGCTGCCAGTTTCACCGGCGTCGCGATCTCTTACTCCATCGGCCAATCCGCTCCCATGGTCGCCGCCCTGTGGGGCATTTTCGTCTGGAAAGAATTCGCCGGCGCGAATAAACGTGCGCAAGCTTTTCTCGCGCTGATGTTCATCTTCTACTTCCTCGCGATTTTTCTGATCGCGCGCGCCAACACCGCCGGCTAGCTAAGCGCGCCATCCGCGAGCTAGACTCGACGCATGAAAACGCGAATCATGTATTTCGAGTTCAAAGGGGACGGAATCAATGCTCCTGCTCGAATCGGTCGCCTGACGTTCTCAAAGTCCGGCAAATCGCTCTACTACCAGGGGCGTCGGTACGAGGTCCTCAAATCGGGTGGGTACAAGACGAATTATTTTGACAGTGAAACCGGCGAGGAGGTTTGGATTTCCGGTTGCAAGAAAAAAGGAGGTGACCGCCTGCATCCGGGACTGATCGAAATCAATGAAGATGTGCGAGAAGAATACTGGACCGAGATCAGGAAGATGCCCGAAGAAAAGAACCGCAAAAAGATCCGTTGCCCTGGAAAATACGGCGGCGAATAGTTGAATCGCCGATGTCGCGGTGGCGTGCAGCCGTCCTACGCGATTGGCGGCCTGCGAAAACCACCTGTCGCCGCCTCAATCTTTGCCGCCACCGCCAACACCGCCTCATCCTCCCAAGGTCGCCCCACAATCTGCACTCCAACCGGCAAACCCTCCGGCGAACGCCCCACCGGCACCACCGCCGCCGGATTCCCCAGCAAATTAAACCATTGTGAATAACTCATCGCCTTCAAATATTCCACCTTGCGCCCCTGCACCATCCATTCCCGCTCCCCGTGACGAAACGCCGGAACAGCGCAAGCCGGACACAACAAAATTGGAAACGTCTCCATCTGCCGCAGTAATCTTTCGCGCAAAGCGTCGCGCCCCATCAAGGTATGCAACCACTCGCGCCCTTCCATCGCCGGCTCCAGCGCCACGCGCTCCCGCCAAGCCCGATACATCGGACTCAATTCGGCCTCGCGCCCTTCCACCGTCGAAGCGAAGGCCATCTGCACCGCGCGCCCAAATAAATTCCACCAAAGCTGCCACACGCGATCCAGATTCTGCGGCCGCCAAGCCTCCACCTGAAATCCTTGCGCGCGCAACTTCTCCGCCGCAACCCGCACCGCCGCCGCAGTTTCCGCGGTTACGGGAGTCACACCGTCATCCTCGAAATAAGCCACGCGCAACTTCAGAATCTCCTCGTCGCTCCACAGACGCAGAGGCACCGGCGCCGAAGCCGGATCCCCAATGTCCGGCCCAGCCATCACCGCAAATAATCGCGCCACGTCCGCCACCGTTCGCGCCATCGGCCCCACCACTCCCAACTGCGAAAACGGTCCTACCGACACAGGATAATGTCCCGTCGAAGGCACGCGCCCTGGCGTCGGCTTCAATCCGCAAATCCCCGAAAAATGCGCCGGCACGCGTATCGAACCGCCGCCGTCGCTCCCCACCCCTCCCGCCGAACATCCCGCCGCAATCGCCGCCGCTTCCCCGCCGCTGGATCCGCCAGGTGTCCGCTGCAAATCCCAAGGACTATTCGTCCGCCCGTAAAGAGCATTGTCCGTCTCATAAGCCATCAGAAATTCCGGCACATTCGTATTCCCAAGCAGAATCGCGCCAGCTCCGCGCAATCGCGTGACCAACGTCGCATCCTCCGCAGGAACGTAGCCGCGACGCAAACGGCTCCCACATTCGCAAGGCCACCCCGCCACATCCACCGAACTCTTCACAGAAATCGGCACGCCGTGCAGTAATCCAAGCGAATCAGAATGGGCACGCGACCCCGGCCCGACTGCAGCCTCCGCAATTTTCGCCTGCGCCCGCGCTCCATCCACATCCACATGCACGAACGCATTCAATTTCGATTCGCGATGCGCATTCAGTTCCGCAATCCGCCCCAAATGCGCATCCACCAACTCCACAGGCGAAACCGCCCGCGCACGAACCTGCTCCGCCATCTCCACGGCCGAAAGCAAATTCGAATCATTCATAGTGGACGCAAAAACCTCGCAAAGAATCGTGCCAACACGGACGAGCGCAAACGCGCCCGCCAGTCTAGCACGCACGCAGGCGCGACCCAGGACTTGACGTTGCAGCGGCCATCCCGCCATTGCGGGATGTGCGTCTTTGACTTTGACGCGGTAGAATGTCCCACGCACGCAGAAAGGGAGAGTAATGATCCGCATCACCCGCGCAACAATTTTCCTGGCGCTGTTCACCAGCACGTTGATCGCAGCCAGCCAAGAGCAACAACCGCAACAACAAGATCAGCCGCAATCACAGCTGCCGCAACCACAGCATCACACCAACGCCCACGCAAAGCCCGCACCCGCAAAATCCGACGACGATTCCGCCGCCCAAGAACCCGCCGCAAACCCCCGCGCCGACGTAATCCGCGAAAACAATTTCGGCGTCTCGCTGATGAATCGCCAGCAATTCGAAAAAGCCCTCGGCAAATTTCAACGAGCCTGCATCCTCGACCCGCAAACCGACATCGGCTGCCTCAACTCCGGCATCGCCTTCCTCAATATGCAGCGCTTCGACGAAGCCCGGGAAATTCTCCAGAAATCCGCGCAGCGCGACCCGCGCAATCCCTGGGCCTGGTTCAACCTCGGCCTGATGGAAAAAGCCGGCGGCGACGCCGACGCCGCGATCGTTGATTTCCAGAAAGTTGCCGCGCTCGATCCCTACGACGCCGACACCCAATATTTCCTGGGCCTGATTTACTCCCAGCAGCAGCAGTACGATAAAGCCATCGCCTGCTTCCAGCGGGCGCTCGAACTAAATCCCTTCCAAGTCTCCGCCGAGTTCGGCATGGCCCAAGCCCTGCAACGCAGCGGCAAAACCGCCGATGCCAAAATTCACTTCGACCGCTTCCAGCATATGACCTCGCAAAAACTGGGCAAGCCCGTGAGCTTCATCTACGGCGAACAGGGAAAATATTCGCTGGCCGAAATCATGCAGCCCGCGCCCGAGCCCGTGCCGCAAGCGATGCCGGTCCACTTCGTCAACGTCACCGCCGCCGCCAACTTGCCGACCGCTGCAGCTCGTATCGCAACCGCGCAAGCAAACGCCACACTCGACACGACGACCGGCGCGACAGCATCCGGCAGCGTCACGATTGGCGCCCGAAAAACTCGCAGCCCCAGACCTGCCGCGCAATCCACCGCCAGCTCCCTGGCCCAATTCCTGGGCAGCGGCGCCTGCATCATTGATTACAACGGCGACGGCAAGCCCGACATTTTCCTGGCAGACGCCGACGGCCGCGGCAACTCCGCACTCTACAAAAATCTCGGCGCGGGAAGATTCGTCAACGTCACCCGCGAAGCTCACCTCGAAATCCACGGCCAACAAATGGGCTGCGCCGTCGGCGATTACGACAACGACGGCAAGCCCGACCTCGCCGTCAGCACCAGTGGAAAAATCATTCTCTTCCACAACGAAGGCAACGGCACATTCAAAGACGTCACCAAAGATTCCGGTATAAACACTGACACCTCAGCGGACACTCTCGCGCTCGGCATAACCTTCATTGATTTCGATCACGATGGCGATTTAGATCTATACGTCACGCGCTTCAAGAATTACCCACTCGCCAATCCCGCAGCCCCGTTTGAGTTCCCTGCGGACGCCCCGCCTCCCGGTAACGTCCTCTGGCGCAACAATGGCAACGGCACGTTTACAAATTGGACGACAGAAACAGCCCTCGCAGGCACCGCGCCGTCCGTGGGCGCCCTAGCTAGCGACATCAACAACGATCGCGCCATAGATTTCGTAGTCACCGGCTGGCAAAAATCCCCAGTCGTCTACCTAAATCCGCGCGAAGGCGCATTCCAGGCCACCACGCCGTGGGGCAGCGACATGCCAGCTCCCACCGCCGGAGTCGTCGCTCTCGATTTCAACAAGGACGGCTGGATGGACCTGGCCTTCACGCACTGGGGCGCACCCGGCCTGAGCCTCTGGCGCAACAACCACGGAAAATCTTTCGAACGAGTGAATCTCCCAGACCTCGACTGGATGCGCGGCTGGGGCCTAGCGCCAATCGATTACGACGATGACGGCTGGATTGATCTAGTAGCGGTAGGCGAGGATTTCTCCGGTGCGGGCCACATCGTCCTGCTGCGCAACGAAGGCACCGCGGGTTTCCGCGACGTCACGGCATCCACCGGCCTCGACAAAATCGCGCTAAAAAATCCCCGCGCCATAATCGCGTTCGATTTCGATGGCGACGGCGCCACCGACTTGCTAATTACTCAAAATAATCTGCCGCCGGTTCTGCTGAAGAACGACGGCGGCAATCGCTACAACTGGATAAGAATCGCGCTGAAAGGCGAGAACGACAATAAATCCGCCATCGGCACCAAGGTGGAAATGTACGCTGGCGCGTTGCAACAAAAATGGGAAGTCCCCGGGGCTTCCGGCTATTTAGGACAAGGCCCGGCCCCAATCGTCGCCGGCTTGGGCCCCGAACGCCAAGCGGACGTGATCCGTCTGCTCTGGCCCACGGGGGTCTTGCAAGACGAACTAGAAATCTCAGCTCACAAAGAAGAACTCGTCACCGAAATTGATCGCAAGGGCAGCTCCTGTCCCATCGTCTTCGTCTGGAACGGCCAAAAATTTGAATTTCTCGCCGACATGATCGGCCCCGGCATCGTTGGCCATTGGACCGGCCCCAACCAGCGCAACATTCCCAACCCCGCCGAATATTTCAAGGTCACCGGCTCGCTAGCTCAACCGCAAGAAGGCCGCCTGCGTTTCAAAATGCTCGAACCAATGGAAGAACTCGACTATCTCGATCAAGCCCGCCTGCTCGCCGTAGATCACCCGATAGACGTCGAGGTCTATCCCAACGAACATTTCGCCAGCGAACTCCCCTTCCCGCAATTCAAAGTAATCGCGAGCCGCGAAGCGCATCTCCCCGTCGGCGCATGGGACGATCATAGCCGCGATCTCCTCCCGCTCCTCCGCGAGCAAGATCACAAATACGTCACGAATTTTTCGCTCGCGCCGTACGCGGGCTTCGCCGAAATGCACTGGATCGAACTCGATCTAGGCGATTGGGATTCCTCGCGCCCGCTCCGCCTGCTGATGGACGGCTTCACCGATTATTTCAGCGCCAGCTCCATGTATGCCGCCTGGCAAGCTGGTATCACTCCGGTCCCACCGTATGTCGAAGTCCAAGATGGCTCCGGCCAATGGGTCAAAGTGATTGACGATATGGGTTTCCCCGCTGGTCTCTACCGCACCATGGTTGCCGACCTGACCGGAAAAATTCCCGCGGGCGCACGCTTCATCCGCATGTCCACCAATCTCCGCATCTATTGGGATCGCATCCGCGTGGACAATTCCGCCGAAGACACCGAATTCAAACTCACCGAAGTCCCGCTAGCCGAAGCCAAGCTGCAATTCCGCGGCTACCCCCGCATGGTCGAGGGCAATCCGAAGAACGATCTCTCCTACATTTACGAAGACGTCAGCGCCACAGGTCCCTACGCCCGCCAAATCGGAAATTACACCCGCTACGGCGACGTAACCGACCTCATGCAGAAAACCGACGACGAATACGTAATCTTCGGCTCCGGCGACGAAGTCTCGGCAGATTTCGACTCCACGCACCTGCCCGATGTTCCGGCTGGCTGGACCCGCGACTATTTCCTCTACGCCAACGGATTCGCCAAAGACATGGACTTCTACGCCGCCCACGGCGACACCGTAACGCCATTGCCGTTTCACACCACTGCGCCATACCCCTATCCCGATGGCGTAGCGTACCCAGAAGACAAGCAGCACTTGGACTACATGCTCAACTACAACACCCGAGGCGTAGCAGGCCCAGCCGGCGAAACTTTCCGCTTCGACTATCCGAAGCCAGAAAAGTGATGATCGTCGGCGCCGCCATTCACGCCGCGACGTGTTACCGAATTCTGTGGCTCTTCGGGAGAACGCGATAAATAACGTTTTATTATTTGTCTTCATGGTTTCATGGCTGACACCGAGCGCGCTAGGTCAGAGCCAAGCGAAGAGGTCCGACTCGTTGCCCGATTATAGGGACTTCTCTGTGGGTGAAATCTTCCATGGTCAGCCAGCACAACCGATCCTCGTCACCGCAGAGGACAAGTCATACCGCGCCGTATTGCGCGGAGGGGCGAGGAAAGGGCCCGACTTCGCCGGACACTACATAATTGTCGAGCGGGGCGAAGGTTCCAGCGTCATCACATTTGCGGTTGTGGACGCGATTTCGGGCTAGGTGTTTCACAACCCATTTGGACCAATCGGATTTCCTTGGTTGGGCATTGCAAGTGGACGGCGTTACAAAGGACTGAAGTACCGACTAGACAGTTCGCTACTCGTGATTGACGGCTGTCCGGACCACACGAATCCTGATTCGAAAGCAGGAAAGATAGTTTGTGGAACCCACTACTACAATTGGGAAAGAGAACAATTCGTCCCCTTTCGCAGCGTCGCCGTGCCTGCAGCAAAAAACGAGGCGGCAGAGCGATCACTGCACTAGAAGCTCGAAGGTAACTCTGCCAAGTTTCTTCGCCCGGCACCAGAACCATTAATTTCTCCCCGCTATCCCGCGCACCGAGCTCACCTGGGGGTGCGGCGTCTTGCCGCCGCTTTCGCTACTACGCAGGACGAATCGCGCTCGACTCAGGCGAGGCTTGCCTCGCCAACTGCTGCTGACCGATGTGTATTGTGTAGTTCTTCCTGGTTGACACTCAGCGACAGCGCAGCAGATACTGCGATCTGCGCATGTAGGAAGCAACGGCACATCGCCGAAGGGCAATGCCCACCTACGATCCCATCGTGGAGGCCTACATGCCGAATCTAGAGAACCTGAAAAAGCAGGCCAAGCTCATACTGCGTTGGCATCGCGAACGGCACTTTCCCGTCGCCGCACAAATCCGCGGGCTGTTGCCTCGTTTCTCGAATACGCCAGATTCGGAGGTTCTTGCCGCGAACTTCAGGCTCAGCGATGCGCAAGAAGTAGTCGCAAGACAGCACGGCTTCGATAGTTGGCAAGCCTTGCAAGCTGGACTTTCCGCCACTCCGCGCAAAGTGACATCGTCGCCATGCAAAGCCACAATTGTCTGTGCCGAGCCGCAACTGTTCGTCACCGATATCAAGAGATCGTGCGAATTCTTCCAGCAGAAGTTAGGCTTTTCGCTGGTATTCAGCTACGGCAAACCTCCCTACTTTGCGCAAGTAGCTCGCGACGCGGCGCGCCTCAATTTAAGGCGTGTCGAGCAGCCAGTAATCGAGTCAACGGTCCGCGATCGTGAGGAACTGCTGTCGGTATCGATGACCGTCGCTACAGCCGACGAGATCAAGCTGCTGTTTCTCGAGTTTCAGTCCGCCGGAGTTGCCTTTCGCCAGACGCTCAAAAAGCAGCCTTGGGGCGCCAAGAATTTCATCGTCAAAGATCCAGATGGAAATCTGCTGTTGTTTGCCGGACCCGCGAACTAGCAGTCACCAAGGTCGACTATTCGGAAACTGATCCACCAACGATCATGCGGTCCGCTTGCTTGCCTCCGCATACCGTGATAATTTCACTACTTCCGAATCACCAGCAGCAACTCACTCAAGTATGTCGTCGTCTAATTCAAACGTTCAAATCTCGAAAATCACTGGGCCTGCGCAACACGCCTCCGCCCTCCCGCGCGAACCCGTCTTCTGGCGCGTCGAAGGCAGCCTGCTCAACCTCACCGCCGTCCGCCCGGTCGGCTTCTTCGCCTGGAATTCGCAAAGCTTCCTCCAGCGCTGGACGCGCCGCGGCGCCATGGCCACGCTCGCCTTCGCCCGCCCGTTCCTCTACCTCACCAACCGCGTCTTCGCCACCCGCCTGCTCCACACCGTCCTCCGCGGAGTCAGCCGCGACCGCCTCGACCTCCTGGGCGAAGAATTCTTCGAATATTTTCTGAAGCCGCGCCTGAAGCAAGAAGGCATCGCCAAGCTGCAAGAAGCGACTGCCGCTGGCGGCGAAATCGTCCTGGTAAGCCAGGGCCTCGATCACATCATGCGCCCACTCGCGAAGCACTTGGGCATCGCGCGCATCATTTCCAATCGCCTCGATTTCCGCGAAGGTATGGCCACCGGACGCCTCCTCGACCCGGTAATCCGTCCGCGCGGCGCCTTCGCCCGCTTCACCGGCAGCCAACCAGACGGCCGCGTCCCCCGCGAAAAATTAATCAGCATTCTCGGCTTCGAAAAAAAACCGTCAGTCCTCGACGAAGCCATCAAACCAGCTGAACGCGCCGCGCCCAAAGTGTATGTCCCGGTAGTCCACTACCAATCGCGCAACGGCCACCAAACCTTTTCCGTTCGCGCGGCGCTCCGCGGAAAAAATATCCTGCTCATCGGCGCAACAGGCTTCATCGGAAAAGTTTGGCTGGCAAACCTGCTCACCGATCTCCCCGAAATCGGCCGGATTTACTTGCTCGTCCGCCACAACCGCGGCAACACCTCGCTGCAACGTCTGCAGCGCGTGATTGAAGAATCTCCGGTCTTCGAAAAGCTGGCCGAACGACACGGCGATCACTTCGCGCAATTTCTCCGAGACCGCATCGAAGTGGTTGACGGCGATGTCAGCAAACCCACCCTCGGCCTGAGCCCGCAAGATCAGCAAAAGCTCTCGCGCTCGTTAGACGTAATCGTCAACAGCTCCGGCCTGACCGATTTCAACCCCGACCTGCGCGACGCCCTCGCCGTAAACGTCCGCTCCACTGCCTACGTCCTCGATTTTCTAAAAGAATGCGCCCACGCCTCGCTCCTGCATCTCTCCACCTGCTACGTAGTAGGCCAGCGCGACGGCCGCGTCCTGGAAGAACTGCCAAAAAACTATACGCCGCGCGGCATCGCAGACTACGACGCAGTAAAGGAATGGCAAGCGCTGGAAAATCTAGTCAAAGAAACAGAGACCCGCTCCGAATCCGAAGAAGTCACGACCGAACTACGCGGCGCCGCACAAAAAAAAGAACACGCCGCCAAAGATCTCCAAGGCCACGCGCTCGAAAATCAAATCCGCAAGAATCGCGTCCGCTGGCTCCGCCAAGCTCTCACCGACGCAGGTTCCCGCCGCGCCAACGAACTAGGCTGGCCCAACACCTACACCTTCACAAAAAGTATCTCCGAATCGCTAATCCGAAATTTCCTGGACGCGAACCCGCAAGCTGCAATCGCCGTCGTCCGCCCAGCAATCGTCGAATCCTCACTCGAAAAACCGTTCCTGGGCTGGAACGAAGGCATCAACACCTCCGCCTCGCTCTCCTACCTGCTCGGAACTTTCTTCCGCCAACTCCCCACAAACGAATCGAAGTGTCTTGATCTGATCCCGGTTGATCTCGTCTGTCGCGGCATGACTCTAATCTCCGCCGCACTAATCACCCGCCGCCACCAGCGCATCTATCAATTAGCCACGTCGGTAGCCAATGCCTGCAACATGCGCCGCTCCATCGAGCTCACGGGACTAGGCCACCGAAAATTTTATCGCGCGCACGCCGACATCCAACAACGGATGCGCGCGCGCTTCGACGCCATCCCCGTTTCCAAGACGCGCTACAAAGCCATCTCCGCCCCAGCACAAAAAGCGGTCGTGCAAGCTATTAATCGCGCCACGGAGCCCTTCGCGTCGAAGCCTCCGCTAGCCCGCCAGGAACGCGAACTCGAAAAAGTGATCAAGCTCATCTCTCTCTTCGAGCCCTTCATCCTTCACAACGATCACGTCTTCGAAGCTGCCAACGTCGAACGCCTCAGCGCCGCGCTCCCGCCCGACGAGCAAGCCGAACTCGGCTACGATTCCCGCGCTCTCGACTGGTGGGACTATTGGATCAATGTCCACATTCCCGCTCTGCGCAAGTGGTGTTATCCTCTCATCGAAGGACGCCAGCCGGAATCGCGTCCCCGGCGCTCGGTACCGCTCGCATCGCGAAATGCCGCGGACGCGGCGTCGGCGAGGTCCGGTCCGGCAACGGCATCCTGACACTCAATCACTGTGGCTATCCTCCTGACCGGTTCCACCGGATATATCGGCGCGCACATCGCGTCGAATTTGCTCACGGGCCATTCCGACCCGCTGAATCTTCTCGTCCGCGCGCGCAGTGAACAGGAAGCGCAGGAACGCCTCTGGCGCGCTCTCCAACTGCATCTCGATTTCGCCCGCTTCGATGAGCTTCTGCAGACGCGCATCCGCATCTTCCGCGGCGACCTTACCGACGCGCATTTCGGCCTCTCTGATGACGACTACGCGCAACTCGTCCGCTCGACAGACTCCGTAATCCACTGCGCCGCATCCCTGAATCGCAAATCCGAAAAAAGCTGCCTCAACGTTAATCTTCGTGGCACTCTCGAAGTCATCCAACTCGCTCAGCGCGCTCGCGACCAGCACGGCCTGCGCCGCTTTAGCCACGTCAGCACCGTAGCAGTCGCAGGACACCGTTCCAACGAAGTAGTCCAGGAAGACGCTGCAATAGATTGGAACCGTTCCGACTACGATCCGTACGCCCGCACCAAAAAATTCTGCGAGCACATGGTTCGCCAGCTGTTGCCAGACGTTCAGCGCACCATCTTCCGCCCCAGCATCGTCCTGGGCGATAGCCGCCGGCCCGAAACCAATCAGTTCGACATGGTCCGCGCCTTCGTCTTCCTCGCCGGCCTACCCATGCTGCCCTTCCGCCCCGGCGATCGCATTGATATCGTCCCCGTGGATTTCGTCGCCGACGCCGTCTCCACGTTGCATCAAAAAGATAATCCAGCGCACGAGATTTATAATCTCTCGTCCGGCCGCGAGTCCGAAACCTTTATCGAACTCACCGAATCGCTTTCCAGGGCTCAAGGCAAGCGCGGCCCGGTCTTCGTCCCCAGCTTTGAAAAATCCACCGAGAAAATCGTCAACGCCCTCGCTGGCCGCGCCGGAAAAATCGGCGGCCTGGCTACGCTGCTGAAAGTCTTTCTCCCGTATCTGCTGTGGAACACGGTTTTCGACAACACTCGCGCCGTCGAAGAAATCGGCCGCCATCCTGTGCCCTTCTCGCAATACAGCCTGCCTCTGCTGCGCTTCAGCCGCGAAAATCATTTCGTCTTCAAATATCGCGAATGGCCCACCGACGCTCCCGTGCACGCCGCCTCCCGCGCCGCTAACGCCTCGCAGGATCCGCGCTCATGACCGACCTGCTCCTGGAAACCTGGGTCAGCAGCCTTATCGAGCTCAACAAGTTCGAATGGATGCTCGGCGCCGGACACGCCTGGCAGTCCGGCACAAAACTGAAACTCCTCTTCGCTGGGTACAACGGCACGCGCAACACCGGCTCCGACGTCCGCGTCGAAGAAATGATCCGCCAGATCCGCCGCATTCTCGGTGACGAAAATCTCGCCCTTAGCGTAATGTCGCAAAATTTCGATCTCACCCGGGGATATTTCGGCGACGCCCAACAGGTTCATCTGCCGGACGTCTTTCCACCGTTCCTGCACTCCATCGTCCGCCAAAATGACGGGGTAGTCGCCTGCGAAGGCTCCATGTTCAAAAGCAAATTCGCCAACGCCCTTACAACAATGATGATCGGCGCGCTCGGCATCGCCTCCGCACAAAATAAATTGAGCATCGCTTACGGCGCCGAGGCAGGCGCCATGGACCCGCTGCTGCAAAAAATGTGTCAGCGCTACTGCCGCGATTCCCTGATCATCACGCGCAACGTCGAATCGCAAGGCGTCCTCGGCAAACTCGGCGTCCCCACCGAACTGGGCACAGACACCGCCTGGACTTTCGAACCGCTAGGCCCCGAATACGGCCGCAAGGCCCTGCGAGATGCAGGCTGGAACGGCACGACTCCAGTCCTGGCCGTCTGCCCAATCAATCCTTTCTGGTGGCCCGTCAGCGCATCGCTGGCCAAATGGCTGGCGCACTCCGTAGCAGGCGCCTACAAAAAAAGCTACTACCGCACAATTTATTTTCACCGCTCCGGCTCGCAAGTGGACGCCGCCTACGAAAAATATCTCAGCGAAATAGCTGCGGGTGTCGCCGGCTACCAAAAAACGCGCAAAGTTTTCCCCGTGATGGTCGCCATGGAAATGCTCGACCGCGATGCCTGCGAGCGCGTAGCCGAGAAATTAGGCGGCGCCCCCGTTTTCGCCTCCGATCAATTCAACATGTACGAGCTGGTCAGCATTCTCCGCGCCAGCGGTCGCCTGCTCTCTTCGCGCTACCACGCCATCGTCACCACCATGCCCGCCGGTATTCCTTCCGCCGGTGTCACCATGGACGAGCGCATTCGCAATCTCCTGCGCGAACGCGGCCACGAACATCTCCTAATGCGCGTGGACGAGCCCGGCCTGGCCGACAAAATCGTCGCCGCCCTCCGCGCTCTCGATTCCGAAGCTGAAGAAATTCCTGATGCGATGGAACGCACCGTCGCGCGCAATCTGCAATTGATGGCTCGCATGGGTACATACTTTGAAGAGCAAGTCGCGCGCCGCTACCCGCAATTTCCCGTGCGCAAAGGCGTTCTAAGCTGGGAAGATTATCTTCCTCCGCTCGGCCCCGGCCTCGTAAAACTGCTCGAAAAACACAGCGGAGCCTTGGCCGCATGACATTTCTAGAAAGCATTTTCGCCCAGCTGAATAAATCCGCCAGCGAACCGGTGCTCCAGGAAATTCACCACGAAAAAGTTCACTCCGTCACCGGCAACGAATTGCTGGCAATCATCCAGCAGGCTCGTCACTTCCTAGTAGCCCGCGGCCTGAAAAAAGGCGATCGCTGCACCCTGTTAGCCCCCAACAGCATCCGCTGGGCTGCGCTGGACCTGGCCCTGATGGCCGAAGGCATCGTCGTAGTGCCGCTCTACGCCCGCCAAGCGCCCGCCGAATTGGTCGCGATGATGCGAGACTCCACGCCCTCGCGCATTTTCTGCCTGGACGCCGCGGTCGCCGCCGAAATAAAAAAGTTGTGGCCGCAAGCGCCGCAAATTTCGCTGCTGGAAGGCGTGTATGCAGGCGAACCGAGCACGCCCACGCCGCCCATGCACCACGAAGACGGCGACGTAATTTCGATCATCTACACCTCCGGAACTTCCGGCGAGCCAAAGGGCGTCGTGCTCACGGCCGGAAACGTGAACCACATCGTCAGCGCCACAAATTCCCGGCTCGATAAATTGATGGGCCCGCGCACCGAAGCAGATCGCATCTTCCATTACGCTCCGTTCTGCTTCGCCGCGTCGTGGATTCTCTTGCTCACCGCGCTTTCACGCCACAGCGTCCTCGCCCTCTCCACCGACCTCGCCAAACTTTCCGACGAGCTAAAACTAGCTGCTCCAGAATATTTCCTGAACGTCCCCACGCTACTCGAACGCGTCCGCGCCAGGATTCAGACCACCGTGCAAGAGCGCGGCGGCCTGGCGACAGCAATTTTCCCGCGCGCCCAACAAGCGTTCGTCCGCCGCCACAACAAACAATCCAAGTTCGGCGACTCTCTCTGGCTGGCGCTAGGCAATTCGCTGATGTTCCCCGCGATCCGCAAAAGCATCGGCCCCAATCTGAAAGCTCTGATCTGCGGCTCCGCCCCGCTCGCGATCGACACGCAACTTTTCTTCATGATGCTAGGCATCCCGGTGCTGCAGGTGTACGGCCTCACCGAAACCACGGCCATCTGCACCGCCGATGATCCCGCCCACGTCGAGCCCGGCTTTGTTGGACCAGCGATCCCCGGCGTAGAAATGAAACGCGCCGATGACGGTGAAATCTTGGTCCGCGGGCCGAATATTTTCTCCGGATACTGGCAACGCCCCGCCGAAACCGCCAAAGCCCTGCAAGACGGCTGGTTCCACACGGGCGATCAAGGCGAGCCCAATGAAAACGGCAACTGGCGCATCACCGGCCGTATTAAGAACTTGATTATCCTCAATTCGGGCCACAACATCGCGCCCGAGCCGGTAGAAGAAAAACTAGCGCAACACTTGCCGGAGGCCCCGCAAGTAGTCCTTATCGGCAATCAGCGCAGTTTTCTCGCGGCCCTGGTCACGTCCAACGGGGCAAACGGCGCAGCCAAATTAACGGACCAGCAAATTCAGTCCGCGATCGAAACCGTGAACGCCTCGCAACCGCATTACAAACAGGTTCGCGCCTTCCACATCGTTCCCGAACCCTTCACCATGGAGAGCGGCCTGCTAACCACCATGGGCAAACTGAAACGCGACGCCATCACCCAGCGCTTCGCCGCGGAAATCGAAGCGCTCTACCAGAAGAAATCCTCATGAACACTTTCCAAGGCGAAACACTCTGCTGGCAATTGCTCGACGGCACTATCGAACTGACTCTCGACCGCGCCCCCTGCAACGAAATCGGCCGCGCCACGCTAGCCGACCTCGAAACATTTATCGCCGCGCTTCCCTCACTGCAACGCGAAGCTCACGCGCTGATCATTCACAGCACGCGCAAAGAAGGTTTCTGCGCCGGAGCCGATCTCCGCGAAACTTATCGCGTAGCCCAGCAGCTCCCGAAAGACGAACGCCTCGCCGCCCTGCGCGATTTTCTCGAACGCATTCATCACGTGATGAACACTCTCGACGAAGCCCCTCTCACCACCATCGCCGCGGTCCACGGAGTCACCTTCGGCGGCGGCTTCGAACTGGCGCTGGCCTGCGACCTGATCGTCGCCGATAAAATGACGCGCTTCTGTTTCCCCGAGCTGCGCCTCGGCCTGATTCCCGGCTTCGGCGGCATCCCACGCCTGAAACGCGATCTCGGCAACGCCGTAGTCCGCGACCTGCTCCTGACCGGCCGCAGCATCAACGCCACTAAAGCGCAGAGCGTCGGCCTGGTCAGCCAAGTAACAGCCGAGGACGACGCCCTCCGCGTTGCCCGCTCCACAGCCGTGCAACTGAAAAAATTCGATCGCAACACCGCCATCGCCGCAAAACAATTCATCAAGCCGGTCCCGCACGACGAGCTGCGCAAGGAAATCGAAATCTTTTGCGATCTTTTCATGCGCCCCGCAGTAGACGCCGGGCTGCGCAAGTTCGTCGAAAGCACCGACGCACTACCCTATCTCCCCTAGCGCGGCGCACCAACCATGCAGAGCCAACCAAAATTGTGGCAAGATAGAAAGACATGAAGACCATTGACCACACCACAGACGAAGTCCTGCGCCTCGCCGCCGAACATTTCAAGGTTCAGCGCGAGCAACTTTCCCCCGATGACGACTTCTTCAAAAAACTGGGCATCAATAGCCTGCAAGCCCTCGACCTCCTCACCCGCATCGAACAGCATTTCCAAATCGAGCTACCCGACTACGAACTTCAGGGCGTAACCGACTTCCGCACGCTCGCCCAACGGATCCAATCGCGCCTGTAATGCTGGATCTCCGCCAATACAATTCGCTGGGAGAAGCGCTGCGCGCCGCCCTAGATCGCTGGCCAAATGAAATCTGCCTGATCGAAGCCGATCGCGACCGTGAGAACGCGCGCTTCACGTATCGCCAATTCAAAGACCAAGCGCTCCCACTAGCGAGCGCGCTACAAAACGCAGGACTGCAAGACGGCACCTGCGCCGCCATAATAATGACCAATCAGTCGAAATGGCTGATTTCGGCCTACGCAATATTTTTCTGCGGCGGCGTCCTGGTCCCGCTCGATTACAAACTCACCGCCGCCGAACAGCTGCAGCTTCTCGCCCACTCGCACGCGGAATTTCTGGTGATCGAATACCACCTCTGGCGCGCAATCACCCAATCCGAGCAATTCAAGCATCTGGCCGTCCGCACAGTCCTCGTCACTGAAGCGCCGCTAAACGCCGATCTCCATGCTGCGCATCGCTGGCAAGATTTTCGCGCCGCAACCGAACCAACGTTCATACCTCGCAAACGCAACGACCCAGCCTGCATCGTCTATTCGTCCGGCACCGGCGGCCGCCCCAAAGGCTGCGTCCTCACGCACGATAATTATCTCGAGCAATGCGTCGCGCTAACGTCGCTCTATCCATTCTGGCCCGGCGTGCGCTACCTCAGCATCCTCCCCACGAATCACGCGATAGATTTCATGGTCGGCTTCATCGGCCCCTTCACCTGCGGCGCCACGGTGGTACATCTGCGCACGCTACGCCCCGAATTCATCCGCGAAGCCTTCACGAAATACAAAATCACCTACATGGCGCTGGTACCCATGATCCTGAAAAATCTCGAACGCGGCCTGCGCCAAAGGTTCGCGGACCTCCCGCCACGCAAACGAAAAATCCTCAACGCGTTGATCTCCACAAACCGCGCCTTGACGCGCCGGCGCCCGCATCTAAAAATCAGCCGCGCGCTACTCCCGCAAGTTCACCAAGCGTTCGGCGGCGAACTCCGCGCCCTCTTCGTAGGCGGCGCTTTCACCGAACCCGAGACTCTGCAATTTTTCTACGATCTGGGAATTCCGGTAGGCAATGGCTACGGTTGCACAGAAGCAGGCACCGTAATCACGGTCAATGATCTGAAGCCTTTTCGGGGAGACACCGTCGGCAAACCCCTTCCCGGCATGGAAGTGAAAATCACCAATCCCGGTGCGGAAGGAATCGGCGAAGTCACCGTCCGCAGTCGCACGCTAATGTCCCACTACCTCGACGATCCCGAAATGACCACCGAAACCATCGTAAACGGCTGGCTGCACACCGGCGATCTCGGCCGCCTTGATCCCTCCGGCCATCTGCAACTCTTCGGCCGCAAAAAAAACATGATCGTCACCGAAGAAGGCAAAAATATTTATCCCGAAGATGTCGAAACCTATTTCTCCGGCCTCCCCGTAAAGGAATTCTGCGTCTTCGCCGCAAACTATCTCTGGCCTGCCCACACCATGGTCGGCGAACAACTCATCATCGTGCTGCACCCCGAAACCGGCCAAGAAATCACCGATGCGCTAGTGAAAGAAGCCGCCGAACGCAATCGCCGCCTGCTGAATTACAAACGCATCAGCGGCTACCTCGCCTGGGACCGCGATTTCCCCCTAACCGCCTCCCTGAAAATCAAACGCGCCGAGCTAGCCGAACAAATCCGTCAAAATCGCGAACGTTCCGCCGTGGTGCCGCTATAATTCACGTCGCCATCTCAGCGCCGGAGCCCTCGCCCCAGTGAGCACAAAATTTCTCGCCATCGTGAATCCCGCAGCAGGCGGCGGCAAATCCGGACAACTTGCGGCCCGCATGTTAGAGAGAGTTCGCAACTCCGGAATTAATCTCACCGTCGCGCATACTACCCGCGCCGGAGAAGCCACCGAAATCGCGCGCCAAGCCTACAGCGCGGGAACGCGGAATTTCCTGGCGGTGGGCGGCGACGGCACCTCCTTCGAAATCATCAACGGTCTTTTCCCGGAAGCCGAACAGCCAGGCCGCCCCACGTTGGGCCTCCTCCCGCTGGGCACCGGCAATTCCTTCCTGAAAGATTTCACCAAGCGCGGCGTCGAACACACGATCGCGGCCCTGCAAAAAAATTCCCGCCGCCCCTGCGACGTGATCCGCCTCCGCCACGCCCAAGGCGAACTCTATTTCCTAAATCTCCTCACTCTCGGCTTCCCCGCCGACGTAGCCGAAACCACCAACCGCCGCTTCAAACGCTGGGGCGAGCTCGGCTACATTCTCGGCGTATTCACCCGCCTCGTGCAGCTCGAGCATCTCGCCTTCCCGCACCGCCTCGCGGAAAAAAAAGTACAAGATCGCGACCCCGCCCTCTTCCTCTCCTTCAACAACAGCAAATTCACCGGCGGCCACATGATGATCGCTCCCAACGCCGATCCCACCGACGGCCTCATCGAATACGTCCGCTGGGGCCCCATCGGCCGCCTCGGCCTCATCTGGACTCTGCCGCGCCTCTTCACCGGCACGCACATCCATCATCACAAAGCTTCCCGCGCCGCGACCAAGCGTATTGATTTCGAATTAGCAGGCCCCGTAAACGTAATGGTTGACGGCGAAAGCATGCGCCTTGAATGTCAGTCCCTGGAAGTTCTTCCCGCCGCGCTGGACGTGATCGTATGAAACACGCCTACCTCAAAGTCCGCTCCGCAATCCTATGGGCAATCAGCGGCATCCATTTCGCCGTCGTCGGCATAATTCTCATCGCACTCGGCGCCATCGTTGATCCGCGCAAGAACGATTGGCCCCAGCGCCTTTTCTTCCGCAATATCCTGCGCCTGGCTGGAGCGCGCTTCGAAGTCCGCCGCGCACCGGGTTTCGATCCCATCCGCACCAGCATCTTCATCTGCAATCATGTAAATCTTTTCGACCCGTTCGTAATTTACTCCGCGGTCCCGCAATTCCTCCGCGGCTTCGAGCTGGAATCGCATTTCAAGGTTCCCGTGTACGGTTGGATGATGGGCCGCTTCGGAAATATTCCCGTCCCGGACGCGCCCAGCCGCGAAGGCCTGGAAATCATGACGCGACGCGCCAAAGCCGCGCTCGATTCCGGTGTCAGCCTGCTCGCTTTCGCCGAAGGCTCGCGCACCCGCACTGGTCACGTGCAGCCCTTCAAAAAAGGCATCTTCAACCTCGCGCAACGATTTGGAATTCCTATCGTCCCAGTAAGCATGGTCGGCTCCTACCAATTCTTCCAAACCGGACACTGGATGCTGCATCCAGAAAAAATCACGGTCCTCATTCACGACCCGATTGAGACCAGCCAGATCGCGCGCGCCGACATAGGCGCGCTCCGCCAACGAGTGCAGGAAATCGTGTCAACTCCGGTGGAAGAATCCCTGAAGGAAAATCCAGTGAAGAAGTTCTAACTAAAAACCTACGTGCCCAACCGCGCGCCCCGCCTCAAGAAACCGGCGTCTCATTCGCCGCCGGCAACGACCTTCCCGCCCGCAATTCCTGCCAGGTATAAACCACGCGGTGAATCACCGTAATCGTCGAAACCACCGCGATCACCCACAACACCTGCGCCATCCGGTTAAACGCGCCGCCCATGATCAGCAGCACCAACCGCTCGGGCCGCTCCATAAATCCCACTTTGCACAAAGGAATAATCGATTCCGCCCGCGCCCGCGAATAACTCACCATGAACGAGCTCGCCATCGCCACCGCCGCCAGCGCCATATAAAATGGCCGACCGACCAGCGTGTAATGCACCACCAATCCCATGTACAAAGCCAGATCCGAATAACGGTCCAAAGTCGAATCCAGAAACGCGCCAAACGCCGTCACGCGCCCAACGCGCCGCGCCACCTGCCCATCCGCCATATCCAAAAATCCGGCCAGAAAGAGCACCGCCGCCGCCTGCCGGAACATCCCCATCGCGAAAAGCGCCGCGGCCCACGAGTTCACCGCCAGCCCCAAAAACGTAAACATATTCGGCGTAATGCCCGTAGCCGCGAGCCCACTGACGACGTGCCGCAGCAACCATCCGCCGCCTTCGCCGATCCAGTAAGTCGGCGGCTTCTTCCGTTCGTTCGACCCGTTATCCATAATCAGAAAATCATACCCCGATTTCGCAGCAACGAAAAATCCGCGCTCAATTCATCCGCAGAGCCATCTCCGGCACTTTCCCGTCGTATCGCAATTTCGGCTCCGTCTGCTGCTGCACTTCTTCCGGCGTAAATCCCGGGGCCACCTCGCGCAGCACCAACCCATCCGCCGTCACATCAATCACCGCCAAATCGGTGATAATAGTATTCACGCACTCAATCGCCGTCAGCGGATAACTGCAAGCCTTTACGATTTTCCGCTGCCCATCCTTCGCATTGTGCTCCATCGTCACGATCAATCTCTCAGCGCCCACGGAAATATCCATTGCGCCGCCAATCCCCCCTGCACCCTTGGCTCCCGGCACCCGCCAATTCGCTAAATCGCCGCGCTCCGAAACCTGCAACCCGCCCAGAATACAAATGTCCAGATGCCCCCCGCGCGTCATCACATGCGCATCCACCTGCGAAAAATACGCCGCGCCCGGCACCAAAGTCACCGGCACTTTCATCGCGTCCACCAGATCGTAGTCTTCCTCGCCCGCCTTCGCCCGCGGCCCCATCCCTAAAATTCCATTCTCGCTGTGAAAATAAACCACTACATCTTTCGGCACATAAGCCGCAATCAAATTCGGAATCCCCCAACCCAAATTCACATACGCTCCGTCCGGCAGCTCCAGCGCCGCGCGTTCGGCGATCTGCTCGCGAGTCAGCCGCGCCTTAGGCATTGTGAATTCCCTTTGCCACCACGATGCGATCCACGTAAATCGAAGGCGTCACAATTGTTTCCGGATCGAGGGTCCCGGTCTCCACCACTTCATCCACTTCAACAATCGTGAGCTTCGCCGCCGTCGCCATGATCGGATTAAAATTCCGCGCCGCCTTGCGATAAACCAAATTCCCCATGCGATCCGCGCGCTGCGCCTTGATAAAAGCGTAATCCGCGCCCAAAGCCTGCTCCAAAATATATCGCTTCCCGCAAATCACGCGCTCTTCCTTGCCCTTCGCCACGTCGGTCCCCACGCCCACCGGCGAATAAAACGCCGGAATGCCAGCCCCAAACGCGCGCATCCGTTCGCACAAAATTCCCTGCGGCACCAATTCCAGTTCCACCTCGCCCGCATCAAACTGTTGCTGAAAATAAATAGCGCCCGGCCCCGGAAACGCCGCCACCACATGCCGGATTTGCCGGTTCTTGAAAAGAATCCCCAGCTCGCCGTCTCCCGTCCCGCAATTATTGCTGATCACGCTCAAGTTCCGCGCGGCCCTCCGTGCCAATCCTTGAATCAAATTATTCGGAAATCCCGCGCCGCCGAATCCACCGAACATGACGGTCGCGCCATCAGGAATATCCGCCACCGCAAGGTCCACCGAAGAAAACACTCGATCTTTTCGATTCATATTTGATTGTGCCGGAGCAGAGTCGAACCCCAAGCGCCTACAATAATATATCCGTTCGCATCCCCGCTCCGATAAATACCACAAAACCCGCCGAAACGCCGAACCGAGCCGCATATCGCTGGCCGAATAACGCTCACCATTTTCCCCCGCGAACCCGCCGCCTCGTCTACAATCTCCCCGGCGAACGCGCCCCAATCCACAAAATGAATCCCCCCCGCGTCGAATCGATCCCCGACCAAATCACACTCGCTCCCATCCCCCGCCGCCGCTGGCTAATCGCCTGCGTCCTCGGCCTAGGCGTCCTGATAAATTATTTCGATCGCGTAAACATCTCTGTCTCGCAAGAGGCCCTGCACGCCGCGTTCGGCATCAGCGCCGTGCAATTCGGCTACTTGCTCAGCGCGTACAGCTGGCCCTACGCCGCGCTGCAACTTCCCTGCGGCGTCCTGCTCGACCGCTTCGGCGTAAAATTAGTCGGCCGCGTCAGCACCTTCCTCTGGAGCGTCGCATCCTTCGGCGCCGCAGCCGCCACCACCGTAGGAAGTTTCGCCGCCGCGCGTCTCCTACTCGGCGTCGGCGAAGCTCCCACCTTCCCCGCTAATTCCAAAGCGGTCGGCTACTGGTTCCCAGGACGCGAACGCAGCCTCGCCACCGCCATTTTCGACGCCGCCGCAAAATTCGGCCCCGCCGCAGGAGTCCCGCTCATCGGCCTGCTCCTCATCCATTTCGGGTGGCGCTGGAGTTTCGCCGCCACCGGCATTCTCAGCTTCCTCTATTTCATCCTCTTCTACTGGATCTACCGTAATCCCAGCGAAGATGGATCCCTCACGCCCGCCGAACGCGAATTCATCCGCCAAGGCGGCGCGCAATCCGAAGGCCACGCCAAAATCAATCAAGCCAGCTCGCTCGTCTACCTCTTGCGCCAACGCAAAGTCCAAGGCCTCGTGCTCGGCTACTCTTCCTACAATTACACTTTCTATCTGCTGCTCACCTGGATGCCCAGCTATCTTTCCTCGGCCCTGCACGTAAATTTGCTCCACTCCGTCATGTATTCCAGCGTGCCCTGGCTGTTCGCCACTTTCACCGATCTGGTCATCGGTGGCTGGCTCGTCAACGCGCTTATCCATCGCGGCAGTGACGCCTCGCTCGTCCGCCAAATCGTTTTAGTCTCCGGCACAGCCTTCGGTCTCGGCATCTTCGGCGCCGCGCACGCCCACACTCCCACCAGCGCGCTTTTCTGGATCAGTGTTTCCATCGGTGGTCTTTCCGCTGCCGCGCCGGTAGGCTGGTCCATCCCGTCGCTGATTGCTCCGGAAGGAAGCGTCGGGACATTAGGCGGAATACTAAATTTCGGAAATCAACTCTCGGCCATCCTCGCGCCCATCGTCACCGGTTACGTCGTCGCCGCCACTCACGAGTACGCTTGGGCATTCGTCGTGGCCGCCGCGTTCCTGCTGGCAGGCATAGCCGGCTACATCTTCGGCCTAGGCCGCATCGAACCAATCCCCGAGCCGCTACCCGACCCGTTCACCGCGCCAAGAGCCGGTCCACGAAATTAATCGCGAGGAATTCACCGCGCCGCATACTTCTTCGTCTCCTGCGTCCGCGAATCAAACACGTCAAATCCTCCATCCGCATATCCAATCAATTCCAAATAATTCCCGGCATCCGTTCCCTGCGGATTCGCAATAAACGCCGCCGCGACATTGTGCGCCGCCCCACCCTCCTCCGAATAATGCAGCTCCCACAAATCCTCCAGATGCGGCGATTTCTCAATGATGTCCCAAGTCGAAGGCGTCCCACCCTTCTTCGCTCCGTTATCCATAATCGCCACCCGCGGCGCGATTCCCCACACCAACGCCGGGCTGCTGCTCTGCTGCCAGCCATGATGCGACACAATGTACACATCCACCTTCCCCAATTTATTCGCCGGGCACATCAATTCCGTTTCCTTGTCCCAAGTCAGATCGCCCAAATCCAAAATCCGCAGCTTCCCAAATGTGATCAACACTCCGAGGGATCGCAAATTCTCGGTCTTATCCGCAGGACGCGTCTCCGACTCCTTGCATGCCGCGTTCTCCTGCCCCGCTCCCGGCAGCGGCTTGGCGATCAAATCCCCATCGGAGCTGATCACGTCCACATGCATTCCCTCTATCGGCACCACATCCCCCGGCTTCGCCGAAATTCGCGTATATTTTCCAGTCGCGAGCATAGCCTGATAAGCCTGCCATCCCTGCACCGTGGGCGCATCGCCCGTCTCGCGATTCCCGCCATGATCAATAAATGTTCCGATAGGAATCCGCGCAGCCAGTTGCGGCGCCCCGCCTACATGATCCTCATGAAAATGCGTGATCAAAACATAATCAATCTTCGCAAGTCCTGCCGACTTCGCCGCCGCCACAATCCGGTCCGCATCCCGCCCATTGTTCCCGTCCCACCCCGTATCAATCAGCAACGACTCCCCCGCCGGTGTGACAAACAAAGTAGCCTGCCCACCCTCCACATCCACAAAATAAACCCGCAGCACCTTCCCCGCCGCAGGCGAAGCTGCACTCGCAGCCGGCATAGCCGTGTCGAAAGCATTCGGCGTCGCGCTAGCTGCAACAGTCGCCGCTGGCGTTGCAATCGCGGCAGCGATCAGCGCAGCGATAGCCAAGTAGGCGCACGCCGCCGCAAAAACGACGTCGCTCAAAGCTTTTCTCGAATCCCATCCGCAACGCGGTAAACAGCTCATGTTTAAGTCTCCTGAATCACCCATATTCATTTTTTGTGGACGCACGTGCCGCCACAGATAGTCAGTCCACCGCGATGTTTCGTCAACGAACTTGTTGTCGTACAACACGCCACACAACCGCTACCGATTTTCAGCCGTCGTTTTCGCCTGCCCCGGCGACGCTCCCAGCGACGCCAGCGGCTTCGTAATGTCATCCAAATAATCCGCCGTCCGCTCGACGCGTTCCAACACCGGATACCGCTCCCCATCGTGGTAATCAATATCAGCCGTCGAAATAAAATTGTCCATCTGCACAATCAAATGGATCGCCTCGGCCCCACCCTTCGCATCGCGAATCGCAGCTCGCAGCAAATCGCCCGAATAAGCCTGCCCGTCAACCGCGATAATTTTCGCCCCCGGCGCGATTTTGGCCTTGTCCGCAGCCCCGCCCCAGCGCACATCCACGATGCTGCCGTCGCCACCCACGATCAATCCCACCGAGTGCCACGCATTCACGCCGTGCTCATCGGTCCCGGTAAAATACGCCGTTTCCTTCCCCGCCAACGCCGCCTCCAACGCACTCGGCTGATCCCCGTAGACGAGCTTGTACCCGCCGCGCTCCACACCCGCCATATCGGGGTGCAGCTGGATCTTATCCAGCCGCTCATGCAGAAACGCAGCCCAGTCATACGCCATTACCTGGTTCAAATCGCGCACCACTTCATCAAACGCAAAAGGCACAATCAGCGGCCCCGTGTTCCCGCCGTGTCCCAGAAAAATCCGCGCGAAATCATCCAGCGATTTCTGATTGTTCGTCGTCTTGCGAATCAAAGTATCCGCATCCAGCCAGATAAATTGCCCGTCGTCGTAATAATCCTGCCCGCGCCTCCAGTTGGCCCACGCGACGCCGTTGCGCAGCAGGCTCGCCGCAATCGCCGTGTCTTCCGTCGTGCGCCATGCGCGCCCGGGCGTGTGGTCCAGATACGCCGCGGTCATCGCCAGCACGTCGCGGTGCTGCGCCTGAGACATAAATCCCGCGCGCGTTGCCAGCACTTCGCCGTAGTATTGCGTCAGCCCCTCGTAAACCCACAGTAAAGCGCCTTGCTGCGCCGTTGCGAAATCCGGCTGGTACAAACCCGCCGGACGCCGATACTTCCCGCACCATGAATGCGTGTACTCGTGCGGCAACATGCTGTCATCCGGCAGCTGCTGCGAATCATCCGAAAAGCTTTTCTCGCCCACACCGTTTTCCGAGGATTGCCCATGCTCCAGAGTTCGCTCACCCGAAGCCGCATCCGAAAGCGTCAACAAAAAGTGATACGCGTTGTAATGATGCGAGCGGTACAGCGCATCAGCCTCCCGCACCAGGTTCGCCAGCTCTATCAGCACCGCCGGCCGAAGATTGGAATCCTCCGGCAGGTCGGAAGCCACATCAAGGTAGTGCTTCGGAGAAATTTCCGGCGCCAGAACAAATTCGTGAAAAAACTGTCCGCTCATAACCGGCGAATCTTGCAACTGCTCCACGTTGGTCACAGCAAAGTGTGTAATGCTGCCCGCAGCCGGCACAGGGTATGCTCCGCCGCCGATAGGAGTCATCGCCGTGCCCACGCCCCAACCCGCCGGCACGATAACCGCGGGCTGAATCGTAACATCGCGCACCGGCAGGTTCGCGGGATAGAGCAGCAGATTTTCCCAGTCCAGCACCGCCGTCTTCTGCGACGCATTCGCGGTCACGATACAGTCCAGATGCGCGTGCAGCGTCGCCACTCCCGCCGGAATCGTCAAATGAAACTTGTAAAGGTCCACATCATCGCGTCGCCAGGCAAGCGGTTGGCCCGCGGCGGTGAACACCACGCCCACAATATTCCCCGCGGGTCCGGCGGGCATGTGGTGCCCCGGAATCCACTTCGGAGTAGTCAGCGTCAACGGCCCCTCCGTCACCGGCAAATCCACTTCGGCGTGATAAATCTTGCGCGGCGCGTCCGAAAGATCGGCAGTGATCTGAATCGGCGCCTTGCCGCTCTGCGCCGCAGCCGCAGCGGTCAACAACACTCCGAAAATAACCATGCCGCAAAACGCTCTGGAATATGAACCCATTCGATGGACTCCTTTTCCCAAGAGAATCCGTGATTCGCCCGTCGGCCGCGCGTCAATATACCCCAGCCGCCTCCCCCCGCGACACTTTTGCGTATGCTGTCACTCGATTCATTTTGCGATATCATCGCAGGGTTTCGTTTCGCGCGGACGCAAGCGGGATACGGGCGAGCAGCGGATTTTCGTCGCTGCACGATCCCAACCGAATAGTCCGCAAGCACACAGCGCTCGAGAAATATTTTCACCAAAGGGCGAGAAGCCCGCGGGTAAACGTTTTCATTTCGCAGCGGCCGTTCCACAAAATATTTTGCGCCCCAAGCGGCGCGGAGTTCACCACCCATGACCACAAAAAAATTGCGCAGCCAGGAATGGTTCGGCCGCAAAGACCGCGACGGTTTCATCTACCGCAGCTGGATGAAAAATCAAGGCTGGCCGCACGACATGTTCACCGGCCGTCCGGTCATCGGCATCTGCAACACCTGGTCCGAATTCACGCCCTGCAACGCGCACTTCCGCGAAATCGCCGAATGGGTAAAACGCGGCGTCTGGGAAGCAGGCGGTTTCCCCCTGGAATTTCCGGTCATGTCTCTCGGCGAAGTGTTGCTGCGTCCTACTGCGATGCTCTTCCGCAATCTAGCCAGCATGGACGTGGAAGAATCCATCCGCGGGAATCCTATCGATGGCGTTGTCCTCTTAATGGGCTGCGACAAAACCACTCCATCATTATTAATGGGCGCCGCCTCCTGCGATCTCCCCACCATCGGACTGTCCGGCGGCCCGATGCTCTCCGGAAAGTTTCAGGGCCACGATATCGGCTCCGGCACCGGCGTCTGGCAAATGTCCGAAAAAGTTCGCTCCGGCCAGATGAAGCTGGAAGAATTTTTTGAAGCCGAAAGCTGCATGCATCGCTCGAAAGGCCACTGTATGACGATGGGCACCGCCTCTACCATGGCAAGCATGGTCGAAGCCCTCGGCATGGCGCTGCCTGGAAACGCCGCCATCCCCGCGGTGGACGCGCGCCGCCACACCCTCGCGCAATTGACTGGCCGGCGCATCGTGGAAATGGTCAACGAAGATCTGCGCATGTCGCAAATCCTCAGCCGCGCCGCATTTCAAAATGCCATTCGTGCCAACGCCGCCATCGGCGGTTCCACCAATGCTGTCATCCATCTCATCGCCATCGCCGGACGCATCGGCGTGCCGCTCGCCCTCGCTGATTTCGACACGCTCGCATCGCACCTGCCCTGCCTGGTGAATCTCCAGCCCAGCGGCTGTTACTTAATGGAAGATTTTTTCTACGCCGGCGGTCTCCCCACCGTCCTCCGCGAACTAGGCGAAAATGGCGCGCTCGATCGCGACGCCCTCACCGTCAACGGCCAGACTATCTGGAAAAATGTCTCCGAAGCCCCCTGCTGGAATCGCGAAGTGATCCACAGTTTCGCACAACCCTTCAAAGAAAATTCCGGAATCGCCGTGCTCCGCGGCAATCTCGCCCCCGATGGCGCCGTTATCAAACTCTCCGCCGCCAGCCCGCACCTTCTGCAGCACACTGGCCGCGCCGTAGTCTTCAATTCCATCGAAGATTTTTACGCGCGCATTGACCAGGAAAATCTCGACATCGACGAAACCTGCGTCATGGTCCTGCAAAATTGCGGTCCGCGCGGCTATCCCGGCATGGCCGAAGTCGGCAACATGCCCCTGCCTCCAAAAGTTTTGCGCAAAGGCGTGAAAGACATGATCCGTATTTCCGACGCGCGCATGAGCGGAACGGCCTATGGCACCGTAGTCCTGCACGCATCGCCAGAAGCAGCAGCCGGTGGCCCGTTAGCCCTGGCGCGCAGCGGCGATACGATCACGCTCGACGTTCCCGGCCGGACCATCAGCCTGAACGTAGACGACGCCACCCTAGCCGCCCGCCGCGCCCAATGGACGCCGCCGCCAAACCCAGCCCGCGGGTACGTAAAGCTCTACACTGACCACGTCCAGCAAGCCCATCAAGGCGCCGACCTCGATTTCCTGGTAGGCGGCAGCGGCGCCCCAGTAGCCCGCGACAATCACTAAATGCGCGCTAATAAATTTCTGAGCGAATCGGAGTAGTTGACTTTGTAGCGCCGGCGTCCCGCCGGCTCCTTTGTCTTTGACGTTGCTTTTGAATCTGTCTTTGCGTGGGCAATTCACCCAGGAGCCGCAAATGTTGCGCTGGCGAATCGCAATCCTACTGAGCGCCGCGATCGCCATCAGCTACCTGGATCGCCAAACCCTCCCCGTCGCCATCCAAGCCATCAGCCGAGACATCCCCCTAACAAACGTCCAATTCTCCAACCTCCAATCCGCGTTCCTACTCGCCTACGCCTTCATGTACGCAGGCGGCGGCAAACTAGCCGACGCCCTCGGCACCCGCCGCGGCTTCACCGTAATCATGATCTTCTGGTCCATAGCCTGCGCCAGCCACGGCCTGGCCCTCACCTTCACCATGCTAGCCGTCAGCCGCTTCGCCCTAGGCATGGGCGAAGGAGGCGGCTTCCCCACAGCCACGCGCGCAGTAGCCGAATGGTTCTCCGTCAACGAACGCGCCACAGCCATGGGCATCATCAACGCAGGCAGCGCCGTAGGAGCAGTCGTCGCCCCGCCACTCATCGCACTAATCCTCTTCTACGCCAACTGGCGCTGGATTTTTTTCGCAACCGGCGCCCTAGGCCTCCTCTGGACCGCCCGGTGGCACAAATTCTACTTCCCGCCAGCCGGCCACCCGCAACTCACCGAGCAAGAACGCGAAAAAATTCCGCAAGCCGCCGATCCGGCCGCCACGACCACAGAAAAAATCCGATGGCTCGATCTACTCCGCCACAAAGAAACCTGGGGCATCGTCTCCGCAAAATTTCTCAGCGACGCTGCGTGGTACTTCTATCTCTTCTGGCTCCCCAAATATCTCTACGACGCTCGCCATTTCGACATCAAATCCGTGGGCACCATAGCCTGGATCCCCAACGCCGCGGCGGGCATCGGCTGCCTCGCCGGCGGCTGGTTCTCCAGCCACCTCGTCCGCCAAAATTACTCAGCGAACGCAGCCCGCAAAATCACGATGGGCCTCAGTGCCGCGGTAATGCCGCTCATCCTCTTGGTCACCCGCGCTCCGATAGCCTGGGCCATCGCGATTTTCAGCCTCGCCTATTTCGGTCAGCAATCCTGGTCCACTCTCGTAATGGTTCTTCCCGCCGATCTCTTTCCCCGCAGCGTAGTAGGTGCCGCAGCTGGCCTGATAGGCTTCGGCGGCGCCATGGGCGGCATCGTTTTCGGCGAACTAGCCGGCCACTTGCTCGACCACGGCTTCGGCTACGAAACCGTCTTCCAAATCGCCGCCACCTTCCACGTAGTCGCATTTTTATTGATACTAATCGCCGTCCCCAAAATCGCCCCGCTAGATATGGCACAACATCACGCAACAGAAACCCAACCATGAAGGAGCCCCATGAAAATTAAAGAAATTCGCACGAGAGCAGTTCGCTGGCGCGGCAAGACGGTGCCCTTGCCCCCGCATTTCTGCACCAATCCCATGGACCTCCTGACCCTAGGAGAGCAAGCCTCCATGCAAACTTTCACCTTCCACGGCTGGCTCATTGTCGAAATTTTTACTGATGACGGCCACGTAGGCATCGGCAACGCCGCCCTGGCTCCGCCCATCACCAAACAAGTGATCGACCTCTACCTCAAGCCGCTGCTAATCGGCGCCGATCCCTGGAACATCGAATTCCTCTGGCAACACATGTACCGCAAAACGATGGCGTTCGGCCGCAAAGGCGTCGGCATGGCCGCGATCAGCGCAGCGGACATCGCACTCTGGGACCTCCTGGGCAAGTCCGCGAAACAACCGGTCTTCCGCCTTCTCGGAGGCCGCACCAAACCGCGCATCCCCGTGTACGCCAGCCGTCTCTACAGCATCGAACTCAGCGAACTGGCCGCCGAAGCCAAGCGCTACAAAAAAGAAGGCTACAAAGCCATGAAATTGCGTTTCGGCTGGGGCCCCACCGACGGCGCCGCAGGCATGCAAAAGAATGTCGCCCTCGTGAAAACAGTCCGCGAAGCAGTAGGCGATGGCATTGACGTAATGGCCGACGCGTACATGGGCTGGACCTTCGACTATGCCAAACGCATGCTCCCGCTCCTGGAGCCATTCAATCTCCGCTGGCTCGAAGAACCTGTAATCCCCGACGACATCCACGGCTACGCGGAACTGAAATCCTACGCGCGCATCCCCATCGCCGGCGGCGAGCACGAATTCACGCAATACGGTTTCCGCGATCTGCTCGAAGCTCGCGCCGTGGATTGCATTCAATTCGATACCAACCGCGTCGGCGGCATCACCCAGGCCCGCAAAATCTCCGCGCTAGCAGAATCCTATTCGGTTCCGGTAATTCCCCACGCCGGACAAATGCACAACTACCACGTAGTAATGGCCAGCCTGAATTCCCCCATGGCTGAATATTTCCCCATCGTGGACGTCGAAGTCGGCAACGAACTTTTCTGGTATATCTTCGAGGGCGAACCGAAAGCCAAAGACGGTTTCGTGGATCTCGACGATAATCTTCCCGGCCTGGGCCTCGCCATAAATGAAAAAGCTCTAACAAGATTCGAAGTGATCGAGTGAGGCACGGCGGAAGAGCCAGTCCATGACCCGATCAATGACCCGACTAATCCAAATCGCCAAAGGCAACGACCGCGCAGTGGCCCTCGTCGAAGAGCCAAAGCTACGCCTGCTCCACCAAACCGCATCTATCTATTCCCTGGCGCAGGAAGCCATCGCCAACGGCCTGAAGTTAACCGCCCTCGTGCAACAGAAACTCTCAAACTACATGCTCGACTACGACCCCATCTACGCCGGCCAATCCGAATGGCACATCCTCCCTCCCATTGACCATCCCCAAGAGCCGTCCCGCTGCCTCGTCTCCGGCACAGGCCTCACTCACCTCGGCAGCGCCCGCGATCGCCAAGACATGCACGCCATCGCCAGCGAAGATCTCACCGACAGCATGAAAATGTTTCGCTGGGGAATAGCCGGAGGCCGCCCGGCTGCTGGCGAAATCGGCACGCCACCCGAATGGTTTTACAAAGGCGCCGGCACAATCCTGCGCGCCCACCACGAGCCTCTGGAAATTCCGCCGTACGCCGAAGACGGCGGCGAAGAAGCCGAAATCGCCGGTATTTACGTCATCGCCCCTGACAGCCGTCCCCGCCGCATCGGCATGGCCACTGGCAACGAATTCTCCGACCACGTATTCGAAAAGAAAAATTACCTGAATCTGGCAGGCTCGAAGCTGCGCACTCCCGCGCTAGGGCCCGAAATTGCGCTCGATCCGACTTTCGATTCCGTCGCGGGCGAAGTCACGATCGAACGCGCCGGTAAACCGCTGTGGCATAAAAAAATCCGCACGGGCGAATCCGAAATGTGCCACAGCCTCCGCAACATCGAGCATCACCACTTCAAATATGAAACGCATCGCCGCCCAGGCGACGTCCATGTCCATTTCTTCGGCGCCGATTGTCTCAGCTACGGCGAAGGCATTCGCCTCGCCGCCGGAGACGTAATGCAAGTCCGATTCGCAGACTTCGGCCGCCCGCTGCGCAATCCACTGCAAGTGGCCGCAGCCAAGCCCGCACTAATCGAAGTGATTTCACTGGGATGATACCGCTGAGGTGAACGAACCAATGACCAAGCCGCGCGTAGCAATTCTAGGTTTAGGACTGATGGGCTCAGGAATGGCCGGACGCGTCCTCACCGCTGGTTTTCCGCTAGCCGTGTACAACCGCAATCCGGAAAAAACCGCGCCCTTCGCAAAAGCTGGCGCGTACGTAGCTCGCACACCACGCGAAGCCGCCGCCCGCGCCGACATCATTATTACTATGCTCGCAGACGACCACGCCTCCCGCGCCGTGTGGCTCGACAAAGAAACCGGTGCGTTAGCCGCCGCAGCTCCCGGCACCTGGCTAATCGAATCCAGCACCGCCAGCATCAAATGGATCCACGAGCTAGCCGCCGCAGCAAAACAAAAAGAATGCGAACTCCTCGACGCACCAGTAACCGGCTCAAAATCGCAAGCCGCAGCCGGCGAATTACTTTTCCTGGTAGGAGGTTCCGCTGAAGCTCTGGCCGCCGTCCGCGTCGTCCTGGCCGTGATGAGCCGCGACATCGTGCATCTAGGTCCCACCGGCAGCGGCGCCACCCTGAAGCTAATCAATAATTTCCTCTGCGGAGTTCAAGCCGCCTCGTTAGCCGAAGCGATGGCGTTACTCAACGCCAGCGGCCTCGACAAAGAAAAATCCCTAGCCATCCTCACAGGCGGCGCCCCCGGCAGCCCCCTGCTAAAACTCCTAACGACCCGCGCCGCCGAAAACGACTTCACCCCAAATTTCCTCCTCCGCTTAATGGCCAAAGATCTAACCTACGCTCGTGACGAAGGCCAGCGCCACAAGCTGGCCATGAACACCGCAACCGCAGCCATCACCGACTTCGAAAAAGCCATAAACGCCGGCTACGGCGAAAAGGACCTCTCCGCCATAATCCCCGCCATGCAAAAACCTTGATCGGAAACAACCGCATACCCGCGTTAGCGTCACTCGATCACACTCGGTAGGGGCGCTGCTTGCTGCGCCCCTACTCGCCACGATGTCGCCGCCTTTCCCTTAAGCCGATCGAAGACTGCGCGACGCCGGCAGAGATCTCTGCCGCTTTCTCTGTGTTCTCCGGTCTTCTCTGTGCGCTCTGTGTTAAATCTTTCGCCTTTCTCCGCGTCTCCGCGGGAATCCGCTGTACCTGGTCCCGCAATCCAAGACGTTACGTATTCCCCGCAATTGCAGTTCCCACCACCCGCATGCCAAAATGTGGTTCAAGCGTTTATCCCACGCGCAACTCGGATCCCAACATGTCCAACGCCCTACCCGACCACGCCAAAAAAAATCCCACGCAACACAACATCGAAGCCATCGCCAAACTCGAACAAGACGCGCTCGAACGCCGCACCATCGCCGAGCGCATCAGCGAAGCCATCGCAAAATTCATCGGCAGCGTAGCTTTTCTCCTGTTGCAGCTCCTTCTCGTGCTCACCTGGTCCGCCATCAACCTCAACGTGATCCCCGGCGTAAGACCCTTCGACCCCTTCCCCTTCGGCATCCTCGCTCTGGTCATCTCCTCCGAAAGCGTCATCCTCACCATCTTCGTCCTGATGAGCCAAAATCGCATGACGCGCCAAGCCGAACGCCGTTCCCATCTCGACCTCCAAGTCGGCATGCTAGCCGAGCAGGAACTGACCACCATGCTCGAAATGCAGCAGAAAATCTGCCAGCACATCGGCGTGGACGTGACATCTTCAATATCCGAACTGCAAAGCTTCAACGCCGCCACCGACGTCCATAAGCTAGCCAGCGAACTAGAAGACAAGCTTCCCGAAAAGTAGTTTGCCGGGCCGCGTCGAGTCGCGCTCAACGCGCAGTCTTCGACCATCCGCAAGCGTCACTCTCTCGAATAAAGCGCCCGCAGTGGGGATCGGACTAAACGCGACACCGAAAATTCGTAAGTTATTGGTCCTAAGCAAGACCACGAGGAGGATGGCCATAGGCTGAATTTTCATTCTCATCGCATCGCTAGGATTTTTTGCGGGTCAGTGCATGAACCCGCGCTTCGCGCGATACCAAGCTTCTTCATCCGGAAATATAAGGTTGAGCGGTTTAATCCCAAGCGAGATGCTGCGCCGCTGGGTCCGGCAACGATCCACCGGGTTTCTTTCAGGGTCCTGAGGATATGGTCGCGCTCGACCTCTTCCAGAGTTTGACGGCAGTTTATGCTTTGATCGAGCGGGGCCCGTGGATTCAAGTCCCGTGGCGAAAGCCGCAGCTCAGGACCGGAGCATAAAATCACTGCGCGTTCGATTACGTTCTCCAACTCCCGGACGTTCCCCGGCCACCGGTGCTGAATCAGAGCCTCCATTGTTTCCGGAGGAATCGTATCAATCCTCTTCCGCATTCGTCGTGTGGCCCGTAGTACAAAATGTTGCACCAACACCGGGATATCCTCCGGACGTTCCCGCAAGGGAGGAACGCGGATGGGAAAGACATTCAATCGATAGTAGAGGTCACTGCGAAACAGCTTCTCCAAGATCATTCCTTCCAGGTCGCGATGAGTCGCAGCCACAATGCGTATGTTCACTTTCTGCGTCCGTGTGCTTCCCAATCGTTCGAATTCCTGCTCCTGCAGGACTCGAAGAAGCTTCGGCTGCAGCTCGAGAGGGATATCGCCGATTTCATCCAGAAAGAGCGAACCTTGATGCGCAAGCTCAAGCCGGCCAATTTTCTGCGCGATCGCGCCGGTGAAGGATCCTCGCTCATGGCCAAACAGTTCGCTTTCGAGCAGCCCGGTAGGGATGGCGGCGCAGTTGAGCTTGACGAAAGGCCGATCAGCGCGAGGACTGTGATTGTGAATAGCCCGTGCAATGAGTTCTTTGCCCGTGCCCGTCTCGCCCAGCAAGAGCACAGTCGAATCTCCCCAGGCCACGGTTTCGACCATCTGCAGCACCCGACGAAGAACCGAGCTCCTCCCAATGATCCCCTCGAAATCGGCCTCTGAATTCAGTTGTTCGTCAAATAGGTCGGTGTCAAGCGTGCGCCCAGTATCAAGCCCCGTCTTATGGTCCTCGTACTGCAAAGGATAGGTGAGACTATTCAAACCCATGATGTTCCTCCTTTACCGATTCTCCTTGCGTGAGAATCGAGTGGAATACTGCCAGCAAGGTGCAAAATCCGTCTTGAACAAACCGGGGGTGTTTAGAATGTTTCCGACGAATCGTGAACTGGATCGCGATTGGACGCGTCTCAGGCGCACCGTGAAGAGAGAATCCGGAGAGGCGTTTCTGCGCGGATCAGCGGCATTATGTCGCTAAGTTATTTTCCCGAATGGATTTACGTCGTACGGAGGCGGTTCCCTTCCGACCACCGGACCTGGCGCGGAGACATTCCAGCCCACCGCCGGAAGTGCCTCGCCAGGTGGCTTTGGTCAGAAAAACCAGTCGCCAGGGCTATTTCCGACAACGGAGCGTCTGTCTCCCGCAGCATCTGTTCCACCTGTTCCAGGCGCCGCCGCAACAGATACGTGTGTGGCGGCACCCCCACTGACTGGTGGAACGACCGGGCAAAATGGTCGGTGGAAAGCCCGGCTAGAGCGGCCAGTCCATCGAGGCGGATCTTTTCATCTAGATGCCCTTCAATATAGTCGCAGACGCGGCGTGTCACGGCCGGCGATAATCCACCACGGCTGGGTTCCGGCGCGGTGGCCATCCGCAAATCACCCAAAGTACTAATTCTTGCCCGGGAATGAACCACTGCTTCCGCCCAGCTGCGCGTGACCTTAGGCCTGCTCAAAGGTGGCGAAAGCAATGCCGACCACCCGCGTTCGTCATCACTGGCACTCGTTAGGCGTATCGGAATGTCCCGGTCGGCTGTGCGGCGGAAGAGTGAGCGCTCATACGCGAACGCGGCAGACAAAGGAATTCCGTCCGCAAGACTCTTGTCGCTCAGAGCGAAAAACTTCCGAGCAGCTTGGTCGGCGCCAACAATGGATTGCTGGTCGTCAATCGCAAGGAGCACGGATGATCCTAAATCGTCTGACGGGGCAGCCGCCAGGATCCAGCAATGCTGAAAATGCTCACGAAAGATGCGTTCCTCAATGGCTCGCGCGGAAACGATCACCGTCTGGAGCAGCAGGGGAAATGGCTGATCGTCAGATTGCTGGTGCAGCTTAGAAACATCTAGTACCGCCAGCAAACCTCCCTGAGGATCGAAGATCGGCGCGCCCGCGCAACTCAACCGGGTGTGACGGCTGCGAAAATGGTCGGCACAATGCACGAGAACCGGCCGTCGATCCGCAATGCAGGTGCCGATACCGTTTGTGCCTTCGACCCGCTCCGACCAGACGCCACCCAGCCATATACCCCACTGCTTGAACTCGCGGTCCTTGCTCTCGTCGCCGCGATGGTGGATGGCGACTCCATCGCTGTTGCACAACAGAACCACGTAAGACTGCGGGCGAACAATGGCATAGAGGCGGTCTATCTCTTCTTGGGCTTGGACTAGAAAGCTATGCAGGGGTTCGCGAGAGATCCTGAGCTCTCGCTCTGTGAGCAAGTGGGGTACTGAGCTGCTCTTTGGGTCAACACGAAAGTCGCGCAAACACCTTCGCCAGGAATCGTCGATCGCTTCGGGTTGGATGCTTTCGCTCGCGCCGTCAGCCACCAGCTCAATTCGCTCGTCGTGCGACACTTCAACGGTGGAAGGTTCGGCACGCACTTGCGCGACTGTGTTCATTTACCTTTCAACTCTCTGTGCATGCCAAAATTGCGGCCAAGACCCCTGCGCGCCAGCCGGAGGCCTGCTCAATCGCGCGAATGTAGATAAGTTACTCCAGCAGGCTTCGCCCTTCAACCACTGGCTAGAAAATGCTCTCCTGGACGTCTTCCTTTTTATCATTTTCCTAGCCTGCCTGAAATCCCGGCTGCGGTCGCCATGTCAGCATCTTGGCAAGTGGCGGAATGTTGGCACTAAATCCCAACGGCGACGAGATTCTTTCAGCAGCAAGGCGCTTCTTTCCATGGAGATTGCTGCGCTGGCAGCTCGGACCTCGGAATGCTTAATGCCGAACTTGGAAACGGAAAGGGTTCGATCATCGCTTCGGCGAGAACTCCGGCCCCTTAGTCGAGCGGAAGACCCAAGGATCATCAGAAACCTCATCAGCCTGGGACTTTTGTAACACTCCATGGTTCGTGGGACCGCTGGCCAAGGACCGGTTGTTCGCGAGCTAGGAAGCGTTACTTGGATTTAAGACCAGCGGTGTCGCGGAAACCAAAACCAAAATTGCAAAAAAGGAGAAACACAATGGACGATCACAACAAGCCGACTAGCGAAACGCCGTACGGACAGCAGGAAGGCGGATCTGCAACCGCAGCGCGCTTGAAGCTTTCAGAAAAAGCTGCCGAAGTTAAAGAGAGAGTCGCCGACTTCGGCCGCAAGACGGTGGACAACATCGAGGAATCGCGGAAGAGCACCGCGGGTGCCTTGGGCCAAGCAGCAGCGAAACTGCATTCAGGCGGAGAGCAACTCTCCGGCGCAGCGCATACGGCCGCTGACCAAATTTCGGGCGTGGCGCACGTCGCCGCGGACAAGCTGGAAGCCGCTGCGCACTATGTCCGCGAGACAGACTTGAAGGCCATGGGAGAGGATTTGAAGGACGTCGTAAAACGATATCCGGGGCCTGCGCTCGCCGCGGCGGCTGTGCTGGGGTTCATTGTGGCGCGTAGCTTTCGTCGCGACTAACGAATTCGGAATCGGGAAGGAGGCTGCTGATGGCAGCACCACAAATGCAGCGATCCGTGCCGGAAATATTGGAGAACATCGCCTCTAATCTGACGCAGCTCATCCAAGCAGAGTTTCGGCTGGCCAAGAGTGAACTGAAAGAAGGGGCGGAAAAAGTCGCAGGGCCAGGTGCCACGCTAGGTGCAGGTGTGGCGCTGGCGTTTTACGGATTGGGGTTTTTACTTCTTGCCGGTGTGTACGCGCTGTCGTTGGTCATGGCAGCTTGGCTCGCGACGTTGATCGTGGGCGGTGTGTTACTGGTCGCGGCCGGAATTTTGATTGGCGCCGGTGGGATGAAATTGAAGCGGATGAATCTATCCCCCGACAAAACGATTCGAACGTTAGAGGAGGACGTGCAATGGGCGAAACAACAAATCAAATAGAGTGGGAAATCGCACAGAAGCGAAGTGAGCTGAGCGATAACCTGATCGAGTTGAAGCAAAGGGCGAAAGCGGCAGTCGATTGGCGCTCGCAGGTTGAAGCACGTCCAGGAACGATGCTCGCGGTTGCGTTCACCGGCGGCATCGTCCTCTCAGCGCTGTTCAGCGCTCTGCGCGGACCAGCGAAGGTTTATGCGCAGCGACCATCGGGCAATGCCGTCGAATACGATAGCCCGATCTCTAGGACTTCGGCCCGATCGCCGAGCAAGCTGACCACTGCGACCCGAAATAATCTGGATGTTCTGGGCGGAGCGTTGCTCGGCATCGTGGCAACGCGCACGGCGAGCATCCTGGAAGGAATTCTGCCCGGATTCCAAAGAGAATTTGAACGAGCGAGGGGCTCGCAGGGCTAAATCTAATAGCGACAGAGATTGGACTTAAAGGCCGAGCGTCCGGAGCGGTTCTGGTCGGGAGCGCTAACTCGATTTCATAACAATCTCGGCTCCTTAGACCCGGGCAGACCGGCATGCAGCGGAGATCGAGACATTACTCCCGAAATTAGCGCGGGATGACTTGCAAGATCGCTTCTCCAGATCCGGCTGGTGCGGTTTGCGCGCGGAAGATCTTGGTTTGTGGGTCGTAAGACGTGTCGTTGAGTTTGCCTTGGAGGGCTTTGAATTTAGGGCGATCCGAAGCGTAGCCAGAGATTGTGAGCATGTCTTCGCCGCGAGCGAATTTGATAGTCACCGTTAGGGTGCCGCGATCTGCGACAGCGGCGATGCGTTCTTTCCCCAAAGGCACAATCTTTTCGGTGTCACCCAGCAGAGCCAATCCTTGGCGGTTCACTGGGGAAAGTATCTGATAATCCCAGCCGTCCGCGAATTTCATCCGCAGACTTCCGCCGTCAGGAAGCAGCTCTCCGCTGTGCGTCACCCAGTCATAAGCAAATACAGGCCCGCTCATTTCCAAACTGCTGAGCGGAACGGCGACGCTCTGTTCCGAACCGCCTCGGAGATAGGCGAAAACGTAGCGCGCGCGCTGATTGCCAAATGCATTCTCCGACATTGCGACCATGGGCGCGCTCTCGTTCAGCGCGTCGCTCGCATACATCGAATTGATAGGAAGCAGGGACGAATCGGCTTTCACGATCAACCCATCGGTGCGGACCGCGGCTGCCAGATTGTGGGCATTCGTCTCACCCAATGCGTCTCCCACTCCTACGGGCCCGGCCGATAAAGTGGAAAGAATTAAATTGGGGAGCTCGTTGCTGAAAAAAACGTCTGTCCACGGCCAGAGGCCGACGGCGGTCGCTAGTCTCGAGTCATACAGAAACGAATCCCACTTTTCGCGATCGAATCGGTCAAGGCTCGTCCTTATCGTGTGCACGTTCGAATATTGCGTGCTCGCCATGTAGTGGCTCGGCAGCGGCATGCAGTATTGAATGGTGATTCCTTTGCTGAGCATCGCCTCCGACATGTTTCCGAGAAACGATTGGGGGTCCGTTAGATTCAGTTCGGTTGCGGCGTTATGGTCCAGCCAGTCCTGCTCATACGTCACGACGCCTGCATCGGCTAAATATTGGGAAGTGGATTTCCAAAAAACAGGATCGAGCACGACGTTCCCAGACATTTTATACTGCATGTGATAGGGGCTCGCCGTGGAAATCCAGCGCGCGTGAGTGACCATCGGCAGCCCAAGCGACTGCTGAAACGCCGCAAGGCCCTCCGCGAAAAGTTCCTTATCCGCCCGGTAAGTATATTCACCATCGGGAAGCGCTCCGCTTAGAGAATTCCACCGAGCGTTCACGCCCTTGGGATACCACCAACTGTCGAGCTGCATGTACCCCAGCGGCACGCCCAATTTCTTAAACTGGTCTCGTATCGCAAGCAGAGTACCCGTATAACCCAGTTGAGGATCAAACTTGTAGTAGTAACGGGCGCCGTTGTCGGTCCAGTAGCCAAGCTTGGCGAGCACGACGTTCGCGTCATTCGCAGAACGCTGCTTTACGCCCAGCGCCAGCAGCGCGGAACCCCAGTCCGAAAAAGCTTGATTCATGCCCCTATCGAAAACAAGTAGCGTGCTGTGAGAAAAACCGGCGGGCAGAGTTTGGATCGTCCGAGCGATGCGGCTCTCTGCTGCGCCTCCAGGTGATTCGTTCATTTGGGAGACGAGAAAGTTGTCTGCCGGCGATAGCATCATTACGTTGCCCAGCTTATCGAACAGCGACCATGGCCCTTCGGGACCCAGCGCTCCGAACTCATAGGTCCCAAATGTCTTGCGCTGGTATGAGAATTTCAGCAAACCAGCCGGCAGGTTATCGAAGGTAGGAAACGGGTGCTCGTTTGGGCCGGCAGAATTCCAGACATCTCGAAAAATGGCAATCGATAGCGCGCGATAAATACGGATCTCGGCAGTCCGCGCTCCACCCCAATAGCTCGCGGATACCGCAGCGTAGCTTCCAATTGCATCTTTTCCGGGAGTTGATTGAACGGACTCGGGAGCTTCAGGAAGTCTGCCGGCGAGATGCCAGTCCACTCCGAAAAAATCGAGTTCGTAGGCACCGTCAGCATTGATGGTAGTCCGCAGCGCGACGTTTTGTGCTGCATGCTGCGGTGGATTCGCGGCCCGGGCGGACACACACGCGCCGAGCAGAACGAAGGCCAGCCACACCGAAAACGAGATTGGCCGATAGTTTCGCGGACGTTTTATCAAGCGGCGCCTCCTTACGACGAAGGTGATTGATCCTGCGGATGGTGCTTAGGATGGGGCGTGGGCGGCGAGCGCCTGGATCCTGCGATAGTCTTGCATGTCACGAGCAGCCTGCTCCGTCTTGCCCTGCCTGCGGTGAATTTGAGCCAATGCGAGATATGCCTGCCCGGCGAGCGGACTATCCTTCTCCAGTTCGATCACTCCTTCCAGCGCGTGCTCGGCCGCATCTGGATCACTGATGGCCGCCGCTCTGCCCAAGGCGTATAAAGTTTCCGGCATGCCAGGGGAGAGCGAATCGGAACGCTTCAGTTCCTCAGCAGCTTCCTTCATCTTTCCCTGCTGCAGCAACGCATTTCCCAAACGATAAGCAGCTTCCGCGCTCCCGGGCTGCAATCGAGCTTCTCCGCGAAATTGTTCTTCCGCCTTCGCCCATTCGGAACCGGCTGCGAAGACTTGTCCAAGCTCCAGCCGCAAGCCCGGTAAATCGGGCCGCAGGGCTAAGGCTTGTTCATATTCCTTTGCAGCCTCCGGAAGCATCTTCATTTCGTAATCGGTCTGGCCAAGAGCCTGATGCCCTCGTGCAGAATTCGGATCCACCGAACGCAATCGGTCGAGCGACTGGCTGGCGAGCGCCGTCGCGGCGCGACTAAGATAGAAGAGCAGATCCGGATCGTCAGGCGATTTCGCGAGAGCCGCTTGCAGATTCGCGACAGCGTCCGCGGCTTGGCCCGCTTGCAGTTGCGCGATACCCAGAGCTGCGGGGTCATTAATAATTTTCAAATGAGGAACGGCGTCGGCTGCGTAGCCTGCCGCCAGAAGCGAATATCCGAGCAACTGATGGACGGCGGGGGCATCCGGGCTCAATTCGGCTGCGTGCTTCAAGGGAGGAATGGCTGAGGCGTAGTCATGCTCCTTCATGTATGCGTCGCCCAACCGCAGGAAGACGATTGCAGAGTTTGGCGCCAGATCCGCGGCCTTGCGAAACGAAACAACGGCCTGGTCGAGAGCGCCGCGATTTTCGGCAGCTATGCCTGCTTGCAGCAGCGGAAGCGCATCGGGTGGCACGGAAGGCTCCGCCGATTGCGCTGGCAAGAGCATGCACATCCACAGCAGCGCGTGAATCATGGTTGCACCGTTTCCTCGATTACGATGAATTGATCGGCCTTTACGCCTCGCAAGACCTGACGAATGCCAGAGGGCCAGCGAACCTCGATGTCAGCGGTCTCCGCGGAGCCAAGTCCAAAATGCAAACGTTTGTCGTTAGAAGAGAGATAGCTTCCAGTGGCCGTCGCGAAGCGAGTCTGGCCATTCACTTGAACGCGAGCACCGAAACCGTCGCGATTGCTGCGCTTTCCGTGCAACGTAATCATCAGCCAGTGAAATTGGCCGCGGCGATTGAAATAAAACTGCGGACCTTCGCCAAGAGAAGTGGTAACCACGTCTATCCAACCGTCGTTGTTCAAATCACCGAACGCCGCACCGCGACCGGCCACGGGCAAATCCGATCCGGGGTCCGCTCGTTCGAAACGGCCTGCGCGGTTCAAGGCGAGCAAAGGAGGTTCACGGTAGCGCAGCGAGTCGTCGTAGGTCTCGACGTTATCGAAGACATGCCCTTGGACAATGAACGCATCCTTCCATCCGTCGTTATCAAAATCCTCCAATCCCACTCCCCAGCCCGACACGTTGCCCGACAGCACGCCAAACCCTGCTTCCAATTCCTGCGCGCTAAATAATCCCCGGCCGTCGTTATGAAAAATAACGTAAGGATCGTGGGGAAGCTGGGTAACGAGAAGGTCGGGACGGCCGTCGTTGTCATAATCCTGAAAAACCACGCCCATGCCCGAGGGCATTCTGCCATTTTCCGAAAGCGCCGCACCAGAATCCAGACCACATTCGGTAAACGTGCCGTTCCCGTTGTTGCGGAAAAGAAACTGATTGGAGGCGTCGTTCGCGACAAAAATGTCCGTGAATCCGTCGCCGTCATAATCCGCGAACGCGACCCCCAGCCCATGGCCCTTCTTCGCGGCGATGCCGGAAGTGACGCTCACATCCTCAAACGTGCCGTCTCCCCGATTGTGGTACAGGATGTTCGTGATGGCAGGAAACGTACCCGGCGGGCAGTACGTGGCTCTTTCGGAGCCGCACGTTTTGCTTTTCTCGACGCTCCAATCGAGATAGCGGGTAACAAACAGATCCAGCCTGCCGTCATTATCGTAATCGAAAAATCCCGCGGAGACGGACCAACCGCCGCCGGCGACGCCAGCCTTCGCGGTAACATCCGTAAAAGTGCCGTCGCCATTGTTGTGATACAAAATATTTTTCCCGAAGTTGGTCACGTAGATATCGGGGAAACCGTCATTGTCGTAATCCCCGACTGCCACTCCCATCCCGTAGTTTGAGTCGCCGGCGTGTGCAAGGCCAGCCTGGTCGGTGACATCAGTGAAGGTGCCATCCGGATTCTGGCGGTAAAGGCGATTCCAATAAGCTGGATTTCGACGGTCGAAGCTAACGGGCGTGGCCATGGTGTCGCGGACGTTCCCGCCGTTCACGAAGAAAATGTCCAGCAATCCGTCGTTGTTGTAATCGAGGAGGGCTACGCCTCCCGGCATGGTTTCGATGAGGTACTTCCGGGAAGTCGGTGAGTTGCGGAGAACAAAATTAACACCCTTCGGAGATTTCAGTTGGAACACCGGGTCGGATTTGGGTTTTGTCTCTTGCGCGGGCAGAACCCTGCCGAATTCACGCGCACCGAGAGAAAACAATAGAGACAGCAGCTCTCTTCTGGTCATCCATGTTCCTGATAATTCGAAAACGCCCGGCGTCTGCGGCTCGCGACGGAAAAGATTGCTCGCGCGATCGAGCCGCGTTGCGCGGCTCTGAGCTTCTCACTTCGAATTCCGAATTTCCAGGCCGGCGCTCCACGGTTCGGCTTAGAGCTACCGGCTCACACCGGGAGCGCTTGTGCTGTTCGCGGATACCGAGGTGGATGGATTAATGTCCGTGATGTGCGCAAGGGCGGTGTTGATCAGACCGTTGTACTCTTCGAGCTTTTGACTTTGGTATTTTTTGTCCTGGTTCATCATCGCAAATGCGGGCGAGGTCTCCGTAGCATGCATGGCGTCGATAATCTTGGCCAAACCAATCAGTTTCGCCGACAGCCGGCTCACTTCCGCGAACGCTGTTTCGGGATGGTAGCCGATGCGATCTCCGGTCTGCATGGCGTCAATCAATAAGTCGGGGGAACCGGCTGCGGGCCATGCAGCGTTCAAAATGTCATTCGTCTCGCGAAGGCGCGCCAGCTTGCCGGGAAGGCCGTCGAGCATCGAGCGACTGTGAGCCAGCTGAGGATCGATTCGCAGTTTCACGGAAACCGCGTCGCCGGTGCTGAATCTGCGCGTTGTAATTACGGTCGTTAGGGTGCTGCCTTCAAAACGCCATCCGGGTTTTTCCGCCGTGTTGGCATAGGGCAGCGGTTCGCCGTTTACGGTCACCGAAGATGGCGGCCAATTTCCCGGGAGGCGCAACTCGTACGCCCGCTCAGTTGGCATTCCCGCGTAGTGACCCACGGTGGGCGCGACGCTCAACGTAAGTATGGCGCCGTCGGCGTTCAAGTCAGCCTGAATCGGAGTCCAGGCAAATTCCTCCTGCTGGTAGCCGGGGGTGTCTCCCGCGTCGTCGTAAAGACGATATTTCGACGCCTGTCCGTTCTGTAGCGGGAAGACTGTCAGGATGAGCGGGTCCACCGGCTTCTCGCCGGTATAGCTCATTGCCGGTTGCATGGGAATAATGCTTCCACCCTTCACGTACAAGGGGATCTGGCTAATCGAAAATTCGCGCTCCACGGTGACGGGGCCGTGAAAGTTTGCGCCGCTATCCCGTTCGAACCATTCACCGGGAGGCAGCCACACCGCAATCTTCGCGAGTTGCGAATCCTTTGCCACTGGCTGCGTCACTGGATCGGCAAGGACGCTATCGCCAAACATATATTCATTTTTCGCGTCGTAGGCCTGCGGCGCGTCCGGCCAGTCATAGTAGAGCGGATGCAGCAGCGCCAGACCGGTGTCGTATGTTTTCCGGGCCTCGGTGTAGATGTAGGGCTGCAGGGCATAGCGACGTGCGAAAGACTCACGCATCAGATCCGAGTACGGTTCGGGGTAGGCCCAGATACGCCGCTCCGCGTCGGGATTTTTGGTGGTATGAGTTCGCAGGATCGGACTGAAACTTCCCCACTGGATCCAGCGCAGATAGAGTTCCGGTTCGATGGCGCCGGGCATGTGGCCGCCGATGTCGTGGCTCCAATACGCATAACCCACGTTGGCAGCCGTGGCCGTGAAATAAGGCTGGAATGCGAGCGAATCCCACACAGAGATAGTGTCGCCGGAAAATCCGATCTGATAGCGGTGATTTCCCAGGCCGCCCCAGCGGTGGAAGAGCAGCGCGCGTTTTCCCTGGCGCTGCTGGTCGGTGAAGAAGACATAGTTGATCCACCACGTAGGGTTCAATCCAGCGATGCTGGTGGTGTCCTCTTGCTGCCAGTCGAGCCAGAAGAAATTGATTCCCTGCTGCTCCAGCGGGTGAATTATGTCGTTCAGGTAGTTGGTTGCGAATTTCTTTGCTGTGATGTCGTAGGGAACGTACTGCTTGGACGCCGGATCGATCCCCATGGCGCGAGCCAACTCCGGATAGTGATCCTCCCAAGGCTGCACACCGGAGGCCGGGTGGATATTCAGTGTGGCCTTGAGGCCCTGCTGGTGTATGCCCTTTAGAAATTGATCCGGATCGGGGAAGAGCAGCCTGTTCCAGGAGTAGCCCGTCCAGCCAAGTTTATGGCCGGAAGCATCCACTTGAGAGTTTCCCGCGACCTCGTTGAAGGTGGGATGCCAATCGATATCAATTACCAGAACATCAAGAGGCGTGTCGTGTTGATGGAATCCTCGGACCAACTGATTGAATTGCTGGTCCGTATAGGACCAGTATCGCGACCACCAGGCCCCGAATGCAAACCGCGGTGGCAGCGGAATCTTTCCGGCCACGCGCGTGTAATCGTACAGAGCGCGCTTGTAATCGTGGCCATAGCCGAAGAAGTACCAATCTTGACGCTCGCCTGCCGGGCGCGCCGTGACCCACGGCCAAGGGCTGCGTTCACCTGCCGGAAAGGAAAAATCATCGGAGTCAAAAAGCTGGCGCGTGCTGTCGTCCACGATGGTCCAGCCGTCGCGCGAGATGAGTCCTGGTTCTAGCTGCACATCTGAGCCTTGGACCCTGTCGAGTGTGCGCGTGGTGCCGAACAGATTGCCGGTATCCGCCAGTCCCGGTTTCCATATGATCTCGTTTCCGTTCAGGTTGAAAGTGATGCTGAGATTTTCCGGAGCAAATCTGCCATCCGACTTTCCGGGGGTGTAAACCAACTTCAGCACGCTGGTTTGAATTACCGTGCGTCCGCCGTCGGCCGCGGATTCGTGCGTGAACTCCGGGACGGGGAGCCTACGATTCAGAAAGACGAGCGAGGCGTGATCTTCAAATTTGCCGTCCGCGGCCCATTCCATGCGGATCAGTTGCGGCGTCAAAATCGTGAAGCGTGTATGCGCGGTAGTGACCACCGCGCGCGGATCGGCAACAGGGTCATAACCGCCTGGAGCATCCGCGGCTTCAACAGGGGAGTGGATGAGAGTCAGCGCCCCCACTGCCACCAGGAACAAGCCGCGACCAAGCCTGCGAAGCAAATCCGTTATGAGCATCTCTAGGCCCCATGTCTTCATAATGTGACAGGATCACCGGGTTGTTTTCGAGCCGGGATCCATCCGTATAGAGTGCTGGCACAGAGGTCATCGCTTCCCCGACGATCGAAAAACCCTTGTCGGCCGCGCTCAGAACGAAGCGCCTGGCAGGTTGGGTGGCGATCCTCGACTGGGAATCCAGTCGCCGGCACCTGCCAGGCTTTCGCGCTCCGGGTGGGGGAGATGAAGGTCGCACCCTACGTCAAAAGTAGAATTTCGCAGCCACCTGCGCAGTTCGGGCCTGGTAAGCCGAGGTTATCCTTCCGAAATTAAGGGTGCTCACGTCGCCCAGATTTGTGTCGGGTTGGAAGAAGTCCGGATGGTTGAGCGCGTTAAACATCTCGAAGCGAAATTGCACGCTCTTGCTTTCGGCGAGCTTCCAGTTTTTTTGTATGGCCATGTCCCAATCGAAGTATCTGGGCCCATGAAGATTCGCGAAGAACCTCGGAGCATCGCCGAATGTGAAGTTGGTAGGTTGCGAAAACGCGGCCGGATTAATCCAGTTGCTGATCGATTGGTTCGCCGGTATCGGGTTCACACCTGGCACGATATTGGGCCGCTGGTTAAAACCGAAACCGACGTTGTTCGAAGCCGGTTGGATGGAAAGCGGCAACCCTGATTCCGCTGTAAGAATTCCGCTCCACTCCCAACCGCCCAGAACGGCGTTAAGCGGCGCACTCCAGTCGGAGCCAAACCGCTTTCCCGTGCCCACGGGCAATTCGTATATGTAAGAGGCCACGAAGCGGTGCGGGACGTTGCTCGCATCGACTGAATAGTCGGCAGCGAGGTTGTACGAATTCAAGTTACTGGTCCCACTGCCTGGGAACGCCCAACCGGCGGCTCCTTGCACGTCATCCATGAACTTCGAATACGTGTAAGAAAGGTTGAGGTCCAGGCCAGAGTGCCAGCGGTGTGTATATGTCACCTGTAGTGCGTCGTACGAAGAGGTGCCGACGGTAGGCCCGCCCTCGGACACGCTACAGTATTCAGGAAACGGCGCCAGAGATTGCGCAACGGTAATTGTGGGACTGTTGAGGCTGCAACCGCTCGACGTTATGTGCCCGAAGAAGGGGTTGGGTACCGAATTGAAGAGAGTATTTCCCAGTGCCAAATTGCCGGGTGACATCAAGTCCCACTGCAAATTTGTGGCCAGCAGATTTGTGCCGTGATTCCCGACGTAGCTCACGTCCAACAAGTCATTGGGGGTAAATGAGTACTGACCGCCAGCCATCCACTGCTCTACGTATGGGGTTTTCCTATTGTTGTTCACTGCGTTGACCGGAAAGCCGACGTCCTGCAAGCCCCCTGCGGAATTGCCGGTGGGCACTCTTTCCGTGGTGAATGCGGGGCCACAAGGCGCGAAAACACCGGAGGAACTTTCACAATTGACGTTTGCATTTCCGCTTAGAGTCGACGCGGGATTTAGACCGTTGTTTATACTCGCGTTCCACGGTGTTTGCTGCGAGAACCCGTCATTGGGACCTTGGCCGTAGAAGTTGGGCACGTAAAAGATCCCGTAACCGCCGCGTATCACTAGATTCTTGGTCGCCGCAATCGCAATGGAGACGCGCGGCGCAACGTTGCCGTACGGAGTATTGTAAAGGCCCGAGTTGTTGGGCGAGTTGAAGATAAGCTCACCGGGAACGAAAGAACCAACCTGGGCGCTTATCGGGTTCTCCGCTGTAAAGCTAAAGTAGTTTTGCGCATTGTGACGTTCGGTTGGCGCGGTTTGGATTTCGTAGCGGAGGCCCAGGTTCAAAGTAACTCTGGGAGTTACCTTCCAGCCGTCCTGAATGTACCAGCCGAGAAAGTGCTTATCCGTGGCTGGAAATGCTTGAAACAGCGTGCAAAGGGCGCACGCCGTACCGTTGGTTCCACTTCCAACTCCAAGAAGGAAAGAAGCGAAACCGATTCCCGTAGTCCCTATCGCGTTATTGGGATCGGGCCCTGCTGTGGATGCGGTTTGGAAGTTGAGCGCTGTTTGGCCGAAGTGACCGCCGTCAATCCGCAGCCACACGTCCGTGAAGCCAAACGACAATTCGTGCCTACCCTCCATTTTCGTGAAGTCAATCGAGCTGGTCCAGAATGTTTGCGGCACAATGTAGCTGTTGTTCCCGCCGACCGCTCCAAGGGGGGCATAATTCCCGCCACCGCTAAAGGATATCTGCGGGAAGGCCGGGGCAATTCCATCAATGAATGTCGGGAACCCGAGACTTGAGGTCGCGAAACCCAAACCCTGCCCTGTTGCCTGCTCGACGTGGCGATTCACCCCGAAATTCAAGTTCATGGTAAAGGTGGGATCGAAAATGTGGTTCAGGCCGACGTTGACACTGTAGCGGTTGTTGGGATTCAGCAGTCCCGGGCCTCCCGGATCGTCAGGTCCGTAGAAGTCCGGCGTGTTTGTTTTCGCTTGGAACTTCTGCGAAAAGCGCGCGTAGAGCCGGTTGTTCTCGTTTATGTTGTAGTCCACGCGGCCCGAATACTCGTTCGAGTGTTCTGCGGCGGCACCGGTTGGCGTAAAATTGGTTCCCGTCGGTCCCCCTGAAGTTGTGGGCCAGAAGTTCGCAGCCGCGATATTTGCGGCAATCGTGTCCATCAGCGCCGCTGGAATCTTGTTCGTGACGCCCAACCCAGTCGAGATGTTGCCGGAAACCGGATCTCGAATGAATGCCGTGGCGCCGCTGCAGGTCACGTGATTCCCGGTGACGGGATCAGTCCCTCCGCAAGTGACTTGCCGCGTGCTGAACGGGTTGTAGATTTCGCCGGCGAAGACTGGCCTGCCGAGGTAATCGACTGCGGGAGCGTTTGTGTTAGGGTCAATAGCTTGGGCTCCTAGCAACGCCGAGAAGTCGCCGCCCCTTTCCGCGGTAGTTGGCAGCGTGTAGGTGTTGGTTGAAGGTGTGGATTGCCGCTCGCCTTCATAGTAGGCAAAGAAAAAGAGTTTGTCCTTCTTGATTGGGCCGCCGATCGTGCCGCCAAACTGATTGCGATTGAACGCTGGCTGAGCTGCGTTATTGAAAAAGTATCTCGCGTCCAGAGCGCTGTTGGCGTAGAACTCCCAAGCATCCCCGTGGAAACCATTTGTTCCCGACTTGGTCACGATGTTGACGACGTTGCCGCTGCTCCAGCCGTACTGCGCCGTGAACGCGTTGGTCATAACTTTCATTTCCTGCACGTCGTCCACCGACGGAACGTAGATCACCCCTCCCCAATCAACGCGTGTATCCCAAGTTCCGTCTAGCAGATATTCCGCCGTGCCAAAGAAAGTGCCGCCGAAATTCAGAAAGGAAATATCCTGGTCGGCAGTCTGCGCCAGACCCGGCGCTCCCACTACCTGCTGTTCAGCAGCGTTGTTCACGGACGAATTGATCAGCGTCAAACTGATGACGCTGCGATAGTTCAACGGCAGCCCTTCAGCGAATCTGGAGGAGAGGTCCTCCGAAATATTCGCGTTGTCCGTGTTCAGCAGCGGCGCTTGCGCAGTAACTGCGACGCTTTCGGTCACCGCCCCCACGGTGAGGTCAATCTCTTGTTCGGCGCTCTGGCCCGCAGCCAGTGTGATCCCCTCTTGCCGGTACTGCTTGAATCCTGGAATTCTGGCCTCCAAGGCGTACACACCCGCTGGCAGAAATGTAAAACTGTACAGCCCGGTGTCCCCGCTCGTAGTCGTGCGCGAAACGCCAAGTTCGGCGCTAGTGAGGGTAACCGCCGCGCCTTTCACCGCCAAGCCGGCCGGATCGACCACCCGGCCGCTCAGCGTCGCCGTGAATGCGGCGGACGACTGACCGTAGAGAGGTTTGCAGCAGAGGAAAAGGACCACAAGAGCGCAAAGTAACAATCCGAGTTGCCGTGAACGTTCTCTGCCTGACATTCGGAAACCCTCCTCGAAATTCTGGCTGACGCCAGGACCCCACCGCGCATGGCTTGAACAATCGTCCCAAGCTGACTGCCCGTTGACGACCCCTCATGCGTCTTCAAATTTTGCGTGAAAGCACCAGGACAAGGTGCGTTGTGCTGGCCTGAGTTATAGAGATTCGCACGCAAGCTGGCAACCGTTTTCAGGTAAAGGAACGGGGATAAGAGCGATAAAGCCATAAACTGCCGCTTATGGTACTGATTTCTCACTACTTGCAAAGCGGCCAAGAGTGACCGTAAAGCGGCCTGCGAGCGCATTTTAGATTGCACGCTCGACTAAAGCGCAGTAACATCCATCGAAATCAACTTTGTATTTCTAGAAGTAGTCGTAGTGTGGGTCTATTTGACCGCGCGACGCCGCACGTCACCGGGGGGTGGGGTGGGTAACATTGCAACCAGAGCAAGTAACCGAAAACTGGACACCGTGTAGCGAAGTCGAAAAGGGCGCCGTTGAACAGCAACTCGAATTGCTGCTCGCTTCACCCTTATTTCATTCCAGCAAAAGATATCCGAGGTTCCTCAGATTTGTAGTCGCGCGAGCATTGGCCGGCCAGACCGACCAACTCAAAGAGCGCATCCTCGGCATGGAAGTCTTCGACCGGCCAGCCGACTACGATACGAACACGGACCCTATCGTTCGAGTGACGGCCGCGGAAATTCGCAAGCGCATCGAACACTACTATCAGGACCACACGCATAAGCACGAAATCCGGATGATTTTGCCGGCCGGATCCTACGCCCCGCAATTTTACTGGCCCGGGCATCCCAGCGGCCCTCCGGCGATAACTTCCCTGGCACTGCCGAGTGACGTGTCGGACGCCCTCATCTCCCAGCCCGTCGCGACGCTGCCGGATGTCCCGCAATCGAAACGAACTTTTCTGGCACGCAGGACGCCGACGGTCGCAATCATTGGTCTGACGCTGGTGATTGCTACTACGGCGCTGTGGCATGTGTCCCGTCCGCCGGTCTTGAAACAATTTTGGGAGCCTTTCGTAAACTCACCGAATCCGGTGCTCATCTGCGTGGCCGACCAAAGCCAGTATTCCACCATACGCCTGCGCGATGCCGCAGATCCCTCGCACGAAATCACGTTGCCGGACACTATGGTCGCGCTGATCATTGACGATGTGAGTCCCCTCGTGAACGTCGCAGCTCTTCTGCGCACTTACGGCAAGACGTCCCGCGTGCTCGCCGAGTCAAATACGAACCTGACTGATTTACGCCGCGCCCCGTCAATATTTATTGGAGCGTTCGACAATAGCTGGACGTTGCGCTTGACCTCTCCTCTACGCTTCCACTTTGCCAATGATGCCGCGATGAACAAATTGTGGATTGAGGACCGCGACAATCCTGAGAATCACAATTGGATGATGGATCGTACGGTTCAGCAAACGGGAACGTATTCAGACTACGCCCTCGTGGCGCGCTTCGTTGATCCCAACATCGAGCAATTGGTGGTCGTGGGTGCAGGCATCGGCCGCGGCGGCACCGTCGCTGCCGGAGAATTTCTGGTGGACGCGCAACGCATGGACGAAATGCTGAAGCGCATGCCCAGTGATTGGACACGAAAGAATATCGAAATTGTTCTGGAAACGCAGGTGATTGGAGACCGTTCCGGCCCTCCCCATGTAATCGCGGTATACGTTTGGTAGCCGACATCAAGCAGTGGACTAACACCGGCAGCTTCGGAACGAATCTGGAGGCGAGCTTCACCGCGATCGCCCGTCCGGTGCCGTGCGCGCTAACGCAGGTGGTGATTCTGGTTGCTCTCACCGGCGTACCAGTCGGTAGTCGCAACGGGATCGCATGGAACAAATTGGTTTGCAATCAGCACTAACGGGGCAAACAGCACTTCAGAGCGGGGGCAAGTAATGCAAAAACAAATTAGTTGCAAAGTGAAAAGTGCCCGGGGTGGGGGTCGAACCCACACGTCCCGTTAAGGACAAAGGATTTTAAGTCCTCCGCGTATGCCATTCCGCCACCCGGGCAGGGTGAAAAGCCGATAAAACACTGCTGTTATCTTTACAACCGTTTACAAGCAATTACACGCTATTCGTTACGATTGGTTACACCTTCCGCGAGTGAAACCTTTCCATCGCCTCACCCAACACCGTGGCATCGTCCTGCTAGCTGATGTTGTAGCGATCGAACGTCGAGTGCGTTAGGTGGCCCAGTGCCTGCATGATGCGCTTCTCCTCCACGCCCGTGTCCGACGCTTCCGCACGAACGTATGACGGCAGTGGCGTAACAGCAGACCCACGTACGGCATGCGGCCCGTGTCCATAGTTTCCCATCGTCCGGCCTTAACAGCAACGCACGCCTTGCGCCGCTGCCAGCGAAAGTTTCCCAGCGGCCCCGGGCGAAAAGACCAGCTCTTCGGGCTGCCCCGGCTTGCGCTGAAACTCCCCAGGCGGATGCACGAGGCGCGAGCGAACAGTCTTGGTGAGCTCTGCCGGTGATGTGACGATGCCTGCCGCGTGGCCTAGCACCGTGCTTCGCCTTTCGCTCGCCCAGAATTTCCTGGAATTCCCGAAACGGAATTAACACTTTTAGGCTATAACGTAGTCCGCCGTAAATGTCTTGCGTTCAATCCTTCCGTTCAGGGTGCTGCGCTATGAGAAAACCGGGCCTTGCACTCATTGTGTTGGTAGCTGGGGTTGTTTCTGGTTGTTCCTCCAATTCATCGAGCGTGACGCCGGAGACGGCGACGGTATCTCCCGCATCGGTGACCTGCCGGTAGGGCAGACGATACAGTTCACGACCAACGTAAGTGCGACTGCGAGCAAGATCGCGTGGTCGGTAAACGGCACGGCGGGAGGTGATTCGACGGCGGGAATGATTGACGATACCGGAAAGTACACGGCGCCCGCCGCGCAACTCTCGGCGCCAGCTATGATCACGGCCACCAAAACTTCCGATGCGGTCCTCACGGCCTCAGCGATGGTTACCGTGGTGGGTTCCGGGCAAGTCACCTCGACGGCGAATCCTCAAGTGGCTTTATATACCATCGCTCCTGCGGTGGCCGCGACCGTCAGCATCCAATTCGGAACCGACACTACCTACGGCTTGACCACCTGGACCCAGCAAGCCGCAGGGAATTCGGCGTCGTTGGGCATGCTGGTGGCTGGAATGAAAGGGCAGACCCAATACCACATGCGAGCCATGTTGCAGATGCCGGATGGAACGCAGCTCGCGGATATGGATCACACATTCACGACGGGCGGATTGCCGGCGAAGCAGGTCCCGCAGATCACTGTGACGACTCCGAATGGGCTGATGCCGCAATCAGGAGTGGAGATGCTGGACTTGCTCGACGTAGCGCCAGCGCTGCCGGTGACCGTCGTTGATCTGGCAGGAAACGTAATCTGGTGGTATCAGCCCGTGGGGACGCCCATCGACATCGTGCAGCCAGTAAGACCTCTCGCGAATGGCCATTCTCTAGTGGAATTTTCGCCGTCCTCGACGGTGCCGTCGGACGGAAATCCGCTCCCCGCGGGAACGCTGGATGTGGTGCGGGAAATCGACCTGACGGGCGCGACGATTCGCGAGATATCGCTCGACACGCTGAACAGCCGTTTGGCCACGGCGGGAATGAACTACATAGCTTCGGATATTCATCATGACGTGGCCGTATTGCCCAACGGCCACTGGATTTTGCTGGTCAATGCCACGCAGCAGCTCACGGACCTGTCGGGCAAACAAGGAGTAAGCACGACGGTGTTGGGCGACGCGTTAGTAGATCTGGACACGAATCTGAATCCGGTGTGGTTGTGGAATTCGTTCGACCATCTTGACGTCACCGGGGCCCCGCAGGGATATCCCGACTGGACGCACTCCAACGCGGTTTTATATTCCCCCACCGACGGAAACCTGCTGCTTTCCATACGGCACCAGAGCTGGATTATCAAGATCGATTACGCCAACGGCGCGGGGGCTGGCGACATTCTTTGGCGTCTTGGGTATGAGGGAGACTTTACGCTGGAAGGCGGGACGGCTCCAACGGACTGGTTCAGCCTGCAGCACGGTCCTTCGTTCTCGACCCAAACCACGTCAGGGAGTTTCGGCCTGGCGGTGTTCGGCAATGGAGACACGCGCGTTTTTCCCAGCGGAGAAACTTGTGCGGATTCTGGTTTGACAACCTGCCCCCATAGCGACGTGGATGTATTTACGATTGACGAAACGGCGAAAACCGCGACGCTCACTTTTCTCGACAAACTCTCCAATTATTCTTTCTACGAGGGCAACGCGGAAGTCCTCACAAACGGCAACGTCGAGTATGACTTATGTTCGGTTCCAACCACGCCGATATCGACTTCGGTAGTGGAAGTGTCGCCCGAGTCGCCGGCGGAAACGGTCTGGCAGTTGACGGTTTCGAACGCGTACCGGGCGTTCCGGCTCCCCAGCTTATATCCCGGAGTGCAGTGGTAGGAGGCCGCCATTGTCGTCCTCAAGCCCGTGAGTGCTAGCCTTAGCCGCGGCGCCCTTCACGGTAAAATACCTGCAAAGGTTTTTCCTTTGTAGTGGCCACCCCGCCTTTGCGGGGTGGGCGCCTTTGAAGATGCTTTTTGAAGTTGCCGTTGTGGTTTGAACTTGTAGCGGCCGCCTGCTTTTGCCTTTCAGGCGGGCGTCTTTGCCTTTGCTCTTGAATTTGTGAATCGCCCGGCAGGACGATTCATCCCGAGATCCCGTCCCGCCACCGCGGGACGGGGTCGAAGGGTAGCGGCGCAATTCAACGCGCCATCGGCGCCACGTCTTTTCCCGAATTGTAATTCCGGAGGCGCAACGCAAAATGCGCAAACCCATCGTAGTAGTCGGCAGTATCAATCTCGATCTAGTCGCCACCGCCGACCACGTCCCGCTCCCCGGCGAAACGATCAGCGGCAAGGATTTCCGCACTTTCCATGGCGGCAAAGGCGCAAATCAAGCCGTTGGCGTCGCCAAACTAGGCCATCCAGTCAGCATGTTAGGCAACGTCGGCGACGATGAATTCGGCTCCGCGCTGAAAAATGCCCTTCGCCAAGCGGGCGTCGCCGTAAATTCCGTCCGCACCGTACAAGGTTCCTCCGGCGTCGCGCTCATCAACATCGGCAGCGACGGCCAGAACAACATCGTGGTAGTCCCGGGCGCCAACGGGAAACTCCTCCCGAAAGATATCGCCGCGCGCTCCGCGCTACTCCGCAAAGCCGGCATGATCCTCGCCCAACTCGAAATCCCGCTCATCACTCTCGAAACCGTCGCCGCCTTCGCCCACAGTCACAAAATTCCGCTGATGCTCGATCCTGCTCCCGCCCGCGAATTGCCGTCAGGCTTGCTCCAGGTCGTTGCCTGGATCACTCCCAACGAAAGTGAAACGCGCATCCTCTGCGCGCTTCCACCAACTGAACCGGTCACTCCGGCCACCGCCGCCCGCTGCGCGAATCTCCTCCTCGAACGCGGCCCCAAAAATGTAGTAATCAAAATGGGCGCGCAAGGCGCTTTCCTCGCCACCGCCGACGGCCTCCGCGAAATGATCCCATCCTTCTCCGTAAAGGCCGTAGACTCTACCGCCGCAGGCGACGCCTTCAACGCCGGCCTAGCCGTAAGCCTGCTCTCAGGCAAAAATCCACGCGAAGCCGCCCGCTACGCCTCCGCCGTCGCCGCCATCTCCGTCACCCGCAACGGCGCCCAACCCTCCATGCCCACAGTCCGCGAAGTAATAAAATTTCTAACCTCGCAAAAATAAACGGTCGCAGCGCGAAGTCGCGACCGCCGCGGTCCGCGGCGCCCCGTTCCTGCTCGCATTAAAATGCTCGTGTCATCCCGAGAGGAGTCCCGCGCTTTTTCTGACGATGCGACGAGCATCGTCATCCTGAGGCCGGCGCCTTAGTTTCAAGCCGGGCGAAGGGTCCTGCGCCGCACCTTGACGGGCGCGGGACGCAGAAAGGGATATGCTTTTTCAATTTTCCATTTTCTCGTTTCTGCTTTTCCTCGCTCACTGCGCCTTCGGCTCAACGCTAAGTTCCGGCGATGGCAAAGCCCCCTCATTCAACTCATTATGCCGCCGCTCGCGACTAGCATTCAGCAAAGCAGTCGCCGCCGCCAATTCCTTCTGCGCCTCCTCAGCCTTGCCCAGCCGCGTCAAAATCTGTCCCTTCAAATTGTGGTAATTCGCATTATCCCTATCCAGCCGCAAAGCCGCATCCACCGCCCTCAGCGCCAACGAAAATTTCCCGTCCCGCTGATAAGTCCGCGCCAGCCCGAAATAAGAACTCGACAAATGCGCATCCAACTGCAAAGCCTGCTTAAAACTTGCCTCCGCCTTTGCGTCCTCCTGCAAATACGAATAAACCACTCCCAACCGGTCGTAGTTAAAAGCCACATCCGGCTCGATCTCCTGATCCCGCAAAAATTCATCCCGCGCTTTCTCAAAATCCGCCCGCGCCAGATAAGCCAGCCCTAAATTGAAATGCACAAACGGCAAACGCGGATCCAACTCCGCCGCCTGCTGCAGTTCCGCAATCGCCTTGTCATTCTCCTCGCGATTCAATGCCGCCTTCCCCATCAACAAATGATATTCCGCCGTGTCCTTCCCCAATTCCACAAATCGCGTCAGCGCCCGTTCCTCTACGTCGCTCTGCCCCGCCTTGTTCGCCGCGTTCCCCAACACGTACAAATAATTCAAGTCCCCCGATTCCGCATCCCAGATCGGATCCAGCGCCGTCACCGCATCCGCATAGCGCTCCGTAAAAAAATAACAAAGCCCCAGCAAATAACGCGCCTGCACCGACCCCGGCTGCTCCCGCACCACCGATTCGAACGGCCCAATCGCCGAGCGAAAATCGTTCTGCCGGTAATAAATCAAACCAATATTCAAACGAATCCCCGCCACATTCGGCGCCAGCCGCTCCGCCTTCCGCAGCATTTCCAGCGCTCGCCCCCACTGCTGCCGCCGCATCGCAATCACGCCCAAATTCGCATAAGCCCCCGCCGCGTTCGGGTCCGCGGCTAAAACTTTCTTGAACGCCCCCTCCGCGCGCTGTAATTCCCCAGCCCGCAAAGCCGCCTCCCCCTCCGCAAAAACTCCCGCCACATCCGGCGGCGTCGCCGATCCCGCGCCAGCCTGCGCGCCTTGCCCGGCAACCAATCGCACTACCGCACCCGCAGCAGCGCGCGGCGCCGCCACTAGCTTTAGCGCCACGACGATCATCAGCACGACTAGCGACCGAATCCACGCCACGCGAAATTTCCTCGCACAATTCACGCCCAAAAACTAACACACTTCCACCCCGCCAGTTGCTCCGTGGGAGCGGCAATCTCCTTCTTCGTGCCGGGTCAACCCCGTCGCACGCTGTAGGGACGGGTCCCGCTTTGCGGGACCCGCCGGTCGCTTCCCCCTCGCCGCTTCCTCGCGCGAGCCACGGTAGGGGCGCTGTTTGCTGCGCCCCAGCTTGCCAAGATGCCAGCCTCGCCAGGCACCCGGGTTTGCGACTAGCCGCCGCCCGCTTCGCACTCCATCCCTGACCCCGAGTTTTTCGCTTGACATCTCCCCACTCCCGTATATAAATCAGTTTTAATAAATTTAATAAAACGTCAGGGGTGGCGTCTTTTACGTCTCTTAAGCCGACCGGCCGGGAAAGCTGTTCCCGCGCTCGGCCCAGTGCAGCCTGCCAGCTGCCCTGTCACCACCTCCGCACTTTGCAGCAAACCAGCAGCTTCGGGTTTTGGCATTCGGGGCCGCAAAATCCGCGCGAACTCCGCGCTACCTGGAGACGTACATGAAATTTCTTCGCCAAGCTTGCTGCCTGTTCGCGTTTCTCCTCTGCGCATCCATCGCCGCCGCACAAGACACCGCCACGCTCACCGGTACCGTGCACGATTCTTCCGGCGCCGTCGTCGCCGGTGCGGAAGTCAACGTGGCCAGCCCGCGCATCGGCATCAACAAGGTAGTCATCACCAATCAGGATGGCGACTGGGTCGTGCCCTACCTCCCCATCGGCAGCTACGATATTTCCGTCAGCATGAAGGGCTTCAAAAGGTTTCAGGCCAGGGGCGTCGTCCTGCGCGTAGGACAGCAAGCCCGCGTGGACGTGAACCTCGAGGTCGGCGCGCTCAGCAGCGAAGTAGTCGTCGCCGGCGAAAGTGTCGCGCAAGTGGACACCCAGTCCGCGGCAGTCGGCGGCACCATCACCGGCTCCGAAATCACCCAGCTCCAATTGAACGGCCGAGATTTCACTCAGCTCGTGAACCTCACTCCCGGCGTGAACAACCAGACCGCTCAGGACGAAGGCACCGTCGGCATTCTGGGCAACGTGGTCTACAGCATCAATGGCGGCCGCGGCGAAAACAACAACTGGGAAGTGGACGGCGGCGACAATATGGACAACGGCAGCAACAACTCGCTCAACGTCTATCCTAGCGTTGATTCCATCGCTGAAGTCCGCGTGCTGACTTCCAACTACGGAGCCCAATATGGTCGCAACGCCTCCGGCACTGTGGAAACGGAAATCAAATCCGGCACCAGCAGTTTTCACGGGGATGTCTACGAATTCAACCGCAACAACATTTTCAACGACCGTAGCTATTTCGATCAGAGCTCGCCCAACGCACCCGAGTACAAGAAAAACGATTTCGGCTACACCCTCGGCGGCCCGTTTTTCATTCCCGGCCACTACAACACCGACAAATCCAAAACCTTTTTCTTCTGGTCCGAAGAATGGCGTCTGGAACGTGTGCCCGGCTCCGCCTGGCTTGCCTCGCAAGGCGATGCTGCGAACATTCCCGTCCCCTCTGTGGCCGAACGCGGCGGCAACTTTGCGGACGTCTGCCCCGGCCCGGATTGTCCCGTTTTGCCCGGAGGCGGTACCTCCATTCCAGCCGGCTCCATCGGCGTGAATGCCACGGCTCTGTTGGCGGAAATCCCGCAACCAAACAGCTCGACGGGATGCCCTTCTCCGATCGGCGCCTGCTTCAACACAACTTTCACGCAGCCCACTTACTGGCGCGAAGAACTTCTGCGCGTGGACCACAACGTCACCCACAATCTGCGCGCTACCTTTCATTACATCCATGACTCCTGGAATACCGTTACGCCTCTAACCCTCTGGTCCAATGCCACCGTCCCCAACATCCAGACGAAATTCAATGGACCAACCACCAGCGCCGTCGCGCGTTTGACCTGGACCGCTTCACCCACCCTCGTCAACGAATTCGTGTTCAGCTACACCAGCGATCACATTTTCCTCACCAACCAGGGCCCGTTCGAAAAGCCCGCCGGCGTGACCATGACTGGAATTTTTCCAGACGCGCCGGGTTTCGCCACCAAGCTCCCGGCGGTCACGCTCACCGGAAACAGCGCCTACGGATTTACCTCCGACCCCTCCTACGAACCTTGGAACAACGCCAACCCCACCTACACCATTCGCGATAACGTCACCAAGATCATCGGAAAGCATAATCTTATGTTCGGTGCTTACGCCGTGTTGGCCCAGAAGAACCAGATGTCCAGCTTGCAGGACGGCGGCGCACTCACCTTCGACGCCACCAATTCCAACGTTTCCACCGGAAATTCCTTCGCCGATATGCTGCTGGGAAATATTGCTTCCTTCTCCCAGGCCAATCAAAACGTTAAATACTATGATCGCTACCAGTTCGTGGAACCTTATATCCAGGACGACTTCCACATCACTTCTCGGCTCACCTTGAATCTCGGGTTGCGCATCAGCCTGTTCGGCACCTACTACAACAAATACGACACCGAATTCAATTTCAATGCCAACGCTTGGAATCCGGCTTTCGCCCCGGCCATTGATCCTAATGGCTCCGGTGCGTTAGTGAGCGCGGCCAATAATTCGATATTCCTTTCTCCATCAAACCCCGCGGATGCTCCGTTCCTCTACAACGGCATCCAGCAGTGCGGCTCCACGGGCGTGCCTCGCGGCTGTTTGCAAGGACATCTCTGGAATCCGGCGCCCCGCGTCGGCTTCGCGTGGGATCCTTTTGGCGACGGCAAGACCTCGCTGCGTGGCGGCTATGGGATTTTCTACGACCACGGCCAAGGCAACGAAGGCAATTCCGAATCGCTGCAGGGCAGTCCCCCGCTCGTGCAGAATCAGTCGCAATCAAATATCGCCTCGGGCGTCGGGACCTGCACTGATCCAACGGGTTACACCTGTGTCGGCGCTGGCGCCGGACAGATTTTGGCCTTCCCGCTGAGCGTGGTTTCTATCGCCAACAAAGCCGTTTGGCCCTACGCGCAGCAGTGGAACTTGAGCCTGCAGCATGAGTTCTTCAAGAATACCGTCGGTGAGATTTCCTACGTCGGCAGCAAAGGAACCCATCTCTCGATGCAACTGGATCGCAATCAGCTTCAGCCCATCACCGGCGCGAATCCTTACGGTGCCGGAGAGCCCATCGTCACCCAAGACCAGCAGGCCCCGGTGAACCCCACGCTCAACAGCACCGGCCAAACCGTCAACACCGATTGCAACGCCCTCACCGTCAACGGAACTCCTGTGACCGGGAACACCGCAATCAATCTCGGCACCGCCTGCGGCAACGATCCATCTCCGTTCCGCCCCTTCGTTGGCTACGGAACGATCACCTTCAAACCCTACGCGGCCGACTCCATTTACAATTCCCTGCAGGTTTCCATTCGTCGCACCATCGCGCCCCTCACCCTGTCCGTCGCTTACACATACAGCCACTCCCTCGACGATTCCTCCGACTGGCAGGATGCCAACTTCGTCAACTCTTTCGATCTCGCGGCCAACCGCGCCAGTTCCAACTTCGACGAACGCCATATCCTTACCGTCAGCTACGTTTACAACATCCCGTCTTTCCACGAGAGCGGCATCACCAAAGCACTTCTGGGCGGTTGGGAATACTCAGGCATTACCACGTTTAATACCGGCACGCCCTTCAGCGTCACCAACGGCATCTTCGGCGATAACGCCGGGGTCGCCAACGGCGTCGGTACCAACGGTTCCTATACCGATTTGATCGGTAACCCTCACTCCGCACCTCCGGCAGGTTCGGCGGCTTTGCTGGTGCCCGGTACCGGTCCGTTGCTTTTCAATCCAGCGGCCTACTCACAGCCGCAAGGATTAACCTTCGGAGACTCCGGACGAAATTCGTTGAACAACCCCGACCGCTTTAATTTCGACATGGCTTTGTTCAAGAATTTCCCCATTCACGAATCCGTCTCCATGCAGTTCCGCGCCGAGGGCTTCAACATTTTCAACCACACTCAGTGGTCGGGAGTGAATGCCTCCGCCGCCTGCTACGGCGGATCGAACAATTCCGCAGGCGATCCCGCCTGCTTGGGCAACGGTTTCCTGCAACCTAACGGTGCCCACCTGGGCCGCATCTTCCAGTTCGGCCTGAAGTTCCTGTTCTAAACAAGAGTAGTAGCTGCGCGGCAAGCAAGGCACCACAAACAGCACGGCAAAAAAAAGGGCGCTGCAAAATATCGCAGCGCCCTTTTTAATTTCATCAATTTCTTTTAGGCGTCAGCCACGGTAGGGCCGCTGCTCGCGGCGCCCCGGCTCGCCAAGGATTCAAGAGCGCGACGGACCCGCGGCCTTTCCTGGGAACGCCAATCCCGCAAAGCGGGATTGGCGTTCTTCGCTATGGTGCCGGTAACGCGTTCGTCCCGCGAATCCTCTGCCCCTCCACCAACATATAAATCTGATCCGCCGCCACCCCCGAAAATTTCTGCACCGCGCCGCTGGGCCACAAAACCTCCACCGAATCGATCATCCCCACCTTCCCCAATCCAAAATGCACCCGCAAATCATTCTGCGATAGATAACTAGCCCCTCCCCGCACCTCACCAATCTGCACCAGCTTCCCAGCCCGCACCGTAACCCGCGCCCCAATCGCCGCCCGATTACTCTTCGTCCCCATCAATCGAAATTCCACCCGATGATTCCCCGCCACCCCATGATTCATCAGCAAAGTCGGCGTCTCGCCCACATTCAGCAACAACACGTCCACGTTCCCATCATTCGCCACATCCCCAAACGCTGCCCCCCGCCGCGATGCCACCGGCACTGCTCCCAATCCCGCCGCCGCGGAAGATTCCGTGAAAGTCCCATCATGATTATTCATGTGCAGCAGCAGAGGTTCCTTGTACCGCGCCACTCCCTCCAGCTGGTCCATCTGCGGGTACACATGCCCGCTCGCCACGAACAAATCCAACCACCCGTCATTATCAAAATCGAAAAATCCTGTTCCCCATTTCACATAAGGGTAGCTCGACTTCGCCAGTCCCGCCTTCCAGCTCACATCATCAAACCCCTTCGCGCCCAAATTGTGATAAAGGTTGTCTTCCTGGTCCGCAAAATTCGTCACGAAAATATCCAGCCGCCCGTCGTGATCATAATCCCCGAAATCCACTCCCATCGAACCTTCCGCGTCGCCTTCGCTGCTCAACGCCGCACCCGCCAGCATTCCCTGATCCGTAAAAGTCCCATCATGATTATTGTGATAAAGAAAGTTCGGCCCCGTATCGTTCGCCACATACAAATCCGGCCAGCCGTCGTTATCGTAATCGCCCCACACCACTCCCAATCCGTAATATCCATTCGGATCGCTCACGCCGGCCTTCTTCGCCACTTCCTCAAACGTCCCATCCCCCCGATTGTGATACAGCAAATCCTTCTCGCCCGTCATCCCCCAGGGCCCGCACTGCACCACGATCCCGCGAAACTTGCACGTCCCGAACGCCGCCACATTATCCAGATCCACATGCACGTACCGCGACACAAAAATATCCACGAAACCATCCTTGTCATAGTCCGCCCATGCCGCCCCGGTCATGAACCCGCTCCCGCGCACTCCAGCCTTCTCGGTCACATCCTCAAACTTGCAATTTCCCAGCCCGCGATACAAAGCGTTCCCGCCATACCCCGTAACAAAAATATCCAGCACTCCATCATTATCAAAATCCGCCACCGCCAAGCCCATCCCCCAACCCTTGCGCGTCAAACCCGCCGCCTGCGTCACGTCTTCAAATCTCACCGGTGCTCCACGAGCAACGCGATCCCCCATCCGCCGATACAAAGTAACCATAAAATCCCCGCCACTCTTGTAACGCTCAACGGTAGATCCATTCACGACCAGCGCCGACAACACCCCGCTGCCATCGCAATCAATAAACCCCACACCCCCGCTCATAGACTCCACAATATATTTCTTCTCAGGCGAAGCGATATGCGCCACAGTAAGCCCAGCTCGCGCGGAAATATCCTCAAACGTAGGAACCGTAGATGAAGTGCCAGTGCTAGCGGAGGTGTGTTGCGCCCTGCTAGAAGTAGAATTCTTGCTGTCTTGCGCCCCGCCCGCCGTGCACAAAAACACAAACACCGCGAGCGCCAGAAGCGCAATGATCCGTTTGCCGTTGGAGCTTGATCCCAATGCGCAACTACTCTAGCCCGCGCATCAACCCGTTGTCCATTCTTGCCGGCGCTCTAGTTTTCGTGGCACAGCCCTGTCTGCCGCAAGAGGGCACTCCCGGCTGTGCGGCACAGACTCCACCAAACGGGGATTGCCATTGCACTTGAAGTTGCCCTTGTAGCGGCCGTTCTGTCCCGCGCTTTTCAGGACAGAACGGGCATCTTTATGTTGAGGGTTTACGCTGCGCTCTCCGCGCCTTCGCGCTAAGCGCCTCTGCCGACCGTTCTTGCTTTTAACTCTTAACTGTCAACCTTCAACTGTTCCTACTTCGCCGGCAAATAACTCAAATCCGGACGAAACTCAATCAGCTCATCATAAGTGCTCTCCACCGAGCTGTTGATCCTCTCAATCACAGACATCGCTTCCTGCTCGCCAAACGCCGCTCGCAGATCATCGCGCAAAGGCTTGATCGCCGGATCATCCTCAAACGAAGCCCAGTTCGCACGGTCGATCGTCAATACATAAGTCCCGCCCGGGCCGCCCGTCACCAGGCGATACCAGTTAGAGTGCGCTGAAGATTTCATCTGCACCCGTGCGTCGTGCACCCGCGCAATCGCACTGCGGAAATCGTCGCCGTGCCCATAACGAATGTGAAATGTCACGACCTCCGTGTACTTCGCATTCATGTCCGCCGACGGATTGCTCACCTTCGGCAAATATTCGTAGTAGGCGCTCACCAACTTCTCCACCGACGCGCCCACCGCCTTCTGGTATTCCGCCAGATCCGCCGCATCTGTCACCACAGGCGTATCCATATCCAACCAATGCTGCCCCAGCCGCCCCACCAAATAAGTTCCGGTGCGTTCGCCGGTCAGCGTTTCAAATACATACAAAGCCTGCGTGTCCTTCTGCTGCTTATGCCACTCCACTTTCTGCTTCCGTCCCGCCTCATACTGCTGCACCATCCCGTTCTTCGGTGTCTGAAATTCCAACGCAGCAATCTCCGCCTTCGGCGATGCTGCCTGTCCCTGTGTCGTCACCGCCGCCATCGCGCCAAGCAAAAACACACCCATTCCAGCCGTCAGCTTCATCAGTCTCACAAGTTCCTCCTGGATTTGAAACGCAGTGGGCCCAAACTGCCAAACACTACATCGCGCCCCAGGCACAGTCAATCCGTATTTCCACGCGTGAATCGCGCTGCTTGCAAGCGTCGTCATCCTGCCTGCCCTGAGTGATTTTGTGAAGGGAGCGCAGCGAAGGACCTCTCTTCGCTTTTTACCACCGCCACGCCACCAACGCCACAATCCAACTCAGAACCGCCACAACTCCACAGAACGAATGCCAAAAAAAGAATTTCCAGCTAATCTAGACCACGCATGCCAACAGAAAAAACCACAATAGCCGTCGGGGGAAACATCTACGCCCTAGGCGTAATCGCCATAGCCACGTGCTCCCTCGCCTTCGGCACCTTCGACCCCGGCCAGCCGGTTCCCGACCACTTCCCCGCTCGCGTCGCCCTAGCCTATGCCGCCGGTGCGTTCATGCTAGTCGCCGCCGCAGCCATCAACTGGCGCCGCACCGCGCCCTGGGCCGCGGGCGCGCTCACCATCTACTACGCGCTCTTCGTCGTCATCCTCATGAACGGCCGCCTGCTGCTCAGCGATTACGCCGTTTACGTCACCTACGAAAACATCGCCATGCAACTCGCCATCGCCGCCGGCGCTCTGCTCATCTACGCCACCACCGCCAAGCTCGATGCAGCGCGAGCCGCGCGCCTCACGCACCTAGGCCGCGCAGCGTTCGGCATCTGCGCGCTGATATTCGGCGGAGCGCATTTCGTCTACATGAATTACACCGCCCCACTAGTCCCCAAATGGCTCCCGCCGACGCAACTGTTCTGGGGCTACGCTACCGGAGTTGCCTTCGTCGCAGCCGGCGTTGCGTTCCTCACCGGCGTGCAAGCCCGCCTAGCTGCGATCCTGCTCACCGTCATGCTCGTCTCTTTCGGCCTGTTCGCGAACGGCCCCATGCTCCTAGCCGATCACGCCAACCACTTCAACTGGACCGAGAGCGCCGTAAATCTAGCCGTGGCCGGCGCCGCCTGGGCACTAGCAGACTCGCTGGCGCCAGCAAAGTGCTAGCGCATTTTCAATCGAACATTCGCCGCTGCCGCAGTTCCGGCTGTGCGCCACTGCCAGCGCCTGCCGGTCAGGCAAGCTACCCAGCCTTCAACTCCCGCAAAACCACCTCAACAATCTCCTTCGCATCGCCAATCCGCACCACGAATGCCCGCTGCGGCTCCTCCAAGTCCGCAAACTGCCCAGCCAAAATCCCCTCTCCCGCGAAATGGTCGGTCCTCCTCTGCAGACGCGCCGCTATCTCCCCATACGTCCCCTTCAGATAAACGATCCGCATCTCCACTCCAGCCCCAAGCCTCTCCCGGTAACTCTCCTTCAAAGCCGAACACGCCAAAACCGCATCCACATTTTCCCCCGCACGTTTCACCAACTCCGCATGAATCGCCGCCAACCAAGGCTCGCGGTCCATATCGCTCAACGGAACCCCGCGCCTCATCTTCTCCACGTTCTCCGCAGAGTGAAAATTGTCAGCATCCAAAAACACCCACCCCAATCTCGACGCCAGCATCTTCCCCACCGTCGTCTTCCCCGACCCAGTAACTCCCATCACCAGAATAATCATTAATCACGATCCCATCCGCCCGAACTTCGCGCCAGCGCAACCGTACAGCATTCGCGGCCCCAATATACCCTCTCGGTCGGATCGTTAGCATCGTTTCACTCTTCCACACTTTTTCGATTTACAAACTCCAGGGAGGTGTACTGTGCAGCAATCAGAACTGCAAGAGCCTAGTGATGCCGCCCGCAGCCTCAATACACCCCGCTTCGTGTTCGACTCCCACACCCTTCCGCCAAAGTGCCGTAATTGGCGTTTGAACGAGGACCTCAAGTCGTTCCAGATAATTTTCGCCGTCAGCCGAAGCATGACGCGCGAAGCATAGAATGGCTGGTGACGACACTCCGCAGTGTGCAAGCGTACTCTACGGAAGAGTCAAGATTCGGCGGATCTCGGATACTTCGCCGAGGCGGTGAGTATCCGAGACCGCCGGAACATGAACGACACAGCTACTCGCGAGCCTTAAAGGCAGTCTGGCGCGGAGGTTGCTGCCCCCGCTGCAGGTCCTGCATCTCCTGCGAGTGCCTCTGCGTCATCTGTTGCGTCCGCTGCTGATGCTGGTGCTCGAGCTGCTGGACCTTTTGGTCGTCGACTGTTTGTTTCGCCAGCCGCTGGTGCTCCTTATCCTGCAGCCGCTGCAACTGCTGGCGTTCCAACTCCTGTTTCGCCACCAGTTCGTCCTGCTGTTGCATGTATTTCTTATCCAGCTTCGCGTCGCCAGTGTTTGGTGCGGGTGGACGTTCAATCGCCGGGAGGTCTTTCGCGTGAAGCGGCGTGCTTCGTGTAGCACGGAGCTCGGCTCGATCCGTCCCAACGGCGCGATTGGCCGGGACATTGTAGGGCGCTCCGGCTTCGCTCGCTTTGAGCACGCCGTTGTCTTCGAATGCTCCCGGACGAGCCGTCGCGGCGATAGCCGGCTTGCCGAGATTCACCGAAGCGCGCAGCTCTGGATTGCCGCGCGCCGCTTGCGCGTGCTGCAGTTGAGCCGCAACCGGTGGAATATCACGGCCGCGTTCGGCGGCTTCTTCCTGCGGCGTGGGACGCGCGTCTATCCCACCATGACCTCCGTTGAAGCTGACGCGATCCACGTTAACGTTAGTCGCTTCCTCGTTGTACACGTTGCGGGTGACGCTAAGGTTGACGTTGCTCACCGCGCGATTGTAAAGGAACCGTCCGTTATCCCAGCGTCCTCCCACAAATCCGACGCCGAAATAGCCAAAGCCGTAATCGATCCCGCCGTAGAAACCAACTTGCGGGCCCCAGTAACCCTCGTGCCAGGGGAAGGCATCACCACCCCAGCCCCAATAACCCGGGGTCCAGAGTAAGCCGACTTCTGGAGCCAGTACCCATGTGCCGGGAACCCAGTAGTAATCGCTCGAGTCATCCGTCCGGGCCCAATAGCCTGGCGTCCAGACATATCCGTCACCTGGGCAAACGGGCTGATCATAGACTGGGAGAGCGGGCGGAGGACTGGTAATCGCTCCACTCACGCCAACTTGCGAGGAAGCGGGCGCTGGTATTACCAACGAGGTAGCTTGATCGCTGACAAGGCGTGAAGTCGAGTAGCCGGAGTAGATGAAAGACCGTCCGTCATTGCCGCCGGCGAAAAACCAGCTGGCCACGGCAGGAGGATAACCCTCGTCTGTGCCGCTCATATCCAGGACGAAGTAGGCGTCGCCGGAGGGATTCGGGTACGAATCGCCGACGGTCATCAAAGTGGCGAGGAGTTGTTCTTCCCGAGCGGTCCAGATTTGAACTATGTAACGATCCGAGCCGGAAGCAAGCAACTTGAAAACGTAAGTGCCAGCCGGTAAAACTTGGCCCGGTATTCCGACGTCTTGATTGAAAGTGACGATGGTTTTCTTGTCCCAATCGTCGGCGTTGGCGACTAGCGGAAAGACGAGGGCGAAAAGAAACGTAACGAAGAGCAGCGATAAAATGGCTTTCCTCATTTCAAACCTCGCAATTCAAATTTGTGCGAACAGCACGCCCTAGGCTGGCGATGGATGCACAAGAAAGCATGAGGGCAGGAGAAGGGCCGTTCGTAAGTGATCGTATCCGCCGGAAAATCATTTGTTTGAAGGAATATGTAAGTGGATTTATTGAGGTATCAGGACGAGCAAATTTTACCTTGGCGATGCGTTAGCGTGCGTCCAGCATTCTCAACTGCCGATGAACGCCGCCGCCGAAGAAGCGCGTGCTGGCAAAGGTCACGCTGTACCTCAAGCGTGATACGTGACGCTCGCAGATCGGTAAAGTCGTGTAACGCACCATCGCTCACTTCTCTGGCAGCGGCGTTTACCAGATGGGATGAGAAGGCCGGTCTCCAGCGGGATGCGATACGCTCCCGATGAACGACGCACTCTCGGCGCAAAAAGGAGGCCGGCGATGAAAAAGATTGGCACTGTGCAGACATTTAGT
>Ga0209008_1000005_pt1 | contig 184145 bp, 170 predicted proteins | sample JacPin_JW_Ref_O3_FD_187963 | JGI IMG/M metagenome (GOLD analysis project Ga0209008, IMG submission 187963) | Forest soil microbial communities from Algoma, Ontario, Canada - Jack Pine, Ontario site 1_JW_Ref_O3 (SPAdes) (version 2) | ecosystem: Environmental > Terrestrial > Soil > Boreal... | reverse complement strand
ATCGCTCACCAAGAGTGCGGATGGAAGGATGGCGACAGGGGCGGCTTAGCTGAATGGAAACAGACTAAAAGAAAAAAGAAAGCAAAAGTGTGCCTTGACATCAACCGGCCTTCTCATGGAAGGACTTAGGCTATTCGTTTTTCTACCCTCAATCTTCAATGAACGCCTTTAGCCTGGACAGTGCCTCACCCCATTGCTCCGAGACGAAATCAAGGTATTCCCTGGCTTCTGCCATCGGCTCCAGGTCGAACTCGAATCTGGTCTCGCGACCTTTATGCACGCTGTGCACGATTCCGGCACTTTCCAATACCCGGAGATGTTTGGTGATCGCTTGCCGGGTCAGCTTGGAACGCTCCGATAACTGAGAGATTGAGCGTGGCTGCCTGCTGCAGAGTTTGGCAACCAGCGATAGGCGGGTTGCGTCGCCCAGTGCTGCAAAGATGACTGCGTGCGCCCGCATTTTGGCAGACAAGCTGCTATGGCGTTTGTGTGACATAGTTCTCTATGTTCTTCATCTGTTCTGACCAACCTCCAGCGTTTCTTCGAAACGCTTCCAGACGGCGGTCGCCGGGAAACTTATCGAAGCCGGACTCGGTGAGGACCAGTAATGTGCCACTGGCGGTCTTCTCTAGCCTGAATTCGACGAGCGTGGTCGGCTCTTTTGAGTAATCCTGTTGGTAGTCTACTTTGTCGAGGGAATTGGGATGAGGCCACGTGAACGAAAAAAGTCGCTCGTGTTCCATTTTCTGCACGACGGCCTCCCATTTAATATGCTCGCAGCCGGGGTATGTCATTTGGCCACGCGAGACTCGACCCAGTACAAAGGGTCCATCTAGTTTCACACGAAACCACTCGCCAAATTCTCGGTAATCCGATAGTGCACGCCAGACACGCGAAACCGGGGCTTTGAGTTCAATGCGCTTCTCGATACAGTCATTCATCTTAAGCAACCTCCAAGTTGCATAATACCTCAGTGCTCGGTTAACCGCAACCGCATGGTTGCACGTCATGGTGGAATACCGGAGCCGTTTGCTGCCGCGATTGGCATGCGAGTCGTTCCCTCTGGATTTGGTGAAAAAGTCAATCGGCCCGGTCAGGTGGGCGTGTCGTCGCGTAGCCGGACATTGATGGCTCGTTTCCGGTTACCGCGGTGATCTCAATGGGTCGATGCAACACCATCTACTATGAAAGTTCTGTTCAAAGGTGGTGTGTATGACTCAAGGAAAACGGGTGGCGCTTTCTGCGGCGCAGCGGACCGAGCTATGGAGCCGTTGGAAGGCGGGGCAGTCGCTGCGCACGATTGGGCGCGCCTTCGGCAAGCCGCATAACTCCCTTCATGGTTTTTTGTCGCAGCACGGTGGGATTGTTCCGCCCGTTCGGCGACGCTCACGGCTGGTGCTCACTGCGGTTGAGCGCGAGGACATTTCGCGCGGGCTCGCTTCGGGTTCGTCGCGGCGTGATATTGCGAAAGCTTTGGAGCGCGCCGCGTCGACGGTGAGCCGAGAAGTCGCACGCCATGGCGGGCGCCCTGAATATCGTGCGCAGGAAGCGGATCACCAAGCCTGGGAATCAGCCTTGCGACCCAAGCGGTGTCTTCTGGCCATGCACGTGAAGTTGCGGAAGCGGGTTGCGAGTAAACTGATTCTGGACTGGTCGCCCGAACAGATTTCCGGTTGGCTGAAAATCCAGTATCCCGCGGACGAGAGCATGCGCGTGTTCCACGAAACGATTTACCGCAGTCTGTTCATCCAAGCCCGCGGAGTGCTGAAGAAAGAGCTGCTAGGGCACCTGCGATCCAAGCGCCGCATCCGCCGCTCGCAGTACTCTCGTATTTTCAAAGACGCGCGCGGCCAAATCGTAGCTGCCATCTCCATCCGGGAAAGACCCGCGGAAATCGAGGATCGCGCCGTCCCCGGTCATTGGGAAGGCGATCTCATTGGGGGCACAAAAAACAGTCACATCGCGACGTTGGTGGAACGACATTCGTGTTCTACGGCCCTGGTCAAGGTACGAAGCAAAGACACGGCTGCGGTCGTCGCCGCATTGAGCCGGCAAATTCGTAGGCTGCCCACATCCCTGCGGCGCTCCTTGACCTGGGATCGCGGACTGGAGATGGCCCAACACAAAACCTTCACCGTAGCCACGAATGTGAAAGTTTACTTCTGTGATCCGCACAGCCCCTGGCAACGAGGAACCAACGAAAACACCAACCGCTTGCTGCGGCAATACTTGCCGAAGAGAACCGACCTATCCAACTACACGCAATCTGAACTAGACAAGATCGCGCTGCGGCTAAATCAACGCCCGCGAAAAACTTTGGGCTTCGAGACTCCCGCGAGTAAACTGCGCGCAAGTGTTGCGCCGACCCTCTGAACCCGCAGCATTTACCAGGACTTGACCGCTTGATTTGTGACTTGCTGGATTACTTCCGGTTGACCGACAATCCGGACGTTACCCGGCAGTGGCTTGAAATCGAAATGTGATGGCGGCCACTTCTGCACACAGCGGGCTATTCACTCTGCTTTGGAATATCGTGCCGTGAGCGGCGGCGGAATGTATATATCGGTGCCGCGTTCAGTTAGCCTTCTGCTCGACACCCAAGTAACTCAAAAAAGTGCGCAGCAGCTCGCGCTTAAGCGACTGGTCATCCTTCGGAATCACCGCCTGCCAGTTCTGCAAATCGTGATCCACCAGGATTAGTTCCACGAGCGTGCTGGTCAGCGCCATCAGAGCAAAAGATACCGCCATCTCCGGGTCGGGGTGCTGAACCTCCTCCCGATGCACCAGGAACAAATCCACCACGTACTGCAAAGTACGCATCTCCAGCCTGACAACTTTCTTAAAGAACAAAGTGTGATCGCGCCCTTGCACAAACTGCCGCAAAGCACGCAACAGTCTGGCGTTGGCGCGATAGCTCACCAGCATGCTGGCGATCACCTGCTCCGCAAACACCGCCAGCGGAATCTGCCGTGCCATGGCGGGCGTAAGCGCCATGCGCAACCTCTCCTGCTGACGCTCCAAGATGCCGATGATCACCGTCTCCAGCAGCGCGTCCTTGTCAGGGAAACGGCGATAGATGGCTCCCGGCGTCAGTCCAGCGTGCTGGGCGATTCGCGGAATGGTGGTGCCCTCCACCCCGTGTTGTCCCAGCACTTCCGCCGCCGCCCTCAACAGCTTGCGGGTTGATTCCCGGCTACGGGCCTGCTGCGGAGCGAGTTTGTTCTTGGCCATGGCCATCCTTTATACCAGACCTGCAAAATAATCCTTGACACAAATGTAAATGTAAATATACATTTACATACTGAATCGCGCAAGCGAACAGCAAGAAGATGCTTTCCGAACTTGCTTCGCCGCTGAAGACATCGAGGAGATTTTCATGGCCGCCGCGACCGCCACCAACGCTTCTATTCCCGCCCGAGCCGCTTCCGCTGCAACCGTCGAGCACCCGCTGCGCAACCCGCACTATCGCCTCTGGCTGATCGGCGGGACGATTTCGCTGCTGGGCGACCAGTTCTATCTGGTGGCATTGCCCTGGCTGGTCTTGCAGCAGACCGGCTCCGCCGTGGCCATGGGCGCAATCATGATGACCGGCGCGATTCCGCGCGCTTTTCTCATGCTTATGGGCGGCGCCGTCAGTGACCGTATGTCCGCGCGCAAGATCATGATGGCCACGGCTACGGCGCGCACCATCTGCGTCACGGTCATTGGCCTTCTAGTCTGGCTGCGCATCTTGCGGACGTGGGAGCTGTACGCTCTGGCGTTTGCCTTCGGTGTGGCCGATGCATTTGCCGTTCCCGCACAATCGGCCTACATGCCCTCGCTGTTGAAGCGTGAGCAACTGGTCGCGGCATCGTCAGTCAGTCAAAGCACGGGACAGTTGACCACCATTCTTGGTCCAGTTCCGGCCGGATTGGTGATCCAAACGCTGGGGGTGGCCTGGGCCTTCTTCCTGGACGCGATCAGTTTCTTGTTCATCATCGGCGCGCTATGGAAGCTGCCCGATCCGCCTAAGTCTCAGGCTCCTCGGAAAGCGATGTGGCACTCGATCGCCGAGGGAATCGCGTACGTGGGAAAAGACGTGCCACTGCGCTCGCTGATGTTGCTGGCCACAATCTTGAACTTCTGCGTTGCCGGGCCGGTTTCGATTGGACTCGCATACTTGACGAAGACGAGGTTCGGTTCGCCTGCCGCGTACGGCATTGTGATCTCTGCCGTTGCCGCGGGAAGTCTGCTGGGCGCGCTGCTGGCCGGCGTGTGGAAGATTCGCAGGCGCGGCGTCATGATTCTGGCGGTCGCGGCAGTGTTGGGTGTTTGCCTGGGATCCATCGGGCTGATGGGTAGAGTATGGAGCGTCGCCGGCGTACTGCTGGTTATGGGAGTGGCGGCGGGATTGGTGAACGTGCACATCGGCGCCTGGGCGATGCAGCGGATCGATGCCGCGGTGCGCGGGCGAGTTGCAAGCGTGCTGATGCTTGCCTCCTTCGGAATAACCCCCATCTCCCTTGCGGTTGCAGGATTCCTGGTTGCGTGGAGCCTGAAGTTCATGTTTCTGCTCGCTGGAGGACTCATGGTGCTTGCCGCCGCCGGAGCTTCGTTCCAGAAACCAGTGCGGGAGATTGAGTAAGCACCCCGAGCTTGCCGCTGTGCGAAATTGGAGATGCCGTTGGCGCGTGGCACCGCTTTCGGGCGAATAGCGGGCTAACCGGAGGTTATTCCGAAATCAGAAGGCTCGTTGGGACATTCTGGTTTGCTAAGTCCCGATTTGTTCTGATATGGAATGACCTGTCAACTACGAACAACTGTTTTCTTCTTTTTTCTTCCTCTTAAAAGGCAGCGCGGGTCGTGGTCGAGGTAGTTTTCGCGACGGCTAATCACGGTGATATTCGCGGGTCGATGCCGCATCATCGTGATCCGTCGGGAGCTGCCTGGGACTATAGGCGCGGGTTCGGTCCGCAGACCTACCGCATAGAACTTTCGAGGGTTCTCCTTTCCGTGTACCCCTCGACCACTCCCCACCCTGCCTCCTTTGAGCTTCCGACTTCAGAACAAATTCACTCTAGGCCGCCCGCTGCAGAGGCTCCTTGTGCGCTATCTCTGCTTTGATCCCGATGGCCCAGATAAAACCAAGTAACTCGCGTCCTACCGCTGCCATCACAACTCCCTTGTTCTTGCCGTTGCCTTACCTACAAACTGCAACAGTGGATCCGCTTGCGAAAACCGCAACCCGCAGCTGCCTCCGCTCCGCGATCCAGACGGAGACATCCTCAACACCGGCACCGGTGCCGGCAAGCCTTCGAAAGATCTCTCCATCAATTTCGTCGTAGTTCCCTACCCGGACTATTCTCCCGCCTTGATAATGATGCGCCCCTCCGAACGTCAGCTCTGGAGAGTTCTGAACGCATCGGCAATCACTTATCTCGATCTGCGCATCCTCTTCAATGGCGTTCCGCAACCGCTAGGAGAAGTTTCTCTCGACGGCGTTCCAAACAATTATTCAGAATACAATCCCGCCAACTCTAACAAAGGCGCCAAAGCGCCAGCCGCAGGCATCAACCAAATCGTCTGGCAGAAACATCTGGACTTGCCCCCAGGCGCCAGAGCCGATTTCATCTTTCAGGGCCCGCCTGCCGGTGTCTACGGGAATCTCATCACGCACGATGTTGACACCGGCCCCGCCGGCGAAAACGATCCCATCCGCCCGCTAGCAAATATTATCTCGAAGGCCGAAGCTCCAGAGCCGCGATCGATTCTGCCGGCTTCGTCCGCGCCTCTCCCTGCGCAATCCTCCGCGTGGCTCGGAAACGTTAAGCCCATCCGCGAACGCAAGCTGTACTTCTCGGAACGCCCGTCAGACCCCAACAATCCCAACAGTCCCACGGTTTTCATGCTCACCGTTGACGGACAAAAACCCGCGCCCTACGATCCTGCGTCCACCGCGCCCAATATGACCGTGCAACTGGGTGACGTAGAAGACTGGGTCATCGAGAATCGCACGCAAGAGCTGCACGCTTTTCACATCCATCAAATCCATTTTCTGCTGCAAGAAGTTAACGGCGCCCCTGTGGACGAGCCTTTCCTGCGTGACGTAGTGAACGTCCCTTTCTGGAATGGCACCAGCCCCACATTTCCCAGCGTAAAGCTCCGCATGAATTTCAGAAATCCCAACATCGTCGGCACTATCGTCTATCACTGCCATCTACTAGAGCACGAAGACGGAGGCATGATGGGCACAATCCAAGTCCAACCCCCCGCGAACTGAAAACTCCGCAGCCTTGCCGCCGTTCCCCCGGGGCGCGAGGCCAAAAAGGGCCGAAAAACTAGCGATTAACCTGGGTAGTTGAATATTGTTTTCAGTGGTTTGCAGCGTTTTTTAATATTTGGGGGATGAGCGACAAGAAATTTGTCGTCCGCCTGCCTATTCGGCAAGCAGGCCGCGGCGGACAGGCCCGCCCCGGCAGGCAGGCCGTTCATGTGGGTGGGTAGCGTCGCCTGGGCGGCCGGCAGTTGCGCCACGGCGGGTCTACCTGCCTGACCGGCAGGTAGACGCTGCATGGAACACATGACTTCGGATTTGCTGGTGTGGTGGATCCAGCGGCCGTCTGCGGTGAGGTGAGCGAGGGCGCGGACGGCGTCGAGCATTTCGGCGCCGGTGAAGCTGTTCCTGTCAATATCCTCGATGACGTTGCTGAGGGCGGACTGGAAATTGCGGTTGCGGAGTGCGAAAAATTGAAGGCGTGGGCGTGGTGGTAGATGGTGGTTTCATTTTCGATGCCAAAGCGATGCATGATTGTCGCGGGACTGCGCCAGTGAAGAAAGGATTCGTCTATGTGCTGGCGCTGAGGATGGCGGCAGATGGAGCACTTGCGGGAGTGGCGTTCGAGGAAGGTGGGTTCGGCGGATCCGTCTTTGTGTTTGCGACGTGACTTTTTCTTTGCTTCGCGGCGAGGTTTTGGGGTGGGGGCGCCGAAAGTTCGTCGTCGCTCGAGGGCAGCGACGGGAACGAAGGGAGCGCAGTGCCTGCGGTTGCAACGTCAGCGACAAGAGACTCCAGGATTTGCTGCGCGTCATCGTTCGTGGAATTGGGGCTCGCGAAATCGGAGTTTCCTGCGTCGGAGTTCGCGGAATCGAGAGGCGCGGGGGCGGGTTCCGGCGGCGCGGACGCCACATTTTCAGGGAATGCCGTGGTAGGAATCGAATCTGGAGCGGCCGGGGTGGCAAGCGGTTGCGTCGCGGGGATTCGGGCGGCGGGTTGCCATTCGCGCTCTTGTTGCGCGGCTTGGACGAGTTCGGCGTAGGTGCGGACTTCGCGATCGGGGTTTCGCAGGGTGGTGAGGGCGAAGCGATCGTCGCGATATCTTTGAAAGTATCGTTTCATATTTCACTCCTGGCCCAACGTACCACTCGGGAAACGAAAAAACAGCTGAACGAAAGTACGGTCGAAGGACAACTGTAATAGTTGCTGGACGAGATGATTTGGGGGTTTGTAGTTCGTTGGGTTGGTCGTTGGCGGAGCATCTAAACCCGCACCCCTTCAAAACCGAAGGGATGCGGCCCGCCAGCTGGCAGCGGGCAGGCCTGCCTGCGGCAGGCAGGCGCCCGGAAATTCAACGGCGTTCGTTTGAGTGGTGTGGACGGGTTGGCCACCGGCCCGTCCGCGAGGTTGTCGCGGGCCCTGCGAATACAACCGGTGTGGGTAATGCTTTTCTCGATACTTGCATCTATTTGCAGAATTTGTAGAGGCCGTGCTAACAAGTGGTTTCGTTTCAGCGGGGCGAGATCGGCAGTAACCGTGCAGCCAAAACGACTCTGGGGCAAAACGTCTACATAGGAGGCTTCACTATGATTCGCTCGCTTGCCGCGACCTTATTCGGCCTCTTCCTGATGGGCGGTCTCGCCGTTCCGGCTCAGGCCGATACAACGCCCACATCGGGAACACTCACAGGAAACACCACCCTCACGGCCACTTCTGACCTCTTTGTTTTTGACTCGAGCTTCACGGGATCCGGAGTCGACGCAGTGTCTGGTGCATTCACCACAACGAACATGGGGACCATCATATTCACTAGTCTGGTGACGTTCGAGTCAAGCGGGACGTTCGAGGACGTCGCTTCCGGGGGGACCCTGTTCGGCATCTTTACCGGGAATGGTTTTTTCATCGGAATAGGATCCGAAACCGTTACGGTGGACTTGATCACCGGTGGAACAGGCATTTTCCTGGGGGACACTGGCGAAGTCACCGTCACCGGTACGACCAACGCTGCCGGCGCATTTACCGGCACTTATATTGGGTTCATTAAGACGCCAGAACCGAGTTCGTTGGCCCTGATGCTCGCCGGAATCGGGTTGCTTCCGTTGATGCGGAAACGATTAGCCCGAGGCTAGCATCCCACTTAAACGCATCGCTTCCAACTACGTCCAGCACGGCACGGGCCCATCGATGCCGCGTACAAACCCGCACCCTTCAAAAAGAAGCTGTGATGGGTGTGATTGCGACGCCGCTAGTGTTGCCGCCTGGGCAAGCTGGGGCGGAGCCTGCCTGCGGCAGGCAGGCGAGCAGCGTCCCTACCCAGTCTCTGCGATTCCGGATCCGTTGAGGCGCACAGGCAGGATCGCCTTTGCCACTTACGTTGTTGATGGAGTGATGAAAGTGCGGGTGCCGCGGCGGGCGCGGGCTTTGGGCGAGGTTTGTTTCATCACGTTGCCCAGGGAGACCAGAAGCTTGCGGAGCTTGGAACGCTCTTCGAGTTCCATATCCACTACTTCGAAAGCGCGCGCCTGAGTGTTGGCGTCGCGGACGATGGCAAGCACTTTCACGGATTTCGTCGCTGTGTTGAGCTTCAGATTTACGAGGCTCCCAGGATGCAAGCTCTGCTCGCACACGGCTACGCCGCCGCCCAAGGTAAGTTCGGGAATATCCAGGTGGCAATTTTCTTTTAGATTAGTGGTGGTGGCGGAAACAGGATGCTCGAGGCGCAGGCGCGGGTAGCGGCGCTGGCGGATAGCGGACGATTCCGGATCGAGATCGAGCGGCTCGATGGAAAATTCAGCGATGCTGAGGCCGCTGCGCGGCACGAAATCGCGCACCCACTCGGGATCGATTTTTTCCATGGCCTGTGAAGCGACCAGGCGCAGCTCACTGGGACTGGCCCAACGGAAGGCGCGGCGCGTTTCGGCGATTTTGCGCAGAATGGATTCGGCGCCGGTGGTGCGCAGACGGCCGAGAGCCTCGATGGCTTTCAGTTGTAAATAGCTGGTGGCATCTTTGGGCAAATCGCCTTCAGCGATGCGCAACAAGCGCATGTCGGCGACCTGATCTCCGGCCATGCCGATTTCGTCCACGGCGAGCGGGCGGATGAGCGGGTCGAGAAAATCAAAAAGATTCAGCAGCAGGCGGCCGCGATCAGGCGCGCCGCTGGAAGCGATCTGGCGCACGACGCGGTCTTGCGCTGTGCGTTTCCAATCGATGATTCGCTCGGGGAGAACCTGTTCGACGAGATCCGGATCCAAGCGGGCGAGCAGGCCGAGAGTTTCGATGGCTTCGGTGGGGCCGCCATTGCGGAGAAGTTGGCGCAAATTCTCCAAGCCCTCGACATCTAGAACTTGCATCATGGAGACGAGCAAGTCGCAGTCTTCACGGAAGCCGGAGCGGCTGAATCGCCCGGCCAAATGGCCGGAAGCGGCGACGGGCATGCGGCGCAGGAGATCTTTCAGGCCCGAGGTAGCTTCGCCAGATTTCAAAGCTTCTTCGATAAATTCAGGAAGGCGATCTTCGACCCCGATTCTGGGGCGAAGATTTTTGCCGAGGCCGGGGCGTTCTGCTTCAACGTATTCGATAAGTTCCACGGAGCGCTGGATCGCCGGAAAGGAACGGGACTTAGTGGCTTCCTGCGACATGCGCACGAAGGCTGCGCCAACCAAACTTTCCAATTCGGAGTCGCGCTCTTCGGCGAGTTGCACACCGACCAGGCGGATGGTGCTCAGGAGCAGGCGCTCATCCTGTTTGGCATAGGTGCTGGCGAGTTCGGCAAGGCCCATGGCGCACTGCCGGCGCGTCTCGGCCGATTTGTGAGTGATGCAATTGGCGTAGTTCGTGAGAACTTTTTCGGCCTCGGCTTTTTCGCCGTTGACGACAAGGCCGTCAACGTAGTCGCGAATCTGGGCGGGCGGGACGCACCAGGCTTCGGCGGATTCCAGAACAGCCTTTCTTTTTTCCGGCGGCACCTGCGCCCAGAATTGCTGCGCCAGCATGTCTGTGTGTGACTGAACTTCGATGCCGTGGCGCGCCATTTTTTCTTCGTACACGCCCATGATCTTGCGGAGGCTGTCGAGTTCCTGGCTCATTTCGTCCAGGACCTGGCGGACGGCGTTGACTTCGATGTCGCCGCGCTCGTAGCTTTCCATGGCGAAGCGAATGGCGATGTGCTCGGCGAGCTTCAGCAGAGTGGGCTTGTCGGATGAATCGGAGGGCGCTTGCGCGGCGAGGGCTGAAAGCGCCTGGCTGACAGTGAAGCGCGCGCGGCGCGGGAGAGTGGAGAGCCGCGACTGAAAGGGTTGCGAATCGAGTTTCTGGTCGGAACCTTCGCTGGTGCGGGCGATCTGCGCGAGCATCTGCATGATGCCCTTCAGTTCGTCTTCGTGAAGGGTCATCAGGCCGGTTTCGACGGCCATTGACCCGGCGCCTGCGCGGGCCGAACGGCTGCCGCGAATACCGGCGGTGGCGTTGCCCCAGCGACTGGGCTTGCTGGATTCGGACCCTTCGCTGACGGCGTCCGCCAAATTCCATCCGCGCGGGCTGGTGTTGCCGCTGCCGGCAGGACCTGAACTCTTGCCGTTTCCTGAGCCGGGGCCGTTGCCGCGGCCATTGCCTTGACCGCGCCCGGAACCCTTTCCGGATCCTCGGCCTGAGCCGCGGCCGGAACCGGTGCTTGGTCCGCTGCCCGGACCTCCTCCCGAACTGGCGCCTGTGTCAGCACCGCCGCCGGGGCCTTCCATCGCGGAAATGTCGTTGAGCGCGCTGTTGCTGCCTGAGCGCGAGCCGGGGCCAGAGGCTGCTTCAGTTGCTGCGTCTTTGTTGAACCAGAAGCCGGGTGTTTCGGGCGCGAGTAACGTGCCACCGCCTTTGCCGCCGACGATGTTCCAGGTGGACGGGCCGGGGCCGACGCCCGCGATGTTGTTACCTTCGGAGCCGCTGCCGGAAGCTTGGCCTGGTTCTGCGGAGCCCGCGACACCTTTGTGAAGCCAGAAGCCTGGGGCATCTGGCGCGAGAGGTGTGCCACTGGTTCCGCTACTGCCGACGATGTTCCAAGTGCTGGGCGCAGAGCCGCCGGGATTTCCTGATTCGGATCCGGAGCCGGGAGCTTGGCCGGAGTCGGTAGCGCCTGCGCCGTCGCTGGGGCTGCCGCCGGGTGCGCCGCCCGCGTGGGGAAGATCGCGAGTTATTTCTGCTGATTCGGGCGCGTAGTGGAAACCGCTGGCTGGGCCTGTTCCCGAACCGGGACCGTAGCCACCGGGTCCATTGCCGCCAGGACCGGGCTCGCTTGAACCGCCGCCGGGTCCGGCGTTTCCCGGACCGTAACCGCCGCCGGCGCCGGGACCAAAACCAGAACTCGAACCGGAAGCTGAGCCTCCGGAGCCGTAGCCAGAGCCTACGCCGCCGCCTCCACCGCGGCCGAATCCACTTCCGTTTCCCTCGCCGTCGCCGTCACCATCTTCGTTGCCATCGCCGTCATCAGAACCACCACCTCTGCCCGAACTTTTGCTGCCGCCACCTTTGCTGCCTTCGGCGGCTACGATCAATTGCAGCAGGCGCTCGGGGTCCGCGAATAATTCATCAGTAGCTTGCGAATTCAGACCCAGGGTGTGCGCGGCCAATTGCTGTGCGACGGTGGAACGCGCGACCGCGGAATCGGCGGGCACGAAGCAGACTTCGTTGACATGAATGTGGGGATCGCCCTGCAGAGCGGTCTTCAATTGCTCGGCGAGCTGTACCGGTTTGGAACCGGTGTTAGTGGGAAAACCGCGAACGAAGCGCGCCAGGCTGGCTTGCGTGACTTTGGGCGAAAAGTGAATGCTAGCGATGCCGGCGGCGGAAAGCATGCGCGCGAAACTTTTTTCGGCGGCAGCGGATTCGAGCGGTGTGCCGTCGAGCAAGAGCTGGTCGCTGGAAACGGCGAGGAGCACGCCGGCTTCATTTTCGGTGCCGGTGCCGAGAGCGGTGCGAAGCTCCGACCACGCGGTCTCGTACTGTTTTTTTGTGCGCGGATGGCCGAAGTCATACATTCGCGCGAACTTGAGCAGGATGTTGAGGCTGCGGATAAAGGCGCGAGCCGCAGCGGGTCGGATGTTGGGGTTCGTCACGTATGTATGGGGCTACGCTAAGCCCCGCCTCTACATACAAGTGTGAGGTGAAGAGGCGGCCGGAACAATGGTACCGGTGTCGTGTTTAGTACTAACGAATATCCTACAGAGTCGGTGGGAGAGAAGTACTGGAACGAAATCGGGGGGTTCGGGGGTCGCGCAGCCAGGCCTCTAGTTGGCTGATACCACTGAGGATATCGAGAGCGCCCAGCTCGTGGAGGCGGATACTACGTTGGCGGCGTTCCTCGCCGGTTTTGGGGAGGATTGCGAGAAAGGGAACTTGGGCGGCTTGCGCGGCGAGCGCGTCGTCAATATTGTCGCCGACATAAAGGGCTTCGCCGGGTGCGCGGCCGTTCAGAATTTTTATGAGGCCGTCGGGAGCGGGTTTGGGATTGGCGACCTCTTCGACGGTGACGATGGTTTTGAAGTTGCGGCGGACGTCGTTGCGATCGAGCGTGTAGTCTAGTTCGTGCCAGTTGCGCCCGGTGAAAATGGCGAGCTCGGATTTTTGCGAGAGGCGCCCGAGAGTGGATTTGCGCAGCAGCCATTTTTCTTTTGCGACATTGCCGCGGGAATTCTCGCCCCAGTAGATTTCCTGGAACTTCTTTTTGACTTCGGCATAAGTGGAATTGGCGCCGAGGTCGTTTACCCAGGCGGTGGAAAGCTTCCAATCATCGTTGAAGCCGGGGCGATTTTTCCAGGCGTGGAGTTCGCGCAGGGTGACGCGCTTTTTGGTGAAGAATTTTACCGTCTGCAGCGTGGTGAGCTGGAAGGAGCCGCGCGTGTCCACCAGGACGCCATCCACATCGAAGATTATGACGGACGGATAGGGCTTTGCGAGTTGGCCGCGCGAGGAAGTGCTGGATTTGCGCCGGCGCGGAGAATCAGGAATGGGAGCCGCTCGATTCTTCGCCGGAGTCGGAAGTGTCGTCGGCCTCTGGGGCATGGCTGGTGCCTGAGTCCTCGGGGGCCTCGGGGGCACGATCCGAGGTCGCGGTATCGGATTCGAGATCGAGGGAATCAGATGACCAGGCTTCACCCGGCGCGGCGATGGGCGTCGAATCCGGGGCCGAGGCGGATTTTTCCGGCGATGGAGTTGCATTTCGCCCCGCGGCAGCTGCGGCCGCTACCGGTGGAGGCGCTTGTGCGGCTTCGGCCGCTTGCAGAGTCTTGAGGCGCGCTTCGAGCAGTTCGGTGAGGAGGCCAATAATCAATTTCGCGCCGCTGCCGTCGGGATCTTTCACCGGATTGTACGCAGTGACTTCGAACGCGGCGAGTTCGGGTTGCTGCACGAAAACCAGGAGCGCTTCGCGGACTTCGGCGAGGGACAGGCCGCCCGAGCCGGGATAATCTGTTGCCGAAAAATCGGCGATTACATCCACATCGAAATGCAGTACGAATTGGTAGCCGTTGCCGCGGATGCGATCAATGGCGGCGTGGGCTGCGGCTGCGGGACCCATGCGCTGGACGTCAGCGGCGAGATAACGACGGAGCGGAGAGTTTGCCAGCAGCTGTTCTTCGGGCGGATCGAGGCGCGCGACACCGAAAAGTGCCAGATCGGGTTCACGAACGAGTGGCGGCTCGCCCCAGAAGCGCACGAGCTCAGCGGCGCCGCGTCCGGCGAGATGCGAAACGACCATGCCATCCACGCATCCGGTCGTGGTCGTGGCGGGAGTATTGAGATCCGCGTCGCGGTCCATGTAAATCGTGCTGACTTTGCGGAAATAGCGGCGCGCGCCCGCGACGGTGGCAAGCGCGACGGTGCAGTCTCCGGCAAGAATGAGCGGCAGCGCGGCGGATTTCACGGCTTGCTCGACGCGGGGCTTCAGGGATTCGAGCGAGGCGAGCACGCGAGTGAGATTGCGGGCGCGCGGGCTTTCTTCGTCGGGCTTATAGAGCTGAACGGGATCGTCGCCGAGATCGGCGACGGCGTAACCGATGGTTTTCAGGCGTTCAACCAGGCCTGCGGCGCGCAGCGCGGTGGGAGCGCCTTCGTGCCCGGCGGACATTGCGGCCGCGCTGGTGGGCGCGCCCAGCAGAGCAATCTTGTTGGTCTGCCGGACAATCTTTACCGCCACGCAAAGGCTCCTTAAGTTGGATTAAATCGAGCCGGGCCCGCGCGGGACAGCTGCCGACTCCGCGCCTACGGAAAAACTCTAGTGCGCGGCCTGCCGCGCGGCGAGCTCTGGCGGCAAAGTGAAGCGCACATCTTCGCGGATCAGATCCAGATCGCGCTGATTCGTAAAGCCCAGGCTGGCGAGGCGCTGGCTGACCTGTTCGACCAAAATTTCAGGGGCCGATGCGCCGGCGGTGAGGCCCAGAATTTTTACGCCATCGAGCCAGGAACCATCCACGTCGTTCGCGTCTTCGATCAGGCGCGCGGCGACCCCGGCGCGCTTGGCGACCTCGACGAGGCGATTGGAATTCGAGCTATTGGCTGAGCCCACCACCAGAATCAACTGCACTTCGCGAGTGAGAGCTTCTACGGCTTCCTGGCGATTCTGCGTGGCGTAACAAATGTCGTCGGACGCGGGCCCGACAATCGTGGGGAAGCGATGGCGTAGCTGCGCGACGATTTCCTGAGTGTCGTACAACGAAAGAGTGGTCTGCGTCAGAAACGCGAGACGATCCGGATCAGGGACCACGAGTTGGTCCACTTCTTCGACGCTGCCGACGACGATGGTCTGATCGGGCGCTTCGCCGGAGGTGCCGACAATTTCCTGGTGGTCGCGATGGCCGATGAGGATCAGGGTGCGGCCTTCGCGCGCGAATTTCAGGGCTTCCAGATGAACTTTGGTTACCAGCGGGCAAGTGGCGTCAATCACGCGCAACTGGCGTTCTTGCGCTTCGGTGCGCACGCGCGGTGGCACGCCGTGGGCGCTGAAAACGAGCACGGCGCCGACGGGGACTTCTTCAATGGATTCGACGAAAATGGCGCCGCGGCGGCGCAGTTGATCAACCACGTAGCGGTTGTGCACGATTTCGTGATGGACGTACACCGGATTGCCATAGGCTTCAAGCGCGAGCTCGACGATGTCCACGGCGCGGACTACACCGGCGCAAAAGCCCCGGGGGCGAACACGCACGAGGGTCTTGGCTCCGTGATTCGTGCCGTTGATGTGAGTCAGAGTCAATTCGTTCTCCGTAAAGACCTCTATTTTACCTGAAGCGCCGCTTCCCTGCCAGTTTGTTCGCCGCGGTGATTGCTTAGTCATGGTCCCAACCCCGGAAAGATGCCCCCAGTGCTAAGATGCCGATTCCGCGATGCGAGTTGGGAGGTGGAGCTTGTTACTCAGAGGACAGGTGGCGGTGGTGACCGGAGGCGGACGCGGGATCGGCCGGGCGATCGCGAAAAGGTTTGCGGCGGAGGGAGCCGCAGTGGTGGTGAGCGCGCGCACGCAAAAGGAAATCGAGCAGGTGGCGCTGGAGATACAGGATGCAGGCGGAAAAGCGGCTAGCGTGGCAGGAGACGTAGCGCGCGAGCCGGATTGCGAAAAAATTGTACGCGAGGCGCGCAACGCTTTCGGAGCGATTCACATTCTGGTGAACAACGCGGGATTGCTGGGCCCGGTGGCGCCACTGGAGCAGGTGAGCGCGCGTTCGTGGGATGAAGTGATCGCGGTGAATCTGCGCGGGCCGTTTCTGCTGTCGCGGCTGGTGTTGGCGGAAATGTACGCGCGCGGGTCCGGAAACATACTGAACATCGTGAGCATTGCGGCCAAGGCGGCATTTCAATTGAACGGCGCGTATGCCGCATCGAAAGCAGGGCTGATGGGATTGACGCGCACGTTGGCCGCAGAGGGCGCGCGCAAAGGGGTGCGCGTGAATGCGCTGAGCCCCGGGCCGGTGCCGGAAACTTTGATGTCACAGGAATTGGGGCGTGGGCTAGCGGAATATTTTCAGGCGGACAGCGAAAAATTGTTCAAGCAGATGTGCCAAGGGATATTACAGGGACGGCCGCAGACAGCTGATGAAATAGCCGCCGCGGCGCTGTTCCTGGTTTCCGATCACGCGAGTGCGATTACTGGGCAGACTCTGAACGTGGATGGCGGAATGGCTTTCTACTGAGTTCTTCCAGACCCGCATAGCCGCGACGCGCGACCGTGCCGGTGATTTGAACCCCCGCTGCCGCCCAATCGAGTCCGCGTTCACCAATGGCGCCAACGAGATAGACAATCCCGCCCAAGACCATCAGGACCGCAAAGCCCAGTCCAAAGAGCAACTCCGCAGCGATTAATTCCCGTACGAAATAGACCTGGAGAATGAAGAAGATTCCCAGAACGAACAGGAGGCCCTTACGCACTTTCGCCTTTTCGATCAGCCCCGCCACCATTGTCTGCAACTTCGTGAGATGCGTTTTCATGTTCCTCCGACCCTCACTGGAGTAGATGCACGGAGGTTTCCAAACAGCGCACGCGTAAGTCATTGAAAAATCGAAGGTCGCGGAGAGGCCAGGCAAGATAAAACAGCTAAAAGCGGAAAATCGTTTCTTCGAGGTGGCGGAGCGTCGTTCCGAAGCGGGACAGAAAGCTGTAGACTTTTTTTGTCACTTGTTTTCGCCTGCGAACAGTGATTACTGACGCGTTAACAGGAGAAGTCAAGCGAAAACCGCCGAATGGTTTCCGGCGATTCTGCCGCTCAACGATTTTCGAACGGATAGCGATCTTGCGCGAGCACTGCTTCAGCGACGCGGCGGCGAATGGCGATCGTGTCGAGTGGAGCGTGTTTGGAGAAGCGGCGCAGGACCGCGAGTTGAGTGATGAGCGTATCGCCTTCAGCGCTGGCAGTGAGCGCGGTGCGGGCATCTTTTTCGACGCGGTCCATGGCGTCGTAGATGAACGCGCGGGCGGCGTCGCCCATCACGCTGGCTGCTTCACCGCGAGCGGCCGAGGCTTTTTGCGCGCGGCGCAGCGTGGATTCCATGGCGTAAACGTCCATGACGATATTGGCGAGTGCGGCGACGATTTCCTGCTGCTCAGCGAGCTGCTCGCGGAATTTCTGCATGGCGGTGCCGGAAGCCAGCAGGAAAATCTTCTTGGCCTGCTCGAGTGATTTTTCTTCTTCGGCGAAGGGGCCCGTGGGCGCTTCTTCGAAGGACGGGCCGGCGAGAACTTCTTCCCCGAGCTTCATGGCCGCGGGAATCAGCGGCAGGACTCCGCCGAGAGCGCGCTTCATGAGCATCTGAATGATAAGCATGCGATTGATTTCGTTGGTGCCTTCAAAGATGCGATTGACGCGGGAATCGCGATAAGCGCGGGCCACGGGATAATCTTCATGAAAGCCGTAGCCGCCGAAAATTTGCACGCCTTCGTCCACCACGTAATCCACCATTTCGCTGCCGGCCACTTTGCTGATGGAGCTTTCGATGGCGTATTCCTCGAGGACCTGCATGGCCTGCTTCGTTTTGTCGTTGCCTGCGTCGGGGCTGGAGACGGCGGCTTCAATGATGCCGGCGGTGCGATAAACTTCCGATTCGATCGCGTAGATCTGGATGGCCATTTCGCCGAGCTTGGCTTTGATGAGGCCGAAATCGCAGAGCCGTTTTCCGAAGGCGGTGCGTTCCTTGGAATATTTTGAGGAAGCTTCCAGGATTTTCTTGGCGCCGCCGATGCAGTAGGCGCCCAGGCTGAAGCGGCCGGCGTTTAGCGTGTTGAAGGCGACGACGTGGCCGCGGCCTGCTTCATGCAGGAGATTTTCCTTGGGGACCGGGGAATTTTCAAAAAAGATTGGCGTCGTGGAGCTGCCCTTGATGCCCATCTTTTTTTCTTCGGCGCCCGCGGTGAAACCGGGCGTGCCGCGTTCGACGATGAAGCAGGAAAATTTCTCGCCATCGATTTTCGCGAAGACGACATACACGTCGGCGAATCCGCCGTTGGTGATCCACATTTTCTGGCCGTTCAGAATGTAATTCTTGCCGTCGGGCGAGAGAACCGCGCGCGTGCGCGACGCCATCGAATCGGAACCTGCCTGCGGCTCGGAGAGGCAATAGCAGGAAAGCAATTCGCCGGTTGCGATTTTCGGAAGATATTTCTTTTTTTGCTCTTCGGTGCCGAAATAAACGATGGGCACGGTGCCGATGCCGGAGTGTCCGCCGTGAGAGACGGCGAAGGAGCCGTAGCCGGCGAGTTTTTCGGCCAGGATCGCCGCGGAGATTTTGTCGAGGCCCGAGCCGCCGTAGGCTTCGGGAATGCCGCCGCCGAGCAGGCCGATTTCTCCGGCCTTCTTCAGCATCTGGGCCATCAGCTGTTCGTCTTGGTGCGCTTCCAGCTCGGGGACCGCGGGCATCACTTCTTTCTGCACGAATTCTTCGGCTGTTTGGCCGATCAGGCGCTGGTCATCGGAAAAATCCGCGGGAGTGAAGACGTCTTCGGGGCGGCAGGAAGTGATGAGGAACGCGCCGCCGCGATTGAGAGTTTGGGAAACGGGTGCCGTGGCCATGTATGCCTCCGAGGGATGAGATGAGCCACTGGGATTCTCTCGCGCATTTTCGATTTGCACAATAGGCTGGCGGTTATCGGGCGGGTACCGGCGCGGAGCGAAAAGTCCGGCTTCCGGGGCTGAAGCTCTTCCCTTCCGAGTGCGCGAGAGAGGGCCGGTCGACAATCGGAGAACTACGCGATGGAGCGAAATGCACGACAATGCAGCACATGAAGCCGAAGAAAAGCGACGCGGACGAGGCGGGAGACAAAACGCAGCGCGCTGCACGCAGCCGTGGAAAATTGCCTGGGAACTTTGGCAAGCGGAAAGCGCGGAGTTTTAGCGGCAGAAGCCACGATCTACAAAGATTCCTCAGTTCCCGCGCGCGTCAAGGCCACGATCTGCATAAACAGCCCCCTTCCTGGCATTTGTGAGCGGCCCGGCCTCCTCCGTATTGAAAAACATATTTGTCTTGACATGGTAAATGTTCAGTGATGGAATGCGCGCATGAATGTGGCGGCTCACGCGACGGCGGGGCATTCTGCCTCGTGGGACTTGGTGGCGGACATGGATCGGGCCAGCGCGTTGCTGCATCCTTTACGTTTGCGGATTCTGGACGCTTTGCGCGAGCCGGATTCTGCTTCTGGACTGGCGCGGCGATTTCGCCTGCCGCGGCAGAAAATGAATTATCACGTGCGCGAATTGGCGCGGACGCATTTTCTGGAGCGCGCGGGGCAGCGCCGGCGGCGCAACATGATCGAGCGGCGTTATCGCACGACGGCGCAGGGATATGTGCTGTCGCCGGAATTGCTGGGAAAGATGGGCGTGCCGCGCGAACATGCGGAGGATGTGCTGAGCGCCGCGTATTTGCTGGGGATCATGGCGATGGCACAGGCGGAACTGGCGCGAGCGAGCCGCGAGGCTGCGGCGCAGCGAAAAAGGCTGACGACGCTTTCGGTGAGTTCGGAATTGCGATTTCAGAGCGCGGAGCAGCGCGCGAAATTTGCCGCCGAACTGCGGCGCGGCGTGATTGAGTTGATTGGCCGTTACGCTTCGCCGCACACGATGGCGAATGGCTCGGCGGGAGCGGGGCGGCCTTATCGTTTGATACTTGGCTGCTATCCGATGCCGCCGAAAATTGTGGCCGACGAATCGTCAGGAGGTGCGTGACCGTGGCGGACTCGACGAGTTTCGAGCACAAAGGACGCATGATTCGCGCGGAGATTGCGACTTCGGCGACGCCCGAGCAGGCGTGGGAGGCGTGGGCGGATCCGGAGAAAATCGCGCAGTGGTTTGTGGATCGCGCGACAGGCGAAGCGGCACCTGGCGGAACGATGACTTGGTTTTTCGACAAGTTCGGATACGCGCTGCCGTACAAGATTGTGGACGCGGTGCCGGGTAAGCTGATCGTTTTCAAATGGGAGCCGCCGGAGGGAATTGCGGGGATTCTGGAAGTACGCATCGAGCGAGAGGGCGGCGCGACGATGGTGCGGCTAGTCAATTCCGGATTTCGCGAAGACGCGGCGTGGGACGAGGAATATGAAGGCGTGAATTCGGGATGGAAGATGGCGCTCGGGATCTTGAAATTCTATTTGGAGAATTATTTTGGGCGTGCGAAGAGCGCGCTGCTGATTATTCGGCCGGCGCAATTTGCTTACGAGGAAGTGCTGAAGTATTTTCTGGAGGCTGGCAAGCTGGCGCAGTGGCTCACGGCGGCCGGCGCAATTGGAATAGTGGGCGAACGGTGCGAATTGCAGTTGCGCGACGCGGGCAAGTTGACGGGTCGCGTGCTGGCGATCACCTCGCGCGAAGTGACGGTTTCCTGGGATGAAATTGGCGGCGTGCTGGAATTGAAGGCATTCAGCATGGGACCGCAGCGCGTGGTGTGCTTGCGGGGGTTCAGTTGGCGCCTGAAGGCTGAAGAAATGGCGGAGATCGAACAAAAATTGCAGCGGGCCTTGGAGCGTCTGGCGGCGCTTTTTCCTTTGAGTGCGGCGGCTGGAGACGCTACCCTTCCGGGGTGAATGCGGTGATGGGTGAAAAATTCGTTCAAGGAGATATCATGGCGAATCCTGTGGTGCATTTCGAAATCGGCTGCAAGGACAGCAAGGCGACGCAAAGTTTCTACACGAAACTATTTGATTGGCAGATCGCAGAGGCGGGGCCGGCCGCGATGATTGACGCCGGAAAGGGACCGACGGGGCATATTTCGGCTCTCGGGCACGAGCCGTTTCAATACACGATTTTTTACGTGGAAGTGGACGACGTGCAGGCGTACATCGATAAGGCGGCGAAGCTCGGCGGAAAGATGCTGGTGCCGCCGGTGCCGATTCCCAGTGGAACGTTCGCGTGGATCCAGGATCCGGCGGGAAATACGGTTGGCTTGTGGAAACCCGCTGCCAAGTAAATTCACGAGGAGGAATTTGCTCACGCGCAATGCTGGAATGATGTCGTTGATCGTGTTGTTGACGGCTGCGCTGGGAATTGGTTGTCGGGCGCAGCGGTCTTCGACGGAAAAACCGGCCAGCGCGACTAAGAAGTAGGGGTGGCGATGGCGATCTGAAGTGCGCCGCTGCTGCAACCAGCGACGGCGAACCAGCGTCAACGGCTGCCCGGTCCCGCATGACTGTTTGGCACAGCCACTCCTGGCTACGCGCCTCCGAAGTTGCCAAGACCTTCGTCTCAGTGCGTTTTTCTACAGTCTGTTTTGTCGCTTCAATCGAGGATTGTCCCTCTGCCGCGTGAACTTGCGCTGGTTGGCGTGCCTCGCAAACAACTTGCGTTCGTGGCGGAGTGCCGCTAGCATCAGTCGCTTTTAATCCGCGTGCGGGCAGGTGTCCGCGGCCTGCAAGTCTGGCTATTTTCTAGGGTAGAGCGTCTTGAAACACGATGAGGGGTGTGAAATGAACCGTAGATTGCGTCGCCGTTCGATTCCGGTGGTGGTTCTGGCCTTATGCGCTGCGATTTTGATTGGCTGGGCCTGCACGGCGCGCGGCGAAGGTGGGGAGCCGCGCTATTTCGCGGTGAAGGGTGCGCGGATCGTTGCGGTTTCGGGTCCGGCGATCGAGAACGGCACGGTGGTGATCGCCAAAGGATTGATCCAGGCCGTGGGATCGAACGTGACGATTCCCCCAGAAGCTTGGGTGATTGATGGCGCGGGACTGACCGTGTATCCGGGGCTGATCGACGCTGGTACAAACATTGGTCTGGCGCAGGACGAGGACGGCAAGAAGCCTGCCAGAGGTGCGGGCGCTGCCGGGCCGGAAGATCGGCCGGCGACGACACCGTGGCGCGTTGCAGCCGACGAATTGAAGACGGACGACAAGCGCATCGAATCGTGGCGCAACGCGGGATTCACGACGGCGCTCACCGTGCCGGAAGGTGGAATTTTTCCGGGGCAGGCGACGGTGATCGATCTGGGCGGCGAGCGCGCGGGAGATTATGTGGTGAATCCGCGCGCGTCGGTGCCGGTTTCGTTCAAGCCGGTGGGCGGATTTTTCGGCTTCCCGGATTCGCTGATGGGCACGATCGCTTACGTGCGCCAAGTGCTCGACGATACCGCGTGGTACGCGCAGGCCGAGCCGATCTATCAGGCGAATCCCACGAAAACGGAGCGGGTACCGTACGAGCGCACGGAATATGTGCTGAACCGCGCGCTGCAGGCGAATGAAATCGTGCTGTTGCCCGCGAACAATACGATTCAGATCTTGCGCGCGATCCGCCTGACGGGCGAATGGAAGATTCGCGCGGTTCTTTATGGCGGGCAACAAGGGTACGAAGTGGCGGCCGCACTGGCATCGAGCAAGATTCCGGTGCTGGTGAATCTGAAATGGCCGGAGCGCGCCAAGGATGGCGATCCGGAAGCAGAGCAAAATTTGCGCGAGCTGCGTTTGCGCGATCGCGCGCCCGGAACGCCCGCGGCTTTGGCAAAGGCGGGCGTGACATTTGCGTTGTACTCCGGTGGACTCGACGGGCCGAAGGATATTTTCAAGAGCGTGAAGAGAGCGACGGACGCGGGCCTCACGCCGGACGCAGCTCTGCGCGCCATGACGCTGGACGCCGCGGATATTTTGGGATTGAGCGACCGGCTGGGGAGCATCGCGCCGGGAAAAATCGCAAATCTGGTGATTACCGATGGCGACATCTTCAACGAGAAAACCAAAGTGAAGCACGTTTTCGTGGACGGGCGCTGGTTTGAGATCCACGAAGAGGCACCGCCGGAAAAACCGGGCGAGAAAAAGCCGGGGGATGATGACGGCACGGGGTCGGGGCAAGCAAAGGGCGGCGAGGGGGTGGGCCGATGAAGCAAGCAACTTTCTGCGCTGCCGTGCTGTTGTTCGCCGCTTGCGCGCCTCTGGTTACAGGCGCCCAGAATCCCGGAACCATTTTTATTCAGAACGCTACGGTGCTCACGGTCACGCACGGAAATATCGAACACGGTTCGATCTTGATTCGCGACGGGAAAATCGCCGCAGTGGGCGCGGACCTGCAAGCGCCCGAAGGCGCGGCCATCATTGATGCTACCGGCCAGTACGTGATGCCGGGGATCATCGATTGCCATTCGCACATCGCGGTGGACGGCAGCGTGAATGAAGCGGGGCCGGCGGTTTCTTCGATGGCCAATATCGCGGACGTGCTGAATCCGGACGACATTGATATCTATCGCGATCTGGCGGGCGGCGTGACCACGGCGAATATTTTGCACGGCAGCGCGAATCCGATCGGCGGGCAGACCGTGGTGATCAAGTTGCGCTGGGGCAAGCCTGCAAGCGAATTGCCGTTTCAAGGCGCACTGCCCGGAATTAAATTTGCCTTGGGCGAAAATCCCAAGCATTCCAATTTTCCGACGCCGCCGGGAGTGACGCCGCGTTATCCGGGGACCAGGTTGGGCGTGGAAGAAGTGATCCGGCAAGCGTTCATCGAAGCGCGCGAGTATAAAAAGCAGTGGGACGATTACAACCAGCGCAAAGCGGCCGGCGAACAAAATCTGATTCCGCCGCGGCGCAATGTGCAACTGGACCCGCTGGTGGAAGTGATGGAAGGCAAACGCTATGTGCACGCCCATTGTTATCGTGCGGATGAAATTTTAATGCTGATTCGAGTGGCGAATGAATTTGGGTTCAAGGTGCGCACGTTCCAGCACGTGCTGGAGGGCTACAAGATCGCGGATGAAATTGCCGCATCCGGCGCGGGCGGCTCTACTTTTTCGGACTGGTGGGCTTACAAGATGGAGGCGTTCGATGCGATCCCCTATAACGCGGCGCTGATGGCCGACCGCGGCGTGATTGTGTCGGTGAATTCCGACGATGCGCAGGAAGCGCGCCAACTGAATCAGGAAGCCGCGAAGAGCATGAAGAACGGCGGGCTTTCGGCGAACGACGCGCTGAAGCTGATCACGCTGAATCCCGCGATTCAATTGGGGATTGATGCACGCGCCGGTTCGATTGACGTGGGCAAGGACGCCGACCTGGCGATTTACAATCGCGACCCGCTCAGCGTGTACGCGGTGGTGCAGAAAACTTTGATTGACGGCCAGGTTTATTTCGACCGGCAACGCGATATTGCAGAGCGGGCGACACTGGCCGCGGAAAAGCAAACGCTGCTGGACAAAGAAAAGAAAGCCGCAGAGGCGAAGAAGGACGAGGAAAAGTCCGAGAAGAAGCCGGAGACAAAACCAGACAAGAAGAAGAAACCATCGCAGGATGGCGGTGGAGCTTTCGAGAGCGGAGTGGCGGGAGGCTCGCGGTGAAAATACTAAACTTAAGCTCGCGCATGGTCGCTCTGGTTCTGGCAGCGTCGCTGGCAACTCCAGCATGGACGCAGAATGCAGCTCCCACTTCCTATGCAATTAAAGGCGGCAAAGTTTTCACTTTGGCCGGAGCCGCGATTGAAAATGGCACGGTGCTGATTCGCGACGGAAAAATTGCCGCAGTGGGCGCGGGCATCGCAATTCCCGCCGATGCGCAGGTGATTGACGCGAGCGGGCTGGAAGTTTATCCCGGCATGTTCGATCCAATTACGCAGATGGGGTTGAACGAAGTGAGCGCGGTGAGCGCCACGCTGGACGTGAGCGAGCTTGGTGATTACAACCCGGAACTGGTCGCGGCTACCGCGGTGAATCCCGCGAGCGCACACATCCCGATAACGCGCGCGAACGGCATTACCGAAGTAATCGCGGCGCCGGGGACCACTGGATTCGATCTGCAAAGTGGCGGACTGATCGCGGGGCAAGCCTCCGCCTTTAATCTGGCGGGCTGGACGATGGATGAGATGCAGATTAACCGTTCGGTGGCGATGGTGATCAATTGGCCGTCGATCCAGACGCGGAGTTTCGACTTCGCCACTTTCAGCATTAAGGAAAAGCCCTACGCCGACGTGAAGAGGGAATACGACAAGTCAGTGAACGCGCTGGGCGACTGGATGGATCGCGCGCGGCACTACGCGCAAGCGAAGGAAAAAGGCTCGCCGGCGCTTTACGAGCGCGACTTGAAACTGGAAGCGCTCGTGCCGGTGGTGCAGGGGAGACTGCCCGTGCTGGTGGTCGCCGACGAAGCGCGCGACATTCGCAACGCGGTGGATTTCTGCACGAAGCAAAATTTACGAATGATCCTGGGCGGCGGGGCGGAAGCCTGGAAAATGAAAGAGCTGCTGAAGGACAAAAAAATCCCGGTGGTGCTGGCGCCGACGAATCGTTTGCCGGAGCAGATAGACACGCCTTACGACAAACCTTACACCGAGCCTTCCGAATTATTTACCGCGGGGATTCCCATCGCGTTTTCGAGTTTCGGCACGTCTTTTTCGCGACGGCTGCCGCAATATGCGGGAACCGCGGTGGCTTACGGACTGCCGCATGACGAGGCCTTGAAAGCGGTGATGCTGAATGCCGCGCAGATTTTTGGATTGGCGGACCAACTCGGCACGCTGGAGCCGGGGAAAATTGCGAATGTCATTGTGACTAACGGCGATCCGCTCGAACTGCAGACGCAGGTGCGCTATCTCTTCATCAAAGGGCAATTGACCAGCACGGATAACAAGCATCGCGAACTTTACGAGCAATATCGCAAGAGGCCGCAGCCGGCGCGTTGATTGGCGGATCCGTTGATCGGATCGGCTGATAGCATCGCTCAGCCATCGAGCGGCGCGCTTTTCTGATTTGTGCCCGTCGAGTGAATGCCGCGAAGCAAAAAGCTTTTCGCCGCGGGCACGCAAAGGAGCAGCCTTGCAATTCTTCCCCAGCCGTTCCAGCGCTCCCGTAATTTTACTTTTTGCGGTGCTGGCTTTTGCGGGCTGCGCTGGCCAGGCAAACCTTCCGGAGGGTGCGGCGAAGAAACCGCCTGCGCGGCCCACAATCGTTTTTATGACGGACTTTGGCACGGCAAACGACGCCGTGGCGATTTGCAAGGCGGTAATGATCGGCATCGCGCCGGACGCGCGCATCATGGACATCACGCATCAAGTGACGCCGTATCAGATCGGCGAGGCTTCGCGAATTCTTTCCGGAGTGACGCCGTATTATCCGGCGGGCACGGTGTTTGTAGTGGTGGTGGATCCGGGCGTGGGGACGTCGCGCAAAGCGGTGATCGTGAAGACGAAGAAGGGGCAATACTTCGTGGTGCCCGACAATGGATTGATGACGCCGATCGTGGATGCGGACGGGCTGCAAGGCGCGCGGCAAATCACCAATCCGGCTTGGATGATCGGCGACAAGATTTCTTCGACGTTTCACGGGCGCGATATTTTTTCACCGGCGGGCGCGCATCTGGCCCTGGGCGAAGATTGGACGCAGGCTGGGCCGGCGGTGGATGAGCTGGTGCGGTTGAATCCGCCGACCGCTACTCTGGACGCGAAAGGGATCAGTGGCGAGGTGATTGGCCTCGACGATCCGTTTGGCAGCTTGATCACCGATATTTCCGGCGACGATTTCGAAAAATTGGGCTACCCGCTGGGCGAAAAAGTTACGGTAAAGATTGACAACAAGCCCTACACGCTCCCTTACGTGAAAACATTCATGGCAGTGGCGGTCGGCGAGCCGCTGCTCTATCTGGATTCGCGCGGGCGCGTGGGATTTGCGGTGAACCAGCGCGATTTTTCGAAGATTTACAAAGTTACCCCGCCTGTTCCCGTCTTCATTCCCGTTGAAGGCAAATAATCGGTTCAGCTTGCGTTGACGCGAGCGGAAGTTTTGCTCCGTGCCGCCCTGTGCGCGTGAATTTTTGCTGCTTCGTCGCCCGGATCGGATTCGCCGCCCGTTATCTGCTGCTTGCGGCGTGTGAAAATTTTTCGCTCCTGCACTTCGCACTTTCGCCTCCTCTTCTCTTCCCTCTTGGTGCCTAAAACGCTCTCCCCCAAGTACCAAAGTACTATGGCGCGATTTGGCACAGCCCGCGAAAATTCAAAGATTGCGGGGCTTTACGTTTTATTTCCGGGGGACGGCGTACTACTGCCGTTGAGGAATATGGCGCCACTGATCAAAGACTCTGTTGAAGTTGCGAACTCGACTACCGCTGCGCCGGCAGCGCAAAGCAGCGTATCGCCGAAGCCGGCCGCGGCTGGCGGCGCTTTGCGCGCTGATGCTCTCTCGCTCGAAGTCCCCGTGAAGGTGCATGGCTCGCGCGTGACGGAAGTGGCGCGCGGAGTTGCGCCGCACACCGAACCCTTCGAGGAAGAAACCGGCACGATGATTGTGTTTCCGCATGGCGGCGTGCTGCGCATGTCCACTCCGGTAACCGCGAGTCAAATGCTGGTGGTCACGAATTTAAAGACGCGCCAGGACGCGATTTGCCGCGTGGTGAAGGTGCGCACGTTTTCGAATATGCAGGGATATGTGGAAGTGGAATTCACGCACCAACAGCCAGGATATTGGGGCGTTCATTTTCCGTCGGAAGGCCCAGCTGCAACTCCGGTGATCCAAACTGCGCCGGTGATTTCGGCTGCGGCTCCCGTGGTGATTCCGGAAACTCCGGTGAAGGCCGCGCCGGTGCAAAATGTTTCGATGCCGGTTGCGCCGGTTTCGTTTGTCGCGCCCGTGGCGCCGCCGCCCGCTGCGCCAGTTGTTCCCGCGGCGTTTACTCCGCCGCCTCCTCCGCCGCCGGTGATTCCAGCTGCGCCGAGCAAACCAGAACCAACTTTCATTTCGCTGGGCTCACAGGAAAAAGTGCAGCCCGCGGCCTCGGCTACTTCACCCGCGCGCCCGGAACTTTTTGCGCCGGTCTCGCACGTCGCGCCCACGCCGACGCGGTCGGAGAGCGTGCCTCCGGCATTCACTTCTTCAGAACCTCTTTCGGCACTTCCGGCGACGAGCGCCGCAAATGGCGCGCTGCCCAGCACGCCGGTGGACTTTCCGGCGGCGCCGCAGGCCGTGACGCCGGCATCGTTGACCATGACGGAGCTGCGCGGAGATCAGCGCGGAACTGTGGTGATTGCGCCAGCCGACGCGTTAACAGCCATTGCGGGCGCCGAGCAGCATGCCGCGGAAGTCGCGGAGGCTCCGGCGCAGAGTTCGCGCGCTGTGTTTGGAAGTTTCAGCGGCGGCACGTCTTTAAGTGGCAGTCATGCCGTGCCGGTGGATGCGTTCGGCGCACGCCTCGATTCCACGAGCGAAGCGGGCGCGGAGCACGCTGGCGCGCCACGCGGCAACAATTGGATATTGATCGCCGCCTGCGTAACTTTGCTGTTTGCCACCGTCGTGGGTGGCGTACTTTACTTCCGGCCGCATGCGGCCAGTTCCGCGCGCAACGGCGCGAGCAATTCGAATTCACCCGCGATTCCGCAGCCGCTGGCGTTTCAGACTCCCGCTGCCGCTCCGGATATCCGCACCTCGGACGTGGCACCCGTACATAATTCCGCCATCCATCCTGTGCCGGTGATTGCACAGGCGCCCGGAGTCGCGCCTTCTATCGTCGTGAACGGCAATGATGCGAATGGCGAAGGGCCCAGAATTGTGCCGAAGCCAGCGTCGAACCTGGCACCGGGAGTGCTGAAGAACGGAGGGGAAGATCATCCGGTGGCCCCGCAAAGAAGCGACGTGGACCAGGCGGTGCAGGCGCCGTCGTTAGATGCTGCGCCCGCGGGAGACTCAGCGAACGGCAGCGCGCTTTCCGGAATCGTTTCGTCCAATGCGGCGGCCCCGGCGGCGCCCGCGCTACAACCTGAAGGTGTCGCGAAGGTGGGCGGCATCGTGAAGGAGCCGCGGTTGCTCTCGCGCGTGATGCCCGAATATCCGCTGGTGGCGAAGCAAGCCGGAATTCAGGGCGACGTGGTGGTGAAAACCACGATCGATCTGAAGGGCGACCCTGTGAATTTGCAGGTGGTGTCGGGTCCGGCAATGCTGCGCGGCCCGGCGTTGGCGGCGTTGCGCCGCTGGAAATATGAGCCTTCGACGTTGAACGGCCAGCCGATCGCAGTGCAGATGCTCGTAACCATCAAGTTCAGCGGAACTCGCTAAAGCGTTTCACATTCCGCAGGTTCCACATGCGTTGTCGTGCAATTTGAGGGCGCAGAACGTGCGCCATTCCCCGCTGTTGCTTTTTCCCTGCTGCTGCATCCAATATAGAGTTCATCAGCAAGAATGAAGTCTGCTTGGTTCGAGGTGAAGCATGCGTGAAGCCGTCATCGTTAGTTCTGTGCGCACTGCCGTGGGAAAGGCCGGCAAGGGGACATTGCGCGCCACTCGTCCGGACGATTTGGCCGCGGCGGCGATCAAGGAAGCGATCGGGCGCGCGAAGGGTTTGGATCCCGCGGAAATTGACGATGTGATTGTGGGCTGCGCGACGCCAGAAGCCGAGCAGGGCATGAACGTGGCGCGTATCGCGTCACTGCGCGCCGGCTTACCGGTGACGGTTTCCGCGATGACGATCAACCGGTTTTGTTCGTCCGGGCTGCAGGCGATCGCTTTGGGCGCGGAACGTATTATCGCCGGCGGCGCCGAAGTCGTTGTGGCGGGCGGGACTGAATCCATGTCCCTGATTCCCATGGGCGGCAACAAGATCGCGCCGAATCCCTGGCTGACGGACAACAAGCCGGATACTTATTTGAACATGGGGCTGACCGCGGAAAATGTAGCAAAGAAATATGGAATTACGCGCGAGCAGGCCGACGAATTTTCGCTGGCGAGCCATCAGAAAGCGCTGGCCGCGATCGCTGCGGGAAAGTTCAAGGATGAAATCGTTCCGGTGGATGTGAGCTACACGGTGCTCGAAGCCGCGGCGGCAGGCGGGAGCAGTTCCGCGAAGCCCAGGACGGTGAAGGTTTCGTTTGATACGGACGAAGGGCCGCGCGCGGACACTTCGCTGGAGGCGCTCGGAAAGTTGAAGCCGGCGTTTCAGATGCACGGCGTGGTGACGGCGGGAAACAGCTCGCAGACCAGCGACGGCGCGGCGGCCGCCGTGGTAATGAGCGCGGAGCGGGCGCGCGCGTTGGGATTGAAGCCGATGGCGCGGTTCGTCGCGTTCGCGACTGCTGGTTATTTGCCCGAAGAAATGGGGATTGGCCCGGTGTTCGCGATTCCCAAGGCGCTGAAGCTTGCGGGGCTGCGGCTGGATCAGATTGATGTGATCGAACTGAACGAAGCATTCGCGGCGCAGGCGCTGAGCGTGATCAAGCTTTTGGAAATCGATCCCACGCGCGTGAACCTAAATGGCGGCGCGATCGCTCTGGGCCATCCGCTGGGCTGCACGGGCGCGAAGCTCACGGCCACGATCCTGCGCGAATTGGAACGCCGCAACGCGCGCTACGGCATGGTGACGATGTGCGTCGGCGGTGGAATGGGCGCGGCAGGAATTTTCGAGCGGGTGGCGTAGAGCGAGCTGCGACCACGCGAAGTTTTCAAGCGATCTCGCGACGGCGGCGCGGAAAAGAAGATCCCTCTCTGCGTCCCGCGCCCGTCCCGCAACCGCAGGGCGCGAAAGCAAAAGCGCGGGACCCCGTTCGGGATGACAACGGGGTAGCCGTATTTCTGAAAGATTACTGCGGCCCCCTTGCTTCGAGTCCTACACGCACAAAACAACACGACAAATTAGCCGGTACTTCGGGATAATCGACGAGAGAATTCCCGGCGAGGCCGCCGCTATGCCACTGCGGCGGCCAGCCGGAGAGAAACAAACTTCATTCAGCGCGTGCGTCGATTAGAACTGGCGGAGGAGCATGCCAGACGCGACGCGGTTGTTATCTGCATCGAGCAGCAATTCCGTATTGCTGTCAATTTGATAATAGACCAGGTTGAATGTTGCCGAAACCCCGCCACCCGAAGCGTTCACTGTCGCGGTCCCGCGACCGTTGGCAGCGACCGCGTTCAGGATGCTGGTGGATTTCACCGGCAGACCCAGGATGGGTCCGCCGTTGTTGATATCCAGCGTTCCCGTCAGCGCCATGCTGTTGTTGACGAGGCCGAGTTGGCCGCCAATATCCTGCTCGAATGCTTGCTGATTTTTCGCCGAGCCGATGCCCGAAAGATTCAGCGCGAAGCTGCCTTGCACGGTGCTTACCGAGCCGCGTTGGAAAGCAGTGCCGGTAGCGCCTTGCACGCCGTTGTTAGTGTCAATTTCTACCAACTCCGCACCGGTAGTGCCCGCAGCCGTGACGAACGTGTAAGCCGCAAATTGAATAGTGCCCTTGCTGGTGGTGAGATTGAGGGTGAAGCGAGCGGGGACATTGCCTTCGGTCAAAACATTGGCATAGTTTCCGCTGGTGATCGTGCTGTTGATCTGTGTGCCGGCACCGCCGCTGTTATTGATGTCGAGCGCGCCGCCGCTGTTGATGGTGGCGGCATTGATCGCAAATACGGCGCCGCCGGCGTAGGGAGCATTGTTAGCGGCGCCGCCAAAAGTGAAGGCGATTCCGCCGTTGAGCGGCGTGGTAGCGGTGGGAGAAGCAAAGGCCTCGCCGAAGAGAATGAAAGGCTGCGCCGGATCGATTTCGATCAGTTTCAAGTGCGTCTGATCAATCACGTAATAGGCAAAATTGATCGTGCCCAAATCCGTAGAGTTCATACTGATAGTGCCGCGTCCGAAGGTAGCGTCCGCACCGGTGCACAAACCGCTGAGCGTAATGTCGTTGGTGACCACGGTCAGCGTGTTGGTGTTTAGAGGCACGAACGTGAAATCCTGAACGTTCACGGGCGAATCAGGATTATTCACCTGACAGGAATTGTTGCTGGCGAGAAAAGTGCCGCCTACTGTCACCGGATTCGTGTTTGAATCGATGCCGAAGTATTGAAACGCGAATCGGCTGTTGAGCGGCGTGGCGAACGAGCTGATTTTTTGCGCGTCCAGAGTGCCACTGCCGGTGTCCAGCGGGTCGAAATCGATCAGCAATGCATGCTGATTGGTGGCCAGCGTGGCTTGCAAGTTGAGGGACGCGGCAAACCCATTCGTGCCCAGGGTCAAGGTGATGGATGTGCGGCCGTCCAGGGGCCCGACCTGAAAGGTGCCGCCCGATACGGGAACGCCGAACGTCGGTCCGAACGTTGCAGTGTTGATATCCACTTTTCCGCTGCTGATCGTGCCGGAGGCAGAGCCGGCGGAACCAGTCGTGAGGATGCTGCCGACAACATCCACCGGCAGCCCTTGCGTAAAATCGATTCCATTGAATGCCAAGGCGTATTGGCCCGTGCCGACGGTGCTGGTGGTGAGGGACGCGGAAGAATACAGAACGGTGACAGTGGACGTGCCGGAGTTGGCGCCCGCAGCAGCGCTAATCGTCACGGTGCCTCCGGTGGGGGGCGAAAGCGGCGCAGTGTAATTGCCGTCGCCGTCAATCGTGCCGTGGCATTGCGTGGCGGTGCCAACCGGAGGCGCGACGCAATCACCGAACTCAGTTCCGTTTACGCTCCAAATTACCCCAGCGCTGGGCGTGGCCGCGAAGGACTGCAGACCGCCGGCTGGAATGGTGAGCGCGGCAGGATTTACCACCAAGGCCGGCGCGGCAACGACAGTCACCGTGCTCGTGCCGGTGTTCTGCCCGGACGTGGCGGTGATGGTGACAGAGCCCGGAGCGGTGGGCGCGGTAAAGAGGCCAGTGCCGTCAATGGTGCCGCCGCTGGCGCTCCAGGTAACGGAAGTGCTGGCGCCGCCCAGAAATGCCGAGAACTGGGCTGTCTGGCTGACCCCGATGCTGGAGGAGCCGGGAAGGACCACAAGATCATTGATCGTGGGATGACTGCCGCCACCGCCGCCGCCGCAAGCGGACAGAGTGAACATTCCCGCGACGACAATTACCAATAGCGTAAAAAATTGAATCCTCTTTCGCATCAGAAGTCTCCCGTTGACGTCATCCTGTGATGACCGGCTAGGCTCGATTTCGGAGCCGGTTTATGCTCGCGCACAAGTGCACTTGCGGAGAGCGCGCAAAGATCGCCCGCCGAGGCACAGCACCACTAAGCAAATTCCACTCTGCTGGCTACTGATTTAGTCCGCCGCTGATGCGGGACGGGACATTCGCACGCAGCACGCGGAGTACAAACATTCTCTTTCACGAAAACGGTGGAAAAAGTTCCATCAGCTCACACGCCGCCCCGACCCATCAAAATACGCGGAATTCTCAGACTTAGATACAATCCGGAGCAAATAGGTTTCTCCGCTGGTAAACAACACGGCGTGGGCATTAAAGTTGCGCGACGGGCGCGTTGCAGCAGTGAATTCGCGAAAAATCAATTGCGCAATGGTTTTCCGGTCTTCAAGGTGTGCGCGATGCGCTCCTGGGTCTTGCGTTCGCCGCACAGGCTGACGAATGCTTCGCGCTCCAGATCCAGGACGTACTGCTCCGGGACGAGCTGGGGCGCGGTGATGGCGCCACCCGCGAGAATGTTCGCCAGCTTGCGGCCGACGACGCCGTCGTAGTCCGAGGCGTAGCCGCCGCGAATCATCATGTGGATGGCGAGCTTCGCGCCGGTCAGGAATTCCTCGCCGAGCACGCGAATCTGCGCGGGAGCGGGCGGATGATAACCCGCGCGAAGGAGTGCGAGCGCGGTTTGCTTGGCGTCGGCAACCTGGCGGTCACGATTCATGGCAATGAGATCGGCAGGGCGCAAGTAGCCGAGCGCGCGGGCGTCTTCTCCGCTGGTGGAAACTTTCGCCATGGCGATATTTTGGAATACGGGCTTGAGCGCGTGGAACAGGTCGAGATCTTCTTCGCCTGCAGAGCGTTCGTTCGCGCGGATCAACATCTCTTTGGTGCCACCGCCGCCGGGAATCAGGCCGACGCCCGTTTCCACCAGGCCCATGTAGGTTTCGGCTGCGGCGTGAATGCGCGCGGAGTGCAACGGGACTTCGCATCCGCCGCCTAGAGCCATGCCCTGCGGTGCGGCGACGATCGGACGCGGCGCATATTTAATGGCCATGTTGACGCGCTGGAATTGGCGCACAGCCATGTGGATGTCGTCCCACTCGCCTTCTTGCGCGCTGATCAGCACCAGCATCAGGTTCGCGCCAACAGAAAAGTTACTGGCTTGATTGCCGATGACCATGGCGTCGAAGTCCGAGCTGAGGCGCGTGATGCCCGCGTGAATCATGGCGACCAGATCGCCGCCGATGGAATTCATCTTGGAGTGAAATTCGCAGCACAGGACGCCGTCGCCCAAGTCAATCAGGCTCGCGCCGGCATTTTTCTGCACTACGCCGCTGCGATCTTTCAGAGATTTCAGGATGATGATGCCGGGCGGTTCGGGAACGGGTTGCAGAGACTGCGACGCGAGATCGAAATAGCGCGTAGTTCCCTTCTCGGATTCGTAGAACGATTTTTTGGGTGAGTCGAGGACCTTGCGCACCAGCGGTGGCAGTTCCTGGCCGTCGCGTTCCAACGCTTTCGCCATGCGCTCGACGCCTACGGCATCCCAGACTTCGAACGGGCCGAGTTCCCACGCGAAGCCCCAGCGGACGGCACGATCGAGGTCCACAACAGTATGGGCGATGTCCGGCATCAGTCGCGCGGCGTAGAGGCAAGTCTGGCCGAGCGTGGACCACAAGAAACGATTGGCTTTGTCGCCGCCTTTGCCATCAAGTGCGGGAGCGAGCAGAGCGCGCAGGCGTTCGCGCGTGTCTTCGATGGCTTTGCCGGCTTCGATAGAAGGAAATTTCGCTTTCAGCCGCGGGCGATACTCCATTTTTTGCCAGTCGAGCGTGAGGATTTCGGAGTCGCCGCCTTTTTTTACTTTCTTGTAGAAGCCGCCGCCGGTTTTGTCGCCGAGCCAGCCGCGTTTGAGCATTTCCTCCATGAACGGAGGAACTTGGTAGATGTCGCGCGATGCGTCGGCCGTAGCGTTGTCGTAAATATTGCGGACGACGTGCACTAGGATGTCCAGGCCGACTAAGTCCCCGGTGCGAAACGTGGCGGATTTCGGTTGGCCGATGGCTGGGCCGGTGCAGGCGTCCACTTCCTCGATGGTCATTTCCAGAGCCAACATCTGGCGGACCGCATTGAGCATGGAAAATGTGCCGATGCGATTGGCGATGAAGTTAGGCGTGTCTTTCGCGGCGACCACGCCTTTGCCCAGGCGCAGGTCGCAGATTTCCTCAAGCGATTGCAAAACTTCCGGAAGCGTTTTGGGTCCGGGGATCAGTTCGACCAATTTCATGTAGCGCGGCGGATTGAAGAAATGCGTGCCGGCCCAGTGCTGCTGAAAATCGTCGGAGCGGCCTTCGGCGATCAGGTGAATCGGCAGGCCGGAAGTGTTGGAGGTAACGATGGTGCCGGGTTTGCGCACTGCTTCAACGCGGGTAAAGAGGCTGCGCTTGATATCCAGATTTTCGGCGACGGCTTCGATGATCCAATCCACCTGGCTGCACCAGGCGATGTTGTCTTCAAGATTGCCGGGGGTGACGAGGCGCGCGTTATCCGCGGTGAAGAATGCGGCGGGGCGTGATTTCCTGGCGGATTCAAATCCGGCCAGGACGATGCGATTGCGCACAGCGGGACTTTCCAGCGTCAAGCCTTTAGCTTGTTCCGCGGGTGTGAGGCTGGTGGGAACGATGTCCAGCAGGTAACAGGGCATGCCGGCGTTGGCTAGATGCGCGGCAATGCGCGCGCCCATGGTGCCTGCTCCCAAGACGGCTGCACGTTCGATGCGTCGTTTCACTGGTGTTCCTTTCGGCGTTTGCCCAGTCAGTGAGGTTACAAAAGCAGTACGGAGCGGTCAACCGGAAAGACCCTCAAGCGCGAAATGAGTTAAAGTGTGGTGAAGGGACGGGCATGTCTGACCAGGGACGCACCACAAAATGGCTGGGGAAAGCCGTCCGGGGCTTGCGCAGCTTCGCTTATGGCTCAACGGGCGAACGGCCGAAGGTGGGCCTGGCGCTGGGTGGGGGATTCGCGCGCGGCGTGGCGCACGTGGGAGTGCTGCGCGTCCTGGAAGAGCACGAAATTCCGATTGATTTTATTGCTGGTACTTCCGTGGGCGCTTTGATTGCGGCGGCTTATGCCAGCGGGGCGACGCTCGATCACATGGCCCAGCAGGCCGCGATCACCCGTTTCCGCGATTTCGGGCGCTGGACGCTCTCCCGCATGGGGATGGCTTCGAATGAACCGCTAGTGGATTTCCTGCACCGCCTGACGCCCGCGAAATATTTTAAACAGATGCGCATTCCGCTGGCGATTGTGGCTACGGACCTGTTGAAGGGCACTTCCATACATTTCACCGAGGGCGAAATTGGGCCGGCGCTGCGGGCTTCTTGCGCGTATCCCGGGCTGTTTTTGCCTGTGGAACATCAGGATCATTATTTGGTGGATGGATTTCTTACCGAGCAGGTGCCGTCTCCGGCTGTGCGCAAGATGGGCGCGGAGCTGGTAATCGGGATTCACCTGGAACCGGGCCTGCTGGATTCCAAGCCGCGCAACACGATCGAAGTGATCAGCCGCTCGTTCTCGATTATCCAGTCGGTGGCCATTCAGCCTTGGCGGGGGATGACCGATGTGCTGATCGAGCCGAACGTGCACCACATTTTGTGGGATGAATTTGTGAAAACGCCGCAGCTGATCGCCGCGGGCGAAGACGCCACGCGCGCGGCTATTCCACAGATTAAGGCGCTCCTGCATCGCGCGCCGGGCGGCCCGGACGGTGATGCGGGGGAAAACGACGGCGTGTTCGAGGCTGCCGAATAGAACGCTGCTAACTATATTTCACGGCCTGCGTCGAATTGAGTGTGAGGAGCCGAACTCCTCCTGCGATGACCGCTGCAACGCCCCAATCATACGCAGGGAGTGTTCGGCTCTTCTTTTTTTTCCGCGCTCTTTTATTCCGTAGATGCGATATCCGAAAATCTGTAGGTTTGTGAATTTGCGGCACGCAGAGTCGCGCGGCATACACTTTCGAGCGCTTACTTCGGGGAATCGACTTCGCGTAGTTCGATTGTCACCGGTTGACCGTTGCCCTTCCCGCGTTTTGTGAACCATTCGCTCATGGCTTGCGCCAGTCGCTGCGGATCGACGGCCAGGCCTGCTTCCAGGCGCCCTTCGGCGGTGGGCAGCGTGTCATCAAATTCCGCCGAGCCGGTGAAGTTGCGCATGCAAAAGCTGTCGAGCCAATCAAGCGGCGCGGGACGCCTCTCGTTGCCGATTACCAACTCTGCCTGCAACTTTCGCGCGTACATGGTTCCGGAAGTATAACATTCGGGGTTTATCCACCTGCTGAACGGGAAGAACATAGTAGGACGTTCTGCGTGGCCGCAAATCCCGTGCAGAGAATCGCGGTGTGATGCTAGGATGCGCGCCAGGGGGCTCCAGCGCGCCACGTCCTTGATTTACGTCGGGTTCGTTGGGGTGAAGTAATCGCTCGAATGTAATCGTTTCCCGGGGCTCATCTAATTTCCTTTGCCGGAGAAGGAGAGCGCCAACATGGCAAACTTCCTGCGCGACACCCGCTTTGGTTTTCGACTGCTTCGCAAAAATCCTGGATTTGCTGCTGTGGCTATATTCGCGCTCGCGCTCGGTATTGGCGCGAACACCGCGATCTTCAGCATCTTTTACGCCACGCTGCTGGCGCCGTTTCCGTACCCGCAGCCGGACCAATTGGTGGTGCTGTGGTCCAGCATGGGCGGGCACCGGAACGGAGTCTCGGCCGGTGACTATCTGGATTGGAAGCGCGACAGCAAGGTCTTTCAAATATTGGGCGCTGTCTCCGGCGATCAATTCAATCTGTCCGCCGGCGTCGAACGCGCGGAACAAGTGGAAGGCGACTACTTGACGCCGGGGTTTCTGGATCAGTTGATCGGCGACAAACCGTTCCTGGGACGCTATCTGCTGCCCGACGACGCCGTGCCGGGCAAAGATCATGTGGTCATCATTACGCACAAGCTGTGGGAAAAGCACTTCGGCGCGGATCCGAACATTATCGGCAAGCAAATCCACTTGAATGGCGAGCTCTACACCGTGATTGGAGTGCAACCGCCTGGGCAGCCGGATCGCTTGGACCGGCAGTTGGTGGTGCCGCTGGTATTCACTCCGGATCAAACCAACCACGATTTTCGCTGGCTGGTGATTTTGGGGCGCATGAAGCCCGGAGTCACGCTCGCGCAAGCGAACGCCGACATGGATACGGTGGCGCGCCACCTCGCAGAAGATTATCCGAAATCGAACAAAGGCTGGGGCGTAAGCGTCGTGCCACTCACGAACGAATTCCTGAATCCCGACACAAAAAAGGGATTGCCGCTACTGCTGGGCGCGGTGGGTTTCGTGCTGCTGATCGCCTGCGCCAACGTGGCAAACCTGCTGCTGGCGCGGGGCGCCGCGCGACAGAGAGAAGTGGCCGTACGAGCTTCTGTGGGCGCTTCGCGCCGCCAAATATTCACGCAGTTCCTGATCGAGAGCCTGGCGCTCGCGTCCGTTGGCGGCGTGCTGGGAGTTGGCCTGGCGTGGATGTTGATGAAGGCGATCGTGGCTTCCATGCCGCCCTACACACTGCTTTCGGAAGCGGATGTCCGCATGAGCGTTCCAGTGTTGCTGTTCACGGTGGTCACCGTGATGCTCGCCGGCGTATTGTTCGGTTGCGCGCCCGCGTTGCGAGCGGCGCGTATGAATTTGAATGAGGTGCTGAAGGAAGGCGGAGGCTCGGCACGCAGCACGGGACGGCACGGCCTACGTCGCGCGCTGGTGATTGCGGAGTTTGCATTGGCACTGAGCTTGTTGGCCGGCGGCGGCCTGGCGATCCACAGTCTCTGGAACCTCGCGCACGTGGACCTGGGCTTTCGCAGCGATCACTTGCTGACGTTCGACCTGCCAGTAACCAAGGGCCGCTTGACGGACGCGGGGCAAATCACGACCTTCTATCGCCAATTGCTGGAGAAGATTCAGGCGCTGCCCGGTGTCACCTCCGTCTCGGCCTGCGAAGGCGGGCCGCTGCAGGGCGTAAGATTCGGAATGCCGTTCCAAATCGCCGGCAAAGAAGTCACGGATATGACGCAGCGGCCTGTAGCGGGTTTTAATATGGTGAGTCCAGATTTCTTCAAGGTTTTCGGGATCCGCATGGCGCAGGGGCGCGCATTGAACGATCAGGACATCGCGGGCGGCGTGCAGGTAGCCATCGTCAACGAAGATTTCGCCAAGAAATTTTTCGCGGGCGTCGATCCTTTATCCCAGCGCGTCCTCGTCGAACAACTGGTTCCCGGCGTAACAAAATACGGTCCTCCGGTCGCCTGGCAAATCGTGGGCGTCTACCAAGAAGTCCGCAACGGCCGTCGGGAACAAGACTTCCCCGAAATTGACGTGCCTTTCTGGCAGAGCCCGTGGCCGCAAGCGCGCATCGCGGTCCGCGCGGCTGTGCAACCCGAGAATCTGACGCGGAGCATCGCCGGAATCGTGCAGTCCATGGATCCCGACCTGCCGTTGGGCACGCCTCGCACCATGGATCAAATCATGGACCAATCGTTGTCCCCGCAGCGTTTCACCGCGGGTTTGTTCGCAGGCTTCGCGGCGATCGCGCTCCTACTCGCGGCAGTGGGAATTTACGGTGTGATGTCGTTCGCCGTCGCGCAACGCACCCATGAAATCGGTTTGCGCATGGCGCTCGGCGCTGATCAAGGGCGCGTGCTCGCGCTGATCCTGAAAGAAGGCATGATCCTGGCCGGCGTGGGCCTCGCGCTGGGCCTCTTCGGAGCTTACGGCGTAGGCAAAGTGATGCACGGCCTGTTGTACAACGTCGCCGTGTTTGACTTTGCGGCGTTCGGCGCAGTAGCCGCGGCTCTATTGCTTGCGGGGCTGCTGGCCTGCTTCATCCCGGCGCATCGCGCGACGCTGGTGGACCCGATGCAAGCGCTTCGCCAGGAGTGATAATTCCCAAGCAAGCCGCTGTTAATCACGCCAGCGCAGCCATACTTGCAATTCGCCGAATCGTGGCCTAGACTTTTCTGGTATAGAGCATTTATACACAAGGTCGCGACCGGCCCGGCCCGCTAGCCGAGCAACGTCCCACGCGCCCGCATCCCGGAGACCAGGTGTCCACACCACTCGAACAATGGGTTGAGGAATCCGCGCGCCTGACGCAGCCGGACAAGATTGTCTGGTGCGACGGCTCGGAAGCCGAGAACGACCGAATGCTCGGCGGTCTGCAGCACGATGGCATCATCACCGAACTGAATCCCGCCACTTATCCGCACTCTTATCTCAACCGCCGCAATCCGAACGACGTCGCCCGCACCGAAAGCGTCACCTTTATTTGCACGCGCACGAAGGACGAAGCCGGCCCCACGAACAATTGGATGTCTCCTGAAGATGGCAAGGCCCGCGTGCGCCCGATTCTGGAAGGCTCGATGAAGGGCCGCACCATGTATGTGGCGCCGTACTTTATGGGGCCGCAGAATTCTCCTTACAGCCGCGTCGGCGTCGAGATCACGGACAGCCGCTACGTCGTGGCGAGCATGCGCATAATGTCGCGCATGGGCAAAGCCGCGCAGGATCGCATCGGCAATACCGATAATTTTGTGCCCGGACTGCATGCGCTGGCTGGCGTTAACCCTGAACGCCGCTTCGTGATGCACTTCCCCGAAGAAAAATTAATTTGGAGCGTAGGCTCGGGCTACGGCGGGAACGCGCTGCTCGGGAAAAAATGTTTTGCGTTGCGCATCGCCAGTTGGATGGCGCGCTCGGAAGGCTGGATGGCCGAGCACATGCTAATTCTCGGCTTGGAAGATCCATCCGGCAAAGTGACGTACATGGCTGCGGCATTTCCCAGCGCTTGCGGCAAAACAAATCTTGCAATGATGGTTTCGGCGCTGGAATCGCAGGGCTATCGAGTGTGGACCGTGGGCGACGACATCGCCTGGATGCACATCGGCGCGGACGGCACGCTGCGGGCGATTAATCCCGAGAACGGATTTTTCGGCGTGGCGCCCGGAACAAATGCGCAGACCAATCCCAACGTGATGGCGGCTTTGCGTCACAATACCATTTTTACGAACGTGGCCATCAGCGGCGCGCGCGAGCCTTGGTGGGAAGGCATCGGCACTCCACCGCCTGCGGGATTGATTGATTGGAAGGGCGAGCCGTGGACGCCGCAGAAAGGGCCCGCGGCGCATCCGAATTCGCGTTATACGGTGCCGGCAAAGCAGTCGCCTTCGATTTCAGTGCACTGGGAAGATCCGGAGGGCGTGCCAATCTCCGCGATTATTTTTGGCGGCAGGCGCGAGCGGCTGGCGCCGCTGGTGTATGAATCGCGCAACTGGCAGCATGGAGTTTTTGTCGGTGCGACGATGGCTTCGGAAACTACCGCGGCTGCCACCGGAGCGGTGGGCGTGACGCGGCGCGATCCCATGGCGATGATTCCCTTCTGTGGTTACAACATGGCGGATTATTTCCAGCACTGGCTGGAAATGGGCCCGAAGATCAAGCACGCGCCGAAAATTTTTCACGTGAACTGGTTCCGGAAAGATGCCAAGGGAAAATTCCTGTGGCCCGGGTACGGCGAAAACGTGCGCGTGCTGAAGTGGATGCTGGACCGCATCGAAGGCCGGGCCGCAGCGACGGATACGCCGATCGGTTTCGTGCCCATGCCGGGCTCGCTCACCTTGGATGGAATGGCGATTTCGCGCGAGGTGGTGGATGAACTGTTGCGCGTGGACGCGCGTGATTGGTCGGAAGAAGCAGACGCCACCGCGAAATTTTTCGAAATATTCGGTGATCGTTTGCCGGCGGAAATTCGCAGCGAGAACAAGGCGCTGCAGGACCGCCTGCACCGCACCACCGTCGCCGCAAGATAAAACCCAGCGGCCGTCGTCCTAAGCGGAGGATCTCTCTTCGGTTTGCGAGCTTGGCTTGGCGTAAAAGTGAACGGTCTCCCCTCGACTGTGTGTCCGACTCGGTCAAAGCCCTACCCTGCCGTGCGGATGGCGTACGGGCTCGTGGCGCGATATCGTTTCTCGAATTCCTCCCGTGTGCACAACGTGCGCATATCCGTGATGCGATCCACGGCGAGAATTCCGTCAAGGTGGTCAATCTCGTGTTGCAACAGTTCGGCTAGGTCCTTCTCCGCGCCGGCCTGAATTTCCCGCCAATCGCCTTGCAGGTCCTGATAGCGCACTTTGATTTCGCGGTGCCTTTCCACTTGCATGAAAATCGAAAGAAAGCTCAGGCAGGCGTCCCAGACCACGATTGATTCCGCGCTGCGCTCAGTGATTTGCGGATTCACCAGCGGCCACGGTTCCGCGCCATCTAGTTGTAGAAAGACTACGCGCTGGGCGGCGCCGATTTGCGGCGCGGCGATGCCTCGGCCGTAGCCGGTGGTCGCGCGCCAGTGCGCCAGCGTGTCGGCGAGGTCTTTCACTATCGCTGCGATTTCCGGCGCTCGAGGATTCTCTACTGGCGCGGCGATTTCGCGCAGTTTTGGATCGCCCAACTGCAGGACCGGCTGAATGGGCATGAGTTCCCTCCTGTCGCAGCGGCGCAGCGAGTGCGTCAGGCTTTCGGCTGGTAGCCCGCGCAGCGCAGCACCGGCAGCGCCGGATACTTTCGATACGCCGGATCTACCGCGGAGAGCTCGCACAAATAAAATATTGCGGCGCGATCGGATTCAATCCGTCGCGCATGCGCGCAATCCGCGCACAGCCCTGCGCGGGCCCGCTCCTGTTGCGCTTCGTATTGCGTTCCCACGCGACGAGCATAGCACCACACGCGGCGCGGTCGCATCGTCGAGCGATCGCGCAACCGTCGTGGCATGGCATCTCTGCGCCGTTTTTTGCTATGGACTTCGCGCTGGATGAGAAATATCCTCGCGTGCAGAATTCACGCGCAAGGAGATGTCATGAAGCCGCTCAGTGGAAAGCTCGCGCTCTACACGCTGCTGGCGCTGACCATCGGCGCATTCGCCGCCAACGCGCAGATCAGCACGCAGATTGTTTTCAGGATGTCGCGCCCTTTTGTGGTGGGGAACACAACTTTTCCGGAAGGTAACTTCGTCATTAAGGAAGTTCCGGGCGCCGCCAAATTAACTCTGGAATTCAGCAACCCGCGCGGCGGCGCGTCCACAAAGCTCGAAGCGCAGTCCCTCCCGGCCGACCCGACAATCCATGCCGCCGAAATCGTGTTCAACAAGTACACAAATTTGATGGCGCTCTCGCAAGTGTTTCCCGGCCCGGGGAAACATGGATACCAACTCGTTCCCGGGCAAGCTGAGCGCGACGCCGCCAAAACCGAAAAGCCGTTGCGCCAAACCATCCCTGCTCACGGAAGCTGACGTGCCCATGAACTGCCGCCACGTTTGCTCGCGGATTCTTTTTTTCTCGTTAATTGTTGCGTTCGCGCTGCCAGTGGTGTGCGCGGCACAGCAACCGCCGGCGCCGCGCGTCGTGGAATTGACCGCCCCCGATGGCGTGATTCTGAAGGCCACTTTTTTCGCTGCCGCGCAGCCGGGCCCGGGCGTTCTGCTGCTGCATCAATGCAATCGCCAGCGTAAAGTTTGGGACGATCTCGCCAGACAACTCGCCGCTTCGGGGCTCAACGTTTTGACCGTGGATTTTAGGGGCTACGGGGAGAGCGGGGGCAAGCGTCCGGACCAAATGTCGTCACAGCAGGAAGCCGATCAATTCGTGCATGACCAGTGGCCCAAGGACGTGGACGTCGCGTTTCGCTATTTGCAATCGCAGCCGGGAGTGAATCGCGGCGTGATCGGCGCGGGTGGCGCGAGTTGCGGCGTGGATCAGGCCGTGCAGCTGGCGCGCCGCCATCCGGAAGCGAAGTCGCTGGTGTTGCTTTCGGAAAGTGCCGATCGCGCAGGTCGGCAATTTGTGCACAATTCGCCAAACTTGCCTTTGTTTCTCGCGGCGGCGGACGACGATCCTGACGATCCCAACGTGGTCGAGATTATGCGGTGGCTCTACAATGTGTCGCCGGATCCTGCTAACAAGTTTGTGCGCTACGCCGTCGGCGGGCACGGCGTGGATATGTTCGCGGCGCACCAGGAATTGCCGGGCATGATTGTGGAATGGTTTAACGCGACGCTGCGCAATTCGCCCGCGCCGCCGGCTACTCACGCGCTTGCTCCGCCGTCCCCGGAATCGCGTTTCCTGGCGCTGGTGGACGCACCCGAGGATTTGCACAAGGCCGAGCAGTTATTTGCGAACGCGCGGCGCGATAATCCGGCGGCCGTACTTTTTCCTGAAGCGGTGCTGAACCGCTTCGGAAACGAACGCCTGGAAATGGGCGACACCAAAGCGGCGATTGAGATTTTTCAGATGAATGTCGCGGCTTATCCCAACTCGCCCAATGTTTACGATAGTTTGGGCGACGCTTACCTGGCCGATGGCCAAAAAGATCTGGCGCGCGTGAACGCGCAGAAGGCGCTGGAGCTATTGCCGTCGGATACGGCTGATTCTGCAGGGCGCCGCGAAGATATCAGGCAAAGCGCGGAGCAAAAGCTGAAGCAGCTGGGCGCCTCCGCCGAATAACTCGTCCCGCTGCAATCCCGCTCTGCTGGATTGGCGTTTTTAACGCGCCCAACACCTTGTCGTTGGCATACATCGAGCCAGCCAGGACTCAGGCCGACTCCAACGCCCGTACTCTCTGTTTACTCTTATTCTATATTACCGACTATGTTGTCATCAGTCATGGGCTTATTGCGCCCGGCGAAGGAGGACGCATGTGCGCCATTGCTTGCGCTTCGACCTCCCGCGCCCGTCGCACCCGTCAGTGGCTAGTCAACTACGCGGCGATTAGCAACGCCTGTAAATCCCACAAAAACAATGCCTTGGCTTTTTCTAGTCGACTAAAATGTGCCTGTTGTGGCGCGGTTTCTTCACCATACCAGCCGCTTGCCGCGGATCGCACCTCACTCCCCCGCCCATTTCTATTCAGTACAAATGAACGCACGCGAAAAAAAGCTAACCTGTTCACAACAAACAAGAAACAGTTTCTATTCGATACTTTTGGGCGCTTTTCAGGCGTTCTATACAATACTCTTGAACGGCCCTCCATCTACCCCTTTCTCCCAGCAACTCCCCACGGTAAAATTGCCGCCTTATGACCCCAATGACAAAGAGTCATGCTCTCAAATTGCGCTCGTTGCTGCCGCTGGCGGCAGGCGTGGCAATCGCCGTAGCAACACTGTACCCGCTGGCGGCAAACCAGCACTCGGCTGCGGCGCCCCAGTCCGCCGCTGCGACTACTGCGAACTCCGCGCCATCCGCGAAACCATACGTGGTGCCGGACTTGGCCGAGCGCGTGGCGAAATTCAAATTGGTGCGCATGCCCTTCAATTCCGCCGGCCTAACCGCGCGCGAAAAGCAAATGATCGACAAATTGGTGGATGCTTCCGGCCTGCTCGATTGCATCTACTGGCGGCAGAACGATCCGGAAGGATTGAAGCTGTATTTGTCGCTCGCGAACAGCAAAAACCCACAGAATGAATCGCTGCGGCGCTATTTGAAAATTAATGGCAGCCGTTTCGATTTGATCGATGACGACAAGCCGTTCGTGGGTACTCAGCCCATGCCGCCGGGCCGCGGTTTTTTTCCCGGTGCGCCGTCCGATAAAGCTGTTGCGCTCAGCGAAATTGAAGAGTTTGCTCGACAGGTTCCCGACAAGAAGGCTGCGATCTATAGTCCCCACACCATCGTGGAAGGTCTGCAGCCTAAATGGATGAACAGGGCGCCGATTTACACTGGCCGTTATGCTCCGCGCGTCATCCCGTACCACGTAGCGTTCGCGGAATTTCTAAAGCCGATGGCGCAGGACTTGCGCGAGGCTGCGGCGTTGAGCGACGATGCGGCGTTTGCGAAATTTCTGCGGCTGCGGGCTGATGCGCTGCTGACCGACGATTACTACGCGAGCGACATCGCATGGCTCGACCTGGCGAATCCGAAATTTGATGTCGTGTTTGCGCCTTATGAGGTCTATGACGATTCGCTGCTCGGCGTGAAGACCACTTACGGCGCTTCGGTAATGATTCGCAATGACGCAGAGAGCCAGAAGCTGGCGCTCTATCAGAAAAATGTACCCGATTTGCAGGAAGCGCTTCCCTTGCCCGCCGCCGATTTGCCTTCGAAGCGCGGCAAGCAATCGCCGATGGAGGTGGTGGATTCGCCGTATCGCGCGGGAGATTTGCTGCATGGCTATCAGGCCGTGGCGGACAATCTGCCGAACGACCCGCGCATCCACGAAGAAAAAGGCTCGAAGAAAATGTTCTGGAAGAATTTCATGGATGCGCGCGTGAACTACATCATATTGCCGCTGGCGCAGCGCACCATGCGCGCGGACCAGGCCGCGATGGCCAGTGGCGAGGGATACCTGGCGGACACGATCATGCACGAAATTTCGCACGGGCTGGGGCCGGCGTTCGCGCACACGGCGCAGGGCAAAGTGCAGATTAACGAAGCGATCGGGCCTTCCTATTCCGCGCTGGAAGAATCAAAGGCGGACGTGGTGGGCGAATTCTGCTACGGCTGGCTGATTGATCACGGCGTGCTGCCCAAGGAACGGCGCAACATCACCTACGCTTCATACGTCGCGGGAATTTTTCGCACGGTGCGATTCGGAGTGGCCGAGGCGCATGGCGCCGGGGAAATTATGCAGTTCAACTATTACACGGAGCAGGGTGCGATTCGCCGCGACCCGGGCAGCGGGTTGTATGTGATTGATTTCGAAAAAATGCCCGCGGCGGTCGCGTCACTTGCGAAGGAATTGCTGGAGCAGGAAGCCACCGGCGACCGCGCGCGCACGGATGCGTGGTTCAAGAAATATGGCGGGATGCCGGCGGAACTAAGCGCGCTGCTGGCGAAGACCAGCGACATTCCCGTGGATATTGATCCGGAATTCGATTTTCATCCGGTGCTGAAATGAAAATCACGCACGATGCTCGCATTTTCTTGGAGTGCAGCGGCTTGTTTACCCTGAGGAACGAAGGGCCGCCGCTTTTGTTCAGCGAGGCTTGCCTCGCGCCTACCGCTCCCGACCGCCAATATCGGCTACAAAATCTCTTGGATTTCGGCGTCGATCGAAATGTGGGTTTGGGCAAAGCCGCTGATTTGAAAGGATTGGCCAGCAGCTTTGCTGAAATGGAAGAAGCGGCTGATGTGGTAATCCTCGTCGAGCATGTCGAAAATCCGCTCGGTTTCTTCGTGTGACAGGTCCAGTGATGAGATCGGCACGGATTTTCCGTAGCCGCCCGCCGCGTGCACATATTTTTCCACGAGTTCGCGCAAGTTCATGTTCAGATCCAGACGTATGCGCCAGCTTCGCCGTACGGCAAATTCATATAGAACACGTTCGCTTCCGCGATGCGTTCGAAAGCGGCCAGCAGGTTGCGCGCGCCATGCTTTGCGCAGTACGCGATGCCGGGCGCAGTGGCGACAAGTTCCACTTCATCGAGGCTCGCGATCTGCTGATGCGAAAACCACAGCCAGGTAGCGGCGAATCCACATTCCGCGCACGCGCCGCCGGGTTGTGCCAGCCGCTGGGCAATCGCCGCTGCAACTTCCGGCCGCAATCCTACCGCTTCAAAATCAGGTTGCGCCACAAAAAAATACTGCGTGAAAATTCCAGCGTCTGGCTCGAAGGCTACCACGCGGCCCGGAAACGATTCCAGTTCACTCGCGAAGGCTGCTTTCAGACATTCGAGGCAGAGCGTAATCTCCGGACGCGGCGGCTCGCGTTTGGTGCTGCGTTTTCCGCGAAGGTAGAGTGTGTCCGGCAACAGCGTCGCGATCCAATCACATTCTTCGCCCAGGTGAAGACATTCGGGCGGCGTGCCTTTCAGCCACGCCCACCAATTGTGGCTGCGCGGCAGCAGCTCGATCGTGGGATACGCTTCGTCGTACGAGATGCGCGCCAAGTGTCCGGTTCCGATTCCTGCTTACGACGCCGTATGGTAGCAGATTGCGGAGCGGAAATGTCCGCGTGCCTGTTGCTTGCAGCGTTTGTCCGCGCGAGAGGCATCAGCTATTATGGAAGCATGTGACGCTGCACTCGCAATTTTCGATTTGTTCGTTTAGCGAACAGGGAGGATCTCGCATGGCAATCTCGGTAGGGGCGGCCGCTCCGGATTTTGTGTTAAAGGATCAGAGCCAGAAAGAAGTGAAACTTTCGGATTTTCAGGGAAAGAAAAACGTGGTGATTGTTTTCTACCCGCTCGATTGGAGCCCGGTGTGCACGAACGAGCATGCCTGCTTCGTGAACGATATGAAGCGATTCGAGCAGCTGGACGCGCAGGTGCTGGGCATCAGCGTGGACAGCGCGTGGTCGCACAAAGCGTTCGCGGAAAAAATGGGGATTCATTACCCGCTGCTGGCGGATTTTCAACCGCGCGGCGCGGTGGGCGAAAAATTCGGCGTGTACCTGGCGGAAAAAGGGATTACCGGACGCGCGATTTTGATAGTGGATCGCTCCGGGAAGGTTGCGTGGTTCAAGAATTACGATATTCCCACGCTGCCGGATATGAAGGAAGTTGCGGACGCGCTGGCGAAAGTGAATTAGTTCGTTCCGCTCGTATGCTGGTGCGAGCGGCTGCCGCAGGCGCTGCGCTTTTATTTGGGCGCAGCGTCTTTGTCGGGCGCGGGTGATGCGGATTCGGTGGGTGAATCCACGAGCGGCTGCGAAAATGTGCGGATGTAATCCACGAGTTGCCAACGCTCTTCTTCGCTCAACTTGCCCTTGAAGGCGGGCATCGGGCGATGCCCTTCGGAAATTTTCCAGAAAAGTTCGCCGTCAGTCATGCGGGTCATGGCGTGCGCATCGGTGAAATTCGTCGGCGCCACTGAAAGTTTCTCGGCGCGCTTCCCTTTTCCGTCGCCGTCTTCTCCGTGGCAATTCTCGCAGTGATCCGCGTAGGTGCTCATTCCCATGCCAATGGTCTGCGGCGTGGGAGGAAAGGGATTGCGCAGCTGGCGGGCTTTTTCTGGCGCGGTCCAATCGCTAAGTGAATAGACGACCACGCTGCCTGCGACGGCGACGATTACGAATACCACCAAAATTCCGAGCAGGTTCGGTTTGAATTTAGAGTTGGGCTTGCGGTCAGCGAGCTTGTCAGACGCCATGGTTCGCGGGTTTGCCTGTGGAGCTTTTCGGAGCCGAGGAAATTTTCGCACTCTGCTGCGGGATTTTCAACCGCGGAGCCGCCGGTTGGGCCAATCTAGCGCGCGGCGTGGACGGCCTGATATACGGAGATGAACACGATGACCAGCATGGCCACTACGTAAATGCGCAGTCCCCACAGCAGGGCCTTCGTTCCCGTCGAAAGATTCTTGCGGCCGAAATGAGTGCGGCGCTTGGCGGCGACGACTTGATCCGCTTCTAACAAGGAAAGAACGGCGCGAGGATCGCGCAAGCTGAGCTGTTCGGACTTGACGTCAACGGAAACGTCCTGCGAAGCGAGCGCGCCTGGATTTTCCGGAACATCCGCGAAGTGTGGATCCAATTTACTTCCTCCCTTGCATGCTGCTACTTTGTTGCGAACTATTCCACGCGTAAAAAGATTCATCCGCCCAGCCATTTCGGAAACACTGTCGCGAGGCCGAAACCCAGCCCGGCAATGATCAGAAGGATGGTGACGGTGACGCCGGCGACGTTGGCCCAGAAGCCGTTCACGTGCTCGCCCATCACTTCCGGATCGTTCACGAGCAACAACAGGAATGCGAGCGCCGGAGGCATGGCGAGTACGGCGATCACGTTGACCGTGAGCACTACGAATTCGAGCGGAAAGCGTGGGATCAGCACCAGCGCGGCAGCGGCACAGGCCGAGCCGAACAGCGTCAAATAAAATGGCCACGCTTCGCGCAGCGGGCGGTTCAAGCTGTGGCCAGTTTGCATGACTTCACCGAAGGCGTACGCGGACGATGTGGAGATGGCGATCGCGGCGACGATGCCGGCTTCGAAAATACCGAGGGCGAAGAGCGCGGCGCCGGTGTGGCCAATTAATGGCTCAAGCGCCTCAGCGAATTGCGCGGCTTGAAAATCGGCGGCGTTGATACCGTGATGAAACAGCGGCACGGTGGCGAGAATCGCGGCGATGGCGAATGCAGAAGCGAGCAGAGCGCCGAGAAGAGTATCGAAGCGGCCGGCATTGATATCGCGCGGCTGCATGCCTTTATCCACGACGGCGCTTTGCTGAAAGAAAAGCATCCAGGGAGTGACGGTGGCGCCGATGGTCGCGAGGATTAGTAGAAGAATTTCGTAGCGGTTGCCGCCGGGAAACGGCATCCAGGTGAGCATGGCGTGCCCGACGGCATGCCAATCGGGGCGCGCGAGAATCGCGGCGGGAATGAACAGGCCGTTGAAGATCGCGAGGCTGAGCGTGATTCGTTCCCAGGTCCAATAGCGGCCGGTGGTGATGGCGGCGACGACGATGACGAGCGCTCCGCCAACGGCGATCGCGGGGCGCACGCCGAAGAAGCCGAGGCCGGCGCGCACGCCGATGAATTCCGTCACGAGGGTGAGAAAATTCCCGAAAATTAAATCGCCCATGGAGAAGAATCCCCAGAATTTTCCGAAGCGATCGAAGATGAGTTCGGCGTGGCCGCGATGGGTGACGGCGCCGAGGCGCACCGTCATTTCCTGGACGATGAAACCCATGATGAAGGTGAGCACGACAAATGGAATGAAGAAGCCGACGCCGTAGCGCGATCCATCGGCGGAGTAGGAAAGCATGCTGGGAGCATCATTTTCACCGAGGAAGACGAGGATTCCGGGGCCGACCAAAAGCCAGAGCAACCGAAAGCCGCCGAAAGTCTTGGTGCGCCCTTTCACGCGCGCGCGAGCCACTTCCCAGCGGTCGCGAGCGCGATCCACGTCTTCGTGGGTGACGAGGCCGATCAGTTCCGGAGCCGCAGCGGATGCGACGGCGGACTCCGTGGTGGGATGGGCCGTGTGGCCAGCGAGTTGGCTGGGATTTTTGTCCGGAGCGTTCATAGGTTAACCTAGCTAAACTCTGGGTATAAACTACGCTTAACAAAGGTGGAGGTCAATGGGCCTGGCAGAATGCGTGAGTAAAAACTAATCCGGCGCGATTCCCTGCTCTGCTATAGTGAGCGAGGAATCTTCAGAGGAGCGGACGAATGAGCGAGCCAGCGAGCCAACAACAGAAGCAACAAGTGCAGATCAAGGCGGATGAAAAGGAATTGCTCGGGCAATATTCGAATCTGGCGGTGATCCACCACAACGGCGAAGAGTTCACGCTGAACTTCATATATCTATTTCCCAGCGTGCCGCAGGGGAAGCTGGTTTCCAGCGTGATTCTGAGCCCGGCGCACGCGAAGCGGTTGCTGCAGGCATTGAAGGAAAATGTAGCGCGGTTTGAGGCGCAATTTGGGACTTTGCCGGAGGGATCCGGGCCGGCGCCGGAGACGAATTTCGGATTCGTGCAGTAGAATCGCAGCCGCGAGGCTTCGAACGCGTGGCTTCAGGGGCTAAAGCCCCTTTTTCTCGTCCGCGTTGAGGGCGGGGCCCTTCGATCCTGGCGCCGCCAGGCTCTCAGGATAAACTGAAGCCCCGCCCTTCCGGGTTACGTATTCATCAGCTTGCTTCCCTAGGCCGTTCCGCAGAAAGCAGATCCCACTCTGCGTCCCGCGCCCGTCCCGCAGTCGCGGGACGGGAAGGAAAAAGCGCGGGACTCCGTTCGGGATGACACGTTAAATTCTCGTCCTCCGCACTCCGAAGTCGCGCCATAAAGAAAAGCAGCGCTGCCCGCACGAGCTCCGAACTTTGCGCTTCGTCTGCGACTAAACTTGAAATGAGGTTTGGTGGCGCGGGCGGCTAGATCGCGTGGGACTCTGCGACTACCCAGTTACCGCTGGGCTTGACGAATTCCAGGCCTATGGCGAAGCCGGAATGCGGAGTGGTCTGGCAGTAGGCGACGCGCGCGATGGCGCGAAACGCGCCGGTGAGAGTGGAGATCGTCAGTCGGTCACCCGTGTTCCAGCGGCGATTGCTGAGGACGCGCGCGCCGTGCGGGCTGACGTTTTCCGTGAACGTGGTTTCGGTGCCGGGCATGGCAGGATGACCGGTAATTTGCACACCTACTTCCATCGGGACGCGCGTCTCGCGACGCGGCCCGACGAAGTTTTTTGGGATCCCCATCCCAAAGCGCATTTGCAATGTCCCCCTCTTTCTACAAACAGGCCGCTACATGCCCCAGACGAAATTTTTTGTGGCCCTTGCCCTTCATACGGTAGAGCGCGCGATCGGCAGCGCCGAGAAGTTTTTCAATGCTCGAGCCATCGTCGGGATAGACGGCGACGCCGACGCTAACGCTGATGGGGGGCTGCTGGCCGTCGTTCTTTAGCATTTCGCAGATGCGCGCGGCTGCTTGCGTGGCGTCTGCTTCCCTGGATTCCGGGAGGATCAGGGCAAATTCATCACCGCCGTAGCGGGCGGGAGTATCAATCGCGCGGCTGCCGTCGGACAAAGCGGTGCCGAGGCGTTTGATGGCGCGGCTGCCGGTGAGGTGGCCGAAGCGGTCGTTGATTTTCTTGAGATCGTCCAGATCGAACAGCAGGACAGCGAAGTTGCGTCCGGTGCGGCGCGAGCGCTGGATTTCAGTTTCGAGAACCTCGATCAGTCGGCGGTGATTGGCAAGGCCCGTGAGCGGATCGGAAGCGGCGAGCTGGCTGACCTGGTCGAAGAGTTGGGCGTTGTCGAGCAGAGTTCCGCCGAGCACGATGACGTAGCTCATGACCATCATGAAATGAGCGAGGGTGTAGGGCGCGTCGAGATGATGCTGCGATTCGCTCATGGTGACGTGGCAGAGGACGTTGAGCGCGGCCGCAAGAAATAATGCGCGGTCAAGATATGCACCGACGCGATTGAGGCGGCGGGCGTAGCCGATAGCGGCCGCCAGATAAATTGCAGCGGGCAGCAGATCGGCGGGCCGAGGAACGATCCCGCCGGGATGAATTTTGGGAGCATGCGGCAGCATGAAATAGAAGACGCTGGTGAGATACGCGACTCCGCCGACCATCAGAGTGGCGGCGGCCATTTCCTTGGCGGGTTCGCGAGCGATGGGAATGCGGCGCTCCACTGCCAGCGCGGCGAGCAGCAGAACCGCGAGCAGAGTGCGACCGGCCAGCCAACCGTAGGAGATTGAATCGCCTGCATTGGCCGAGACCAGCGCGCCACGATAAAACGTCATGCTCGTGCCGGCTTCGATGAGGCCCGCCAGGACGAAGCCGAACGCGAGGATGAGAGAAATCCGGTCGTGCGTGCCACGGAAGCGAACCAAAGCATTGGCCGCGAAGGTGAAGCCGATGAGGCTTCCCGCCATCTGCAAATAGGTATCGAGGAGCGGATCGGCCTGGTACGGAGAGTTGCGCAGGATCCAAAGGGAAACGAAGAACGCGCCTCCGGCGATCGTCCATATCAGGACGAGGCGAAAGCGATGAACGAGACTCCAAATGCTGCCCGCACGAGCCACAAATCCCCCAAGAAAACGACACCTGCCCGCGAACTACCGAGCAAGTGTGATGCCGTTCGTCCTAGTGGTTCTAGTACTATATAAGTGTATTTTAATTAGTAGGATGCGCTCAGCCACGCGCCGGGCAAGGCTACGCCGCACGCGAACCTATACGTGACGTGGGGTAGAAACGTTACACACTGTTACGGTGACTACCCAGTAGCGTGTGGCTCAGGACTTGGCCGGTGGCGGGGGCAGCTCGTGGGCTTGAACGACGCTTTGGAACGTGGAGCGTTTGTGGGAGCCGTCGCAGAAGGGCTTGCGTTCCGAGAAGCCGCAGCGGCACAGGCCGATCTTGGTGCGTCCACCCAGACCGTAGGCGTGGCCTTCCTGGTCAACCACTTCGACTTCGCCGTCAATCAGCAACGGGCCGTTATTCACAACAGTGATTTTTACGTCTGGCATTCGATCCTCCGATCGAGAAACGGAAAATTTTCGCCGCGGTCGCGCGCGTAGTGCGCAAGGTGTTCAACGCGAATCAGTATTTGGGCACCGAGGGGTCCACATCATCGGACCACGCAAGGATACCACCCTTTAGGTTCAGGACCTTGCGAAAGCCGGCGCGCTGCAAGAATTCGACGGCTTCGGCGGAACGCTTTCCGCTACGGCAGTGGGCGACGATTTCGCGGGAGCTATCGAGTTCGCTGACGCGTTTGGAGAGATCCCCGAGCGGGATCAGGTGGCCGCCGAGATTGCAGATTTGATATTCGTGCGGTTCGCGAACGTCGAGGATATAGAGATCGTCGCCGCGATCCAGGCGCCCTTTCAAATCGCGGGGAGTGATTTCGGGGACGGAAGTTTGCGGGGCGGGAGCTTCTTCGCCGCGAATGCCGCAGAATTCGGCATAGTCGATTAATTTTGTGATGGTGGGATGAGCGCCGCAGAGCGGGCAATCGGGATTTTTGCGCAGCTTGAGTTCACGGAAGCGCATGGCGAGCGCGTCGAACAGGAGCAAGCGGCCAACGAGCGGTTGGCCGACGCCGATGATGAGCTTCAGCGTCTCGGCGGCTTGAATCGAGCCCACTATTCCGGGAAGCACGCCGAGCACGCCGCCTTCGGCGCAGGATGGCACGAGGCCCGGAGGAGGCGGTTCTGGATATAAGCAGCGATAGCACGGGCCATCGGGATAACCAAAGACAGTTACCTGGCCTTCGAAGCGGAAAATCGAGCCGTAGATATTGGGCTTGCCGAGGAGCACGGACGCGTCGTTTACGAGATAGCGCGTGGGGAAATTGTCGGTGCCGTCCACGATGAAGTCGTAGTCTTTCAGAATATCGAGAGCGTTTTCGCTGGAGAGATGCGTTTCGAAAGTGTCAATTTGAATATCAGGATTCAGATCGCGCAGGCGATCGCTGGCGGCGGCGATTTTCGGGCGGCCTACATCTTTTGTGCCGAAGAGAATCTGACGCTGCAGGTTGGTGGAATCTACTGTGTCGAAATCAACGAGGCCGATGCGGCCGACTCCAGCCGCGGCAAGATACAGACCGAGCGGCGCGCCAAGGCCGCCGGTGCCGACGCATAAAACCTTGGCCTGCTTGAGCTTCAGCTGACCTTCCATGCCGACTTCGGGCATGATCAGGTGGCGGCTGTAGCGCAGGACTTCTTCTTTGGAAAGCGAGACTGGCGCGGTGGCTGACGCCGGACTCGCTGAAATTTCTGATTTATTGGCCATTACGAAATTCTCCCGTTTGTCTCCCGTTTTATTGGCGCGCGCCGCCAGCGATTGAAGGCACGATGCTGACGATATCGCCATCGCGCAGCGGCGTCTGATCTTTTTGCAAGTAGCGGATGTCTTCGTCGTTCACATAGACGTTTACGAAGCTGCGCAGCTTGCCGTCGTCGGAGTAGAGATGCTTTTTCAGGTCGCCGAAGCGCAGCGTCAAGCCGTTTAGAGCTTCGGCCACGTTGTTGGCCTGCAATTCGACGCTATCCTGTTTGCCCGCGTACGCGCGCAGCGGCGTGGGGATGATCACTTTTACTGCCATTCGCATTCCTCCTGTGGGCCTATGCTGCTGTTATCCAACCGTGAAGCAGCGGATCGGGATTGGCGGAATACTTTAACTTAGATGCTGGCAGAGTGGGCGGAAGATTCAATGGCCTCGGAGTCGTAGGCGGAGCGGTCGTCGCGCAAGCGCCAGGAATTCATATCGCGGGGCTGGCCGGATTGCACGCTGACGATGATGTAGCTGTACCAAGGCCAGGCGTGTTCGCGATCGAATTCGCTGGGGCGCGCGGGAGCATCGGGATGCGAATGATACCAGCCGATCAGTTCGATATTTTTTTCGCGGGCGGTTTTCTCGGCCAGTTGCACGTCGCCGGGCGTGACTTCGAAGCGATTGCGCGGCGAATCATTGCGGCGATTGGCTAGCGGCAGCAGGAATAGCACTTCACGCGAGCCATCGCCATCGCGGCCCAGGATTGCGCCGCAACATTCGTAAGGGTAGGTTTCGACGCCGTGAGCGCGGATCTGGGCTGCGAGTTCTTCGCGGATTTTCAGCAGCGGGGCGCTCATGCTTCGCTCCAAAATTGTTCGGTGAGATATTTTTCGCCGGAATCGGGGAAGACGGTGACGATCACCGCACGTTCGCCCTGGGGCAATCGGCGGGCTACGTCCATGCAGGCCCAGAGCGCTGCGCCGGAACTGACTCCGCCGAGGATGCCTTCTTCACGGGCTAGGCGACGCACGAGTTGGTGCGCATCTTCAGTACGCACGGCGATGTCTTCGTCGGCGAGATTTGGATCGTAAATGCGCGGCACGATCGCGGTGGCGAGGTGCTTGAGGCCTTCGAGACCGTGGAAGCCGGAGTCCGGCTGAAAACTGATGCAGCGAATTGCGGGATTTAGTTCCTTCAGGCGGCGGGTGCTGCCGACGAATGTGCCGGTGGTGCCGAGGCCCGCGACGAAATGGGTGATGGTGCCGTTCGTTTGCTTCCAGATTTCCGGGGCGGTGGTGGCGTAGTGCGCGGCGGGATTCGCGGGGTTGCAGTATTGGTCCGGGTAAAAATATTTTTCGCGGTCGGCCTCGTAGATTTCGCGGACGCGGCGGATGGCGCCGTCGGTGCCTTCGTCTCCTGGCGTAAAGACGATTTCGACGCCGTAGGCTGCGAGGATGTGTTTGCGCTCGGGCGAGGCGCTGGTGGGAAGGCAGAGTTTGACGCGATAGCCTAGCGCGGCGCCGATCATGGCGTAGGCGATGCCGGTGTTGCCGCTGGTCGCGTCGAGAATTATTTTTCCGGGGCGCAGGTCGCCGGAGCGTTCGCCGGCACGGATCATGGAATAGCCGGCACGGTCTTTCACGGAGCCGCCGGGATTAAACCATTCTGCTTTGGCGAAAAATTGGACATTGGGGAATCCGGCTACGATGCGTTCCAGGCGCAGGAGAGGAGTATTGCCGATGCGATCGAGCAGATGCTCGCCGATTTTGGATTTGGCGGCGCTGGTTGAGTCGTGCGGCGCGACGGACGGTTGGTTGGCTGCGTTCACGGTGCGTGAATCCTGTCTTTATCGGAGGCTCGGGCGAGCGATTCACAACGATTCGTGCGAGCCTGCGTCTTAGATGCTGCTAGAAACGACTGATATTCAGCTATCTGCGGACAGTTTAGCAGAATGCTGGCGCGGTTCGGGTTGAAACCTGGCGTGCAATATTCTCATTGGTGGGTGGCGGCCGCAAATTTCCTGGAGGCGGCGGCTGGCGAACGTTCGTGGTGACAGCGATTTTTGTCTTTACAGGCGGGGCGGCGAGTCCCTATGCTGTGATGGCCATGTGGTATGTGAACAAACTTTTCGATCAGCCTACCGTGGAATCGCTTTCGGCGAAGGGCTTTCTGGTGCGCAATTCCGGTGGCGTGGTGCGCATTGAGAAATACAATTGCGGCGCGGAGCTGCGCAAGACGCCGGAGAGCCGTTTTCAGATGACCGAGATTCCCTGCATCATGATGCAAGGGCAATTTACGTCCTTGTGGGACGCGGGATATCAGAAATTTTTGATCGGTCACGAGGGTAAGAAATTTCCGGTGCAGGTGCATCAACTCGGGGATTTGCGGCGGTTCAACGAGGAATTGCGCACCGCGTTGGGCGTACCGACTTATTACAACGAGGCGCTGGGTTCGACTTGCGCTTTTAGTGTGTATGACCGGGTGAAGGGTCGGCCGGGGGATGTGCCGGATGAGAGTGTAGGGGCACAGGAAGAGGTAGAACACTAAGTTTCAATTGAATTTTCTTCTATCTAAGAAAAAAGCAGGTCCCTCACCCGCTTCGTGGGATCGGGATGACAACGCCTTGGCTTCTGCCAGCCTGCTGTTTCCATAAATCCCAGTTCTTCCAAGACTGCTAAAGCTTTGCATTTTCGAAGTGGCGGCGGAGGCGCGCTGTGTCTATGCGATGTTGTGCGAAGAAGTGCGGGCCGACGAAGATTACTGGGACGTCGTTGGTGTAGCGGGCGCGGAGGATTGGGTCGTCGTCAATATCCACTTCTTGCAGGCGGGCGCCTAGTGCTGCCAAGACCGGGGCCATTGCGGCTTTGGCTTCTTCGCAGAGATGGCAGCCTTCGCGCATGTACAGGGTGACGTCGCGGGGAGCGGCGAGGGCTAAGCGGCCTTCTTCGGTGCGGCGGTAGAAATCGCCGCCGCCTTCGGAGATGAGCAGGCCTTCTTTTACGAGATTCGTTACCGCATCCAGCACGGCTTCGCGATCGCCGGGGACGTTGCCGCCGACGAATTCGAAGAGAGTGTGCAGATCGAGCGTGGGGCGCTCGAGTTGGTCGAAGGTGGACAGAATGCGCTGCGCGATGGTTGGCATTATGTTGGTTAGCGCACGGCGTCGCGACCGTCGCCTTACGGCTTGATGGAGTAGAACTGCTGAAACGGGCCGACGTACGGGAAAAACGCGCGGGAGCGATAGAGTTCGGCGATCTGGCGGATGTGGCCGAGGTCGTGGAATGCCCACTCGTTCATTAGTTGGCCGACCGTGATCGGGCCGATTTTGGCGTGCTGGCCGGGGCGCGCGAGTACGCCGGGGGGCACGTAGCGCAACGCGGAAAGGCTGCGGTCGCGTTCGTGGCAGAACTTCTTTAAATTCTCGCGGGCTTTGGCGGCGGAGTAGCGGCCGGAGGCGTAGGCGGCGTTTTGATCGTAGGCATCGAGCTGCGGATTTTTCTGTTCGAGCATTTTTTGGACCCGGTCGCGAAAGCCGACGACTTCCACTTCCGCCAGATGCGCCAGAACTTCGCTGATGGACCAACGATCTTGAGCGGGTTTCCAGTGCAATTGCTCGTCATTGGCGGACCAGACGATTTTTTCGATGATGATTGGAGTTTGCTCCAGGACGGCTAGGCCTGGCAGCGCGTCTGGGCTTGGAGTAGCGGCCATCGAATCCTCCTGAACAGTAGCGACGAAATTCTTTTATACCGCAATGGGCGGAGGTTGTCGAAGGGGCGCTTGTGCGCGGCGTTGGCGCGTGGTACACCGGAGGGCGGCGATTCGCGCGACGGCGTACGAGGTGCGGAAGCATGGCGCAGGTTCTGGCTCTGGTGGATGATTTATTCTTTCAGGCGAAGATTCTGGAGACGGCGAAGCAATTAGGAATCACGGTGCGCACCAGCACTACGGGCGACGCGTTGCTCGCGGAAATTGCGAAGGAAGCGCCGAAGCTGGTGATTGTGGATTTGAACGCGCGCGGTGCGCCGGTGCAGGCGATTGAACGTGTGCGCGCGATTGCGCCGGGACTGCCGTTGATTGCATTTCTTTCGCACGTGCAGACGGAGCTAGCGCAGCAGGCGCGCGCCGCGGGGTGCACGCAGGTGATGCCGCGGTCGCAGTTCACCCGCGACCTTGCAACCATACTGGCGCAGGCGAAGTCTTAGTCCTGATGATGAAACGACACCTCGGATTGAAATTCGGCAGTATTGGTGCGATTGCTGCAGCGCTGCTGCTCTGCGCCGCGGTGACGGCAACGATGCCGGCGATGGCGCGCGCGCAGGAATCTGGTGACGCGGCGGATCCTGCTGCTGCTTTGGCCGACACTTTGGTGGCTGCTTGCCGCGCGAGCGAAGCTGATTTCGCGAAACACTTGACCACAGCAAACGCCGCAGCGTTTCGCGCGCTGCCGGTGACGCAACGCAGCGAATTGATGAAGCGGCTTTCGCTTTCGGATGACGCGGGCAAGCCGCTGCTTTCCGCGGACGCTGAAAAGCACACCGTGCTGCGCTGCCGGGCCGCGAATAATACGGTGGAATACCGGTTCGGCGCCACGCGTGTGGAGGAAAATTTGGCGTTCATTCCGGTGGCGGTGGTGAACAGCCAACAGGCGGACTTCGGAATGGTGCGCGAAGGCGGCAGCTGGCGGCTGCTGTCGTTGGGATTAGTGCTGTTCGACGTGCCGCAACTGGCGAAACAATGGGCGGCGGCGGATCTGGCGACGCAAGAAGACACGGCGATCGCCGATCTGCGCGCGTTGGCGGAAGCGATACAGACTTACCGGCGCGCGTTTGGCAAATTGCCGGAATCGCTGGAGCAGCTGGGGCCGGCGCCGAAAGATCAGATCTCTCCGGATCAGGCGGCGCTGGTGCCGGCGGACATGGCGGCGGGAAAACACGACGGCTACGTTTTCCGCTTCCGCATTTCTCCGGACCCGAATGGAAACGACAATAATTTCGAACTGGCGGCCACTCCCGAGGCCTACCCAAAACCCGGCAAACGATCTTTCTTCCTGGATACCGCGGGAAAAGTTCACGGCGATGACAAGCACGGAAAAGTGGCCACCGTGGATGATCCCCTGATAGCCAGCGAAAAAGCCGCGGACGAAAAGTGAACGCGACATTCGGCGGCGTCAGGTATAATGCCTGCCAGTTTTGACAATAGTTGACACGATTGCGGTCCAGTCTGGCGCTGAAACGCGAAAAGGAATGCGGATGTCACAAGCGAAAGTTCTAGCCGACCGAATTTATTCCGGCGAAGGAATTGCGGCCGACGCGCTGCGCATCGCCGCGGCAAATATCCTGCTGGTATTGTGCGCGCACATCGTGATTCCGCTGCCTTGGACGCCGGTGCCGGTCACTGGGCAGACGTTTGGCGTGCTGTTCGTGGCGGTTTTGCTTGGCGCACGGCGTGGAGCGATCACTTTGATTTTGTATTTGCTCGAAGGTGCGGCCGGGTTGCCGGTATTTCAGCCGCTGGGGTTGCCGGGGCTGGCGCGTTTTGCCGGGCCGACGGCTGGATATTTGTTTTCGTACCCGTTGGCTGCGTTTGTAACTGGCTGGCTGGTGGAGCGCGGCGCGAAGATTCGGGACTCGCGCGTTGGAGGCTCCCGGCTTGCTGCTTTGTCGCTGGTTGGCGCGCTGATTTCAGGCGAAGCGATTATTTTCGCGTGCGGCTGCGCGTGGCTCGCATTATTTTTGGGAATGGGATGGAGCGTAGCGCTGAGTCAAGGCGCGCTGCCATTCGTTTCGGGCGAGATTATCAAGATGGCGCTGATCGTTGTTGCGGCCGGCGGATTGCATTTGGCGCGACCAGAAGCGTAGGCAGGAAGCTTAAGCAAGCAGGCCCCGGTCCCGGCGTAAACTATTTCTAATCTCGTTTTTTCGGACTCCCTATTATGCCCACCCAGCCCGTGCCGCAGAAGCAAAGTCCGGAAGACGCTCTGCGCGCGGCGAACACAAAATTTTACGCAGCGTTCGAATCGCTGGACCTGGCGGAGATGGAAGCGGTGTGGTCGCACGACGATGGCGTGACCTGCGTGCATCCCGGCTGGGATTTGCTGCTGGGTTGGGACGAAGTGCGCGAGCGATGGGCGCGGCTTTTCGCGCACGCCAAGCGGGTGCGCATCGCCTTGAGCGGCGTGTGGGTGCGCGTCGAGGGCGACATCGGCTGGGTTTCCTGCACGCAGCACGTGACCACGGCGTTTGCGGATGGTTTTGACGATGCCATGGTGCAAACCACAAATATTTTTCTGCGCCGCGACGAACAGTGGGTCTTAGTGGCGCATCATGCCTCGCCCTTGCCAGCTTCTCCGCGTTCACCGGTGCAATAATTACGGCCGCGATTCGGTATGCTCGGCGAGAGATTTGCAAACCCAGCCCGTCATATAATGGATTGGCGCATTTATGCGCAGGAGATGCCGCGTGAAAATTAGTTTGCTCGCACCGATCCTATTCTTACTGGCGATGCCGGGCGCGGCGCTGCGCGCTGCCGCTCAGGAAGCAGCGCAAGATTCGCCGTCGGCCGTCGCCGCGAAACAGCTCATTCAGGAACTGGTGACCGGGCAATTTGACAAGGTGGAAGCAATTTACGATGCGCGCATGGCGCAAGCGCTGCCGCCGGGAAAGCTTGCGGACGGCTGGCGCGATTTGAACAAGCAGGCGGGCGCGTTTCAAGCGATCACGAGCACGGAGACTTCGCAGCTGCAGGGACTGCAGGTGGTAAAGATGCGGTGCAAGTTTGAGAATTCTGTGCTGGACGCGACGGTGGTTTTTAATCCGGATGGCAAATTGGGAGGTTTGAGTTTCCAGCCGCACCAGGCGCCGCCAGCGCCGTGGACTCCGGCGGCGTACGTCAAACAGGATTCGTTCACGGAGCAGCCACTCACTTTGGTGAACGGAAAATTCGAATTGCCCGGGACTCTGACGATGCCGGTGGGCAACGGGCCGTTTCCGGCCGTGGTGTTGGTGCAGGGTTCCGGACCGGAAGATCAAGACGAGACGATTGGACCGAACAAACCATTCAAGGATTTGGCGTGGGGACTTGCGAGCCGGGGCATAGTGGTGTTTCGTTACACCAAGCGCACGCAAAAATATACCGTGCAAAGCAGCGACGATCCCATACGGCTGACTGTGGAGGATGAAACAATCAGCGACGCGCGGGCGGCTGTGGGCCTGGTCGCGAAGCACCCGAATGTTAATCCGAAACAAGTTTTCCTGCTAGGACACAGCCTGGGAGCGTATCTGGCGCCGCGGATTGCCACGGGCGACGCGCAAATTGCGGCAATTGTGATGCTGGCGGCGAACGCCCGGCCTTTGGAGAAAATAGTGCTGGAGCAAATTCACTACCTGGCGGCTATGAACGGCACTCCGACAGAAACGGAGCAAAAAAAGATTGACGCAGCCGAAGACGGCGCAAAACAAATTGAGAGCCCCAACCTGAAGCCGGACGACAAGATCGAGTTCTTAGGCGCGAGAATGTACGGCGCCTATTGGCTGGACCTGCGCGCTTACGATCCGTTGAAAACCGCTGCGAAGCTGAAAATTCCGATTTTGGTCTTGCAGGGTGGGCGAGATTATCAGGTGACGCCTTCGAATTTCCAGGCTTGGTCGGATGCGCTTTCGAATGACAAGAATGTGACGCTGCGGACTTATCCGGATCTGGATCATCTGTTCATTCATGGCACTGGAGCGTCGAAGCCGACGGATTATGCGCGGCTGGGCCATGTGTCGCTGGAAGTGGTGGAAGACATCGCGACGTTTATTCTGCCGAGCGAAAAACCGGGTTCGCTGGCGAAGCCGCAATGAGCAGCGGCGCGCTTTGAACGTCGGCTGAGTATGAAAAGCGAAACCTGGAAAGAATTGCGATTCGAGGCGGGATCGGGGCTCTGAAAGGCTTGTCTCCGGACGCGCCGCCTGTACGTTAGGCCGCAGCGTATGGTATTCTTGTTTCGCGTATTCGGCGCTCAGGCCGGAAGGCGCACACACCTTGGTTTCTTTCACCGCGACGGGTAAGACGGCTGCGGCATCATAGTCTCTACGGCGTCTTTACGGCGTGTTCGCGGTTGGGACAGGTGAGTGACGATTTCGCGCGAGAGCCAGGACGGACCTAGCATGTCCACACCAGCCGCTTCACCAAAGGTCACAGAGATTCGCCTGGCACATTCGCCGGATAGCGACGACGCGTTCATGTTCTACGCGTTGGCGACAGGGAAAGTGCGCCTGCCGGGCGTGAAGTTCGAGCATATTTTGTCAGACATCGAATCGCTGAACCAGGCGGCGAAAAAAGAAGTGTATGACGTGACGGCGATCAGTTTTTACGCCTATCCGTTTGTGGCTGATAAATATGTGCTGATGGATTGCGGAGCGAGTTTCGGCGAAGGCTATGGGCCGATCGTCGTCTCCGGCCATCCGATCAAGAAGAATGACTTGGCCGGGCGCAAGATTGCGATTCCGGGGATGCTGACGACTTCTTATCTGGCGTTGAAGCTTTTCGAGCCCAACGTCCAGACGGTGACGATGCCCTTCGACAAGATTCTGGACGCGGTGCAGAACAAGGAAGTGGAAGCGGGGCTGCTGATTCACGAAGGGCAATTGCTTTTCTCGCAGATGGGATTGCATCGGGTGGTTGATCTGGGGCAGTGGTGGCAGGAACAAACCGGGTTGCCGCTGCCGCTGGGCGCGAACGCGATTCGCCGGAAGCTGGGCGAAGATTTGGGACGGCAGATATCGCGCGTGATTCGCGACAGCGTTTCGTACGCGCTAGATCATCGCGAACCGGCGCTGAATTACGCGCTGCAATTTGCGCGCGATATGGATCCGCTGCTGGCCGACAAATTCGTGGGAATGTACGTGAACCGCTGGACACTGGATTACGGTGAAGAAGGACGCCGGGCCGTGCGCGAATTGCTGGCGCGCGGGGCCGCGGCGGGCCTGCTTCCGGGCGATGTGCCGGTGGAATTTCTGAGCAGCACGGTGAGCGAAACGCCTTCACGATCCGCCTAACGCCGAAAAATTCGATCCGCAGCGCGGGTGACCGCCGTTGTTGTGCTTCAGGCGCGCGGAAAAATGCTGCGGTCCTTCCTGCCCGCCACCTTCAGGTAAAATTATTGAACTCATGACCAACCTGATCCAACAGGGCCTGGCCCTTCGCGAATTGCTTCGTGAACGCATCCTGATTCTGGATGGCGCGATGGGGACCATGCTGCAGCAAGCCAATCTGACCGCCGAGGATTTCGGCGGGCCGGATCTGGAAGGCTGCAACGAGAATCTGGTGATGACCCGGCCGGACGTGGTGGTGGAAATCCACCGCAAATATTTGCATGCGGGCGCGGACATCATCGAGACGAATTCATTCGGCAGCACGCCAGTGGTGCTGGCGGAATACGGCTTGGGTGAGGAAGCTCGCCGCATAAGCCGCGTGGCCGCGGAACTAGCGCGCAAAGCCGCGGATGGATTTTCGCGGCCAGGCAAGCCGCGGTTTGTGGCAGGTTCGATGGGGCCGACGACGCGAGCCATCAGCGTGACGGGCGGAATTACTTTTGAACAGCTGCGCAATAATTATTACGAGCAGGCCAGCGGATTGATCGAAGGCGGCGCGGACATTCTGCTGCTGGAAACTTGCCAGGATACGCGCAATATCAAGGCGGGTTTGCTGGCGATTCGAGAATTGGCGCGCGAGCTGGGTCAGCCGATTCCGTTGATGGTTTCGGTGACGATTGAAGCGATGGGCACGATGCTGGCGGGGCAAGGCATCGAGGCGTTGTGGGCTTCGCTCGATCACGTGGACTTGATTTCGCTGGGATTGAATTGCGCGACTGGGCCGGAATTCATGACGGACCATGTGCGCACGCTGCAGTCGCTGACAAATCGCGCGGTTTCCTGCTATCCGAATGCCGGGCTCCCCAACGAAGAAGGCTTGTATCAGGAGACGCCGACTACTCTGGCGGAGCAGCTCGAAAGATTTATTGACCGCGGGTGGCTGAATATTGTGGGCGGCTGCTGCGGAACTACCGAGAAACACATTCGCGCGATCGCGCAGATGACCGAAGGGAAAAAGCCGCGGATAACGCCGGAGCCCAATCATCGAGCGGTTTATTCGGGGATTGAAATTATCGAGGCGGAAGACAGCACGCGGCCGCTGATCGTGGGCGAACGCACAAACGTGATTGGTTCGCGGCTGTTCAAGAGCCTGGTGGCTGCCGAACAGTGGGAAGAGGCGACGGAAATCGCGCGGCGGCAGGTGAAGAGCGGCGCGCATATTGTGGACGTCTGCCTGCAGAGCACGGACCGTGAGGAACTGAACGATATTCCGCCGTTCTACGAGCAGCTGATCCGCAAGATCAAAGCTCCGATCATGATTGACACCACGGATCCGCGCGGCGTGGAGCTGGCGCTGACGTATTGCCAGGGCAAGAGCATCATCAATTCGATCAATCTGGAAGATGGCGAAGAAAAATTCGAGAAGATCTGCCCGCTGGCACGATCGTACGGCGCGGCGGTGATCGTCGGGTGCATTGACGAGGATCCGGTGCAGGCGCAGGCGTTCTCACGCGAACGCAAGCTGGAAGTGGCGCAGCGCTCGCACAAATTGCTGACCGAGAAATTCGGCATCCACGCGGAAAATATTATTTTCGATCCGCTGGTATTTCCCTGCGCCACGGGTGACGAGAATTATATCGGCGGCGCGGTGGAAACGATCGAAGGCATTCGCCTGGTGAAGCAGCACATTCCGTACGTGCGAACGGTGCTGGGAATTTCGAATGTGTCGTTCGGACTGCCGGCGGGCGCGCGCGAAGTGGTGAACTCAGTTTTTCTGTATCACTGCACGAAGGCGGGGCTGGACCTAGCGATCGTGAATGCGGAGCGCATCGAGCGCTTTGGTTCGATTCCTGAGCGGGAACGCAAGCTGGCTGAGGATTTACTGTTCAACAAGCCTCCGACTGAGATTCCGGACGGCGCGCCTGATGCGGAATTGATACGTGGGGCTCCTGCCGATTGGCGGGCGCAAACAAAAGAGCAGAAGGCCGCGATTAATCAATTTCACATCGCCGCGATCGCCGAACATTTTCGCGGAACGGGTGCGCGCAAGAAAGAACGCGCGGCGGATTTGCCTCTGGACCAGCGACTGGCGAACTACATCATCGAAGGGTCGAAAGACGGGTTGGTGGACGATCTGACTCGCAAGATGGCGGAGAATGTTGCGCCTCTCGACATCATCAACGGCCCGCTGATGGCGGGAATGGGTGAGGTGGGCCGGCTGTTCAATAACAACGAGCTGATCGTCGCCGAGGTATTACAATCCGCTGAAGCCATGAAGGCCGCCGTGGGGCATCTGGAACAGTTCATGGAGAAAGCGGACACCGAGAAGCGTGCGAAAGTGATGCTGGCGACGGTGAAGGGCGATGTGCACGACATCGGGAAAAATCTGGTCGAGATTATTTTGAAGAACAACGGCTACGACGTGATCAATCTGGGAATCAAGGTGCCGCCCGAGGAATTGATTCGCGCGCATCGCGAACACCGGCCGGATGCCATCGGCCTTTCGGGCCTGCTGGTGAAAAGCGCGCAGCAAATGGTGATTACCGCGAGCGATTTGCGCGAGGCTGGGATCACTGTGCCGCTGCTAGTGGGCGGCGCGGCGCTTTCCGACAAATTTACGCGGCTGAAAATCGCGCCGCAGTACAGCCAAGCGGTGTGCTACGCGAAGGACGCGATGACCGGCCTGCGTTTGATGAATGAATTGAGCGATCCGGTGCGGCGCGACAACGTATTGCAGCAGCACACGCACGTGGGAGCCGCGGTGCTCGACGAACCGGCGCCCCTCGCGCAAGAACCTGCGGGTGAAGAGCGCTCGCCGAACATTCGCATCGATTTGCCGATTCCTCCCGTTGCGTACGTTGCACGAAAAGTCCGCAACGTTCCGGATTTGAGTGAAGTGTGGAGTTACATTAATCCGTTCATGCTGTTCGGGCGGCATTTGGGTTTTCGCGGAAATTTTGAGAAGGCGCTGGCGGAACACGATACGCGCGCGATCGAGCTGCACCAGAACATGGAAGAAGTGAAGCAGCAGGCTGCCGGCTTCATGAAGATTGGCGCAGTGTGGCAATTTTTCGAGGCGGAGCGGCGCGGGAATTCCATCGCGCTTTTTGCTCCGGGGGAACCAGCGCCCACGCACACGTTTTATTTTCAACGACAGCGGCTGGGCGACAAACTTTGCCTGAGCGATTATGTGCTGCCGCCGGCGAACGGTGCGCGCGACCACGTGGCGCTGTTTGTGGTTACGGCGGGCGCCGGCATTCGCGAGAGATCGGAAGAAGCGAAGGCGGCCGGCAGCTATTTTTACTCGCACGGCCTGCAGGCATTGGCGATCGAGACGGCCGAGGCTTGCGCGGAATGGCTGCATAGGCGCATACGCGAAGATTGGGGATTCCCTGATCCGCCAGCGATGACCATGCCGGACCGGTTTACTTCGCGGTATCGCGGAAAGCGTTACAGTTTCGGCTATCCGGCTTGCCCGAATCTTGAGGATCAGGCCGGGATATGGATGCTCCTGCGCCCTGAGGAAATCGGCGTGCACTTGACCGAGGGAATGATGATGGATCCGGAGGCGAGCGTCAGCGCGCTGGTGTTTCATCATCCGGATTGCAATTATTTTTCGGTCGGCGAATGACTCACCCGCATTGCGGCTGACTTTTCCGCGCTGCCGCTGACGCGCCCTTGACGCTGCTGGGCGTTTCGACTAAGTTTCTTCCAGTTTCTTGCGCTGATTCCGAGGCTTCCGCTATGAGCAGCATCTCTCCAGGCTTGTATCTTTCGAGCACGGGAAGTTATCCGCGCGTGGGAGACGCTCCCGATTTGCAGCTTTTGCAGCGCACCATCGCCGCGCTGGACCGCGGCGAACGCACAACCGCGGATTTGCTGGACGCGCAAAATACCGTGACGCGCGGCGCCATTGCCGACCAGGTGAAAGCCGGTCTGGATATCGTGACCGACGGACAAATACGCTGGAACGATCCGATCTCTTATTTGCCGGCGAAACTGGACAATATCGAGCTGCAGGGCACCGTGCTGTTTTTCGACACCGAAAAATTGTGCCGGCAGCCTTTGTTTACCGGCGCGCCGCTGCGGCGCGGCAATCTGGTGGTGGCGGAATATAGTTTTGCGCGGAATGCGCTGGGCCATTTGCCCACGCCAGCGAACAAGGCCGGGAAACTGGCGATCAAACCGGTGTTGACTGGGCCGTACACGCTCGCGAAGTTTTCGCTCTCCGGAAGCACTGATAACGGCGGCTCCGGCACTCCCGCGACGCTGGAAGCTCGCGCGATCGCCTACGGCGAGATTCTGGCGCCGGAAATCGAAGCGCTCTCGCAATGTGGCGCGGAAATGATTCAGATTGACGAGCCTGCGATTCTGCGGAATCCCGGCGACTGGTCTATTTTCTCGCGCGCGCTGGAGCCGCTGCTGCAGGCGCGAGACAAGGCAAAAAAAACCAATCGCAGGCTGGAGCTGGCGCTGTATGTGTATTTCGACGACTGCGCGCCTTTGTACGAAAAACTCCTGGAGCTGCCGGTGGACATCGTCGGCTTCGATTTCGTTTCCAGTCCCAAGTTGGGCGAAATGATCGCGTCCAGCGGCTCGCCGAAGCCACTGGCGCTGGGCTTGCTCGATGGCCGCAACCAACAAATGGAAAATACGGCGGATATTGCGCGGCAGGTGCAGCGTTTATTTCCACGAATTCAGGGCGGACGCGCTTACCTGGGGCCTTCGTGCGGATTGGAATATTTGAGCAGCGAAGCGGCTCTGGCAAAATTTTCTTTGCTTCCAAAAATACTCACGGAATTAAACGGCTGAAGCGCTGGGCGGTTTAGGTCGTGCGGAGAAGCTGGCGGCAGAGAAGTGTGCCGTAGCGGTACAGCGTTCCCGGAATGATAACGCTGCAACCACCTTGCCCAATCTAGTACCGCAACGTCATTTTGTCGAATCTGCAATACCTGTTAGGCTTCGTCCGCTCTCCCTCGCATCGCTGCGCGAATTCCCGGTGATAACATCGGCGCCATGACACACTACGATGCTGATCAAGTTTCCGGGTTCGTGGCGGAACCCGATGAAATGGCGAAGTTCGACGCCAATCCAGAAAAATCCGCGCGCAGAAGTCCCGCGGAGCCGGGTCTTTCCGCGCACGTCCGGCAGCTGCGAAATCGGAACCAGGGCATCTCGCGATGGCTGGTTCTCGCGATATTCGCCGGAGCCGTCGTCGCGCTGATGCTGGTGCAGTTCGCGATTCATTGAGCGGCTGAAGCGCGTGCTTGCGTGACGCGCAGTTTCAATTTAGAACATCACAAAACCGTTAACTCATTGGAAATTTTGTTTCTGCGCGCCGGTGTTGGTGGTAGTATTCCGGCAATGCCCAGCGAAATTGCCGAGCGTGCTCGAGAGTCTTCCACGGTGCGTTCGCCAGCTACGGAAGTTCTCTCTGCGGCGCAGCGCGCGGCCGGCGCGAAAATTCTTCACGGCCCGGACCCCTCGATTCACTTGCTCGGCATACCGGAATCGCATCCACACCTGGGCCGCTGGGTGGTGCTGGCAATTCTCGCGGGCGCGATCGCGGCATTCACGCTGGTGGGAATTCTGGCGCGCTAGCGCGCGATTCGTGCATACCGATTTTTTCCGCCCCTCGCGATTGATGGCTGAAGCTAAACGAATTTCCCTGAGATCTTATTGACGGACACGCGTTCCCTTGCCGCCCGCTTTTCTTCGGTGCTGGCATCGTTGCCGTGCCCCGCGAGTTCAGCGACGACCCACACAAACCGCCTGCCGGGCGTGCTGCAGCTTCGAGTGAGCCCAGCGCGGGCGAAGATAATGAAGCGGATTCGCTGGAGTTTGCGCGGCCGACCGAGCCGCCACGAGGGCTGATGCGCAAGCGCCCGCACGTGGCGCTGTGAGACTCGCGGCTTTGTTCCTGGGCGGATTAATCGCTCTCATCCTCGTGGGGCTTTCATCCGGCTGACGGCGTTTTCCATGGGCACGCAGTTCCGCACCGCAATCGCCGCGCGCTATTGACGGAATCGTGTTTTCCATCGACCATAGTTTCCGCCATTGAGGGCCGAATGAAGCGCATTCTTTCCACGTACCGATTTGTCAATCAACCGCTAGGCGCGGCACTGCTGGCGGAAATCGCGCAGGCGGGATTTTTAGCGGTGGAGATTTTCTGCGCTTCGCAGCATTTCAGCTATCGCGACGCGCAACGCGTACGCGAACTGGGGGACGCGCTGGGCGAATACCGCTTGGCGCTGCACTCGGTACACTCGCCGACCGATCGCGACCGCTCGCCCGGCCGGGAAAGCGGCGTGGTGATTTCCATTTCCGACCCGGAGCGGATTCGCCGCCTGGACGCAGTGGACGAAATCAAGCGCGTGCTGGACATCGCGGAGCAAGTGCCGTTCCAATATTTGATCCAGCATATCGGACATGGACGACAGGCGGCGGACGCGCGCAAGCTGGACGCGGCTTTCACATCACTGGAAAATCTTGCGATGTTCGCGAAGGCGCGCGGTGTGACGATTGCGCTGGAAAATACGCCGGATGAGCTGGGCGCGCCAGCCTCGCTGCAGCATTTCATCACCGACACGCATTTGCATGATTTGAAATTGTGCTTCGACATCGGCCACGCGCACATCGAAGAGGGCGTGCAGGCCAGCTTCGACGCGATGCGCGAACGGGTGGTGAGCACACACATTCACGATAATCACGGCGACAAGGACGAGCATCTGCTGCCGTTCGAAGGGACGATTGATTGGGATGCGGCACTTGCCGGATTTGCGAGCGCGCCCGTGGAGCTGCCGTTTGTTTTCGAAATCAAGGCGCAGGCGGGGGCGGCGGGGCCTTCGCTGGAGCAGATTCGCGAAGCCTGCGACAAGCTGGAAGAAAAATTCGAGGCGCAGAAGTAGGGCGCGCGGCCGATGCCGAACTTCATGCCATGAAGCAAGGGCCATGAAGTACATGCCATAATGGTTCGCGCCAAATAATCCAACGGAAAAACTACATGACCCAGGAAGCACAGGCAGCGGTTCCAATTATCACAATTGAGCAGGCGGGGGCGCACGCGGGTGGTAGCGTCACTATTCGGGGCTGGCTTTACAATTTGCGCGAATCCGGGAAATTGCTGTTTCCGATTTTTCGCGACGGTACGGGCATCATGCAGGGAGTGGTTTCGCAGAAGGAGCATCCCGAGGTTTTCGGCGCGCTGAAGGGGCTGCCGCAAGAATCGAGCGTGATCGCGACGGGCGCGATTCGCGCGGAACCGCGAGCGCCGGGCGGATATGAAATGGGAGTGAGCGCGATCGAAGTTGTGCAGCGCGTTGGGGATGCCGAACCTTACCCGATTCAGCTGAAGGAGCACGGCGTTGATTTTCTGCTGGACCGGCGGCATCTGTGGATTCGCACGCCGCGACAGGCGGCGATCCTGCGCATTCGCGCCGAGGCCGAGCGCGCGGCGCGGAATTTCATGGACGCGCAGGGTTACACGCTGACCGACGCGCCGATTTTCACTCCGGCGGCGTGCGAAGGAACCACCACGCTGTTTGAGGTGAATTACATTGACGAACAGAAGGCTTATCTGACGCAGTCTGGCCAGCTTTACGTGGAGGCGCTGGCGGCCGCGCTGGGCAAGGTCTATACGTTCGGACCCACTTTTCGCGCGGAGAAATCGAAGACGCGGCGGCACCTGACCGAATTCTGGATGCTGGAGCCGGAGGCTGCGTACGCGCATCTCGAGGACATGATTGTGCTCGCTGAAGGTTTGGTGAGCGCGGTGGTGCAGTCGGTAGCGAAAAACCGCACGCGAGAGCTGGGGTTGATCGAACGGGACGTCGCTTCGCTGCAGAAAATCACGCCGCCCTTTCCGCGGATCACCTACGACGACGCGATCAAACTGCTGCAGGAGGCTGGGAATCCTGCAAAATGGGGCGATGACTTCGGTGGCGACGAGGAAACGATCATTTCCAAGGAATTCGACCGGCCGGTGGTGATTCACCGTTATCCCGCGGCGATGAAGGCGTTTTACATGGCGACGGATGCGGCGCGACCGGAACTTTCGCTGAGTTTCGACATGATTGCTCCGGAAGGGTACGGCGAAATTATCGGCGGCGGCGAGCGTCTGGCAGATTACGACACGCTGGTGCGGCGTTTGCGCGAACATAATCTGCCGGAGGAATCTTTTCAGTGGTACCTGGATTTGCGGCGTTATGGGAGCGTGCCGCATGCGGGGTTCGGTCTAGGCCTGGAACGCACCGTTGCGTGGATATGCGGAACCGAGCACATTCGCGAGGTCATCCCCTTCCCACGGATGCTGTATCGAGTTTATCCTTAGGGTTCCCTCCCCCGTCTTGGGGTCGCGAAAACAAAAATATGCCTGACAAAATTCGTATTATCGGTGTGCCGATGGACCTGGGCGCGAGCCGCCGCGGCGTGGATATGGGCCCTTCCGCGTTGCGCGTGGCCGGATTGCAGGCGCGTTTGAAACAGCTGGGGCGGCAGGTGGAAGACATCGGCAACGTGCAGGTGCCGCAGCCGGAAGAGCAGCCCTACGGCGAGAAGCGCGCGCGTTATCTGGATGAAATTTCGCAGGCGTGCAGGGGGCTGGCCGATGCGGTGAAGAAAACTTTGGATGAGGACATGATTCCGCTGGTGCTGGGCGGCGATCATTCGATCGCGGTGGGCACCACGGCGGGCGCAGCGGCGCATTTCAATAAAGAATCGAAACGGGTGGGCGTAATCTGGCTGGACGCGCACGGCGACATGAATACGCCGGATTCGTCGCCTTCAGGCAATGTGCACGGCATGCCGCTGGCGTCCATCATGGGCTTCGGCCCGCCGGAGCTGACGGATTTGGCCGGCATCAAGCCGATGGTGGAACCTCGCAACGTGGTGCTGGTGGGAATCCGCGATCTGGACGCGAAAGAGCGGCGGCTGGTGAAAGATTCCGGCGTGCACATTTTTACGATGCGCGATATTGACGAGCGTGGCATGCGCGAAGTGATGGCTGAAGCGCTGCGATTTGCGGGAGACGACACGGCGGGAATCGTCGTGAGCCTGGATATGGATTTCGTGGACCCGAGCGACGCACCGGGAGTGGGAACGCCCGTGCGCGGCGGCGTGACGTATCGCGAAGCGCATCTGGCGTTGGAGATGATCGCGGACAGCAAGCAGATGGTTTCGTTCGAAGTGGTGGAAGTGAATCCGGTGATTGATCTGCACAATACTACGGCGTTGCTGGGCGTTGAACTGGTGCTCTCCGGCCTGGGGAAGAAGATCCTGTGACTTTTGTGTGCGTTTGTGGAATGTGCCGGGCGGTCCCGCGATGAGCGCGCCGAGGCGATTGCGCATCGGCGTGCTTTTTGGCGGACGCTCGGGAGAGCACGAAGTTTCGCTCGCTTCCGCTGCTTCGGTGATTCGCGCGCTCGATCCTGAAAAATATGAAGCGGTTCCGATTGGCATTTCGAAAGACGGCCGCTGGCTGGTGGGCACGAGCTCGATAAAATTGTTGGCGGACGTGCTGAAATCCGGCGATCGCGTGGTGCTGCCGCCTGATCCGAGTGCGGCGACTTTGGTTCCGTTGGGGCCAGCGGCGGGGCAGCCGAGCGTCGGCGTGGATGTCGTGTTTCCTGTTTTGCATGGCACGTTTGGAGAAGACGGCACGGTGCAAGGGTTGATTGAACTCGCGGGATTGCCGTATGTGGGCGCGGGCGTGCTGGCGTCCGCGGTGGGCATGGATAAGGACGTGCAGAAACGCCTGTTCGAGCAGGCCGGATTGCCGATCGTGCCGTTTCTGGCCGTGCGCCGCTCGGAGTGGGAGCACGAGCGCGCCAAAGTGCTGAAAGCCATCAAGAAGAGATTCCGCTTTCCATTGTTTGTGAAGCCGGCGACGCTGGGCTCGTCGGTGGGGATGACGCGGGTGAAGGCAGCGCATGAAATTTCCGCAGCGATGGATCACGCGGCTGAATTTGCGTTGAAAATTGTGGTGGAGCACGGCGTGGTGGGGCGCGAAATTGAAGTTTCGGTGCTGGGCAACGATGACCTTCGTGCGTCCATACCTGGCGAAATCGTGCCACACCGCGAATATTACGATTACCAGGCGAAATATCTGGAACAGGGGACGCAGCTGCTGATCCCTGCGAAATTGACGAAGGCGCAGGTGGGCGTGTTTCAAGATTACGCGGTGCAAGCGTTCCGTGCGATTGACGGCGCGGGCATGGCGCGGTGCGATTTCTTTCTGGAAAAGCGCACCGGCAAGATTTACGTGAACGAACTGAACACCATTCCCGGATTTACCTCCATCAGCATGTATCCGAAGCTGTGGGAGGCATCGGGACTGCCTTATCCTAAGCTAATTGACCGGCTGATTGAGCTGGCGATCGAGCTGCACGCCGAAAAAGCACGGACCAAGTACTCCATCGAATTGCCTGCCGGTTCCGGCGGAGCGCTGGACGCGTAGTAACAAATCCTCTTCCCTGTGCGTATTAAGAAATGAGCGCCATTGCGGATTGCCGCGCTTGACGGCGACGATTTTGGACATTAAACTAACTAGTTAGTTAAAGAATGCCCGCCGCTGTGACAGGATTGCATATGCAATGCATTGGACTTGAGATTGCGCCCAAGGGCGCCATGGCGCACTTGCGATATCCCGCCGAAGTGATGAAGCGCACAGGATTGTAGGGACCAGACGATGCGACGAGGACGAAGAAAAATCGAGAATCCAGCCACGGCGCGGCGCATTTTGGCCGCGGCCGAGCAGCATTTCGCCGCGCAGGGCCTGGCGGGCGCGCGCACGGAGCAAATCGCCACCGCGGCACATGCCAACAAGGCAATGCTTTACTATTATTTCGGCGATAAGCGGCATTTGCATCGCGCGGTGCTGGAAAATCTTTTTCGGCAGCTGCGCAACGGGGTCTATCAGCCGCAGCGCAAGCAGGCTTCTCCGCGCGAGAGGCTGCGCGAATTCATCACCGCTTATTTTGACTTTCTCGCGTCGCATCCGAATTACCCGCGGCTGGTGCACCGCGAAGCGATGGAATCCACTAAGGAATTTGACTGGATCGTGCGCCGCTACCTGCGTCCTTTTCACAATCGACTGGTGCGCACGCTGGAAGAAGGGATGGCCGCGGGTGAATTTCGCGCCGTGGACCCGCATGACACGGCGTTCACGATCATGGGCATGACCACTTCGTATTTCGCCGCAGCCGCTATTTTCAGCCAGGTGGCGGGGCACAATCTGCTGACGCCGCACGCCCTGGTGGCACGCAAGCACGCTCTTTTGGATTTTCTGGACCATGGACTGATTCGAACGAAAGCGAGGGCCCGATGACCGGCCGAAAATTTGCGACGTTCCTACTGGTAATTTTCACGATCGCGGCGGTGGCTTATTACTTCACCACGCCGCATGGCACGGACATGCCGCTGATCGGAGTGGTAGACGGCAACGAGGTGATCGTGAGCCCGCAGATGACCGGGCGCATTATCACGCTGAACGTGGACGAAGGCAGCACGGTGAAGAAGGGCGACCTGATCGCGGTGCTGGACAGCACGGAGCTGGAAGCGAACCTAGCCGCCACTAAAGCGAATGTGACCAGCCTGGAAGAACAGGTGAACGAAGCGAATCATAACTATACGTGGACCAATGGACAGACGGACGCTTCGCTGATCGAAGCGAACGAGCGAGCAACTTTCGCGCAAGCGCAATTGGAGCCGGCGCGCGAGCAACTGAAGCGCGATCGGGACGATTTGCGGCGCATGCAGCAACTTTTCGACAAGGGCGAAGTTTCCGCTCAGGACCGCGATCACGCTGAAGCCGCGGTAAGAATTTCGCAGGCCAACGTAACGGCGTTGGAACAAGCGACGAAGGCCGAGACGGCGGCGGTGAATGTGGCACAGGCGAATCGCATTCAAGTGGATGCGCGGAAGAGCGCGATTTCCACCACTATGGCGCAGCTCGAACAGGCCCGCGCCAGCGAAGCGCAAATGGCCACACAATTGGGGTACACAAAAATTTATGCGCCACTAGATGGAATTGTTTCGGTGCGCGTGGCGAAGCAGGGCGAAGTGGTGGCCATCGGCGCGCCGATCGTGGTGGTGGTGGACGTGGACCATTTGTGGGTGCGCGCGGACGTGGAAGAAACTTACGTCGCTTCGATCGTGGTCGGGCAAAAGCTGCGCGTGGAACTTCCTTCAGGAGATGTCACCGAAGGGCCCGTGATTTTCCGGGGCGTCGAAAATGATTTCGCCACGCAGCGCGACGTGAGCCGCACCAAGCGCGACATCAGGACTTTCGCGGTGAAGGTGGCGATTCCGAATCCGGACCGGCAGTTATTCACGGGAATGACGGCGACGGTGCTACTGCCGCGCCCACCGCACAAGAGCTGGTTCGCGAAATTGTGACGCCGATGCCGACACCGATGGAACAATCAACCGCCAACGCCATTGAAGTGCAGCACCTGACGAAGAAGTTCGGTGAGCTGGTGGCCGTGAACGACATCAGCTTCAGCGTGCGGCAGCGAGAGATTTTCGGTTTGCTGGGTCCCAACGGCGCGGGAAAAACCACGCTGATCCGCATGATGACGACGCTGACGCCGCCCACTTCCGGCACGGCAGTCATCGCCGGGCACGACGTGCGCACCGACGCTGACGGCGTACGCAATGCGATGGGAGTGATTCCGCAGGCGCTTACTTCCGATCCGGAATTGACCGCGTCTGAAAATATGCTGATTCACGCCAAGCTCTATGGCGTGCCGCGGGCGACGCGCGACAAACTGATTCTGGACCTGTTGGATTCCGTGGATTTGGTGAAGTTCAAGGATGCGCTGGTGCGTACATTTTCCGGCGGCATGCGACGGCGCCTGGAAATCGCGCGCGGGCTGGTGCACTCGCCGAAGATTTTATTTCTGGATGAGCCGACCACGGGCCTCGATCCCGTGTCGCGCTCGAATGTGTGGCAACTGATTCGCAATTTGTGCGAACGGTCGGACCTGACGATTCTGCTGACAACGCATTACATGGATGAAGCTGACAAATTGTGCGACCGCATCGCCATCGTGGACCACGGCAAGCTGGCGGCGCTGGATACTCCGGTTAAATTGAAAGACAGCGTGCCGGGCAACGACAGGGTGGAAGCGGAATTCGGGAACGCACCCGCGGATTGGATGGATCAACTGCGCAAGCTGGCGCAGGCCGCGCACGTGTCGCAGCGAGACGATATGGTACACATTGCTTCGAACGACGGTCCGGCCACGGTGGCGGCTCTGATGGATTTGGCGCGGGCGCGCAGTGTGCAGGTGAAGAGGGTGACCGTGCAGGGCACGACGCTTGATGATGTGTTCTTGCATTACACCGGCAGCGATTTGCGCGATGCGGCAAAAGAAGGAGCGCGGCTTGATATTGGTCATCTTTACCGTTAGCAGCGGGCGATTGCGGCGCCGCGCTGAAGGAACGCGATGAATTTCCGGCGAATCGGAGCGCTTATTGAACGCGACTTGCGGAAATTCTTCCGCAGCCCGGCGCTGATGATGGTGTCTATGGTGCTGCCGCTAGTGCAGCTGATCGTGCTGGGCTACGCGTTCGGCGGAAAAGTGACCGGCGTGGAAATTGGCTTCGTGGATCAGGACCACTCGGTGGAGTCGGATAAAATCCGCGAGATGTTTGACGGCATCACAGCGGGGCCCCGCACTTTTAAGGTAATCGAATACAATTCCGTGCCGCTGGCGACGCACGATTTGGAAACCGGGAAGGTGCGGGCCTTGGTGGTGGTGCCGCGCGATTTTTCGCGACGGTTCTACCAACGCGACCGGCCGCGCATCGCTTTTACGGAAGATAATACCGACCAGTTCATTTCCAGCGCGATCATCGAGCGCGTGCAGCAGATGGTGGAGGAGCTGAACGCGCCGGACGTGACGCCGCGACTCGAAGGATCCGTGCAGTTGAACACGGTGGAGATCTATCCGTATGTCGAATACATCAAATATTTGCTGGCGGGGACCATCGCACTATCGATTTTCGTGGTAGCCATGATCGGCGGTGGGATTACTTACATTGACGACAAAGCGCGCGGGCTGCACGAAGGATATCTAGTTACGCCGATCAAGAAATCGGAGCTGGTCTTTTCGCTGATTGGCTCGGGTGTGATCAAGGGCATGATGACGGGCATGGTGCTTACGATCATCGGCGGATTGATCGTGGGCCTGCCGGAAATATGGAATCCCGTGCGGCTGTTCTATTTAGTCCTCGTAGTGGGCGCGACGGGATTGGCGATGATGAGCTTCATGTTCTTGCTTATGGTGCGAGTGGACGATCCGCTGGTGCCGCGCGCGATTTTCGGCGTGTTGAATACGCTTTTGTTTTTTCCTTCGGGTGCGGTGTATCCGATCGCGGCATTCCCGTGGTGGCTGAAATGGGTTTCGGTGATTGATCCGTTCACATATGCGGTGCACGCGTTGCGAAACTTGACGCTGAAAAATACCGGGATTGAAGGAATCTATGTGGACGTGCTAGTTTTGCTGGGCATTGCGGCGGTGATGACGACTCTTAGCATTATGTTATTCAAGCGGCAGCTCTAACGCTGCCCGCCGGCCACCGCGCGCCGAAAAATAAATTGAGGAGATCTCGTGGCAATTTTTGATACGTCGCAGGAGCACCCGCCGGATAAGGTTCGACGCTACATCATTACTACGATTGTTTTTATCGCGCTGGTGGTGGGCTTTGCCTGGTATTTGCTGCGGTTTCACACGGAAGTTCGCACGGCGAAGCGCTTTCTGGAGACAGTCGCGAGTGGGAATCTGGAACAGGCTTATCACTTGTGGAGTCCCGGGCCGAGCTATTCGTATCAGGATTTTCTGGATGATTTTGGGCCCAACGGTTATTACGGCCCGGTGAAAAGCTATCACATCGAGAATGCGGAAGAAATTAAACAGGGGCCGGAGCAGCCGTCCGGAACTGTTGTCACGGTGGAAGTGAGCCCGTACGCGCCTTTTCCTTCGGCGCATGATGTGTTGAAGCAGAGCAAGACGAAGGAAGTGCGACTGCAAGTGGAATACAAGGACCAGTCCATCGGATTCGCGCCGTAATGTGATCTATCGCGTCGGGCAGCGGCGGCCGATGCGTGCGACGCGTTGGGCTCTTCGTGCACGATTATTTTTCGCTGAGCAATTCTTCGTATTTCTGGCGGACTTCATCAACAGAGATGGATGTGATTGGGCGCGGATTGCTCGCGACGACGCCTTTGTCGCCGCGCGGGTGATCGAACGCGGCGCCGGTTTGGACGATGCGATGTGCTGTCTGCCACGGGCGCCACTGCACGGGATCGGTGACGCTGAATATCACGACGCTGGGGCGCTGCAAGGCTGCCGCCAGATGCGCTGGGCCGGAATCGTTGCCCACGAAGATGCGCGACGCGGCGACGAGCGCAATCAGCTCGCTGATATCCAGCTCAGAATCCAGCACCACCGCGACATTCGCCATTTCACTGCGAACCTCGGCAGCGATTTGGTCATCGCGCGCGCCTAGATTTACCACGCCAGCAATTCCGTGCTTTTCGCGCAGCCAGCGCGCGATCTCGGCAAATTTCGCTACGGGCCAGCGCATTTCTGGCAAGCGCGCGCCCGGCTGTAACACGGCGTACGGCGCGCCCGCGGCGACTCCCTTCTCCGCCAACTTCCGAGCCACCGCTGCAATCGCATCCGGCCGCGCGAACACTTGCGCGCGCGGAATCGGGCCGCGCGGCAGGCCGGTGAAATAGAACTGCGAGATGCGATGTTCGACGGTATGCACGGCCGGCACGCCATAAAATTCCTGCGCGTCTGGCACCGCGACATTGCAGAGAAACGAGTATTGGTATCCGGCCCAGCCTACGCGCAACTTCGAGCCGGACGCGCCTGTGAGCATGGCGCTGCGCGGGCCGCCGTGCTGATTGAACACAATGGGAAACTTGCGGCGCAGCAAGTCGAGCGCCGTCCCGCCGAGGCCGTGCGAAAAAATCAGCTCGGAGATCGCGGGATTTCCTTCGAGCACCGCTGCGAAGCGCGGCTCAACCAGCACGTTGATTCGCAAATCGGGGCGCCAGGTGTGCAGCGCGGCGATGGCGGGAGTTTCCAGCACCAGATCGCCCAGCGAACGCAGCCGGATGATCAGGATTTCGGCGCCCTGCGGCAGAGCGGGGAGCAGAGTCGCAGGATCGTTCGAGTTCGGCGGGGCGTTCAACTTTTACGCGGCGGCGAATTGCGCAGCTTCATTCCGCTTCAATGCGGGCTTCATCAATCAGCATTACGGGAATGTCCTCGCGAATCGGATAGACGCGATGGCACGAAGGGCACTTCAAACCGCGCTGATCGCCGGTCAACTTCACCGGCGTTTTATCCTGCGGGCAAACCAATATATCGAGCAGTTCTTGAGAAACAGCCATGAAATTCCTCCCAGCGCACTGTAGCAGAGTGGCGCGATGGGCGGCAAGCGCGACGGCCGTCTTGCTGCGGGGCGCGCTCGCTAGATCAATCGCGCGACATTGAAATTGAGTTCGCCGCGCCATTCCGCGCCGCTGGCCATTTCCAGCGGCCAGACCGCGACGATTTGCGAGCCTTGATAAATGCGCTCGAATCCCTCTTCCGATTCGGAAACCGTTTCGATGGGCGTGATCCAGAATTCCTGCGCGTGGGGAGCAGTGAGCGTTACGCTCACGCCTTGCCATTCGTCGACCACGCGCAAATGGGAACCGGACGCGACCGCGGACCAGCGTAGCGGTTGGCGCTCACCGGCAGATTCAAAATAGCGGTCGTGCGCGGACGGCGCGAGGAAATTCAGAACAGCTTCGATGCCCACGTAAACGGAGGCGCCGCCGGCTGCCACGCGACGCAGGGCCACGTCGCAAAGAATGCCGAATCCCGTGGCGCTATTTGCGAGCGAAAACGTTTTTTCGGCAGCCCAATCCACGCTAGCTTCGGACGTCAGAGTCGCGTGCGTGGCAGAAACTTTCGTGGCGCGATAGCTTCCGCCGGCGAGCGCCGGATCTTCCGACAGTTGCGCAGTGCCGCAATCCGGATGTTTCTTCTCGCGGCTGAAAAGCAGCAAGCGGAAACAGTGGCGCGCCCAGCGGTCGTAATTGAGCCAGCGATCCAGGCCGGTTTCTTTCGCGCGCGTTTGCTCGTGAATGGATTGAGCGCCATGCGACTCGCCAGCTTTCAAATTCTTGAGCTTCGCGTGGTAGGACTCTGGGCGGCGCGCGAGAGAATTCACCAGCGCCGCGTTCGATTGGCGGCAATCGAGTGCGGAGATTGTGCCACCATCGGCGGGACTGAGGACGGCAGCGTAGCGATCGGAGGTGAAATAAATCTCGTCGCGGCCATCGGAGTCGAAATCCAGCGTGGCGACGTTCTGATAATGGCCGGTGGGATTCGCAAGCGCATCGGCAATCGCTTCGGCCTGAATCAACGAGCGCCACAGTTCCGTGCGCAGGTGCGGTGAGTAGAGGCCGCCGAACACGCCGTGCCAGTAGGGATCGTTGCACTGGCCGCGCAGCGTCAGCGTGCGGGCCTGCTCGCGCCCTTCGCGGAATGCCTGAACCGGGTGCGGATGTTCGAAGAGCTTGCGGACTTTTTGCGAAACGTGGAGCATTTTTTTGTGCAGCAAATTCGATTCGCCGTATTTGGAGAAGAAGCTGCGCCAGATGCCGCCGCGCAGGAACGGCAGCATTTCGTGGCGCGCCGCAAATTCGGTGGAGAGCGAGTGATAACGAATGCGCGCGGCAGTAGGCAGCGCCCACTCCATCATTTCGCTGTAGGAAGCGGTGGGAAGGTCAGCGCGACCGAGCGGCGGGCGCGAAGAAACCGCGGCTCCGGGCGTGACGGTTTCCAGCCAATCCGAATTCTGTTCGAGCGCGACAAAAAACTTTTCCAACCAGCCGTCGGTGTAGCAAAGTTTGTTGGTGCCGGGCCAGATGCCGAATTTTTCCAGATCGTCGCCCATGGCCGCGAAGCCGCCCGGATGTTCTTTCGCGCAACCGCGCAGAAATTCGATGGTTTCCGAGGGCGCGTGAAAAGGGATCAGGTAGCGCAGTTCTTTCAGGCCGGGCAGAACTTTTACGGAGTGGCGCTGATCTTCGGCGAGATAGTAGGCGTACAGCTGATCGAGCTCGAAGCCCGCGCCGAGAAAATGGTTATCGTCCACCAGCGTATATTCGACGCCTGAGGGCGCAAGCGAAGATGGAAGCTGCGGCTCCCAGACGCGTTCGGCGAGCCAAGCGCCGCGCGGACGCGCGCCAAAATGTTTTTCGATGTAGTCGGCGAGGCGCGTGATCTGCTCGTGGCGATCTTCGGGCGGAATGGCGATCAGGATCGGCTCGTAGAATCCGCCGCCGGCGAGTTCCACCTGACCCCGGTGCACCAGCGTGCGCAACAGATCGAAATATTCCGGATGCGCGCGCTCGATCCATTCCAACAACGAACCGGTGTAATGCAAACCCACGTGGATGGAAGGATGGCGCGCGAGGACTTGAACGAAAGGCAAATAAGATTGCGCGTAGGCGCTCTCAATCACGTGATCAAAGTTTCCCACCGGCTGATGCGCGTGGATGAGCAGGACAAACTGGAATTTCGCCACCGAGGGCCTCGCTGAAGCATTACCAGCATAACCTGAATTCGCTAGAGTACTCAAACGCACTTCGGCGCGAGTCTCTCACAAACAATTAACGCATTGCATGGGACGAGGTCAGAGCGGCGGTGGGTTCGTCGTTCGGCTCTCCACTTCAGGCTGTGCAAATTTCCGAGCGGACTTCAAACGCGCTTGCGAATTGCGTAAGGCGCTCTTGCAGACGAGTCATCGCAAGGTTCAGGGAGGCGTCGGCAACGCGCGCCGGAGTGTAAATCACGATCATGATTTCTTTCGCGGATTCGGTGATCATGCTGCGCGTGGAATCGCTGATGGGGCTGCCGAATGGGCCCTCGGGATCGGCGAGAACTGGCCGGCCCTCCAGATGCCAGGTTTGTTTGCCGATACCTTCATATTTTTCGCCGGCCGCGCCGTGGCGCAACGCGACTGGGGCCTGAATTTTCGAGCGATCGTAGCAGCCGTAGGGCCAGCCAGTCTCGAGCGAGCCGAGGTTGCCGATGTCCACCACGTTCGAAACGCGGTAAAGGCCCTTGCCCTGCACCACGCGACGCAGCAGCGCCTCCGACGACGGGCGATATTTCGAGGGATCCATGGCCCATTCGCGAAACATGGCGCGGACGGCGCGAACCGGATCCGCTTCGGCGAGGCTTTCCACGGAGAATTCGGCGCGCTTGCGGACGCAGACTTCGTCCATCAATTTCGCGAGGTCGGGGTGAACCAGGACGACGCTTGTGCCATCTGCTTCGACCACGCCAAGCTTCACGCCAGGCAATGCGATCTTGATTTCCATGCGGTTCGCTCTTTGCTGGCTGCTATGATGACACGCGACTAGGGCATTCAGGGAAATTCAAAGAAATTGTAACGGGAAATGGGCCGGCACGCGATGAATTCCAGGGAAAAACAAGAGAGGTTCGAGCGCGGGCTGGAGCATTTCAACGCGCGAGAGTTTTTTGAAGCGCACGAAGTGTGGGAAGAAGTCTGGCTTGTGGAGGACGAGCCGGAGAAAACATTTCTCCAAGGAATCATTCAGATTGCCGCGGCGTTTCATCACTTCCGGCGCGGAAATAGCGACGGCGCGGAAACGCTGCTAGCTGCCGGAATCGTAAAAATTTCGCGATTCCCACCACAACATCGCGGGCTGGCGATTCATGCCCTGCGCGAAGAAGCGATATTTTGGGCGCGCGCTTTGGGCGAGATGCAGCGCCCCGGCGACGAAAGGCTGCCCGCGATTCGGCGTGCAGACCGCCGCGCTCCTCCAAGGACGGCTGTACCGCGGATCGAGACTCACCGCGACAAACATCGATAGGCTTGAGATCATCAGCTGCCGGCCGGCAATTCCACCCCTAATTTTGCCGGCGTCGAATCTTGCTCATTTCGGAGCGACCAAAGCTTTCTCGCTTGCTGCAGCGCCTCGGTAACGCTCGCGCAAATATTCTCCGCACCCACGTGCTGCTCGAACTCCGCGTCGCGCATGATTTCCGCCGGCTGCTGGCGTCCGCCGCAGAGTAACAGCTTGCGGCCGGATTTATGGACCACATCAGCGAGATTCTCCAGCGCCTGCAAGCCCGTGCCGTCCAGCGCAGTCATATTGCGTAAACGCAGAATGACAATCGGCGGCAGGTCGGGAATGCGCTCAATGACGAGATTAATCTTGTCGGTCGCGCCAAATAGAAAGGGCCCGTGGATGCGGAAGATGGCCACGTAAGGCGGAATTTCCTTGTGCTGCAGAATGTGCGCGTAGCCCTCCCGCAAATATTGTTCGGTGACTTCGGATACCGTGGTGGTTTCGGTGACTTTGCGGATGTAAACGAGCGCGGCCAGAATCATGCCGGCTTCAACGGCCACGGTTAGGTCGGCGAAAACGGTGAGAAAGAAAGTGACGAGCCAGATACCGATTTCCCGGGGCGAGAGTTTCAGCAATTCAGGGATTTCGCGCCACTCGCCCATGTTGTAGGAAACCACGAGCAGAATCGCGGCCAGCACCGCGAGCGGAACAAAACGCGCGAGCGGCGCGGCATACAGGATGATCGCGAGCAAGGTGAGCGCGTGAATCATTCCTGCCACCGGAGTCTTTGCGCCCGAGCGAATATTGGTCGCCGTGCGCGCAAGCGCTCCAGTAGCAGGAAGTCCGCCAAAGAGCGGCGAAAAAATGTTGGCGACGCCCTGGCCGACAAGTTCGACATTTGGATTGTGCTTGGTGCCGCTCATGCGGTCGGATACCACGGCGGACATCAGAGATTCGATGGCGCCAAGCATAGCGACGGTAATCGCCGGCGAAACCAACGGCCGCAGCAGGTCGAAACGAAATTGCGGAATCTGCAGGTGAGGAAGACCCGAGGGGATTCCGCCGAACCGCGTACCGATGGTTTCCACCGGAAGTTTGAAAATGACGACGAGCGCTGTTCCCAGGAAGAGCGCGACGATGTATCCGGGAACTCGTTTCACGAAGCGCATGAATGCGATGATGAGCGCCAGTGAAAGCACCGCGAGTGCGGTCGTCAGGATTGAGAGCGAGTGAAAACTAAGCGCCAGGGTTTCGACGCGCGCCGCGAACTCGCCGGGAACTTTGTCAATTCGCAGGCCGAAAAAATCCTTGATCTGGGTGCTGGCGATGATCACCGCGATGCCGTTGGTGAATCCCACGACCACCGGGCGCGGAATGAATTTCACGGCGCTGCCCAGACCAGCGAAGCCCAGAATCACCATCATCGCTCCGGCCATCAGCGTGCACATGTACAGGCCGTCCAAGCCGTATTTTGCAACGATCCCGTACACCACCACCACGAACGCGCCAGTGGGCCCGCCGATCTGCGTGGTGGAACCGCCCAGCGCCGAAATAATGAAGCCCGCGATGATGGCAGTGTACAGACCGGCCTGCGGAGGCACGCCTGAAGCAATGGCGAAGGCCATTGCTAACGGCAAAGCGACCAGGCCGACGGTGATCCCCGCGATCAAATCGGCTACAAATGTGCGGCCGTTGTAATTGCGCAGGCACTGAACAGATCTTGGGAGCCAGTCGTTCATGGACGCACGTTCGTCACTCTTTCATGTGTTGGATTCGCGCGATGGAAAGTTACCGCGCGTGGCGGCACAACCGTATTTGCGCGCTGCATATGCAATGTGAATTTAGTATCGCTCACGCCGCGGAAAAGTTTGCAGAAATTGAACTGGGAAGTACCAAGATAACAAAGTGGCTCGCCGACGACGCGGAAATTGCTGCAATTGCGTCGCAAACCGTCGTGCCAGCGCCAGCCATTCGAGCAGTCACGCCGACCAGCGTGGAATTCGGGAAAGTTGACACTCCGGCAAGTGTGTAGCAGGCTGGATGTGTAAACCACAGCAACGCGAGCCCGATTCCAGCATCCAAACGAGAGCGGGTAGGACGATAGGAGATGACGAATGCCGCTTGACCGAGAACGCATCTTAGACGCTGCGCGGCAATGCTTTGACCCGGAAATTCCCATCAACATCGTGGACCTGGGCCTGATTTACGACGTGCAATGCGATGACGCCGGAAACGTAACCGTGAAGATGACGCTGACGACGCAGGGCTGCCCTTCGGCGCAAGCAATTCCAGAGCAATTGCGCGCGCGCGTGGCGGCCATCGAAGAAGTGCGCGACGTGAAGGTGGAAATCGTGTGGGAGCCGGCGTGGAATCCCAGCATGATCAGCCCTAGCGGCCGCCAGGTGTTGGGCCTGGAAGCCTAAGCTCGCGCCGCGCTACCAAAGCGGGCGCGACGGATGCCGGCAAATAGAAATGTCCGTCGCGCCGGTAAATTTTGGCGCACGGCGCAGCGCGGTGGGCGCGCTGTTACTTCACCGCTACGCTTTCTTGTTGGTGTACCAATCCGCGTTGATCGGCGTGAAGTTGTTCCACTTCTCCGGCAAATCTTCCAGCGCGAAAATAGCCGTCACCGGGCATACCGGCACGCAAGCCCCGCAATCAATACATTCCACGGGACTGATGTATAGCTGCGTTTCGGCTTCGAAGTCCGCCTCATCCTTGCGCGGGTGGATGCAATCCACCGGGCAGACGTCCACGCATGCTGTATCTTTTGTTCCGATGCAAGGCTCGGCAATCACGTACGCCATTTCGAGATCTCCTCGAACGAGAGGTTTTAGAACGGTTTAGCCTGGGATACTGGTCCAAGACCGCACCGTAATTTTTATATCACCAAAGGCAGGCCGGGTACAAGCGGTTGCACCCGATGGCGTTCGGGCGGCTTCCGGCTGCAGCATTTCCCGGGACTTGGCGCCGGTGATTATCGCGCTGAGGTTCTTCGGCTGCCGAGTGAGTTGAAAGTCGCCAAAAGTCGCCCACTTGCCGTCGTCGTCCTTCTGCGTCATTAGCCATCGCCAGGTGTCTTTTTCCGGAGACCACTGAAAGACGGTGTGAAACGGGCCATCGGGGTATTCGAAGACGAATCGGATGGCGTTGCCGTCGCGCGCGCCGTACCCGAGCGTTTCTGAGAAGCGGCCTCCAAACGCGTCGAGCAAATGCAGGACGTAACGCTCGCTGACGGGGTCGTAGCCCAGGAACCAGATCGCTTCGTAACGCTTCTCGGAGCCAGGCGCCGCGGCGTCCGTCCTTTCGTGGAGACGCAGGAACTGGTGGTTGAGCACCCACTCCGCTTCAACGTCATGGTGCGCGTCGTGACCCATGACCTGGCCTCGCAATTTCCATGTGCCGGCCATGTGATCCACCAGATCGTCGTGCCACTCGGCCGGAGACTGCGCACGGAAACGGAGCGGACTTGTTAGCGTCACGAGCACCATAATCAGGACCAAGTAAAACCAGGTTTTCATAGAAGACTCCTCGCGCCGGCGGTCGAAATGGAATTGAGAGCGCTGAGATTGTCGCACAACTGCAATCTGGCAGCGTCCGCGCGGGCGCGAAGCTAAACTCTCAGTTCTCGGGCACGTCGCTCATCGAGAGCTCGTTTTTCGGTGGCCGGGCGCGGGAATCCTGCAGCGTTACGTGGCGTCTTTGACGTGGAAAGTCTTTCGCTCGGCCGTCTGCTTTAGTTTGTACGAAACGAAATGCAGCACGGCGGCCAAAAGAGCGAAGCAGGCGGTTGCAAGTGAGACTGTCATAGCGCGAGCTTAGAGCGTTGCGGCGCACGAGGCAAATCATTAGGACAGATGGGGTCGATAGACCAATCGCAGGTCAGGGTCTGTGCAGAATCCGCAGCTTAGTTTTTGTAACGGCGTCGCGCAATCGGAAACTGAGGCGCTGCCGCCGCGGCAGCGAGCGGTGACCTCGGCCGGGTTGCCGCCGGTCCCGGCAAACCGATAGAATGGCTGAATGAGAGACGCTAGCCATCGTATGCGGCTTCACGCTTGGGTGCTACTAACTTTCGCAGTTGCGCTGGTCGTGGCGCTTGTTGCAGCGCGTCCTGGGCGCGCGCAAACCGAAGCGGGCAAGACCGCGCCGCACACGGGCAAAGCTGCCGGCGTTGCTGATCCGCCGTTGGTTGATCTTGCCGGCTACCGGCAGCTGCTTGCAAAATACAAGGGGAAGCCGCTGGTGGTGAATTTCTGGGCCACCTGGTGTGAACCTTGCCGCGATGAGTATCCGATGATGGTGGAGCTGGCCAAGGAATTCAAATCGCAAGGCGTCAGCGTTGTGGGCGTGGACATGGACGACGAATCGGATATGAACCTGGTGCGACGATTTATTGCGCGCACGCAGCCGCCATTTCCCAATTACCGCCAGAAGCCGGGGATTGACCTGGACGCGTTCTATGACGGCGTGAATCCCGATTGGAAAGGCACCATGCCGCAAACTATCTTCTACGGACGCGACGGGCAGATCGTGGGATTTTTTCTGGGCTCGCGGCCGCAATCTGTTTTTGAGCAAGCATTTCGCGCGACGCTCGGTCCGGCAGGCAGCGGCGGCGGTGAGAGCGGCCATGGTGACGCGAAGTAGTTCGCAGGGTTTTCAGCAATTTATATTCATATCAACTGGAGGGACGGACGAATGCTTCACACTCGGGGCAACATAATCACCTGGCTGGGCCACGCGGCATTTCGCATTGACACACCGAGCGGCAAAGTAATCCTGGTGGATCCCTGGATTCTTACCAACCCGCTCTGCCCGGAAGCGAACAAGAAATTCGAGCACGTGGACACGATGCTTGTCACGCACGGACATTTCGACCACATCGCGGACGCCGTGGAGCTGGGCAAGAAATTCAAGCCGCAAGTAGTGGGAATTTACGAGCTGTGCGCCTGGCTGGAATCGAAAGGCGTGTCGAATACCAATGCGATGAATAAAGGCGGCACGCAGAAAGTGGGCGAGATCGAAGTGACCATGGTGAACGCCATACATTCGTGCGGCATTTTGGATGGCGATCACATCGTCTATGGCGGCGAAGCGTGCGGCTACGTCCTGCGTCTGCCCGGCGGACTGACGATCTATCATGCTGGTGACACGGCGCTCTTCAGCGACATGAAGCTGATCGCGGAGCTTTACGCGCCGGACGTGGTGCTGCTGCCGATTGGTGACCACTACACCATGGGCCCGCGCGAAGCGGCCATGGCCATTCGCTTCTTGAACGTGCGTCACGTGATTCCGATGCACTTTGGAACGTTTCCTCCGCTGGTGGGCCGGCCGGAACAGGTTCGCGAGCTGACGAAAGACATCAGCGGGCTGGAAATTCACGTGTTGAAGCCGGGCGAATCGCTCGGAGAAGCAAGCTCGCACGTCGCCGCGCGAAGCTAGGAGCGAACATGCCGGGAATTCTGGAACCGCCAGTCGAAAAATATCTTTCGAGCCTGCTGCCGGCGCGCGATGAAGTGCTTGCCGATATGGAGCGGTATGCGAAGGAGCATGACATCGCCATCATCGGGCCGGATTGCGGGCGGCTGCTGTACCTAATGGCGCGGATTTCCGGAGCGAAGAGGATTTTCGAGATGGGCTCGGCCATCGGCTATTCGGCAATCTGGTTCGCGCGCGCAGCGGGAGCGGGCGCGGAAATTTACTGCACCGATGGGGACCCGAAGAACGCGGAACTGGCGGCCAAGAATTTCGAACGCGCTGGCGTGAGCAAGAGCGTGCGATTCATGACGGGAGAAGCGGTGAACTTGATTGACAGCGTTGACGGCACGTTCGACATCATCCTGATTGACGTTTACAAGCGCCAGTATCCCGCCGCGCTTAAAAAATCGTTGCCTCGTTTGACGAGCGGCGGCCTGCTGATTACGGACAATGTGCTGTGGTCCGGCCGCGTCACCGAAGAGGCCAAGGACGACGATACGCGCGGCATTCTGGAATTCAACCGCACCGTGTACGGATCACCGGAACTCTTCCCCGTGATCGTGCCGCTGCGCGATGGCGTCGCCGTCTGCCGCAAGGCTTAGTGGACGGTCGGCTAGGTCCCCGGCTGAATTGAAACGGGCTGTACCAATCTGAAGTGCAGCCTGGTTTCCGCGGGCAACACAATATCTTTCTTGCCGGTAAATCCGGCAGCCGCCGTGCCCGCTCCTCCGCCAGCCAATGCACCAATCGCAGCGCCTTTGCCGCCTCCGGCTACTGCGCCGATAATGGCGCCAAAAACAGCACCGCCTCCAGCGCCCGTCGCGGTTCTCTTGCCGCGCCCCTTCCCTGCCTCTTCAAACTCCGAAGTTTGAATCGAAAAGCGCGCTCCGTTCAGGCTGACGGAATCAAGCGTCAGTTGCAGCAGCGCGTTCCCTTTGAATTTCCCCGCCGATTGCGCAGTCACAATCGTGCCGCGAACTTTTGTTCCGATCGGCAACGCGACGTTGGCGTCAACCGTGACCGGTTGGGCGAGCGAGGCGACAAATGTGTCACCGTTATTGGCGATCTTGGAGTTGATGGTCTGATCGAGGGTCACGGTCAGCACTTTGCCGGCAGGAACCACGATCGGAGGCGGAGGTGGTGGCGTAGGAGCAGGCTGGGCAGGCGCGCTGCTCTGTCCGTTCGGCGCGGTAGAGTTCGCCGAATTGGCGGCAGAGTTATTCGCATCCGGCGAATTCGTCGTCGAAGTCGCGGGCTGGCTCGGAGTGGACGTCTTGCTGCATCCGCAAATAGTTAGGAGGAGGCTTGCGAGAAAAACTCGGCAAAGGGCGGAATGTCGCATGTGTCGTTCTCCTGTGAGAGCGAGAAATAAGCTCGCGCGGGAGGGCCAGCCGCGAACTCAGCGGTATTTTATGTCCGAAGCGTGGGAATCTCAATGCTGCGGAATACAGCAGCAGCGATTTAAGGTGTGGCGGGTTTCTGCGAGGAACGCGGCAGCAGATTGCGCAGGAAGAAAGTCACGTTGGCGGGCCGCTCGGCCAACCGGCGCACGAAATACGGAAACCAATCCACGCCAAACGGGATGTACACACGCACGCGGTAACCGTCGCGCACCAATTTCTGCTGCAAGTCGGTGCGGATGCCGTAAAGCATCTGAAACTCGAAGCGATCGCGCTTGATGTCTTTCTCGCGGACGAAATCGAGCGTGGCGCGAATCATGGCCGGGTCGTGGGTGGCGATGCCGTGATAAATCCCGCTCGCCAGCACAATGCGCATCAGTTTCACGTAGTTGGCGTCCACGTCGGCTTTCTTCGGAAACGCCACGTCGGGCGGCTCCTGGTAAGCGCCCTTGCAAAGGCGCAGGCGGCAGCCGACCGCGAGCAAATCCTGCACGTCCTGCTCGGCGCGATGGAGATACGCCTGCATGACTGTGCCGACGTTCGAGTACTCGGAGCGGACGCGTTTTACTATTTCGACGGTTCGCTGCGTGTAAGCCGAGCCTTCCATATCCACGCGCACGAAATTCGACTGGGCGGCAGCGTGCGCGACGATTTTTTCCAGCAACTCCTGACAGAGATCTTCGCTCAGGTCCAGGCCGAGCTGCGTCAGCTTCAACGAAACATTTGCATCCAGATGTTCCTGCGCGATGCGGTCGAAGATGGCGATGTATTCGTCAGCGGCGCGACGCGCTCCCGCTTCGTCGGAAACATTTTCACCGAGCAGGTCCAGGCTGGCGAGTTGCAACGCGCGATTCACTTCCCGCGCCGCCTCCAGCGCGTCGTCCAGCTTTTCTCCGGCCACGAAGCGACGCGCCACGCGGCGGCTCACACCATTGCGCATCATCAGCGGAGCGAGCCGCTTGCTCTCGGAGAGGCGCAGCAGCAGCGCGCGCATCAGAAAGGGCCGGAACCGCTTGATTGGAGTGGAGACGAATGGTGCGGTGATGGCGGCATGAACTCCGAATTATGCAGCAATTGCGGCAGTGGCGTCAGCCTTTGTGCCCTTCCAGGAACCGCTCCGCTTCGATTGCGGCCATGCAGCCGGAGCCGGCCGCGGTGATGGCCTGGCGATAGTGATGGTCCTGCACGTCGCCTGCGGCAAACACGCCTTCGATGTTCGTTTTTGGGCCATCGTGCGTGATCAGGTAACCGTTTTCGTCCGTATCCAGCTGGCCCTTGAAGAGCTTCGTGTTCGGATCGTGGCCGATGGCGACGAAAACGCCCGAGGTGTCCAGTTCGCTGGCTGCGTTGGTGTCCGTGTTGCGAAGTCTCACCTTCTCCACGGACTTGCTATTCATGTCGTGAACCTCTTCGATTACGTAAGGCGTGAGGAACTCGATTTTTTCGTTGGCGCGCGCTCGGTCCAGCATAATTTTGGTGGCGCGGAATTCGTTGCGGCGATGAATCAGCGTCACCTTCTTCGCAAATTTCGTGAGGAAGGTGGCTTCTTCCATAGCAGTGTCTCCGCCGCCGACTACGATGATGTCCTTCCCACGGAAGAAAAACCCATCACAGGTGGCGCAGGTGGAAACGCCGTGTCCTAGCAGGTGGCGCTCCGATTCGATGCCCAACATTCTGGCCGACGCTCCCGCCGCGACGATCAGAGTCTCGGTTTCGTACGTTTCCTTTCCCGCGACAACGGTAAAAGGCCGGCGGCTCAAGTCCACTGATGTCACCGCGCCCGATTGGAATTCCGTGCCGAAGCGTTGCGCCTGTTTGCGCGAGTTTTCGATCAGTTCCGGCCCCAGAATGCCGTCGGGAAAGCCCGGGAAATTTTCCACCATGGTCGTCAAGGCGAGCTGCCCACCCGGCTCGTAGCCGTCGAGCACCAGCGGAGCCAAATCCGCGCGAGCCGCATAGATCGCCGCAGTCAACCCGGCGCAACCACTCCCGATGATAATCACCTTATGCACTGAATTTTCTCCCAGGTATCCGATGCTGCAAACCAGCGCGGCGAACCAAACCCGACGACTGATTGTATCATTCCGCGCTTCCGCCGCCAGCGCCGACGGCTTGCTGAACCGGCATCTGGGGCTGCTTACTGACGACGCGCGATTGCGCCCGTCGGCGCCTTGTTTGATAATGGCGCGCGGACTGGACACGAACATGGCGACTCCCAACAATCTTTTTCGGCTGCTCAGCGAATTCATTATGCTGCTGCTGGGCGCGCTGCTGATCTTGCTGGCTGCGACGGGCCGGATTGGCTTGCCCTCGCGGCCTGGTGGCGTCGTCGCGCTGGGAGCGATCATCATATTTTGGGGCGTGCGAGCCGCAACGCGGCCGGGCGCAAAGGCCGCGCGCCTCGAGGCGATGGTTCGCGCCGGATCGCTCGCGCTGGTGGGCATCTTGATTCTTGCAGTACCGTTCGTCCCTGCGCGGAATGCGCCGCAGCTGTTCATCCTGGCCGGAGGCGTGCTGGTGTTGCGCGGAGCGCTCGCCGCAGCGATTTCGGTCGCGCGCCGTTAATTTCGCGCCACCCGGTACAAGCGAAAGCAAGCGCATTCGCTCTTGCCAGCCGCACGCGTTCCGGCTAACCTCCGCCGCAGCAGCCCGGGATGCGGAGAAGGTACGGCTCGACCCCACGGCATGGAACCGGCTGCTCATTCGGGAAATGTAGCGAGGATCAGGAACAAGCCAGGAGGACAACCATGCTGAAAGCGTTCAAAGAATTCGCGATGAAGGGCAACGTGCTGGATTTGGCGGTAGGCTTCATCATCGGCGCGGCGTTCGGAAAAATCGTCACGTCGCTGGTGGCGGATATCATCATGCCTCCGATCGGGCTGATCGTTGGCAAGGTGGATTTTTCCGGTTTATTCCTGAATCTCTCCGGCAAATCGTACGACACGCTCGCAGCAGCGAAGGCCGCCGGAGCGCCCACGCTGAATTACGGGATCTTTCTGAACAACGTAGTGGACTTCCTGATCGTGGCCTTCGCCGTCTTCCTGATCGTGAAAATGGTGAACACCTGGAACAAACCCGCACCCGCTCCCGCGGCCACCACCAAGGAATGTCCGTATTGCGCTTCGTCTATTCCACTGAAGGCCACGCGCTGCCCGAACTGCACGTCGGACCTGCGTGCACAAGCGGTTTAGGGGATTCACTGCGAAGGGAAAAAGCGCTGCGGCGGGTTCAGCTTCCCGGCAATTTTTTGGGAGCGTCGCTGGATTCAAGCCGGTGCTCGCGTATTTCGTGCAAGTGCTGGCGCAGCCGTTCGAGCACGGCGTCGGTTTCGCCCTGCGCCATCTCCCGCTCCACTTCTCCGAGCGCGAAATGAATAATGTCGTGGTGATGGATTTCCTCGCCGGCTAGTTTGTCGCTCAATTCCAGCCAGACGCGGTGCAGTAAATCAATTTCCTTGGGCGTAAGCCGCGGCGCGTGCGGACCCAGATAGAAAATCTGTTCCTGGCCCGAGGGCGTGAAAATTTCCAGGGTCACGCGCGGGCGCGGCTCGGGCATGCGTTCCCAGGCGAGGCCGATCTCGCGCGCCTGCTCGGTTACCGGCATCTTCGATGAACTGCCCGCCACAATGGTGCTCGATTGCAAGTTCATCGAAGTGCGCAGAATGCCTTCCCACAAATCATTGGCGGCCGCCACGGCCAAGCGCACCGGTTTGCCTTCCTTTTCCGCCAGCGCCAGCACCTTGGTGAACAGCAATTGTTCGATGGTGCTGAAAAGCTGATCGGGGGCGAGATCGTATTCACCGGAGGCCGCGCGCCGCAGCATGCGCACGTGCAACACCACGATCTCCGCTTCCTTTTGCCGCACGCGCCGCAGCGCCGCTTCCAGATGGTACAGCGCGTAGTACGTGCTCACCGGAACCAGAATGCTTCCCGGCGCGACGCCAACGCTGGTGGGCGTCAATTCCGCTTCTTGCGCCAGATTAAATTGATCGAGCTCCACGTGAGCGGCGCCCGCGGCGTGCACGCGCATGCGATGCTCGGAAATCTCGAACACCGTGAACAGCACGATCGTGAAAATGATGCCCGCGATAGTCGCTTGCGGCTTCGTAAACAAGTTGATGATCGCGATGGCCACCAGCACCAGTGTGATCAACCCCAAGCCAATGGGGATTTCCTTGCCGAAAATCACAGGATTGAGTGGTACGCGGTATTCGCGGTCCTGCGGGTGCGTGTAGCGCAGCACCAGCACTGCGATGCCCTTCATCGAAAAACTCCAAATCACGCCGAAGGCGTACAGGTTGCCGAGGAACGTGACATCGCCGCGGCTGGCGATAATCGTGACGATCTGAAACGCGACCACCAGGTTAATGATGCGGTGCGTAGTGCCAAAACGTGGATGCGGGTGGCGGAACCAATCGGTGAGCACTCCATCTTCGGACACACGATTCAGAACGCCGTTGGAACCGACGATCGCGGTGTTCACGGCCCCGGCAAGAATCAACGTGCCGACCACCACAACGAACACGTGGAAGCTCAGGCGCACCGGAAAACTTCCCACCAGATGCATGGCCAGGCCGCCAATCAAATTCTCGGTGAAATTCCCGCGCACACTGTCCGGAATAATCATCACCGCGAAGAACGAAACCAGCGAAGTGAACACCAGGCTGTAAATAAAAATCACCAGCCCGGCTTTCTTCAGGTTCTTCAGCTTGGGATGCTCGATTTCGCGATATACCTGCGCCAGAGATTCTTCGCCGCTCATCGCCAGCACTGAATGGCCCAGGCCGACGAAAATAATAATCAGCGTGATGGTGTGCGCCCACTGATAACGGTCCAGCCAGCCCAGCGAGCCGTGATCGAGCTTCATATTCTGCGCGTTGGGCAACGGCGGCAGGCTCCAGCCGCTGCGCACCCACAGCGTGTAAAAACACCAGCTGATCAGCACGACCACCATGATGGTGGTCAGCTGCATGATGCGCAGAGCTTTGCCGCTGGATTCCGGCACGCCCTTGATGTTTTCCCACCAGAAATAAAGCGTGATGATGATGGCGACCGTCGCAGCCGTGGCGTCCACGTTCAAATGCAGCGTAGTTCCTGCATGGTGGAAAAGTTCGTTGATCACGCCGACCAGATATTGCCCGGCGGAAACGCCGCTGATCGGCCCCGTGAGCACGTAATCGAACATCAGCGCGGAGACCGAAAATTTCGCGAGCGTGCCGCCCAGCGCTTCTTTCACCACGCGGTACACGCCGCCGCGCACAAACATGCTGCAGCTCTCGACGTAGATGGCGCGCACCGCGTAGGAGAACAGCATGATGCCCAGGATGAACCAGGGCGCCGTCTTGCCGATGAACTGCTCGGCCTCGCCGCCGGCGTAGTACGCGGAAGACGCCAAATCGTTCAGCACGATCGCAGCGGCGCGCCAAAACGAAATGAACGCCAGCATGGCCGTGGTGGCCACCAGGACTTTCGTTACAGGGCGGGCGCGACCCGGCGTGAATGTGGGACCTGTGGAATTGGAATCCATACGCTTTAGAGTGTGGACAGGAACTATACGTTGAAATGCGGCCAAAAAGGAAGTCTGCGCAGCGCGGCACCCGTGCTATTGGTAACTACTGACCGGTTATTCCGCGGAGCTTCGCGCGCGGGACCGCCGCGAACAGCGCGCTACGCGGTGGTTTCTTTCGGTGTGGAACGAAATTCGCGTGCGCAGTCTTCGCAGGGGCAAATTTCGCGCAGGTGCTCGAAACTGAAAATGCCCGTCGCGTGGCTATCGGAAAATTGAATCTGCAGCGCGTAATTCCCCACCGCATTCGCGCTCTTGGCGGTGACGCGCGGCTTGTACATAGGCAGCAGCGGCGAGCTGCTCGTGGCGCCGCCCTTAGATTTCTTCTCGCGCTCGTCGTTGCACAGCGCGCAGGGACAATGATCGCGCAAGTACGGGAAATCGTAGCGGCTCGCGTGCTGGTCCGACCAGGTGATTTCCACACCCTCGCCCGTCGAGACGTGCACCTTGATGCTCAGCGGTTTTTTTCGCGCGTCTTGTGCGATTGGCATTGAAAGTTTAGCCTGCGATTTGGAAATCTACCCGCTTGGCTTCCGTCACACGTCGCGAAGCGTCGAGAATTTCCATTGAAACCAGATCTCCCTGGCCATCAAAGTCAAGGAGGATCCCCGGCTTTTCCTCATCGCTTTTAATGACGGAGGCGTTTTCCTTGAGAATTAAGCTCAGCGTGTCCGTCTTCGTGTCGTAATTAACCTTCACTGGCGCGGTCCTCGATTGCGAAATTGTCGCGTCTTCGATAACCAGTGTGCCATACATTCGCCTTCAGTATCAGGCGAGCTCGGGTTTCAACGACGCCGCGGCGTGCACCAGATGCCCGTGCGCGAATTCAATGCGGCGGTCGGCGAGGCGGCCGATCGACGGCGCGTGCGTCACCATCAGGATGGTGTGGCCTTCGGTGTGCAGTTCGCGAAGCAGGCTGAGCACGATTTCCTCGTTGGCTTCGTCCAGATTTCCGGTAGGCTCGTCCGCCAAAATTAGTTTGGGATGATTGATCAGCGCGCGCGCTACCGCAACGCGTTGCTGCTCGCCGCCGGAAAGCTGCGTGGGCAGGTGCTCGATGCGATCGCCCAGGCCGACGCGCTCCAACGCTTGTTGCGCCTCTTTCTCATCGGTGGTGCTGTGAAAATATTGCGCAAGCATCACGTTTTCCACCGCGGTGAGATAAGGCACCAGGTGGAATTGCTGGAAGATGAAGCCGATTTTTTCGGCGCGGAAACGCGTCAGCCCGGCTTCATCGAGGCGCGCAACGTCGGTGCCATCCACAATCGCTTGGCCGGCCGTCGGCGTATCAAGTCCACCCAGAATATTGATGAGCGTGGTTTTGCCCGAGCCCGAAGGCCCCATGATGGCGATCCATTCGCCGGCATTCACGCGGAACGAGACATCGTCGAGAGCGCGCACGTTTCCGAACTCCTTGCGCAGGTTTTCCACTTGGACGAGCGTCGCCACGTTCCTCTATGCCCCTCGCAAAATTTCAGCGGGCTTTACGTTGCCCAGCATGCGCAATGGCAGCGCGCCGGCCAGCGTCACCAGGATCATCAGCGCGACAGTCACTGGAAAAACTTCCCAGCGCGGCGCGATCGCCGTGCCGAAGACGCGCAGGCCCATCCAGTACGATAACGCCGCGCCTAGAATTGTGCCGAGCAATCCGCCCGCGGCGCCCAGCACGCCGACCTCGGCGAGAAATATTCCCACAATGCGCGAGATTGAGCCACCCAGCGATTTCATCAGGCCCACATCTTTGCGCCGTTCCATCGCCAGCGCGGCCATCGTTCCGAGCACGCAGAGCGCCGTGAGAATCAGGATCAGCAGCACCATGGAAACAATCAGCAGGCGAATGCGGCCCAGCAACGCGCCTTCCGCTTCCGCCACTTGGCGGATGGGCCGCACCTGATATTGCGGCAGAGCGGAGGTCAGGCGTGCCGCGTAGTCAGCGATCACTTGCGTCGTGCCGGTCACGCTCAGTTGCGCCACGCCAATCTGCCCTGGCAAATTTGCCAGCGACTGCACCGTGCGTAAGCTCGCGACAATCTGATTATCTTCGGCGCCGCCCGCGTCCATGATTCCCGCGACGCTGCATTGTGCGCTGCGATCCAGATAATGTAGTTCGAGAGGATTTCCCAGCGCCAGATGCAAGCGCCGCGCAACGTTGCGGCCCACGAGGCAGTGCGAGTCATCCTCGCGCGAGGCGACCCAGTTCCCTTCCAGCTTCCAGGTGGCGTCGAGCTTCTGAGCCTGATCGAGCCAGGTGCCAGCCACGACGACGGGAATATTTTGCGCACGCGCCACAACATAAAGGTACGGCGCGGCCGCTGAAACCTGCGCCGACGGCAACTGTTGCAGCGCCGCCAGCACATCACGCTGCGGCATCAAGCTGGGCACTTCGGCGCCGCTGATCTGCGCCGGCGTGCCGTTTGCAGGCGATATCACGATGTTCGCGCCGAGCGTGCGGAACTCCTGCGTCAATTTATTCTGCACGCCCAGGTCGAGATTCAGCAGCGCGGAAATCACAGCTGCGCCGCTCACAATTGCAAGTATTGCGACGGCCAGCCGCCCGCGGCTCCCGCGCAAGAGTTGAAACACCAGCCGCCAGAACATTATTCGCCCCTCAAAATCACGGCCGGACGAAAATGCGCGGCACGCCGCAGCGGAACCAGGCTGCCAACCATCGCGATGATCGCCGCAAGAGCTAGCACCACTGGAAACAGAATCAATCGTGGTGACGCGGGCGTCCCGAAAACGCTCTCGCCGAGGAATCGCGCCAGCCCCGCGCCCACGAAAAATCCAATGGCACCGCCAGAAACGGCCAGCAGCACCTGCTCGGCCAGAAAAATGCCACCCACCAGAGCGTTGCTCGCACCCAGCGCCTTCATCACGCCGATTTCCGCGCGCCGCTCGAGCACCGTGGTCGCAGAGGTAGCTGCAACGGCCAGCGCAGCCGCGCCCAGCGCCGCCAGCGTCACGATCCACAGCAGCGTACCCACGCGCGTCAGAATGCGGCCCTCGGTTTCGGCCACGCGCCGAATCGCATGCACTTCGGTTCCCGGCAGCACAGTTCTAATCTGAAATCCGATGGACGAAATATAGGGCGAGCAGAACCAGCGGTCGTACTCCGTAGGCGTGAGCTGAATATTTTTGTCGGTTTGCGCGCGCTCGCCGCGTTCGGCCAGCGCATCGGCTGGCTTGGTCAACGCGCTGACGAAAAGCTGGCGGAATTTGCCGGGATGACTGGAAAACTCCTGAGCCACGGACAGCGGCACCAGCACCGCATTGTCTTCCGCATCGCCCGTGGAAATAATTCCCGTCACAAGCAGCGGGCGGCCGCCGCCGGAAGCTCCGCCAGCAGCCACGTGTATGGTTTTCCCGAGCGAAAAGGCCGCAGGATACTTCTCCGCGAGCGTCGAGCCGACGACACACTCACCAGCGCCATCGCGAAACCACCGGCCTTCCACTTTCCACCAGGGATGCGTGATGCTCGCGCCGGTCGCGAACTTCGTCCCATCCGGCACCGGCACATCGTGCTGGTACCACGTGCCGATCAACGTCATGGCGCCGCTGGTTTCCGAAACATACGCCGGAACATCGAGAAACGGCGTGAACCCCAAAATATTATGCCGCCAGAAAATTGTTTTCAGTTTGCCCAGGTCCGCTTCGTTCAGGTAAGCGCCTTCATCCACTGGCCGGTAATCCACGCCGCCGATTTCCACCGGCAAAGTATCCGATTCCGGCGTGACCAGCAGGTTCGCGCCGAGGCTGCGGAATTCACGCGCCAAGCGGTCGCCCACTTCCAATGCAGTTGTAAGGGTAGCGGTGGCGACGGCCATGCCAATCACCAAGGCCGCAGCCGTCAGCACTTTTCGCCGCGGATTGCGCGCGAAGGATTCTCCTAGCAGGCGGGCAAACATTGCGTCAGGAGTGAATCTTGGAGGCGGCCTCGCCCAGCGCCGAGAGGTCCACGATCACTTCGCCTCCTTCCACGCGGGATTTCACGCTGATGGGATTGCAGCCGCCGGATTGGCCGATGGAAGGAATGTAAATTGCGGCACCGCAATTCCGGCAGATCACGCTCTGCCCTTCCTGGCGGTAGCCGGCGGTGCCGCAAATCTGGCAAGCGTCGAGCGCCACCGCGTAATCGCCGTTCAGCTTGTGGATCACCAGAAAACGAATCACGCTGCCGTCCACATCCGCCGTGTAGAAATGCAGGCTGGAATCGGTAAGCTCGGAAAGTGGGATGCGCACTAGATTATCCTGGGCGGTCAGCGTACGCGCCGGCGAAGGTGCGGCGGCAACGCGCCCGTACACGTAGTCTCCGGCGAACGAAATCACCACCGCGACGCACAAAATCGCGGCCGCGAAGCTCCAGCGCCGCTGCCGGCGGAATTCATATTCGCGCATGCGCCGCGTCGCCGGATTCGCGGATTCATCGGCCACCGGCTGCTTCGCGCTGAACCATTCGCGCAACACCACCAGCGCCGCCGCGCCCAAAATCAAAACAAAAAAGAAAACTTCGTTGCGCACAATCGGCCCAATGGTGGACATTTCCAGTTTGCTGGACTTGATCCACATCGCTTCGCTGAGTTCATGCACGCCGGTAAGCGCCAACTGAAACGCCACGACCATCAGGATCACGCTGGTCGCTTTGAAAAACCGCTGCAGAGGAATGCGCAGCGTGCCCTGAAAGAAGAACAGCCCCACGGCCACGGCAATCGCAATCCCAATCGCGGTGCCGATCCAAACCTGCACTCCAGCGCTCGAAAGTTCCACGGCGCGCAGCACCAGGACCAGTTCGGCGCCTTCGCGCACTACCATCATGAAAACAAACGCGCCAATCGCCCATCCGCCGGCACGCGTGGATTTCTGCGCGTACGCTTCCACGCGGTCTTCGATGTGTTGCTTCAGATGGCGCGCCACGCGGTTCATCCACACGATCATGGAAATCACCAGCGCCGACGCTACCAGCATCAACAGGCCTTCGAATCCATCTTCGCTCACCCGCCACCGGTCCAGCAGCACCGCGGCTGCGAAGCTGGCCAGCACAGCCAGAATCACGCCGCCCCAGACGTAGCCGGTGAGCGCACGTCGGCCCGTGCGATTCAGATACACCAGGACAATGCCGACCACGAGCGCGGCTTCAACGCCTTCGCGCAGAGCTAGGAGGAGTGCGGAGAGCATAAGTTTTCCAGTTGTAAACCAGTTTCAACTGGAAATTCAAGTTTAGCGCCGGGGTGCCGCAAAATCAAGCAAATTCAATGCCCTTAATCGCTTGCTCACGTTTCCCTGTAGAATAACATCTTATAACTGATGACTTCTCTGCACCAATCCCCCATGCCCACCCGAAGCCGCCCGAAAAGCGGCCCAACTGCGCAGCGCAGGGGCGTGATTTTGGCCGCCTTGTTTTTCTCCCTGGTGGCGACGTTGTCGGTACCGTCTCTGAACGCGATACAGCAATCCGGCGCGAATTCCTCTGGGGGCGCCGGCACCGGAACTGGAACTGGCGCGCAACAATCGCAAACTCCCAAAGCGGCACAAAATATCACTCCGGCTGTGGAACAAAAACTTCCCTTGCCTCCTCGCAAACAAGATGTGAAGAAAGGCAAGGAAGCCTACAAACAAGGCGTGAAGCTTGAGCAGAACGGTGACTGGCAGGCGGCTTACGACGCGTACTCCGACGCCGTGGATTGGGACCCCAGCAGCCGAGAATACCTGGTGCGGCAAGCCGTCGCCAAAGGCCAGCTCGTGCAGCTGAAAGTGGACCTTGCCGAACGCGAAGCGGTCTCCGGCCATTTTGCCAATTCGTTGCACGCCTTGCGCGATGCGATGCAGCTGGATCCTTCGAACCGCACGATCCGCGAGCGGCTAACCGAAATGGAAGCGCTCGATCCCGCGCGCGCCCGGCAAATCATCGCCGAGCCGGTGATGATGCCCGCGGTGCAGCTCGATCATCGCCCGGGCAAGCAATCTTTTCACCTGCGGGGACAAACGGAATCGGCCTATCAAGAAATCGCGCAGCGCTTCGGCGTGGAGGTCGCCTTCGATGTGGACGTGCGCCAGGTTCCGTTGCAGCTGGATCTGCAGGACATGGATTTCGCGACGGCACTGCGCGTTCTAGGACAAGCGACCAACACGTTTTGGAGGCCGCTCACGAAGCGCCTGTTTTTTGTGGCGCCCGACACCACGCAAAAGCGCAAAGACTACGAGGTTTCCATCGTACGCACCGTGCTTCTCGCATCTACGGAGACAACTGAACAGATGACCGAGCTCTCGCGCATGGTGCGCGAAATTGCCGGCATCACGCGCACGGATCTAGACACCAAGAGCCGCACGCTGACCATGCGCGCTTCACCGCAAGCCATCGCGGTGGCCACCGGCATCATCGAGGACCTGGAACGCCCGCCCGATGAGCTGATTCTGGAACTCGAAGTGATGGAAGTGGATCGCAACAACAATCTGGACATAGGCCTCACCGGCCCGCAAACGGCCACAATTTTTTCGATTCCTACGAATGCCGCACAACTGGTGCAACAGGGCGGCGCCACGGCTCTGAATGCCCTGCTCACTCAGGTTTTCGGCTCGGCGTCTTCCATTCCGCCAGTGTTCGCGTTCGGCGGAGGCAAAACCACTTTCCTCGGCACGCTGCCAGGGGCGACCGCGACGCTTTCGAATTTTCTTTCCACCGTGCACGCGGGCCGCCGCGTCCTGTTGCGCGCGGAGGATGGCCAGCCTGCAACTTTCTTTGTCGGCGAGCGCTTCCCCGTATCACTCGCCCAGTTTTCTTCGAGCCTGGTGAGCACCGCCACTACCGCAGCGACGCAGACGCCGACGGCGTCCGCTCCTAACTCCTCGGTATTGCCCGTCATTACCGTCACCACCGGAACGAATCCGGACTTCGTCGCGACCGCGGACTTCAACGAAGACAATTTTCAGGATTTCGTGGTGGCCAATTTCACCGACGGCACTCTTTCGGTTTTTCTGGGCAATTCCCTGACACCCGGCACGTTTCAGGCTCCCTCGACGGTCACCGTGGGCGCCGGTCCTGCTTGGATTTCCACCGGATTCTTCAATGTGAAGAACGACACCACCAACACGGTCGTGGACCTCGCCGTCGCCAACCAGACTGCCGGGACAGTTTCCATCCTGCACGGAAATGGTGACGGAACGTTTACGGCGGAGCCAACCCTGACGCTGCCCAGCGGCGCGGGCCCCACCGCAATTGCCGTGGGCGATTTCAACGATGATGGCTTTCCGGATCTGGCCGTGGTCAACAAGAACGCCAACACCGTGAGCATTTTCCTTGGCAATGGCGACGAAACGTTTCAGGCGCCTACCACGCTGGTCACCGGAAATGCGCCTACTGCGATCGTCGCCCAGGCCTTTAATCCCAACGCACCGGCGATCATTGATCTGGCCGTAACGAATTCCACCGACAATACGCTGCAGATTTTCCTCGGCAACGGCAAGGGTGCTTTCACCAACGGCGTTACCTACGATACCGGCGTGACCCCCGTTTACGTCGCGTCCGCTGACGTGAATCTCGATGGTAATCTCGACTTAGTGGTGGCCGATAGCGGCGCACCCACCACCGCGAACTCCGTGGGCAACAGTGTTTCTGTTTTCCTGGGCAATGGCGACGGCACGTTCATCTTGCCCGGCAGCACCAGATTGGATTTCCCCGCCGGCACCACGCCCACCTCTTTCGTCATCGCTGATTTCAATGACGACGGCATTCCCGATCTCATCGTCACCGCCAGCGGAGACAACGCCGTTGCGCTACTGATCGGCGCAAGCGGCGGCTTATTTGATGCGCCCATCGAAGTTCCCGTGGGCACCACGCCCGATTCCATTGCGACCGCCGACTTCAACGGCGATGGCCTTCCCGACGTGGTTGTCTCGAATTTCGGTTCGAATACCGCGTCCATCATTCTGGATTCGTCCGCTCTTATCGGCCTACTTTCCGGCAGCGGCGTCGGCACGCAGTTCCCCAACGCGGAGTACATTGACATCGGCTTGAAAGTGAAAGCCACTCCGCGCGTGCACGAGAACGGCGATGTCTCCCTGCAATTCGAATTCACGCTGAGCAGCCTGGCTGGCAACAGCCTCAACAATATTCCGGTGGTGAACAATCAGGAAATTCATCAGAGCGTGCGCGTGCATGAGGACGAATCGGCGCTGCTGGCGGGTTACCTGGCGCCGCAGTACATCACCACGCTGAATGGCACGCCGGGAATTGCAAACTTGCCGGCGAACGGACTCGTGGGAGGAACCACTTCAACGCAGTTTACGAATACAGAGGTCTTGATTCTGGTCACGCCGCGGATCGTGGATTCCGCGACGCGTCACAAGGAACATTTGATCTATGCCGGACGCGGCCAGCTCGGCGCCCCCGGCTCGCAAGGCCCCACGATTCAAGAACGCCGCGGAGGAATTGTGAATCAGGTGGAGCCGCATCCGGAGCCGGTGGCCGCGCCGCCACAGCCGCAGCCTGAGCCGACTCCGCCGCCGCAACCGCAAGCGGCTTCGCCACCGGTGCAAACACCGCCGGACCAGCCGCAAACGGTTCCACAGCAGCAACCCGATTCTACGCCGCGGCAGTAAGCGCTGCACGAGGTGTTCGTTCTGCTGTCGCGTGCGCAACGCCACGTTGCAGCTACGGCGCGGCTTCGAGCACCACCACCGGCTGATACGTGCGCGGCACCACCGGCTCCGCAATCGCGATCAATTGCCCTTGCTGGCTGAAAACGCGGAGCCGCGCGGGCTTCCAATCGCCGGAATCCAGTTGCGCTGGCGCGTTCTGCGCCACATTCGTCTGTCCCGGCTGGATCTGCGCCAGCGTCAGATTAAATTTCGCTCCGTGCCGCACGCGTTTTTCGATCACCGGCAATATGGTCGCGCGCGGCAAGTCCGTCAGCAATTTCTCCAGAGGAATCACGCGCTCCAGCAAACGCCCCGCACGCGCATCCTGCGCCAGATCGCTCAGCGAGCTGGCCTGATCCAGCGTAAATTCGCCGACAGCCGTGCGCGCGATTTCCGCCAGGTGCGCGCCGCTGCCCTGCAGCTTCCCCAATTCATACGCGAGCGAACGAATGTAAGTGCCGGCGCCGCACTCCACCACAAACCGAGCGACGGAACCTGCCACGCCCGTCAGCCGAAATTCGAAGACTTCCACTTCCACCGGCTCCAGATTTACCGGCTTATTTTTCCGCGCAAGCTCGTGCGCCGGACGGCCGCGAATTTTCTTGGCGGAATACGCAGGCGGAGTCTGCTGAATCTTGCCGACGAATCGCGCCGCATACGCCGCGAGTTCGTCGGCATTCAACGCAGGAGCCGCGTCCGCGCCGAGCGCTTCTCCATCCGCGTCGTACGTATCGGTCTCAAATCCAAATCGCACCGCGCAGGTGTAGCGCTTGCGCCGCCCGGTATAGAAACGCGCCAATCGAGTGGCGCGCCCCAGCGCGAGCACCAGCACGCCCGTGGCTTGCGGATCCAGCGTACCCAAATGGCCGATGCCGCGAAATCCCGCGAGCTGGCGCACGGATTCGACGACGTCGTGCGAAGTCTTTCCCGACGGTTTATCTATAACCAAAATTCCGTCAACGGGCGGCTGCTTGGGTGTGCGAGACATGAATGTTTTTGTGGGTAGCCGGACCGCGGCCGCCGTCGCCCGCATGCGCGGTCTTTATCGCGCACCCATTGCGAGCGCGAAAATGGAAATGCGCCAGGCGATTGCCGCGTTACGAACTGCGCTCCTCGGGTTCTTTGGCTTTGCGCAGCAGGTTCTCGATGCGATTGCCGTACTCTTCCGTTTCATCGAGAATGAACAGCACTTCGGGCGCGCGCCGCATGTGCAGGCGCTCCACCAATTCGTGCCGCACGTAACCTTTCGCGGCTTGCAAGCCTTCTAGCGTCGTGGCGCGCTCCGCTTCGTTGCCCGCCAAGCTCACAAACACGCGCACCGTGCGCATTCCCGCACCCATGCGCACTTCCGTCACCATCACCGGAGCCGCCAGGCGCGGATCTTTCAATTCTCCTGCGAGCATTAGACTCACTTCGTTGCGAATTTCTTCCGCGATACGTTCAGAGCGGTGCCCTTGGATGGTCATACGGTTTCCTCGTTCTGGTCGTCGTTCTGGTCGTCGTTCTGATCTTCGAAATATTCGACGCTTTGCGAAACTAAATCGCGTCCCAACAGGCGCTCCGATTCCGCCGCGATTTCCGCCAACGTTTTTTCCAGGTACCCGCTGTCGCCGGAAATCGTCACCACGCCCACCCGCGAACGCTGCCAGGTTTCCTGATACTCCAGTTCCGCCACGGCCACATTGTAGTGAGCGCGCAGTCGGTCTTTCAAGCTGCGCAATACCTGCCGCTTGTCCTTGAGGGACTGCGCATCCAGTATGTGGATTTCCAGGGTAAGGAGGCCGATCGGCATTTCCGTGTGGCGCAACAACTCCTGCTGCGCTGTTGAAGCTTATACCATCAAGAAGTCATGCGTGTCTGCGCGACGGATATTCCTAAGCGCTTTCTTGCCGTGGCGCGCGCGGACGCGGCGGTGGCGGCGGAGGCAGCGCCGCGATCTTTTCCACTGTGAAACAATCCAGACTGTCGCCCACCTTCACATCCGCGAAATTCGCGATGCCAATGCCGCATTCAAATCCCTGGCGAACTTCCTTGGCGTCATCCTTGAAGCGCTTCAGCGAATTGATCCGGCCGGTAAATATCACCGCGGCCTCGCGAATCACGCGCACTTCCGCGTCGCGCCGGATAATTCCTTCCGTCACCGAACAGCCTGCAATGGTGCCCACGCCCTTCACGCGGAAGGTGTCGCGCACTTCGGCCCTGCCCAGATGCTGTTCCTTGATGATCGGAGCCAGCAAGCCAGCCACGGCCTTCTGCAACTCGTCCAGCAACTCGTAAATGATCGTGTAGTTGCGAATGTCCACGCTTTCGCGCTGCGCCAGCTCCGCCGCTTTGCGCTCGGGCTTCACGTTGAACGCCACAATTACTGCACCGGAAGTGGAAGCCAGCAGCACGTCGCTTTCGTTCACCGCGCCCACGTTCGCCAGAATCACTTTCAGCTTCACCTGATCGTTGGAAAGCTTCGGCAGCATTTCGTTCAGCACTTCCACGGAACCTTGCACGTCCGCCTTCACAACCACCGGCAATTCCTTCACTTCGCCGATTTTCAATTGCTCGTGCAACTGGTCCAGCGTCAAGCGGCCGCTCGAAGATTTCGCCAAAGCAGCGTCGCGCGCCTTGCCCTGGCGGTATTCCACGATGTGCCGCGCCTTCGCTTCATCGGCCACCTGGAATTGATCGCCCGCTTCCGGCACGCCCTGCAATCCGAGGACTTCCACGGGCGTCGAGGGTCCCGCCTGCTTGATCGCGCCGCCGCGATCGTCAAACATTGCGCGCACCTTGCCATACACTGCGCCCACGATGAACACGTCGCCCACATGTAACGTCCCGTTCTGCACGATCATGGTGGCTACCGGTCCGCGACCCTTGTCCACGCGTGATTCCAGCACAGTTCCCTTCGCCGGGACGTCGGGATCGGCCTTCAGTTCGCGCATGTCGCCAACCAGCAAAATCATTTCCAGCAGCTTGGGGATGTTTTTCTTGGTCTTGGCGGAAACCTCCACCATCACCGTGTCGCCGCCCCAGTCTTCTGGCATCAATCCTTTTTCGGACAGCTGACGCTTCACGCGTTCCACCTGCGCGTCCGGCTTATCCACCTTATTGATCGCAACAATGATCGGTACGCCCGCAGCGCGCGCGTGCGAAATCGCTTCTTCGGTCTGCGGCATCATGCCGTCATCGGCCGCCACCACCAGCACCACGATGTCCGTCACTTTGGCGCCGCGCGCGCGCATGCGCGTGAACGCTTCGTGACCCGGCGTATCCACGAACACGATGCGCTTGCCCTGCACGTGCGCTTCATACGCCCCGATGTGCTGCGTGATTCCGCCAGCTTCGCCGCCCGCCACGTCTGCTTCGCGAATCGCGTCGAGCAAACTGGTTTTGCCGTGGTCCACATGACCCATCACGGTGACGACTGGAGCGCGCGGCACTTCGTTGCCGGTGCGCTCTTCCTTTACTTTTTCTTCCTGCACCAATTGTTCTTCGAACGTGACCACCTGCACCACGCCGTTGAACGCTTCGGCCAGGTTCGTCGCAGTCGGCACATCCAGCGCCTGATTGATGCTGGCAAATACGCCGCGGTCCAGCAAAGTCTTCAGCAGGTCTTTGGCACGGATGTCGAGCTTCTCCGCCAGCTCGCGCACCGTGATTCCTTCCGTCACGGTCAGCGCGCGCGGTTCACGCTTTACCGGTGCCACGGGTTCCACAGCTGTCGCACGTCCGCCCGGGCCAGCTCCCGCGCGTGGACGAACTGGATGCAGCTTGCGTTCGCCTTCCGCGTAGCGCTTCTCGATCAGCGGCCGTCCGCGTGCGGCCGGCTTGCGCGCATAAAGCGGCTTGCCCGGTTCAGCCTTGGGAACTCCAGCGCCGGGGCGCTGTGTGCCTACCGGTCCTTTATTGTCGCGGCCGCCTGGTCCACCGCCGCTGCCAGGACGTTGCGGGAAACGCGAAGGCGGTCCACCCGGACGCTGCCCTGGCGCACCACCAGGACGGCCCTGCGGCGCGCTGCTCGGACGATATTGTTGCGGCGCTCCACCAGCCGGGCGCATGCCTTGCGGCGCACCAGGACGAGATTGTCCCGGCGCAGAACCAGGCCCTCCCGGCCGTACTGGATAGCGTTGCATTGTTGAAGGTGCGCCAGCAGGACGCGGAGCCCCAGGCGATGCCGTCGCAGGACGTGCTCCCGCAGGCGCGCTTCCCGGTGCTGCCGCAGGCCGCAGCGGCACGCCAGGACGCGGCGCAGAAGTAGCAGGAGCAGCTCCGGGACGCGCAGCGGTAGTCGAAGCTGGAGCCGCAGGTGCAGCTGCAGCAGGCCTTGCAGCCGCGGGCACCGCGCCAGTCGGATGAGTCGGAGTCGTCGGATGAGTTGCTGTCGTTCCAGCAGGCGCGGCGGGACGTGCAGCGCCCGGAGCCGCGGCAGGGCCAGTTGCGGGAGCGTACGTCGCAACACCCGGCCTCGCGGCAGCCGTCGCCGGAGCAGCAGGCGCCACGCCACCAACAGCAGGCTTCGCGCCCACAGCTGCAAGCGCAGCAGGTGCCGCCGCGGCAGGCTTCGCCGCTGGCTTCTTCGCGGCCGTGGCTTTCGCCGCCTTTGCCGCTTCCTCAGCTTCTTCGGCAGCCGCCAGGCCGCGGAAATGCTTGCGCACCAGTTCCGCGTGCTTCAGGTCAATCGAGCTCGAGTGCGTCTTTTTTTCCGTGACACCGGCTTCCGGGAGGTAGTCAATCAGGACTTTCGCCTTAATCTCCAGTTCCCGCGCCAGCTCGTTAATCCGGACTTGATTGGAATCTGCCATTCGCCTCTTTTCAACAGCGCAGGCACTCGTGCCCGCACTTTCCCGCATTTACAAAATCCCGCAAACAACAAACTGCTCGTACAAATTCCGTGACGTTACTGCTCGGCGCCTTTTTCCGGTGTGCCGATCTCGTCTTCGCGCACTTCTTCGGTAGCCTCTTCCGTCGCTTCGTCGAGCGCTTCCGCTTCGGCTGTCACGTCCGCGGGAGCAGCCGCCGCATCCGGCACAGCTTCGCCTTCGGCCGCCGCAACTTCTTCGGTAGCTTCCTCGGTGGCTTCGTCCACCAGCGCCGCTTCTTCGCCCGCGGCCGCAGTTTCTTCCGTCGCTAAGGCTTCGCCATCCGCCGCGACTGCAGCGTCTGCTGCATCTGGTGCGGCAGTAGCCGCCGTTTCCAGCGCTTCGAAATACGCGGCGACCGACTGGTGAATCTTCTCCACCATTTTCTCGCCGATGCCGGGAATTTCCACCAACTGTTCCGGCGTCATGTCCGCCAGCTTTTCGATTGAAGTGACGCCCGCGGCTTCCAGCTTCTCGATCGTCTTCGGGCCGACGCCTGCCAGCTGCGTCAGCGCGGTTCCGGGAGCGGTGAGCGCGGCCATCTGCGCTTCGATCTCGCGGCGCTTTTCTTCTTCGCTCTTGATGTCAATGTTCCAGCCAATCAACTTGCTGGCGAGCCGGACGTTCTGCCCCTTCTTGCCGATCGCCAGCGATAGTTGCGTATCCTCTACAATCACTTCCAGCCGCTTTTCTTCCGGGTCAATAATCTGCACGCGTGTTACCTTCGCCGGGCTCAGCGCCTTCTGCGCGAACGCCACCGTCTCATCGTTGAACGGAATAATGTCAATCTTCTCACCGCGCAACTCACGAATGATGGACTGCACGCGCATCCCCTTCATGCCGACGCACGCGCCTACCGGGTCCACGTCCTTGTCGCGGCTTTCCACGGCGATCTTCGTGCGCTCCCCTGCTTCGCGAGCCACGGCGCGGATCTGCACCGTACCGTCGTAAATTTCGGGCACTTCCATTTCAAACAAGCGCTGCACCAGGGCGGGATCGGCGCGCGAAACCACCACCTGCGGCCCTTTCGCCGCTCGCTCCACCGCGCGAATCGTCACGCGCAGGCGGTCGCCCACGTTGTAGGCTTCCAGGCGCGATTGTTCGCGCTTGGGCAGCCGCGCTTCGGTGCGGCCCATGTCCACGATAATGTCCGGGCCTTCCATGCGCTTGACGACGCTATTGATCAGCTCGCCCACGCGCGTGTGGAACTCGTTGTAAATCGTGTCGCGCTCGGCTTCGCGCACCTTCTGCAAAATTACTTGCTTCGCAGTCTGCGCGGCGATGCGGCCCAACACATCAGTCGGCTTAGACTCAGTCACTTCACCGCCCACTTCCACGTCCGGCTGGCGTTTGCGCGCGTCGTTCAGCGAAATCTCGCGCACCGGGTCGGCTACTTCGTCCACAACCGTGTGCACTGAAAACACGTCCACCTGGCCCGTGGTCGGATTAAATTTCGAGCGCAGTTCTTCTTCGGTGCGGTAATACTTCCGCGCCGCGACCACCATCGCGTCTTCAATCGCCGCGATGATGATTTCCGGTTCAATATGCTTTTCCCGGCTGATCAGCTCGATCTGTTGGTACAGCTGACTCGCCATTCGCGCTCTCCCGTACATCCCAAGAAAAAATTGCCAGTGCCAAACACCAGGTGCCGCCGTTACTAAAGCTCCACAACCAAATTCGCTTTCTTGATGCCGGCGTACGGCACGGCGATCTCGCGATCACGTACCGTGAACTTCACCACGCCGTCCGTGATTCCCCCGAGCCGCCCTTCGAAATACGCCTGCTTCTCCAGCGGCTCGTTCAACCAAATCTTCGCCAGCCGTCCCACGAAACGCTCGTAGTCCGCAGGCTTGATCAACTTCCGGTCCAGCCCCGGCGAACTCACTTCCAAAACATAAGCTGGCCCCGGAACCAAATCTTCCATATCCAGGATCACGCTCAGCTGCTCGCTCACCCGCTCGCAATCCTTGTGAGTGACACCCAAACCTTGCGGATTCTGCGGGCCTGGCAGTCGGTCAATGTACACACGCAGCATGCGCTGCTTTCCAACCTTCCATTCGATGTCGAAGATCTCGAGGCCCAGCGAGCCTGCCACCCGCTCAGCCGCCTCTCGAACCTTTTCCAGTTGCATTCTATTCCAACAGCGATATTTAGCTTCGCTCCGACGGCCAGACTGAAAAATTCCGGCGACGCCAACAGCCCCGAACCACAGCGCGCCAGCCAGTCCCAGTACTGCCCTGCGAGCGACCTCTTACGCTACCGCCAACTCGACTTTCGACCGCAGGCACCACGGGCATTGACGCACCGGCATCCCGCCATCCGTCGCGTCCAACAAAAAAGTGGGCTTGCGCCCACTGGCTCGTGCGACCTGTCTGGAAGCAACCCAGTATAATTTCTCGCGGCCAAAAACGCAAGAAGAGCCGCAAGGCCCCCCGCACCGGCGCATTCATTGACGGGCAGGAGAGGGTTAAATGTTTCCATTTCGGACGGCTGCACAAGTAGGCAGCATTCGCCCCCGCCGCAGAAAAAAAGGCCTCCCGTCTGAAATTCCGGGAGGCCTTTTGTCGTTTGCCGATCGCGCAGCGCAACCACAACGGCCGCTGCGGTGTGAGATTACTGCTGAGGCGGTGTGGCTGGCTTCGCTGCCGGCGCACGCTGCTGTGCCGGGGCCTTCGGCGTGGTACCCGCAGCCTTGGCCGGGTAGGCCTGGTCGAACAAGCGAATGATGTCCTGGGTTACGTCCACCGAATTGGCCGCGAAGATCACCGGCGAAGTCTGCCCGGAACGATCCAGAACCACGGTGAACGCGTTGTCGCGGGCGTACTTGCTCAGCACGTCAATCATGCGGCGGCCGATGCGGTCCACGATCTCGCGCTGCGCTTCGTTGAAATCATCTTGCGCGTCCTGCGATCTCCGTTGGAACGTCCGCTGGAGCTGTTCCCCTTCGCGCTGCAACCGCGCCTTTTCGTCGTCGCTCAGCGTGGTCTGGCCCGTGCGCAGACGCGTCTGAATATCTTCCATCTGCTTCTGCATGTTGGAAAGCTCGGTCTGCCGGGGCGCAAACTGTGATTGCAATTCCGCTGCGGCCTGCTTCCCTTCCGCGGTGCTGGTGATCGCTACCTGTACGTCAATGACGCCTACCTTACCTGTTGCCGCTGCGGCCGAAGCACCGCCCGTCTGCGCCCACATAGCGGGAACCATCAGGAACGCCGCCAGGGCCGGAACTGCAAATCGCATCTTCATTCTCACTCCTTAAAGTAGATAGTCTTTCGGATACCGGTGCCAGGAACTGTGCCGCACGTCGCCGCATATCATGGCGGACACAAATCGGAGATTATAGCTGTCGCCCGAGAAGCTGGTCAATCGCTTTCGTTTCGCCTGCCAGTTGAGCCCGATTTCACCATTCTCTGGTGAGATGCGCGCGCGCAACGCATGGTTGGTCTTGCCCGCGCGAGCAAACATCGCGGGCCGCCGCGGCCCAACGGACTACGCGCCGAGATCTGCGCGCTGCTAGTGCGGCAGCGGCACCAGCAGGATGCGATTGTTGGCCGCATCGATTGCCACCGCCAGATTCAGTCGCGGATCAATGGCAATCGAATTCGGGCCCAACACCACGGGTGACACAGCGCCCACGTCGAGCACTTCTCGCACTTGCGGCGCCGGGCAGCTCGATACTGCGTTGGGATTCGGCGGACAAACGTAATCGAGAATCGAAAGCGTGTTGCTCGCCGCATTCGACGTGACCAGCGTACTGGCATTGAAATTGTAGTCCACGGACGTCGGGTTGATTCCCGTACTGATCGAGGACGTCTGCTTCGACGTCAAGGGATCGACGATATCCACAACGTTGCCTCCGCTATCCGCCACCAGGAAAACCTGGTTCAACGCGTCGAATACGACGCCAGTAGGAAGCGACATGTTGACTTTCGTCGCCACGCCGCTAGGCAGAGGGATCAGATCCAGATCGTTCGTTTGTGAAGCAGTGGCGACGGCGGCGACTGACTGCGTTATGTCATTGTTGATGGACGGATCGATCGCCACGCCCAAAGGCTGAAAATCAATTGGCGCGCCCAGAGCCGCGGTCCCGGTGCTCGCGTTCGAGACAATAAAGGTAGAAAGCCCCCCCTGACTGTTGCCGCCCGTGATGGTTTGGTCCGTGATGGCTGCCAGCCCCGTGAACGGATCAATAGCCACCCCGAAGGGCAGCGACGCCGAGCCCAGGCTCACCGTCTGCGGGCTGTTGAACACGCCGTCCACGCCCTTTTCATCCAGCACCGTCGCGTCGTTGCTTCCGTTATTCACGGCCACAGCCAGGCCGCTTCGCGGCAGAACGGCCACACCGTAGGGCGTCGCACCAGTAGTAAAAAAGCTCGGCGCTTGCGGCGGGATTTGTGTGCCGTCCAGCAGGTTCACCACGGAGATGCTGTTGCTGCCAGAATTCGTGACCACCGCCTGATCGAGATAGGGATCCACAGCCACACCCACCGGCGAGTTGCCCACTGAGACGGGTTGAATCACCGTAAGACCGCTGACGTTCGAAATAGCCGTGCCGTTTTGCACGTACACCGCGAAACGCCGCGCCAGCGCCAGATCCGCCGCCGGAATCGCCGCGGTCAGCTGACGGCTGCTCACAAAAGTGGCAGGCACCGCGGTGCCGTCGAGCAGCACCTGCGAACCGGCAGTAAATCCGTTGCCGATGATGGAAAGAGTCGCGCTCGCCGCCGGACTCTGCGCAAATATCGTCGACGGGCTGCTTTCCAGAATCTGCAGCGGATTGGGCGCGATGGTGGCCAAGGGAAAAACGGAAACGGTGTTGTTCCCCTGGTTAACGATGTACGCCGTATTCGTGAGCGGGTTCACCGCCACCGCTTGCGGAGAATTGAAGCCCGCCACTGTTTGCAGCACTTGGTTGTTTTTCAGGTCCAGCACGAAGCCGTTGTTCGCGGTGGCATTCACCACGATTCCGATATTGGCCAGCGGGTTTACCGCTGCCGCCACCAGCCCCAAATTGCTGAACGGAATTCCCCCTTGCGTAAACGGAACCGAGCCGACCGATTCATCCAGCATGCTGAACGAGGAAACCGAAGGCGCCACCGGCACATCGTTCGGACCTTGTGGATCGGCAAACACCGCCTGGTGCGTCGCCGCGTTAATGCCCACGCCCTGCACCGTGCTGGAAATCGAAAGGCTCGCGACCACCACCGGAGTGCGCCCGAAGTCCGCGGGGTTCACGCCGGCCCCGGGATTGCGTCCCAGATCCACAATCGTAATCGTGCCCACGCCTCCGGGAGTAATCACCGCCCAATTCAATATCGGATCCACGGCCACGGCAGGTTTCAAGCCGGTGCCGATCGGCGCCAACGCGCCGCTCACCGTTTGTACGAACGTGGGAACACCGGCGGAAAAATCGATAATGGCTGCGGAGTTGGTAGATTGGAAAGCCACCAGCCCGCGATGCGTCAAAGGATTAATCCCGATCCCGTAAGGGACCGGCGGCCCGTTCGGCGGAGTGCTCGTATTCGGAAGCGCGAGCGTTGATGTTACTGCTTGCGTCACCAAATCAATTACCGAAAGGGAGTTGTCGGCGCTATTGGTCACAACCGCGATGTGATCTCCCAGAACGCCTCCCGCAGTGGTGATTTGGTCGTCAATCGCCACCGAAGTCGGAGCAACTCCTACCGGAACATTCGTCGTTGCCAGCGTCGTAAGGTTCACCACGCTGACCGAGTTCCCCGCCGTATTAGCGATCACCGCCAGGTTCAACGCCGGATCGATGGCGATTGCTTGCGGCGACGCGCCCACGGGAAACGTCGAGCTTACTCCGGTTGAAATGTCGCTCTGTAGCGGCTCTACCGTCAGGTTCACCGCGGACATCGCCGGATTCGGCGCCGCTACGTCGGTGTTCTGTACGATCAGCGGATACTGCCCCGGTGCCGGGGCGCAAGTACTCGGTATTACCACTCCCAATTGCTGGCTGCCGGTAGCAATCGCCGTGACCCGCGTGCTCTGAGTCGTTCCATTGCAATTAACAACGGTGCTCGGCGAGAAAAATCCACCGATCAGATTCACGCCAGCCGTCCCGCCATTCGGCACGATCGTATCCGGTGTTAACGCCACCACCGCGGGACGCGACGGCACCACCGTCAGTCCGGTGGTTGGACCGGTAAGAACATTCGATAGATCTCCGTTCTGCGCCTGGACCACCAGGGCCACAGGTCCCGCAATCGAAAGTGGGGCTGCGGGAATGGTCGCGTGCAGCAACGTAGTGCTAAGAAAAATCGTCGGCACCGGCGCGGGCGGAGTTCCAGCCAGCACCACGCTGCTCGAAGTGAAATTCGCTCCCGTGAGGTACACCTCTTGTTGCGCCGAGCCTTCTCCCACCAGGTTCGGCTGCGAGGAAGTGAGCGTTGGAGCGGCCGAACTGATGATCGTAACCGCCGCGGTGCCGGACTCCAGCGGATCGGACGCCGAAACCGCGGTGATCGTCACAGTGGCCGGTGGGTTTTGGGTCGGCGCCGTGTAAACCGCCGTGTTGCCGTTGCCGCCGCCCGGAACAATAAAGCCGTCCGTCACATCGCCGCCTGCATTTCCGTTTACTTCCCAAGTCACAGCCGTGTTCGTCGTGCTCGTCACGTTTGCCGTAAATGTGAAGGATTCACCCGGCGCGATGGTCGCCGTGCTGGGCGTGATGGACACGCGAATTGTGGAGTCGAGGTGCACCACGGTCTCGCCGAAGATCTTTGTGTTCACCGTGCTGGTAGCCACCACCAAAAAGTCGTTCGTCGGCGGCAGAGTCGCGGGTGCGGTGTAAAACCCTCCCTGCGGAGTGTTGGTCTGTCCGGTAGTGATGACACCGAAACCGCTCGGCATTTGCGTCTGCCCGGTGGTCGCCGGGCTGCAAACCGTCGGCTGGATACTGGTCGGAGATGGCACCAAGCACAGTTGCCATGTCACTGAGGTTGTGGGCGTTCCCGTAACCGTCGCTTGAAACTGTAGCGTGCCACTCAAGGGTACGTCTGGGTTGATAGGGCTTACCGTGACGCCCACCGGCGTGGAGTTCCCTCCGCAAGCAGACAGGAACGCGGATGCCGCAACGAACAGCATCGCCGCGCTCAACCTCAATATCTTGTTGCCCATTTCTTTCACCCTCTTATCTGAATTCGCTGCGCGCTCCGGACACCTTCATCACCTTTTGTCCGATCGCGCGTGCAGTTCCCTGATGCAAATTCCTAGAATGTCTTACCCACCGTAAAGCGGAAGGTATGTTGCGGCTCGATCAGGTTCGCCGGGATATGCTGCGTATTGGTGACGATGATCGCCTGCAACTGCGGCGCGATCTGCGTCTGCAGCACTCCAGGTGGCAGCGCGTTCTTCACCGCTTCACTCAGATCGTAACCGCCGCTCAAGCCGTTGATCGTGTCATTCAGCCGCAAATAGTTGTACGCATAATAAATGCGGAAGGGCGCATTCACGATCGGCAGGATCACGTCCAGCTCCACGCCCGCCGAAGTGTGTACCTTGAAATTGGTGCCGGGATAGATTGGCAGATTGCTCGCAATCTTCAGGTTCGGGAAATCGGGATTCGGGTATTGCTGCTGGTACACGGTGACCGCCGAAGGATCCAGCGCCAGCTGCGATTTCCGCAGGATGCCGTTCACGCCGATGTCGTTGAACAAGGTCAGCGTCACTGGCCCCGCAATCGGAATACGGTATTCCAGGTTGCCAATGTTCTGAAAATCGCCGCCCGGCCGCGTCGGCAGGAACTGGATCATCGGCACGCCGATGGATTGCAGCGTCGGTTTTCCCTGCGCGTTCAGCACTGTGGGATTTAAGAAAGTCACCGGCTGCGTTGTGGCTTCGGGAATTTCCACGAAGGGCGAGATCGTGTAGAAATCGAAGCCGCGCACATCGTTCTCGCCGCCCAGAAAGAAGCGGCTATAAGGTGGCACATTCGTCCCGTTGTATCCGGTGATCATGCCGGTCTGGAACTTCAAGCCGATCACGTTGCGGCGCTTGTTCACCGGATGGAAATAGGTGGCCACGAACGAATTGGTGATGGTGTTGACGTTGCCTTGCAACGGCCCGCCCTCAAAGCTGATCCCGTAGTAGAAGCTTTTTCCGTTGGTCGGGTTTTGTGGATTGTTCACCGTGCTGTACGAGATTGTCCCTGTGATCTTGCTCGATTCGATTCCGTTCAGCGCGGAAGGTCCCGCCAAACCGGTGAACTTAACGCTGTCAAACAACAATTGCGCCGACGTGCTGAACGTCTGAATATTCGTCGTCGAATACCCGTAGGTGAGGCCGATGCGCGTGAAGGAAAATTTCCGCAGCGGGTAGCTGGCGAACACCGTCAGGCCTTTCGAGTTGGTCGTGTAGTTCTCTTGCAAGGCGGGATTAATCGCGATCTCCGTGTTCTCGGCAATGCCCAGCTGCCTGGCCTGGTTGTAGTCAAACTTCGTCGAAAAGATCGTGAAGCCGGTGGAAATCGGGCGATCAAACAGGTACGGCTCCGTGAATCCGAAACGCACGTCGCGCTGGAAACTGCCTACCTGCGCGGAAAGAGAAAGCGTCTCTCCCAGGCCCAGGAAATTGTTCGTGGTGTAAGAACCACCGATGAAAGTGCCGGCGATGCCGCTGACGCCGCCGTTGAAGCTGATGGACTGTTTGCCTTTTTCCTTCAGCTTGAGCTTGATGTCCACCGTTCCAGCCTTCACGTTGCGTTTCAGCTCCGCGTTTTCTGGCTTGATGGTATCGAAATAATTCAGCTGGTTCAGCCGCAACAGGCTGACTTCCCACAAACGGTTGTTGAATACCTGGCCTTCGTCCAGCAGCAATTCGCGGCGGATGACCTTGTCGCGCGTGGTGGTGTTTCCGGAAAACTCGATGCGCCGCACGAAGAATTGCTTTTGCTGGTCGAACTCTATGGTCAGATTCACGAGCTTCTTCGTGTCATCAATGTCGGTGATCGGCGTCGCCACGAAGTCAATGTACCCGTACTCCCCATATAGTTTTTTGTAGTTGTCCAGGGCTTTGCGGAGCTTGTCCGCCGCCAGAATATCGCCTTCCTTCAGCGGAAAGGCGCGCGCCAGAACTTCGGGCTTGAACACCAATCCCTGCTCCGGATCGGAACTGCGAAACCGCAGACTGCCCATGTGATACTGCGTGCCTTCTTCAATGGTGATGGTAATGTCCGCGCGCTTGCTGTTCTTCGAGCCCAGCAGCGGCCAGGGCCCCGGGATTCCGCCGTGCACATCATCGGATATTTTCACCACCGGATCGCTCACCGAAACTTTGAAATATCCGTGGTCCTGGTAGATCCCGTGGATGCCCACTCCCAAGTCTTCGTCCAGCTTGCCCTTGTCATAGGTCTTGCTCAGAACCGGAATCTCCGTGATGTACAGCGGAATCGCGTACGGCCGGTCGTTGTGCATCGAACGGATCAATTTTCGGTCGGAAAATGCCTTGGCGCCCACGAATTTGATCTGACCTACTTTCACTTTTGGCCCTTCATCTATATTGAAGACCAATTTCACCGCATTGGTGGCCGCGATGCGTTCGTAGGTAGGCTTCACCGTGGCGAATTGCCGCCCGTGCTCGGCCAGCAATCCCTTGATCACCACTTCGGCGCGCTTGATTTTCGTGGGATCGAACTGGCTTTCCACCGAAAGCCCCACTTTCTTGTCTTTGAAGGCATCCAGAATGTCCGATTCGGTGATGGACTTGTTCCCCTTGTACTCGATGCGGCGAATAATGGGGCGCTCCGTTACGTAGAAAACTAGGAGTTTTGCGTTGGGCGCGTTGGGGCTGTCTTCCACTTCCAGCCGGATGTCTTCGAAGAACTGCGTGTTCCACAGCGCCTGAAAATCGCGGCGCACCGCTTCGGGGCTGTACGGGTCGCCGGCACGCGAAAAAATTCGCGCTAGCAACGTATCGCGCTGAATGCGGCGGTTGCCGATAAATTCAATTTTTTCGATAATGTACTGCGGTCCGTTCGCCTCTTGCCCACCCTGAGGCTGTTGAGCCGAAAGGGATTGCCCCGACGCCAGCGCACACAAATACACCACCATCAAAAGTCGCAATGGACGCAGAAAAGTTTTCCCGCTGGCAGCCTTGGTCAAGGCCGCAGTATCCCGCCCAAAATTGTGTGCTCCCCCGCCGGACTGCTCCCGTCCGGCTTGCGCGTAGGATTCCTAGTGGGCCACTGGGGTTGCTTCAACGACAGGTCGGAACGCCAGACCATCCGTCCCGAGATAAATTTCGAGAGTCGCTGGTCGCTGCAATCCGCCCTGAATCAAAGCTTCCGACAATGGGTCTTCGACGTACTTCTGTAACGCGCGGCGAAGCGGCCGCGCGCCATAATTTCGGTCGCTGCAGGTCTTCTCGAGGATCCACTGGCGCGCCTCAGGCGTGAGTGCAATCTGCACCTGGCGATGCACCAGAGTTTCGTTGATCTGGCCCACGAGCAGGTCAATAATCCGCAACAGATCCTCATCGTTGAGCGAATTGAACAGAATCACTTCGTCCAGACGATTCAGGAATTCCGGATTGAAGACCCGCCTCACTTCTCCCATCACCATGTCATCCTGGCTCTTGGCCATCGCGTCCAATTCCTTCGACGCAAAACCGAGCCCCGCCTGTTTCTGCAACTGCCGCGCGCCCAGGTTGGATGTGAGAATTATGATGGTATTGCGGAAATCCACCGTGTTGCCAAGTCCATCGGTTAACTGACCGTCTTCAAAGACTTGCAGCAGGATGTTGTACACGTCTGGGTGAGCTTTTTCAATCTCATCCAGCAAAATTACCGAATAAGGCGTCCGCCGCACGCGCTCCGTCAGTTGGCCGCCTTCTTCATATCCAACATACCCTGGAGGCGCGCCGATCAACTTCGACACGGAATGTTTCTCCATGTATTCGGACATATCGAAGCGGATCAGCGACTTCTCGCTGCCGAACAAGAACTCAGCAAGCCGTCGTGCTACTTCCGTCTTGCCCACGCCCGTGGGTCCCAGGAACAAGAAGCAGCCCACCGGACGGCCCGGAGCCTTCAATCCTGCGCGGCTGCGGCGAATCGCCCGTGCCAGCGCGGTGATGGATTTGTCCTGGCTGATAACACGGCGGTGCAGTTCTTCCTCGATGCGCAGCAGCTTCTGCTGTTCGTCTTCCTTGATAGCCGACACCTGAATGCCGGTCCAGCGCGCCACCACTTCTTCGATGTCCTCGCGCGTCACAATTCCCGTCGAGGAATCGTCAATCTTCAGCTTCTCGCGCAGCACGCGCAGATGTTCCTTTTCCTTGCGCTCTTCTTCCGAATAAAACCGCGCCTTCTCAAATTCATGGTTGGCGATCGCGGTTTCCATGCGGTGGGTAATGAACTTCACGCGCTTCTGCACTTCGGAAACTTCGTCCGGCAACATGGCTTGGCGCAATTTCACGCGCGAACCCGCTTCGTCAAGCAGATCAATCGCCTTGTCCGGCAGGAAGCGGTCCGGGATGTAGCGGTTCGACAGATACACCGCATACTGAATGGCTTCGTCGGTGTAGCTGACTGCGTGGAATTTTTCGTAGCGGTCGCGCACGCCTTGCAGCACGCGAATCGCTTCTTCTTCATTCGGCGCGCCCACTTTTACGGCCTGGAAGCGCCGCTCGAGCGAACGATCCTTTTCCACCGACTTGCGATACTCCGAAGGAGTGGTCGCGCCGATGCACTGAATTTCGCCGCGGCTCAGCGCCGGCTTCAAAATGTTCGCGGCGTCCAGCGAACCTTCCGCCGACCCCGCGCCCACCAGCGTGTGCAGCTCATCAATAAACACGATCGCGTTCTGGCTCTCCATCAATTCCTTCATGATGGTTTTCAACCGCTCTTCGAACTGCCCGCGATATTTCGTTCCCGCCACGATCAACGAAAGATCCAGCGACAGGATGCGCTTGTCCGCGAGAAATGGCGGCACATCGCCATCCGATATTCTCTGCGCCAAGCCTTCCACGATCGCCGTCTTGCCCACGCCTGGTTCGCCGATCAGCACCGGATTGTTTTTCGTGCGCCGGCACAGAATCTGAATCGCGCGTTCCAGTTCGCGGTCTCGTCCTACCAGCGGGTCCAGCTGGCCCTCCATCGCCGCCTGGGTCAAATCCCTGCTGAACTCCGCCAACAACGATGCTTCTTTTGGACGGTTCACTGGCACCTTCTCTCCCGCGCTGCGTCCCAATTCCTCGCGCACGGTCGAAAGTCGCAATCCCCGCTCCAGCAAAATCTCTGCGCCGAAAGATTTCTCTTCCCGCAGCACGCCTAGCAACAGGTGTTCGGTCCCCACGTGTTTGTGGCCCAGGCGCTCTGCTTCCTCGGCCGCGAAATTCAATATGCGCTTGCACTCCTGGCTCAGCGGAACTTCCACTGAGGTCGAGATGCGTTCACGCACGGTGATGCGCGCCTCGATTTCCTTGCGGATGGATTCGATCGAGCCATGGGTCCGCAGGAAACGGTTGGCGAGCGCCTTATCCTCGCGCAACAGTCCCAGCAGCAAATGCTCGGTCTCGATGTACGGGCTGCCGTACTGGCTCGCCTCGTACCGTGCGAAAAATATTACGCGCCTAGCCTTTTCTGTATAGCGTTCAAACACGGGTCACCCACGGTCTCCTGGAGTCGTCGCCCCAGCACTGGCGGCCCGCGGGAGAGGTACCGCGGAATCGCTCAGCGCTTCTGCGCCCGGGGCCAATGCCCCGCGTTCCAAGGTCAGAACACGGTCGGCCCGCCGGGCTAATGAAAGGTTGTGTGTCGCAAGGATGGATGTCAACTGCAGCGACTGGTGCAGCCGCCGCATCAATTCGAAAATATTTTCGGCGCTGCGCTGATCCAGGTCGCCGGTAGGCTCGTCGGCCAGCAGTAAGGCCGGGCCATTCACCAGCGCTCGCGCGATGGCCACACGCTGTTGTTCGCCCCCAGATAGCTGACCCCCACGCTGCTCTGCTCGATCGGCCAATCCGACTTCGCCTAGCCACTCTGCCGCGGTCCGGAGCGCTTGCGCCAAGGTGACGCCCCGCACCAGAAGAGGCATCGCCACATTTTCCGCCGCCGTAAAATCCGGCAGCAGGTGGTGCCGCTGCCAGACAAAACCCACGGCGCGATTGCGATACTCCGCCAGCTCCGTTTCTGAAAACGACTGGAGCGATTTCCCGGCGAAGTATACTGTACCGCTTGTTGGAGTGTCCAGCGCAGCCAGCAGATGCAGCAAAGTACTTTTGCCGGTGCCGGAAGGTCCGACCACCGCAACCATCTCGCCGCGCGCAATCGTGAGGTTAATCCCCGCCAGAGGAGTCACGTCTTGCGCGCCAGAGCGGAAGGTCTTTCGCAGATTTTCGCCGCGCAGGATTTCGCGCGCGTCCGGCGCGGTGGTTTCACCGGTATTATCAAGGACGGCTGCGCTCGAATTTGCCTGCGTATGCATCGCCTAGGCTGTATTCTCTTTCACGTTAGATGCCGAATGGCCCAAACTGTATGTCCTTCCTTTACAGGCATCTAGTCAATCCCGATTTGGCGCCTCCCACCTGCAAATCCAACAATTTTCTCTTTTATGGCGGTACCGTTACCAAAGCTGCCAGCGCGCCTACCACCCCGCAAAGGCACGAGCCGCCAGAACTTCGCCTCTTTTTCGATTCTAGCACGGAGCGCCGCGAATTGCAGATTGCTCCGCGCCAATTCGTGAACTGATTGGCGCATGGCGAGCGCCCGCGGATGCCAGCGCGCGGCAAAAATTATTCGAAGCGGAGAATCTCCACAGGCAGGATGCGCGACGCCGAACGCGCCGGCAAAAGTGTCGCGGCGATGCTGATGAACAGCGCTGCCGCTGCAATCCAAATCGCGTCGAGCGCATTCGCGTGGAACGGCACGTACGGGATCGCGTACACCTCGGGGTTCAGCGGAATCAGTCGCCACTTGTTCGCGATGCCCGCAAACGTATAACCGATTAGCAAGCCCGCCACCGTTCCCGCGATGCTCACGACGAGCCCCTGCAAAATGAAAATCTTGCGCAGCTGCTGACGGCGCGCGCCCATGGCCATCAAGACGGCGATGTCTCGCGCGCGATCCGTCACCGTCATCGTCAGCACCACCAAAATATTCAAACCGGCAACGAAAGTGATCAGCCCGATGAACAGCGCCGTCACTAGTTTCTCCAAACTCAGCGCGCGAAACAAAGCGCGATTCTCATCCATCCAAGTGGACGTCATGAATCCGGGCCCAGCGCGCCGCAACAATTCGACAGCGATCGCAGGCGCGTCGTCCATTTGCGTCACCCGTACTTCCAGCAAACTGACCACGTCCCCAATCCCCGCCAGCGACTGCCCCGACCCCAGCGTCACGAATCCCCAATTCGCGTCGTAATCGTAAAAACCTGAATCGAAAATTCCGCTCACGTGGAAACGCCGCGAGCGTGGCAGCATCCCAAAAGGCGTCAAGCTTCCTTGCGGGCTGGTCAGTGTGATGTAATCGCCCGCCGAAATATCCAGATCGTTCGCCAGGATGCGTCCCACCAGCACCGCTGGAATCCCGTCCGCATCCTGCGCAAAATCTCCGTTGCCTGCCACAATGTGATGTAGCGCTTCGCTCGCGCGCTGTTCCAGTTCCGGGTCCACGCCCTTCAGCACGATCCCCCGCGCGCGCCCGCCCGCAGAAAGCAGCACCGTGGAATAAATCGCCGGTTCGATCGAACGCACCCCAGGCGTGTCGCTGAGTTGCGTCATCAATTCACGATAATCGCGGATTCCGTTCGGGCCGATCGGCTTTAGGTTTATATGCGCGGTGACGCTCAGCAGTCGGTCGCGAATCGCCTGGCGAAATCCAGTGTTCATCGAAAGCGCGATCACTAGAGTGGTCACGCCCGCCGCCACCCCAATCACCGCCAACAACGTGACGATGCGCAGCACCGCCGGCCGGTTCGGCGACCGCAGGTAGCGCATCGCCACCAGCCATTCGAAGCTCATTTCGCGTTGCCGCCTGAATCACTGCCGCTAGCTTCAGGCGCAGCCACGTCGTCGGCTGCAGCATCTGGCGATTCGGCGCGCAACAACGGGAACAGCACCACTTCGCGTATCGCGTGCGAATCCGTCAGCAGCATCACCAGCCGGTCAATCCCCACACCTTCGCCCGCCGTTGGAGGCAGACCGTGCGCGAGCGCGCGAATGTAATCCATGTCTACTTCTTTTGGAGCTTCCTGACCGCCCTTTTCCACTTGCGCGCGAAAACGCCGTTCCTGATCGAACGGATCGTTCAATTCCGAAAAGCCGTTGGCCAGTTCCATCCCCGCCACAAAAAGTTCGAAGCGCTCTGTCAGTGACGGGTCATCGGGCTTCTGTTTCGAAAGCGGGGAAATCGCCGTCGGAAAGTCATATATAAATGTCGGCTGCACCAAGTGTGCTTCGGCAATCGTTTCAAAAAGCTCGCCGGTTAGCTCGCCATCCGATAACTTCGTCACATTCCCCACGGAATCTAGCCCGTGCGCCCGTGCGTAAACATTGAACCGCTCCGCCACCGCACGCGCCCCGCCGTCCGCACCCAATTCCGCCATCGTAGGCGCTTCGCCCGCTGCCGCCGCAGGCCAATACTTCACAATCGCTTCGCGCATCGAAAGCCGCTCGAACCGCCCGAAATCAATCGTCTGCTCGCCGTACTTGATTTGCGCGCTGCCAGTCACTTTCTCCGCGAGCCCGCGAAATAATTCCTCGGTCATATCCATCAGTTCCAGGTAATCGCTATAGGCCTGGTAGAACTCCAGCATGGTGAACTCCGGCTGGTGGATGGCGTCAATACCTTCGTTCCGAAAATTGCGGTTGATCTCGTACACCCTATCCATCCCGCCCACCACCAGCCGCTTCAGATAAAGCTCCGGCGCGATGCGCAGATAAAGGTCCATATCGAAAGTGTTGTGATGCGTCACGAACGGCCGCGCCGTGGCTCCTCCCAAAATGGGATGCATCATCGGCGTTTCCACTTCCGAATAGCCGCGCGCATCAAAAAAACTCCGTATCTCCCGTATGATCCTCGCGCGCCGAATAAAAATCTCCCGCGCTCCTTCGTTGACAATCAAATCGAGGTACCGCCGCCGGTAGCGCTGCTCGATATCCGCCAGCCCATGCCACTTTTCCGGCAATGGCAGCAGCGCTTTGCTCAGTAGTTCGATTTTTTCCACCTTCGCCGTCAGCTCATTCGTCTTGGTGCGGAAAAGATGCCCCGAAACGCCCACAATGTCGCCCAAATCCAGCAGCTTGAATAGCTTGTAGGCCTCCTCTCCCACCACGTCCTGCCGCACGTAAATCTGCAGCCGACCTCCGTCGCCGGCAATATGCGCAAACGCAGCTTTACCATGCGGCCGCAACGCAACAATCCGCCCCGCTGCCCGTACTTCTACAGCCTCCGCCGTCAGTTGCTCCGCGGTGCGCTCGCCAAACTTTTCCCCCACCTCTCGCGGCGTATGCGTCCAGGCAAACCTGCGCGGATAAACCGCGTGGCCCAACCCTTCAATCTCTCCCAGATTTTTCAGGCGCTGTTGAAACTGATCCTGCGGTTCGAATTCCAACGGGTCAACTTCCTTTCGGCGGTCACGGCCGTGCGCACCAACAATCCAGCGGCCCATTCGGAGAGCCGGGCGGCAGTATAGCGGTCGCCTTCCAGAAGCGTCAAGAAAACGCCTCCCAAAGTGCAGCCACCCAAATCCGGTGGTATACTGCCGTCTCAACTTGGGGGCAGCGTGTTCTTGAAGCGGAAGCCAGGAACTTCCTCCTCACGACGCAGCGTCTCGGACGATTGGATCGCGTGGTTACCGCGAGACAAAGTCCAGTTGTTCGATGCTGTAGTCCGTCGCTGGGAGACCTATTACGCGATGATGAGTGTTTCCCTCGATGATGCTCTATCCTTGCGCGCCCGCGGTGAGTTGGTGCGCGCCCGGCAGCAGGTCTCCATCTCCGCCGATCTTCTGGCACGCCTGTCGGCTTCGCTCGTCGGCGCTTGCGGCGTTCTCTCCGGCCGCGGCCGCCATATCAGCAACGTTCCCAATGTGGCGCCACTGAATACGGACAACTTCCGCGGCGAGACCGCACAGACCGCAGCCTCCTGGAACGAATTTCTCCACCGCGTACTCTTCGCCAGCCGCTCGCGCTACTTCCAGAAACTACGCATCTTGTCGGAAACGCTGCAGAACGTGGCGCACGAGTATAACGATGCCGCCGAAGACGTCGCGGCCGGAGTCTCTGTTAAACCCGGCGACAGCTGGGACAAGCTGGAATGTCTGCACTACGATTTCACCACCTGCCTGCGTGAAGCGGAAGTCCTGGTAAAGTCCTTCCTCCGCGTTCTGCCCGGCGAACAAATCGGCGCCTTCGCTTCGGAGCTGGATGCCGTGCCGGTTTCCGAAAAGCGTAAGATCGTCGCTCCCCGGACGCGCGTTAGCCGCGCTTCCGCTTGATTTTCTTCCAAAATTAGTAGAATTTCCCAATCCATGGCTTGCCAATGCACTCTGTCCGCGTCTAATGTGCATGTTCCCGCGGTTCTTCCCGATGGAAAGCTCGCGCCAAGCCGCGGCCGGATCGGCCTTCGAGGCTGGACGTTTCAATTGAATCCAGCCAAAATGATCCGGTGTGTCCTCGAAACGGGCCAGATAGGTCTTTTCGCCTTTCGCCCTTCGCGACGAAACCGGCCACGCCCTTCGGATGGCGAATTCGTTGCGTGTATAGAACTACAAGTACAACTCACCGAGCAGGTGCCGCATCGCAATTAAGGATGCGCCCCGACGGGTAGCGTGGCCCGAACGAGACGAATCGATACTGGGGAAATGCCGGAGGCCGAGGCCATCCGCCTCGCCCAACAGGGCGATGCGGCTGCTTTCGAACGCCTCTACCGCCTGCATAACCGGCGGGTCTATTCGCTTTGCCTGCGGATGGTCAGTAATACCGCCGAGGCGGAGGACCTGACACAGGAGGCGTTCCTCCAGCTATTCCGAAAGATCGCCACTTTTCGCGGCGAGTCGGCGTTTTCGACCTGGTTGCATCGCCTTGCTGTAAACGTCGTACTCATGAAGTTACGGAAGAAATCCGGTAACGAAAGCTCGCTGGAAGAGCTCACCGAGCCGGATGAGGATTCCGGTGGTCCGCGCCGCGATTTCGGCGGGCCGGATCTGCGGCTTAGCGGCTCGATTGACCGGGTGAATCTGCAGCGCGCGGTGGACCAGCTGCCCCCCGGCTATAAATCGGTGTTCGTGCTGCACGATGTGCAGGGATACGAACACAACGAGATTGCGGAAATCATGGACTGCTCTATCGGCAACTCGAAATCGCAATTGCACAAAGCGCGCATGCGCCTCCGTGAACTGCTTCACGAAGCGCTACGCGCCCAGGCCCGCGAAGACCGCAAGGCCGCCAGCGCAGATTCCGGCGGCAAGGACTGAACCATGGCCACGATCACATGCAGGGAATTTCAAGCTTATCTGGAACCCTGGATGGAAGGCGAACGCCCGCAGGATGTGCAAGCGCACCTCCGCACTTGCCCGCATTGCTCGAGCGTCGTCAGCGATCTGGAATTGATTCACACCGAAGCCAGCAGCTGGAACGCCGCGGAACAAGATGCTCCCGAGCGCGTATGGACTTCGCTGCGCGCGCAACTCGAACAAGAAGGCCTGATCCGCGAAACGATTCCGGAACATGAGGATGCTGCAAAAGTCCAGGCGCCACGCACCGGTTGGTTCAGCAATTTATTCCCGCAGCTGCCGCGTCCCGTGCTTGCGGGCGCCTATCTCGCCGCTCTCGTCGCCGTGGCTTTCGCGCTCAGCGGCCCTGTCAACAAGCGCGTCAATGAAGCCCGCTGGCTGAAAGGCACCCAGACTTCCACTTCGCCGCTTAGCGCACAGCTTAATTTCGCCGAACAAAACTCGAACACCTACATTGCCCGTTCTAATCCCGATGTCACCGCTTCCCTGCATCAGAATCTGGCTCTGGTTGACAAGTACATCGCTTTGTGTGAAAAAAGTGTCAACGAAGAACCCCAGAACGAAGTGGCGCGGGATTATCTCTACGAAGCGTATCAGCAGAAGGCGGACCTGCTGACACAAATGACTGAACGCGGAGAAAACGTCCAATGAGCACGTCTCACTTTGTTCCGGCGCAGTGGCTTCCCAAGGCGAGTTGGAAGACCGCAGGCCTCCTCGTTCCCGGCCTGCTGCTCTGTAGCGCCGTCGCTGCCGGTCCCCGCCGCCAGGAACAGCATTTCAAAGTCGCTGCTCATCCGGTCATCACCATTCACAATCCCAACGGCCTCATTACCGTCAAGGCCTGGACCAAATCCGAAGTAATGGTGATTTCCACGCCGGCCAGCGATCGCATCGAAGTGGACGCCGAGCAGATGGGCAATCGCGTGGACGTTTCCACGCGCGAACTTTCCGACTCCGTTGCGCCAGACGACATGCGCGCCGATTTTCAGATCAACGTCCCGGAAGACGCCGAGCTGCAAATTCACAATGATGCTGGCAACGTCAGCGTCGCAAACGTGCTCGGCGATATGAACGTCGAAACCGTCGCCGCTGGCGTGGACCTCGAAGACGCCACGGGCTACCTCACGGTCAAGACCGTGGGCGGCTCGTTCACATGCACGCGCTGCGCCGGGCGAATTGAAGCCTCTTCGATCAGTGGCAATTTCCGCCTGCTCGATCTGCGCACCTATCACGTCTGGGCGCAAACTTCCTCCGGCAACATTCTTTTCACTGGGCAGTTTCTGCCCAACGGCACTTACTCTCTGAAGAATTATAGCGGCGTAATCGAAGTTCGCTTTTCACCCGGAGATTCCTTCGACCTCAGCGCCACCTCCCTCAAAGGCAAAGTGAACAACGAAGCGAAGCTGACGCCTTCCGCTCACCAGCATCACTTCATGCCGCGCTGGGGCAATGCTCTCTTCGGCACTTTCAACGAGGGCCGCGCCAAGATTGAGATGACCTCCTTCGATGGTACAATCAACATTCTTAAACGTGATTGATTGGCCCGTTCTCGACGCAAAATTTACCGATGACCACTGAGCCTCGCGCGCGCTCGCTCGTCTGCCTGATCGGCTTCATGGGCAGCGGCAAGTCCACCGTCGCGCGCCTGCTGGGCCGGCAGATCGGCTGGCAGCACGTGGACCTCGATAAGCGCATCGTCGAAGTCGCGGAGCAAACCATCCCCGAAATATTTTCCAGGCTCGGCGAAGCGGAATTCCGTAAGATCGAACTCGCCCAGCTCCAGCGCATCGTCGGCGAAGCGGCCGAGCAGCAAAAACCTCGCGTCGTCTCCCTCGGTGGCGGCACAACCGCTCAGCCGCAGAATCTCGCGCTGTTGCGTCAGGCCGGCGCCGTTCTCGTTTGGCTGCAATGCCCCGTCGAGGAACTGCTCAAGCGCATCGCGCATATTCAAGACCGTCCGCTCTTCCGCGACGAAGCCAGTTTTCGCACCCTCTATCAGGAACGCTTGCCTTACTACGAGATTGCGGATTACCGTGTGGAGTCCAATATCGAGCCCCTGCGCGTCGTTGAGCAGATCGTCGCGCTGGGAATTTTCCCGAAGGTGACTGCATGAACGAAAACTCCGCACGCGGCCGATCGAAAGCATTCCCGCGAGGCTTTCCCAGTGGCATCGCCACGATGATTACGTCGGGCATCACGCTAGTCGTCGCGCTCGGATTCATTGTCGCGGCGCTTCTCGAGCTCCACTCCGTATCCGAAGCCAGCGTGCTGCCGCCGCGAACACATGCGCTCATCGCCCCGCTCGCCGCAGATAAAGGCACGTTCAAAATCCTGGTCAGCGGCCAGCAAATCGGCAAAGAAGAATTCAGCATCGCACCCAATGGCGGCGATTGGTCTGCCCACGGCAGCACGGAAATTCAATCGCCCAAAGGCAACACGCACGTCACCGGGAACCTCGTCGTCCACCCCGACGGCCTTCCCGTTCGCTATGAATGGTCCGCGCAAGGCGCGAAAAAAGCTTCCGCCACGATAGGTTTCGCCGGAGTCACCGCCACCGTCGAACTTCACCTCGAAGGCGCGAAGCCCTTCACCCAACAATTCACTTTTGCCGCCCCTCTCGTCGTCGTGCTCGACGATAATCTCTATCACCAATACACATTCCTAGCCCGCCTCTACGATTGGGACAAAAAAGGCGAGCAAACTTACTCCGTCCTCGTTCCGCAGGAGATGACCCCGGGCACAGTCACCGTCGATTCCATGGGCGAACAAGTAGTGAACGGCCAAAAAGTCCAAGAACTGCGCGTAAGAACCGAAGACAACGAAATTGATCTGTTTCTCGACGGCCCCAAGCTAGTCCGCCTGGTAGCCCCCGCCGCCAACGCCGAAATCATCCGCGAATAATCCCGTGCTAAAAAATAAGTGGAGTCCTGATTTTTCTATTGACGGTCGCCAGCCTACCTTGTATCCTATGCATAGGAATACGAGGTATACGATGAACTTTAAAGGAACGCTCCCCACGTTGATTCTGGAAGCACTGCAACAGCAGCCCAGCCACGGCTATCGCATTGCCCAGCGCATCAAGGAACGCTCCCGCGGCGTTTTGGATTTCAAAGAAGGTTCTCTCTATCCCGCGCTGCACAAGCTTGAAAACGACAGTCTGGTGGAATCCTACGAGGGCATTGAGAACGGCCGGCCGCGACGCTACTACCGCATCACTCATTCTGGACGCGCCGTGCTGGCGAAGGATCGCGCGGAATGGCGCCAAATTTCACGAGCGGTAACCACGATTCTCCGGGAGGCATAATCCATGGCTGAACTACAGAGCTGGTTGGAGCAAGCAACGCGCTGCCTTTCAAAAGATTCGGCTACGCAAGTGCAAGTCGAAATCCGCGAACATTATGATTCGGCGCGGGAGGCTGCCATCCGGGATGGCGCAACCACTGATGAAGCGAGCCGGTTGGCTGTAAGGGGCTTGGGTGATGCGAATGCCGCGAACCGTCAATATCGCAAGGTGCTGCTGACTTCCGCCGAGGCCAAAATGCTCCGCGAGGGTACCTGGGAAGCACGGACCGTTTGTTCTACTCCGTGGCTGAAGTGGCTGCTTATGGCACTGCCAGCGGCCGCAATGTTGGCAGCTGTCGCACTGTTCTTCACCGGGGCGATCGCGGTCGCACGGACTCTCTTTCTGGGAGGAATAGCGACGGGCATCTTTTTCGCCGCGCCATTCCTGCCCGTTTACACTCCCTGGCGCGGCCGCTTTTTGCGCGTCGCAAAATGGGCCGCACTGATCACCGTGTTCTGGCTGGCCTTCGGACCGGACACACCAAAGTGGTCTTGGCTGCTGGTCTCGTGCGTCTGGATTCCGCTCCGGACTGAGTGGACGCGGTTTTCGATCCGGCGAAAAATGCCTGTAGCGAAGTGGCCAAAGCAGCTGTACCTGTGACGTCGCGGTAAGCGGAGTCTTAACATCGGTTTGGATTCCTCCTTGGCTGCTACAATCGCGGTTCGTTCTACGTGCGGCACAGGGCAGGAAAATGAGTAACACAACAATCCACTGGGGACGAATTTTGCTCGGCGGGCTGCTCGCGGAAGTAGCTCTCATTCTCGCAATTGTTCCTCTTGGGATACGTCTCGGCGGCAATTTCCTGCAGTACACTGCTCCTCCCGGTTCCTTCATCACGTGCTTCCTGGCAGCGCTCTGGGTGTGTCGGCGGATCGAATCCCGTTTCATTCTGCATGGGACGTTGGTGGGAGTTGTCGCGGCGCTGATCTACGTTGCCTTGACGCGCGCGCAGCCTGAACCTTTTGCATACATTGTGGCTCACGCGCTGAAACTCGCAGGTGGCGCATGCGGCGGCTTCATCGCCCAACAGCGTAGGGCACAGTCTCCGCCGCCAGCCGTTCACGATTGATTCACCCGAGCTGACCGGGATCGCGGGAAGTTTTTTTGAATCGCACGCCCGCATCTCGCCTTCTAATCTGCGAGAGGTAATCATCCAATGGCCGCACAGAGTCACAAAGGCAAGATCGCGCTGATCACGGGTGCGAACAAAGGGATCGGCTACGAATTGGCTCGGCAACTCGGTAACCTGGGCGTGACTGTACTCGTCGCCGCGCGCAACGCGAAATTGGGAAACGCTGCAACAGCCAAACTAAAATCCGACGGCTCCGACGCACACTTCATCGAACTTGACGTCACGAAGCCCCAGACAATCGCGAAGGCGGCCCAGACCATTCGCACGCAATACGGCCGGCTCGACATTCTCGTAAACAACGCGGCAATTGTTGACCAAGCTGACGGACCGCCCAGCACCGCTGATCCCGGCGCTGTGCGGCGTGTCCTTGATGTGAACTTTTTCGGAGTCCTGGCGGTTACCCAGGCGATGCTGCCGCTCGTGCGAAACTCGGCGGCGGGGCGCATTGTCATGGTCTCCAGCGGCTTGGGTTCGCTCACCTGGAACGCGGATCCGAAGTGGTCTTTCGCCGCCGTCAAGCCGCTTGGTTACAACGGCTCAAAGGCAATCCTCAACATGATGACCGTGCAGCTTGCATGGGAATTGCGCGACACCGCGATCAAGGTGAACACCGTAAATCCCGGTTACACGGCGACGGATATGAACGGCAACAAGGGCACGCAAACGCTCGCAGAGGGCGCTGCAGAGGCGTTGCGACAGGCTCTCGCCCCCGACGACGCTCCCACGGGCCGCTTCGTCGAAACCGGTGGCGTTGTACCGTGGTGACGTAGCGTGGTGATGCCAGTCTAAAATTCTGATTCCACGAACGAGTTCTGTTGTAGAGGGTTCTAACTTCGCTTCTAAAGTTCCGCGCGGCGCACCACGTGGCTCGATTCACTCGGCTGCGGCCTTTCGATCCCCACCGTCACGCTCAGCTCCGCAGCCTTGCGAATAATTCCCAGCGCCACCGTTTTCTGGTCGCTCTTGTCCCGCAACACCACTCGCAAATCCGCCAGTGTACGCACCGGCTTGCCGTCCACCTTGATAATCACATCGCCGGCCTGCAATCCCGCTTTCGCCGCAGCCGTTCCGGAACGCACTTCGCGAATCAGAATCCCCGAGCCATCCGGCGCGCCAAAATACGAGCCCAGTTGTCCTGAAAGATCTTCCGCATTGATTCCCAGCGACGGCGTGCGCGCATCCACCGGAGGCATGGCCAAAGTGAAATCCTGATTCGGCATCGAGAACGCAAACGCATTATCGAAATCGCGCATCTTCCCTTTCATCCGCTTCTCAAAGAACGCGCTACGCTCACCCAGTTCCACCGAAATATTTTGCGTCACGCCGTTGCGCGAAACCACCAATGCCACCGTCCGGCCCGTCGGCGTTTCACGCACCAGCCGCCGGAATTGCACTGTGCCTTCCACCACTTGCCCGTCGTACTGCGTGATCACATCATTTTCTTTCAGCCCGGCCTTCGCGGCAGGCCCGTCCGGCTCCACTTCCATCACCACCACGCCGCGCTGCGCCGCCAGTTTCAGATCCTTCGCTTTTTCGGCAGTCACTTCGCCGATTTCCACGCCCAACCAGCCGCTGCCATCTTCATCGCTGCTGGCGAAGACGCTCGGCCCCTGCACTTCCTCGCTCTTTTCCTGCGCCAGTTCCGCCAATTCCGCAGCGCGCGTCGCCAGTTCGTTCGCGCTGGCTTCGAATTGCCCTTGATTGGCGCGCAACTGCACCGAGAGACTCTGCAACCTCTGCATCTCGGGTGAATTCATTTCCACCTCCTGCCGCAATCGTTCGTTCAGGCCGGCGAGGTTGTCCCGCAATTCCTGCTGCACCGTGCGGTCAATTTCCGCCCGGTCAATCCTGCTATCTATACTACGCACCGCATTGCCGATTTGTTCCAAGGGAAGTTCAAGCCGCCAGCACCGCTCCTCATCAGGCACAGCGGGCGCAACGTGCGTCGCAGAAGTTGGGGCAGAAGCAGAAGGCGCTGCTGGGGCAGGATTGCTTGTGGTTTGTTGCGGAGTGCGTTCCGGAGTGCGTTCCGACGTGCGTTCGATGGTCTGGTCCGGCAAAGCGCCAGGGGTCATTCCTATCGTCAAAAGCAGCAAACTCCAACCGACAAGGTTCGTCTCTTGGAAGTGCCACATGCCATTCGTCCTCGCTTATGGGTGAATTCGCCCCGTCAGACGCCTGGACGTTGCACCACCAGGCGTATGCCGCCATTAATCGTTCGCACCGAAATTTCGCCGCCGCCGGTTCCCAGCTTGGCGTGGAACGCGCGCGCCGCAGGCTTGCTCGCAGCGGAAGTCACCGGCAACTCCGAATAAAAGTCGCCATTCATCGCCAGCACTTTCAAATCCGCTCGCGCGCCTTCGGGCAGTCCCAGCACCACTGAGCCGTTCACCGTTTCCAGATTCATCGGGCCGCCGGCCATCAGCTGGCGCAATTCCAGCCGCAAGTTTCCATTCGTTGTCTTCTCGCTGAATCGCCCGGAGCTGTCGAACACTTCCACGTTGCCATTCACCGACCGCAATTCCCCGCCGCCCTCGACTCCGCGAACGGTTACGCTGCCATTCACCGTCTCGATGCTGCCCAACAAGATTCTGTAAGGCACGTGCACGTGATACTCCACCGCCACTTCCGCGCCCTGGCCCTGCGGATAGCGCGTGTGCACCGCCACCTGCCCCGGATGGCTGTCGTCCACTTCGATCTTCACTTGCGACACGTCGCGCGAATCGCTGCGCGTGGCCGTCTTCACCGCGCTCACTTCCACTTCATCGCGGCTCCAGCCTTCCACCTGCACGGATCCATTCACATTTTCCAACGTGAGGCTTCCGCCTGCAGCCAAAGGATAGACGTGATGAAAATTCTCGTCCGCCGCGCACGCAGGAAATACCAGGCACGCAATCGCCGCCAACAGAATCAGCCCGCGCAACGCGGTTCCCATAATGCGTATTCGATTGTCCCAGGATACATGGCCGGAACTTCTGCCTTCAGTTTGCGTTTGCACGGTACGCCCCCTCGAGTGAAACACCCTCGTTCACTAGAACATTCGGCCGCTTCTAGTCGGCCGCATTCCTGGTCGTCGCCTGCACTCTGCGCTCCAGCGCTTCTCTCAACGAAGCACCGCAACGAAATCGCCTGCCTACGGCGTCTCGGTCATCTGCTGCGACTGCTGCTGCAGCATACGCAATTGCAATTGCAATGTTTGCTGCATTTGCTCCATCTGCTGCTTGTAAAGCTGAACTTGCCTGTTCGTGTCGCTCACCATCACATGAATGTTGCCTGCCACCGTGCGCAGGCGAATCACTTCGCCGCCGCCATTCAACGCGCCCTCGGTGTGAATCCATTCGTCGCCGTTCGACGCGCCATCATGGCTGATCTTCGCCAGAAATGCCGGATCGAAAATCACGTGATGCCCATCGCCGGATTGCACCTGCGCGTCAATCGTCACCGGCAACTGTCGCGGTATATAAACAACGATGTCTCCTTCACCCGATTGCAGCTCGCATTTCCCCGGCATCTTTCCGGGCGTCACAAACCACGCGGTGATTGCTCCCGCTCCCGTGGACGCTTTCACCGGGCTATCCACTTCCGTCAAATAAATGCTCCCGCCGGTGGTCTCCAGATTCGTCGGCCCGGAAACACGCACCACGCGAATTCCTCCGCCGCCCGTCTTCGCCTGCACTAATCCCGCGGTCTCGCCCACTTCGATTTGCCCGCCTACTGTCTCAGCAACTAGTTCGCTGCCCGAATGTTCCACGGAAACGTTGCCACCGCCCGTCGAAACATGCGCCGCGCCTTCCACCGAAGTCACGCGAATATGCCCGCCGTCGGTGTGCAAGATGGCGCTGCCGGCAATCGCGCCGGTGGTGATGTGCCCGCCGCCGGTGCTCGCCCCCAGCGCCCCCGCCACATTTTTCACCGTGATGTGTCCGCCGTCGGTGGAAAGGTGCGCCGCTCCGCCCACATTTCCCATTACAATATTTCCGCCCGAAGTGGCCAGCGTCGCGAAACCGATGATGTCCTCCGTCTCGATGTTTCCGCCGCCCGTCAGCACATCCAGATTGAAATTCCTCGGGACGCTCACTTCCACGGTCACCCATAAACGCCCGCTGGCGCGCCGGGTCAGGCTTTGCCCGCGAATATAGACACCCTCGGATGTGGGACTGGCCGTGACGATGAAATTTTTCAGGAGTTGTTTCGCGTCTTTCTGCGAGGCGTCCGCTTCCAGGCGGACTTTGTAATCAATTTTCCCGGAATTCTGCGTCTTGACAATAATGTTACCCAGATCGGTGACCAGATGCAGCCGCTGCCCGTCACGCGCCGCGACGCTACCCGTCAGTTCGGCGCGAATCCGCGGGCCGTAATGATTCTGCCGCTCGCTCTTTGCTTTCTCAGCGCCGTCCGCCGCAGCCGAACCCGCCAGCAGCAGCGTCGCCGTCAGAAAAGCGCAACCGAGCCCCGCCGCCAAAATCCCGGCAGGCACACCAAACCGTGCCGCGATCTGCTGCCGAATTCGCGGGGTGTACAGCACTCTACTCATGTTTAGAATTTTTGCCGCGGGCCCAGATCGCGAATCACTTCCGCGCTCTGCAACCGGATGTAGGTGCTGGGATCCTTGGCCATCCGCTCGTGCAATACCGCCAGCAGATGATCGTCGGCGTCCACTTGGCCCTTGGAGGCCATGTCGCGCAGCGCGTTGATCGCTTCCACGCGCACGCCAGGATTCTGATCGTCTACCAGCGCGTCCAGAAGAGTCTGTCGAATAATGTCCTGCGGCTCCGCGCCGTTCAAAGCTTCCAGCGCTTTCAACCGCACCGCTGCATTGTGATCGTTGTGCACGGCCTGGCAGAGCGACGAGCGCACATCCGGATCATTATTTCGCGTGCGCAGCAAATCCACCGCATCCAGCCGCACATCGGGATCAAAGCGCTGGCTATTGCGCAGGATATACATCAGCACAAATTTCACATCGTCGTCATTCACCGTGCCGCGCACCGTAAAGGGCTGTCGCGCGTTCAATTGCAATTGCACTTGCGGCGGCTGATTGTCCGCGGCGGGAAATACGTTGATGCCTGCTACGCTCGCGGAGTGCATATCGAGGGAACTGAGTCCAGAGGAAGCAGAACTTGCCGAAGCCGGGTCCGCACTCACAACGCCCGGAACCTCCGCAGCCGGATTACTCGAAGCAACAGAAGAATTTGTGTCAACCTTGCCCGCCGAATTGCGCAAGAAGCGCGGCCCCAGCATTCCCACCGAAAATCCAATCAGCACCAGCAGCGCCGCGCTCCACGCCGGCTGCGGTGAAATCCAACTCGCAGGCAGCAGCGCGCCAATCGTCCGGCGCAGCCAGCTCTTCTCTTCCTGCTGATCCAAAATGTCTACTAGACCTGCCCGGCAACTCGCCAGCAGTGCCGCATCCGGTTCCGTGTGCTTAGCAGCCAGCAGCGCCAGCATTTCACTATCTTGCGCCAGCGCCAGATTGCACCCGGAGCAACGCTGCAGATGTTCGTTCACATCCGCGATTTCCGAAGCATCGAGTTCCCCGGCTGCAAAGAGCACCAACCGCGGCTCAAATTCCTCGCACGCCGGGCTCTTCGTCTCTTCCATTCCTGCTTCCCGCATTCTTGCCGACCTCGCTGACCTGATTCCGTCTAACGCATGCCTTCCAGGCTCGCGCGCAATTTTCGCGTCGCCCGAAATAGCGAATTCTTCACGGTCTCTTCAGACGTGCCTAGCATGTCCCCGATAGCACGCAATTTCAACCCTTGATAATGTTTCATCTCAAACACCATCCGCTCGCGCGGTGACAGCCGATTCAAGGCGCTCGCGATCTGCTCGCCCAGTTCTTGCCCCAGCAAATTTCTCTCCGGATTCGCCGCGGCTCTCTGCTCCGGCTGGCGATCGAAGAAATCTCTCGTCGTACCCTCGGAATCTTCCGGCATCGGCGCCTGATCTTCGCGGCGGCTCGTGCGGCGGCGCAAGTGATCCAGCGCCACGTTGGTCACAATCCGGTAGAGCCAAGTATAGAAACTGCATTCGAACCGGAAGCGGTGCAGGTTCTTATAAACGCGCAGGAAACTTTCCTGGTAAATGTCGCGCGCGTCCTCAGGACGGTGCACCAGATTCATCGCCAACCGCAAAACTTCGCGGTCGAAGCGCCGCACCAATCCCTCGAAAGCCACGCGGTCTCCCGCCTGCGCTTTGCGGACTAGCGCTTGCTCTTCCGCAGCCTTCACCGCCGCTGCCTGGCGCGCCTCGATGTCGAGTGCGACGCTCATCCCCATGGTGTTTATCGCCTGCCTGGTTACGCCCGGGTCTGCCCCGCCCGCACCCGAAGCGTGAATCGAGCCAGTTCCAGTATCAACCCGCTCGGTCGGTACCGTAAAGATAGACGGCGGCTGTGGCCGTTGGTGAGCATCGCCGGACGTCGTTTTCCCACTATCGGACAGCTGCCCCAAGTTGCACCTTCAATTTGTGATGCGCTCCCCCCTTAAAACGTTGCAAGAGAGCGGCTTACACACGATGAGCGCGCACCACCGCGGCGCCTCTGTTCGCTAATTTCTTAACATTTCCACAGACTGCACGGCTCTAGCCACTTCGCCAAGCTCGCAGCAATGAGCCCACGCGCTATTCTGCCCCTCACTCCTAATACGCTCCAGACCCCTCCCTGAGTTCAATGTTTTTTCCTCTTTGCGCTCGCCACCAACTCGCACGCATTCCCGCGCGAAATGCAACCGAGCCTCCGCAACAGCAACCGATGGTATAAAAGTGGTGCAACCGCCGGCGCAAAATCAGCACAAGCTCTGATGCCCATCTCTCTCACCAACTCGGTGAAATACCTCCACGGCGTAGGCCCGCAACGTGCCGCCACTCTCGAAGCTCGCGGCATCGTCACCGTCGGCGATCTCCTCAGCTATCTCCCGTTCCGCTACGAAGACCGCCTCCGCTTCACCCCCATCGCCGAAATAATCCCCGGCCAAGTGCAAACGATTTTCGCTGAAGTCACAGGCGGAGGAGGGACCACCGTCCGCTTCAAACGCAGCCGCCGCTCCATCTTTCACGTCGCTGTCCGCGATGCGTCCGGCACCGTGTACGTCCGCTTCTTCCATGGCGGCTACCTGGAAGGAAAATTAAAAGACGGCCAAAAGCTGGTCCTGCACGGAAAAGTTGCTGAAGACCTCTACCGCCCAGGCCGCCTCGAGATGGTCAACCCGCAAATGGAATTAGTAGGCGCCACCGAAGGCGCCGCCGCCGATTCCACCGAAGTCGGCCGCATCGTCCCTATCTACGAAGCCATTGGCGTGATCAGCTCGCGCATGCTGCGCCGCATCGTCTATAGCGTGCTCGCCAATTTCGACGGCAACATTCCCGAACCCCTGCCGCAGGAAATTCTCGATCGCTACCGTTTTCCCGCGCGCCGCGAAGCGCTGCTCTACGCCCACTTTCCACCGCAAAATCAAAGCATGGAGTTGCTAAACAACTACCGCAGCCCCGCGCAAATCCGCCTGATCTTCGAGGAGTTTTTCTACTATCAGCTCGCCCTCGCCCTGCGGCGCCTACAGGACCATTCTCGCCGCGGCATCGCCATGCGCGTGCGCGAAGAAAAAGTTCGCGTGGCCGTAAAAGCCATTCTGCCCTTCAAGCCCACAACCGCTCAAAAACGAGTGCTCGCCGAAATTGCCGCTGACCTGGAAAAACCGTTCCCCATGAATCGCCTGCTCGAAGGCGACGTCGGCAGCGGCAAAACCATCGTCGCATTCGAAGCCGCCACCATCGTGATCGAGAACGGCTACCAAGTCGCCCTGATGGCCCCCACCGAAATTCTCGCTGCGCAACACTATCTTTCTGCGCGCCGCATCTTCCAGGCCGCGGGCTACGGCGTCGAATTAATTGTCAGCGGCCGCAAACGTTCGACCAAAGATGAAGCCCTCGCCCGCGTCCAAAGCGGCGCAGCACAAATCGTCGTCGGCACCCACGCGCTCATCGAGAATCCCGTCGCCTTCAAAAAGCTCGGCCTCGTCATCGTGGACGAACAGCACCGCTTCGGCGTCCTGCAACGCAAACGCCTCATAGACAAAGGCATCTCCCCGCACGTCTTGGTCATGACCGCGACGCCCATCCCGCGCACCCTCGCGCTCACCTTGTATGGCGACCTGGAAATTTCCGTGATTGACGAAATGCCGCCCGGCCGCACGCCCATCGAAACCCTCTGGAAGGAAGAAGGCCAGCTTCTGGCCGTCTGGGAGCTCGTGCGCCGCGAAATCGCCGCCGGGCGTCAAGCCTACGTCGTCTATCCAGTCATCGAAGAATCAAAGCAAGAACTGAAAGCCGCCACCGCCGAGTACGAGCGCCTGGCGAAACACGTCTTCCCGAACCTGCGCATCGGCCTTCTCCACGGGCGCCTGAAAAACGACGAAAAAGATTCCGTGATGGAGCAATTCCGTCGCAACGAAATCCAGATTCTCGTCGCCACTACGGTAATCGAAGTCGGCGTGGATGTACCCAACGCCACTTTGATGGTCGTCGAACATGCCGACCGCTTCGGCCTCGCGCAACTCCATCAACTGCGCGGCCGCATAGGCCGCGGCACGGAAAAATCCCGCTGCATCCTCGTCGCACGCAAAAATATTACCGGCGAAGCTCGCGCGCGCATCGAAACCATGGTCGCCACTTCCAACGGTTTCGAAATCGCCGAGCAGGATTTAAAACAGCGCGGCCCCGGCGAATTTTTCGGCACCCGCCAGCACGGCGACGCCGCCTTCTCCGTCGCCCAGCCGCTGCGCGATCACAAAATCCTGGAGCTAGCGCGCCGCGAAGCCTTCGCGCTTGCCGAAAATCCGCAGCGCGCCGCGGAAATCATCAAGCGCCTGGAATCCGTCAGCCCCAGCTGGCGCCAGCGCTATCAATTAGCTTCCGTAGGATAAAAAATGCGCGCGGGAGTTATGTTTGTCGTCAGGGCACGGCTTCAGCCGTGCCGGAATCGCGGTAGAACAGGAGCGGCTTTGGCCGCTGAGGTCACGACTTGTCACACGCTCGAGAGCAGAACTAACCCATGCGCGTAATCGCCGGAAAATATCGCAGCCGTCCTCTAAAAGGCCCGGGCGCGCAACGCCTTCGCCCCACCAGCGATCGCCTGCGCGAAACCCTCTTCAACGTTCTCGGCCCGTCCATAGAAGATTCCCTCTTCATTGACCTCTTCGCCGGAACCGGCGCCGTAGGCATCGAAGCCATCAGCCGCGGCGCGCGCGAGACAATCCTCGTCGAATCAAACGCCAAAGCCGCGCGCCTGATCCGCGAAAATCTCAAATCCCTCGACATTCTGACCGCCGCGGAGCTGATCGAGGCCCCAGCCCTGCGCGGCCTGGAAAAAATTACCACCCGCCGCCTGCTCGCCGATTTCCTCTTCCTCGATCCACCCTACGAAAAAACCGCCGACTACGAGGAAGTCCTCGCATTCCTTGACGCCTCGCACCTCATCGCCCCGCGTGGCATCGTCATCGTCGAACACCATTGGAAAACCGAATTACCAGAATTTCTAACCCGCCTGGAATGTAGCCGCCAGCTGGAACAGGGCGACGCCATCCTTTCTTTCTACACCCTGGCAGCCGCCGCCTAGCCCGCGTGCATCCAACTCCTGCAGGTCTCTTCCTGTATAATGGCCCGGATTATGCAACCTGTGATGCAACGATACCCGGAGACTCCACCACCCGGCGAGCCGCCCGTCGCGCCCGAAGTAACTCCCGCGTCCGACGTCGAGTTGCCCTCGCATTCGCGGCTTCCCCGCCTCGATCTCGGCGTGGACTGGGGCTCGCCCTGGCACGATTTTCGCAGCAGCGTGTACGATTTTTTTCGCGGCCCGCGAGCGCCGGAAAATTCCGAGCTGCCCGCTGACTCCGATCTGCGTGTCGAATGGATCGAAGGAGAAATTCCCGGCCGCGCATTCACCGCTTCCGCGCTGTGGCATGCCGCCGCCATCGGGCTGCTGTTCCTGCCCATCTGGCGTTTCCTCGCGAGCGATCCGCCGAATCTCGCGCCGGTGCGCATCGAACTTACCTGGACAAATCCCACCGAAGATCTGCCGCCCATCTCGCTGCCCGGACACGAGCCGAAACCCAGCCCCAAGGGCGATCCCGCAAAGCCGCTTCCGCAGAAAGGCGCGGATGCATTTCATCCGCGGCAAACCATTCTTTCGCAGCCGGCCGTCGTCACGCATCCGCGCCAAACTTTAATTCAGCCGGACGCGCCGCCAACTCCGCCGAAGATCGATGTCCCGCTCCCCAATATTGTCGAATGGGCCGCGCCCAAAATGCCCGTGAGACCTCGACTAAGCGCCGCATCCACAAACGCCGCTCCGCAAATGCAGCATCACACCGTGAACGATCTTGCCGCGCCGGAAATAGTTAATCAGGAAAAAACTCCCGGCCCGCTGGATATCGCTGCTTCGCCCACGATCAACCCGCTGCCGCGCATGCCCGTAGCGCCGATGTCCACAGCGGTCGCTGCGCGCCGAGCCACGCAAGCCGAGACAGGCGCGGCTCCCGAAGTTGGCGCCGCAGCGTCTGGAGACGACAGTCTGCATCGCGTGATCGCGCTTTCCGCCACGCCTGGCCCACCCGCCCCCGAAGTCAGCGTCCCGCAAGGAAATCTCGCCGCGCGCATCGCAATTTCTCCGGAAGGAAAACAGCCCGGCGCTCCGGGCGGCGCTGAAAATGGTTCGGCAGGAAATGGCGGTTCGGGTGGCGGAAGTTCCAGCAGCGGCGGACGCGGCGCCAACGCAAGCTCAGGCTCCGGCTCGAGTCCCGCGGCAGTTAGCATCAGCGGCGGCAATTCACCCGCGGGAAATGGCGGACTCGCACCTGCTGGCCGCGCCACCACAAAATTAAATTTGAAGCCAATGCCCGCGCTCGATGCGCCGCCGGCGGCTCATCACGGCCCTGCCGTAATCGGCGCGATCGATCCGAAGCTGCCGCCCGAAGTAATTCTCTCCGGCAAGGAAATTTACACGCTGCACATCGACATGCCCAATCTCACCAGCGTCACCGGCAATTGGGTCATAAATTTTGCGCAGCTCGACGAAGGCAATCCGCCGTATCGCAAGCCGACCGGCACGTTGTCCGGGCCGTCGCTCGTCAGCAAAGTGGATCCGAAATATCCCCCCACGCTAATCAAGCAACACGTGGACGGCGAAGTGGTCCTCTACGCCATCATTCGCAAAGATGGCTCGGTAGATAGCATTCAGCTGGTGCACGGAATTGATCCGGTGCTCGACAAATTTTCGATGGAAGCCCTCGCCCGCTGGACGTTCCGCCCCGCGTCGCGCGAAGGCCAGCCCGTGGACCTGGAAGCCGTAGTCCACATCCCCTTCCGATTCCGGCGCCCGGAGTAACACGGGATTTACTGTGCCACGCCTGCCGGCTGCGCCTGCTTTTCGCGCGCGGCCTTGTCCTCGATCAATTTCACCAACGCGTACAACGCAAAATTGTTGGGCGTCGCAACTCCTAGCTCAGCGCCGCGACGCACAATATATCCATTCAGCGATTCAATCTCCGTGCGTTTCCCGCGCGCCAAATCCTGCGCCGTCGATGAAAATGCGTCGCTAAGCTTCCCCAGAGCTGTCAGCCACTTTTCCGTGAAACCAGGTCCAGGAGTGCGCACCCCTGCAGCCCGCCCGACCGCAATGCACTCTTCCACAACCCGGCTCATCAAATCCCGAGACGCGCCATACTGCGCGATCTCGCCATACGTCGCTTGCGCAATGGCGGATATCGCGTTCGCGCCGCAATTCGTGATAAATTTCAGCCACATATCCGCCAAGATATCGGTAGAAATTTTGCATGGCACGTCCGCCGGCGCAAATAGCGCCGCGATTTGTTCCGTCCGCGCGGGCTGATCTTCAGCGCCCGCGCGCCGCCCCGCGAATTCGCCCACCACCAAATCTCCGCGCCCGGAATGTTTCAAGTGTCCCGGCTCGGGCATGGCCGCCGCCACGTAAACCACCGCCGGCAGCGCGTCAATCCCCGCGGCGGCGCGAATCCGCTCCACATTGTCCACGCCGTTCTGCAGGCTCACCACAATCGTACCCGCGGCAAGATGCGGCGCAATCGCGCGCGCTGCTTCTTCGTTGTCCTGACCCTTCACGCAAAAAAGCACCACGTGTGCGTCACGCACCGCGGATGGATCTGTCGAAACATCTACCGCGACTCGCTCTTGAAACGTAACCGTGTCCAGGAAAAGGTTGTTGCGGCGCACCGCTTCCACGTACGCGCCCCGCGCAATCATCGTCACCGGCACGCCCGCGCGTGCCAGCATCCCGCCAAAATAAGATCCCACCGCGCCCGCGCCCATCACCGCCACGCGCTTCGCCCCGGGATTCACTTTCGCATCTGAGTTTGTCGGCATGAATTCCTCCCGCCTTCTGCGAAATGCACTGGACGTCGCACGCGGCAGCAAGTCTGAAGCTATTTCAGCGGAATCGGATGCTTGGCGGGACCGCTCGGTCGCAAAATCAGAAATGTTCGCGCAAATCCCGAAAGCTTGTGAGGATCAGCAGTTTACCCACGCCGCTCTCCAGCTCCGCATGCTCCAGATGCCATGTATCCGTGTGCGGAATGAAAACCGCGTTCAACCCCGTCTGCAGCGCCGGATTGATGTCGCTGCGCGGGCTATTTCCCACCATCCATCCGTGCGTTTTCACAATTTTGAATTGCTCCACCATGCGCGCGTACACGCCCGCGTCTTTTTCCAGCACGATTTCAATTGCATCGAAATACGGCTGTAGCCCGGAGCGCTCCACCTTCGCGGCTTGCTCCGCCGGCTCGCCTTTCGTCAGAAGGATCAGCCGGTGATGCTTCGCCAGATATGCCAGTGTTTCCGGCACTCCATCCAGAATGTGCGGCGGCGTGGCTTCCAGTTCGATCGCCAGCCGCGCGATTTCCTGCATCAACTCGCGCCGCGCCGCGTTCCCCGCCAGCTTCATGTAGGTCTCTTCCAGCGAGCGGCGAAAACTCCGCACGCCATACCCGTGCTGCCGGATGTTGCGCTTTTCCGTTTCGTTTAGGATGTGCCGGATATATTCGCGCGTGTAACCCAGATGCTCGAGCTGCGTGATGAAATGCTCGATGGTTTTCTCAAAGAAGATATTGTTTTCCCAGAGGGTGTCGTCCGCGTCAATCAGTAAAGTGTGTCGTGCCATCCGAAATCTTGCTCTCCGACCGTATGACCTTCTGTAACAACCAATCATTCGTAATAACCGCTGTGTTTCGTCAGGGCAGGGCTTCAGGCGTGCCGTAAACGACCCGTCGTCCGCGCGGCTTTAGCCGCTGAGGGCGCGAACTCCTTACGACGCCGAAACTTTCCGCGCTCCCACCGCCAACCGGTCCAGGATCGCGCCCGCCAATTTCTGCGCCTCGCCAAATCGCGTCAAATAATCCTGGAACTCGCGATTCAAATCGAGCGCATTCGTCGGATCCAGCTTGGTCCGCAGAATCATATCGCGCAAATGCACCGGATGCGGCAGCACCGCGTCATCGCGCAATTCATCCAGCGCCACTTTCGGATCGTAATGATACATGTGCCCTCCTCGCTACCACGGGCAAAAAACGATTCTACTCTGTTTTGCGGATAGCGTCAGGCGGAGGCGGGAAGAAATTCGTAGCGGTCGATGCGTGCCGCGACTCCGCGGCGCTGGTCCTGCGGTTCCACGCGCAGCACGCGCGCGTAACAGCGAATATGCACGTCGCCCGCCAGCGTGATCTGCTGCGGCAAGGTCAGCACGAACTCAATCGGAGTTCCCGCTTCGACGTGCGCTTCAATCAAAAAATAGAGCCCGCGAAAACTCACGTCGCGCGTTTCGCCCTGTTTTTCCAAGACGTCGTCTTCCTTGGAAAACCGCACTTTCAACGGCAGCATCATCGAAAACCGGCGTGCCGCGCGGCGTTCTTTGGCGCTGTCCATCAACCCTCCGGCGAAGTTCTGCGATGTCGCCACGCTATCACCGCTTCCCGCCCTGGCGCAATGGGTTTTACGCTTCAGGCAATTCACACCCGGCGAACGTTCCCGAAATTTTCGCGTCCTTGCGGCGCAGCCCGTGCGCAGGCTGTGAAAACACAAGCGGCGAAATTTGACCTGCTTCGCACCTGCGGCTACGATAGGCGCTCATGAGTCTGGCGCCTACCTTCCTGGAGTTGCGCAAACACCCTCGCGCCCAGTTGAGACTTCCCGCACGCGTACGCTGGCGTGGTCCGCTGGGCATGCGCATGGAATCCACGCACACGCTCGACGTTTCCCGCAACGGCATTCGCGTCCAGCGCGCTGAATCCTGCGAATCGGGCTCGCGCGTCTGGGTCGTTTTTCCCTTCGACGCCGCTTCCGCCGCCGGAGTGCCGCCGGAAACTCCAGCGCGCGTGGTGCGCGTGGGATCGCACTCCGGCGCGGGATACCAAGTCTCTCTGCAGCTGGAACTCCCCGCGCGAACCGCGTCACGGCCCACAGATCGCGAGCGCCGCGCCTGCTCCCGAATTTCCTTCGCGCTCCCCATTTTTGTGCGTGCTCTCGGTTTCCCCTGGCCCGAAGAATCAATGACCCAGAATCTTTCGCGCACTGGAGCCCGCTTCGAATCCGCGCACATTTATTCCGCGGGCGACGCGGTCCTTGCCAAAATTCCCTGGGGCGATTGGGAGCGCACCGGCGAAATCCCCGCGCGCATTGTACGAGTCGAAAACTCCGCGTCGCCTTCGAATGCCGCTCCGCTCTCCGATCCCCTCGCCGGAACGAGCGCGATCCTCACCAGCGTAGCCATCCGCTGGGATGTCCCCAGAAAAGCTTGACGCGCCAACCGTCGTTTTGCGCCGCGGCGAACTCTCCGCTACACTGACGCGCTGGCAACTTTCATGGCTGAAACATTCCATCGTAATTTCTTCCTCACCGGAACTGCCGGACGGCTTGAGGCTTTGCTGTGGACTGTGCCCATCGCGGATCCACCGCTGGTCGCTGTGGTGTGCCATCCGCATCCGCTTTTCGGCGGCACAATGCACAACAAGGTTGTGTATCAAACGGCCAAGGCGCTTCACCTTCGCGATATTCCGGTGTTGCGCTTCAACTTTCGTGGCGCTGGACAGAGCGAGGGAGTCCACGATCGCGGCGTTGGCGAACGAGACGACGTCTGCGCCGCGCTCGATTATCTTTCAGGAGAATTTCCGCAGCGACCGATTCTGTTGGCGGGCTTCAGTTTTGGTTCCATGGTGGGATTGCGTGTGGGCTGCGCGGACCAGCGCGTTTCGGAGTTGATTGGCTTGGGGATTCCTGTGGATCGCTCGGACTTGACTTATTTGCGCGCCTGCGCGAAACCAAAACTTATCATTCAAGGTGGCAACGATCAATTCGGCTCGCGCGCGAATGTTGAAGTCCTCTTTGCAACGCTGCCGATGCCAAAAAAACTTGTCTTGGTTGACGGCGCCGATCACTTCTTCACCGGTCAGCTGGAAAAAGTTCGCGCCGCAATTGATGAGTGGCTCGACGAACGCCATCCGCGCGCGTCCGCTGCACCCGCGCCTGCGAAGTCCTAATTTTTCGATTCGAATAATTTCAGGAATTGCTCGCGCGATGCCGGCTCGATGCCCACCAATTCCAGATTTGCTTTCACGTGCGGCACCTGGCTCATCCCCACGAGCGCTGTAGTCAATCCCGGCACAGAGCGCGCGAATTGCAGCGCGAGCGTCGCGTTATCCTTTAATCCCAGCGCCGAATTAACGAATGAGGGCAAATTTTTCGTCAGCTGCCCTTGTAGCAGCGCCGCGCTCGTCACCAGAGCAATCCCCGCATCGCGCGCCGCCTGCACCATGGGCATCGCCTTACCGTTTATCATCTGATTCGGCCGCGTCAGCGCTTCCGGCATCGCCAAGTTGAACGGCAGCTGCACGAAACGGAAGTGGTGATCGTCGCCCTGCACATCCTTCGCGATCTTCACCATTTCCTGCAGCGACAGAAATCCGCCGGCCTTGGGATCTTCGCGAAACGCGTTCCACGTGGCCATGCCGTAAGCGCGAATTTTCTTGGTGGCGATGGCTGACTCCAAAAACAAGAATGCCTCGCGAATTCGCCGCCGGAATTCGTCGGGCGGCACTTCGCTCAATTGCGTTTCCGGATTGTGCAGGTAGAAGACGTCAATCGTGTCCAGTCCCAGATTTTGCCGGCTGCGTTCCAGCTGGTCCGCCAGATAATCCGGCGCCATACAGTGGCAGCCCGCGGCAATATCCTCGACGCGAAAAATTCCGCGCTCCAGAAATTCCTGCGCAAAATAAGTATTCGGATCGGCAGGCATTTCGCCGTCCGGCGTCAAGAATCCCGCCTTGGTGCAGACCATAATTTCATCGCGCCCATAGCCTTTGTCGAAAAGTTCTCGCAGCGCCGTGCCCACTGCGCGTTCGCTACGCTGGAAGCGGTAATTGATGGCGCAGTCCACCACGTTGATCCCGCCCTGCACCGCAGCGGTCACCGCATCCACGTACGCGCCGTCCGTCGCCTCATCGGCCTCACCCAAATAAGTTCCGATGCCAATGGAAGAGAGCACCAGGCCGCCGCGAATCTCGCGAAAATGTCCAGCGGCCGCGCGTCCTTGAAATCGCGCCGCATAACGCAGAGTCCCCTCCGCCGTGGCCGAGCCGGCTTTGCGTTCGCGATTCGATGGCGCGACGGATGACATCAGTTCCCTCTTGGCAACGAATTGGAAATTAGTGATTGGTGACTGGTGATCATTGATTGGTGAATAGTGATTAGTGATTGGTGAGTAGTGATTGGTGGCCTTTCATTTGTACTGAATAGGAAAAAGGAAGTGTTTTGAAGAGAAGTAGTTTGTCTTGTATGAATTGGAAGATTCGAGGTGCGAGAAAGGCAAATATACGAATCGAACAGTGGAAATGAAGTGGTTTGTTTTGTGTGAGTTACAAAATTGGGGAGTGGTTCATTTGTATCGAATAGAAACTGACGATTTTGGGGGCAGCCGGTGCTGAGAAAGGGAAAAGATTTAACACAGAGCGCACAGAGAAAAGCGGAGGTCACAGAGAAAGACGGAGAGATCCCGGCTGCGGAGGGTCCGGCAGTAGGCAGAGGCGCCGGAGTCCCTTCGCAAAAAATACTCAGGGCAAGCGGGATGACGATGCTGGCCGCCGGGTCAGACGCGCAGAGGAAGCCGGGATCGCTGGCTGCAAGCGCTGGGGAGAGGGCGCTGGATCGGCGACTGGTGGTGTGCGACATTTTCACAGATTCATCATCCGCTTGTGGCGCGCGAAATGCAAAAGGTTGTGTGTGTACATGATCCCGGCCCAGTGCCGCGCAGTATAGCAGAAGCGCTTCGCCGCAGTTCGCAACCCGGCCCGGGAAATTCCGGTGTGCAATTTGACAAACGATTGGCTTCAGGGGCTAAAGCCCCTTCTATTACGGGCTTTACGGCGGGGCTGAAGCCCCGTCCTTCCGGTCCAGCCCATCTGTGAGATGGCTTCCAGTCATTTTTGCACGAGCTCGCTCACGGGCACCCCTTGCGCGATCAGAAGCTCGCGCGTCTGCAGGCGCAGCGCGGGCCAACGCCGCACAAATGCGATTCCTCCAGCGATGGCACCAAAGCCACCGAGCGCTACGGTCCACGGCGCGCCAATCGCACCCGCCAGCGCGCCCGAGAGCAGCGAGCCAATCGGCGCCATGCCCATGAACATCATGGTGTACATCGCCATCGCCCGCCCGCGCAGTTCGTCTGGCACCATCGCCTGAATCAGGGTGTTCGACCCCGACATTTCCAGCATTACCGAGTAGCCCACGGGAATCAGCAACAGCACGGAAAGCCAGAATGATTTCGAAAGCGAAAATAGAATCAGCGAAACGCCGAAGCCGACGGCCGAAAGACCGACGACGCGCCCCAGGCCCCGCAGGCTTCGCCGCACAGCCAAAGTGAGAGCGCCGAACAGTGCGCCAACTCCTGCTGCGCCCATCAGAATCCCCAGGCCGTGAGCGCCACGATGCAGCACGTGATCCGCGAAAATCGGCATCAGCACGGAATAGGGCACGGCGACCAGGCTGACCAGCCCAATCAAAAGGGCCAGCGCGAGCATCGGCGCGGTGTCCCGCACGTAACGGAATCCTTCGACGATATGCTCGAACGGCGACGAGCCTTTCGGCGCGGTGCGCAACGGGCCTAGCTTCATCAGCAGCAGCCCGATGATCACCGCAATGTAGCTCACGGAGTTCGCGAAAAAACACCAGCCCTCGCCGATGCGAGCCACCAAAATCCCGGCGATGGCCGGGCCAATGATCCGGGCCCCGTTAAACATCGAAGAATTCAGCGCGATCGCGTTCATCAAATCTTCGCGCACCACCATTTCGATCAAAAAAGATTGCCGCGCCGGTACGTCGAAGGCGTTCACCACTCCCAGCAGCGCCGCCAGCACCACGATCTCCCACACCTTTATTATGTGCAGCAGCGTGAGCAGTGCCAGAATAAACGCCAAAATCATCGAGGCAGCTTGCGTGCCGATCACCACACGTTGGCGGTTCAAGCGATCCGCCGCCAAACCGCCGAGTGGCGCAAATAAAAAAATCGGAATCTGGCCCGCGAAGCCGACCACGCCCAACAACAGCGAGGAGCCCGTGATGCGATAGACCAGCCAGGCCTGCGCCACGGTCTGCATCCAGGTGCCGATCAACGAAATCATTTGACCACTGAAGAAAAGCTGGAAATTGCGGTGGCGCAGCGAACGCACCATGTCGCGAAACCGCGATCGCACTGGCGGCGTGGCTGACGATGAAGGCGTTGCTGTGTCCGCGGTTGCCATCACTTTAATTGTACGACGCAATCTCCCGCCGGCTCGTTGCGTTTCCTCGCGCCCGAGTCTAAGCATCAGTCCATTGTGGCCGCAAAGTTCATGCACACCGCACGCGTCTATTGCTGTGGATGCGGCGCGCTCTGCGGCTGCTGCGGTCCGGCGAGCAATCGGCTGCAAGCGCGCAACATGCGGCGGTACGGCCACACTTTCTCGCGAAACAAAATCTCGCCTTCGCGCGGCTTGGAATAAAACCAGCGCGTCAACAGCGCCAGGTGGTCGTGCAGATCCGGCGACGCGGCGCGCAAGCCGTAACGCGCTCGCAAATTCCTTTCGCGCGCCGCCTCGTCCGATTCTTCTTCGTCGCGTTTACGCGCGCGCGCACCGGCCACTGCTTCGCCCCCGTCGCCGTTCCATCCCGGCTCCAGCGCATCTTTCAAAATCGCTTCCACCGACCGCGGCTCGCTGGAAATTTCCGCGAAGCGCAAAAACAGCGGCTCCTCCAGCGTCCCGCCGCGCACTGGAAATACGGCAATCGTCTGCGGTTCCGCCGAGCGCTGCAGAATCACCAGGTCCAATTCCTCAATTCGCCGCGCCAAATCCGGCATGCCGCGCAACACTGCCGTCACTTTGTCGAGCCGCTTGTGCAAGGCCGCCGCCCGCTCAAAATCAAGCTCGTCGCTGGCAGCCGCGCGTTCCTGCGCCAGTTGCTCGGTCAGCGACGTGCCGGTGGTTTCCAAAGATTCCAGCACGCGCCCGATTTCGACGTCGTACTCCTCCGGCGTGCACCCCGCGAAACACGGCGCCAGGCACATTTTCATTTCCGAATACATACAGCCGGGATATGCGGGGTCGCGGAGGATTTTGATCTGGCAGCGGCGCGTTTTGAAAAGGTCCAGAAAGCTTTCGCTGAAATCTTCCGCCGAGCGTCGCGAGCCGAACGGCCCGAAATAAAACCCTTCGTCGCCGCGGACCCGCCGCGTCACATAGCAGCGCGGGTAGGCATTGCGCAGATTTACTTTCAGCATGGCGGGCGGCCGCAAGCGCATCAATTCGCGATAGCGGCTGGGAAAATACAAGCGGGCATTCTGATAGAAAGCAAGACTTTGTTCGAATTTAGATCCCGTGATGCGATAACGGATGCGCGCCGCCACCTCGCGCAGATTCAGTTGTTTGGAAGCAACTTCAGGCACGCCGAGCAAACGTTCCGCTGCGCGGCGTAGGTCCGCGGTTCGGGCAAGATAAGGCTGCGCCGTAGTCCCAGCCGCAGCGGCATTCCCGGCTCCGGTCCCACGCATCCCCAGCAGAAAAATCCCAGGGCGCGCAGGCAAAGCCGCAAAGAAATCGGCAGCGAAGTCCGCGAAGAATTCCAGTGCGCCATCAAGCTCAAGCATCCGTACGAGGATACACCGCCCCGAAATCCAGCGCGAAGCCTCTGTTTCGGTTACGGTCGCATCTGGCGTGGGTTTTCCGTGTCTATCGTGTAGCAGGTCTCTCCGGACTTCGGTTTTCCCTTTTTGTCGGCCGTCGCGTACGGGAGACAAATGACGCGCAAGCCCTCTGCCGTGGTGAGGTAATCCCGATAATTGAAATGGGTGTCTTTTTCTTGAACGAGGCTCGCAAGCACCGCTGGCGCAAATGCGTCATGCTGTTTGTCAGTAAACCGCACTGCGAGATACATCGGGCCGTCCGGCGTTAGCCTGACGTATGTCAGGTAAGGGACGGGGTTGTCAGTGCAACTCAGCTTTCCGGCGTCTGCGTCACAGTCCCAATCGTAGTGCCCGCCGATGGAATCTACGCGCCGGGTGGACACGTAGTGAGTTGGCACGGCAATCGCCACGCCCTGTTTGTCGTAGGTTTTAGCGGCTGAATCGTGCTTCTTCGCCGGGACAGCGAGGGCCAAAAAAATAAACAACGCGAAGGCGGCTGCGGCCTTTCTCATGGCATCACCTTTGTTGCGGCCGATTTGTCTGGACGCAGGCACTACTCAAGGATGTCCAACACGAACCGTTTCCGCTCTTTCATTCCCATCGCACCCAGCAGAGTACGGAGCGATTGAGCCGTACGTCCCTTTCGCCCAATCACTTTTCCGACATCGTCGGGATGGACCCGCAACTCGAACACGGTCACTTGTTTGCCTTCGACGACACGGACCTGAACATCGTCCGACTTGTCCACCAGCCCCATTGCGATAGCCTCAATTAATTCCTTCATTGATGCACCCCCGTACTCTTGCCCGTACGCGATTTTATTTTTTGATGACTCGTCGGTCATAAAGCTCAAACCGAACAGCTAAAATTTCCTGTCCCTGCTATTTCTCATCTCGACCGTCCGCCGAAAAATTCACCCGCTGGCGCCTACGGACCGGCCTGCGGCTGCAATGTCATAGAACCGGCTTTGAGTCGGTCGCTCTTCCGACATCCAGAAGTGATTTCAGTTCCTTCACCAACTCCCGGACTCTTTGTTCCTGGCCCAAAGGGATTTGCACTAAGTGAACCCTGATCGCCAGGTCCTTGAGGGTCTCTGCGAGGTCGTCCAGTGGCATCTCATTCCTCCAGTCCGTTCTCACCGGCATCACGAAGCAGCGGGAAGTAAGGCCTGAAATCAGTCATCGCGCGACAGAGCACAAACCGTCGGGCGATCGTCTTGCTTTTGCGGAGGCTTTCCTCGTTCTCAACCGATACAGAGAAGCCGAAGCAATTAGGAGTGGCTAACTTTGGAAGGAGGAGCGCGTCCTGCGTGCGACGTTAGGAAGGAATCAGGAGGAAATCCTGCACTCAAAACCAAAATCAAACTGGCCGGCGTTCGGTCAAACCCTGAATCGTTTTCGTCCGGGCAGATGCCGGCGCCCGGTTGTGGCGATATGCCAAGAGCATCCGTCGCCGGATTCGCGGCGGCAGCTAAATTTGTCTGGCGTTTGCTGAATGCTCCAGGAAACGCGGCGATTTCTGCCTTTGAAAAAGTGCCGTGGCCGTCGTTGAGAAATATGGCTACGGGCTGTTTGCGCCATGCCGTGGAGACGACCAGATCGATACTGTGATCTCCATCAACGTCGCGTGCCTCGATCAGCAGGCCGCCCACCGGGGCGACAAGGTCGATCGATTGTCGCCTGACCTCCGAAAGGTATATTTGAATCGAGTAGTCCGAGCTGCCGGACCGGTTTTGTCCAGCTTGAATGCTGGCGAAATCTGGACGTCGGTCGCCGTCGAAATCGGCGATCGCAAATGTCAAGCCGGGTCCAAGCGACGTAGCAGGCGGATCCCCTGGGTATGCCCGAGCGGCCGTCGCGCCAAAGACCAAGCCAAAAAATAGAGACAGAATTATGAATCGAAGCAGCCGGTGCGTTCCGCCATTCGATCGGCGCTCACTGCTCCTACTCACTGTGGTTGTGCCTTTTGCTTGGACGAGTCAGGCTTTTGCGGCGCAGGCTTCGCTTGCGGCTTTGGCTGCGTGCTTGGCCTAGACTGTGGCGCGGGTCTTGATTGTGGTTTCGCCTGCGGCGCGGGCTTGGCCTGCGGCGCCGGCTTGGTCTGAGGTTTTGAATCAGGGCTCGGCTGCGCGCTTGGCTGTCGGCTCGGCCTTGGAGTTGGATTTGGTTTGGTGTCCGGACTCGGCTTCGGATTCGGGCTCGGATTTGGCTTCGTATCCGGATTCGGCTGCGGCCTTGGCCGCGGGTTGGGCCGTGGCGATGGATTTGGCTTTGTATCGGGATTAGGCTTTGGACTTGGATTCGGCCGCGGATTTGGCTTGGTATCTGGATTGGGTTTCGGATTCGGATTCGGGCGCGGATTTGGCCTCGGCGTTGGGTTTGGCTTGTCGCCGGGATTCGGCTTTGGATTCGGGTTCGGCTGCGGATTTGGCTTGGTGCCGGGATTCGGCCTTGGCCCGGGCTTCGGCGGATTTGGATTGGGTCTCGGCCGTGGCGGAGGATTGCTCGGTCCCCAGGGCTTGCCATTCGGTGGCCGGTGGTACGGACGATTCGGCGGGCGATAATTCGGCGGGCGATAGCCCCAATTGCCGCCGTATCCGGGGCGGTTGTTATAGTACACCGGGCGCGGCCGATACCAGGGGCGCGGAGGGCGATAAGGATTGCCCCATCTCACCCAGTCGCTATGATTGTAATAAGCGCGGTTCGATCCCCAGTTCCATCCCCAACCGCCCCAACCCCAGGGCTGGCTGGTGCCGACGAGCACGCCAATCGATATTCCCCCTCCGAAAGTAATCAGCGATGAGGCGACGATGCCCGGGCGGGGCGCGACGTAAACCACGGTGGGATCGTACACCGGAACATAAACCACTTGCGGATTTGCGGGCTGGATTACGTAGATCGGCTGACCCGCGGGCTGCTGCACATCCACCTGATATTGGGAGTTGCCGCGCAACGCGCCCGAAGCATAGGCTTGCGCGCGCAAACGTTGAATCGAAGCTGTGACCGACGCCTGGTCCGCCGAAAATGCGTCGCCGATGGCGGCGTAATCGTCGATGTTCTCCGCCATCATGGTTACGACTTGCGGAAAATTCACCAGGGCTATGAACGCTGGATCGAAGCCCGCCGCCTGCGCCGCGTCGGTGAGCGCGGCGCCGCTGAGATTGGAATTTTGCTGCAGCCAGTTATCCACGTCGAGAATTTCCTGCGGATTGGTGCTGGCCGTGGTGATCTGCGCGAGCAGCGAATCAGGATAGAGCGCGACCGGAGCGAGCAACTGGTCCAGTTCTTCGGGAGTGGGCGGCGGAGAATCCTGCGCGCGGGCCAGTGGTAAGAAGTCTTGGGAAAACAAAAGTGCGACGAGCAGAACAACTGCGGTGAAGGCGCGCTTTCGTAGCATGGAATTCCTCCGTCAGCGGCGACTGCCCTGATGCGTGGCCATTGTAGCACTAGAGGTGAGGCCAGCTGTGCCGCACAAATAAAATTAACGTTGTTGGCTCTCGAGGCGGTGCCGGACATGTCCAGTTGCGGCTGCGGGCTCAACCGAAGCTGGTGAACTCCTTGTTATCGACATCCATCCGAACGTAGAGCGTATACTCGACTAACGTATCCCGGCCAATAGAGGTGTGCTTATGAAATCCAACAATTCTCAATCGGAGGGCACCGCCGCACAGGAACTGCAGCGGCGCGTCAGCGAGCGGTTTGGTGTGCTCCCGAACTTCTTCCGGCTCTCGCCCGAGACTCCGGAGATCACCGAAAAACTGTGGGGATTTGCGCAAGCAGCGTATCTCGACAACCCCCTACCGTCTGTCTTTAAGGAAAGACTATTCGTCCAACTTTCCCGCTTTTGCGCAGTCCGCTACTGCATCGCGCGCCACACGGGTTTCTTGATTGGACTTGGCCGGCCAGCCGGCGACAAGGATGCCCAGGCTGCAAGCGTTACGGAAGTCGTAAAATTGCTGCGGCGGCCACTGCCACGCGGGCCGGAACTGAGGTCACGCCTTTTGTATTGTTCGCAATGTCCCGCGCCTCTCGTTGACATGCCGGCGGCCGACACTCAGCTGGAGGATGGGATTTTTTCGCTTGCCAGTCATGTGTTCTTGCAAACGGCGGATGCTGCGGAATGCCTTGATGCACTGGAACGATTGCTGGGCACGGTTCGACTGCAGTACTTGCTGCTTTTCCTGGCGTTCGTTCGCGCGGCGCACTACTGGACCAGGGTGCATCCTGAAATTCAGCTTGAGGATGACATCGAGCAGCTTCTTGCGAAGCACGAAGCCCTGGCTGGTTGCATTCTTGACGATCCAGAAGCCGGCACCGACAAGATCACTGAATCCATTTTGGACGAGCTTCCCGCACTGCGGCTGAAAGCCGATAAGGCGATTGGCTTGCTCGCGTCCATCATAGATTCTTCCGACGATGCGATTGTCAGCAAAACTTTAGAGGGCGTGATTACGAGTTGGAACGCAGGCGCCGAGAGACTCTTTGGATATACAGCCAAAGAAGCCATAGGCCGGCCGATTTCGATGATCATTCCCCTCGACCGCCGGGACGAGGAAACAAAGATTCTTGGGCGACTGCGCCAGGGCGAGCGCATCGATCATTTCGACACCGTTCGCGTGCGAAAAGACGGCACCAGGCTTGAGATATCACTGACAATTTCTCCAGTGAGAGACGCCGCAGGGAAAATTATCGGCGCCTCGAAAATAGCGCGTGATATCACCGGGCGCAAGCGGATCGAGCGTGAATTGCATGAGAGCGAGCAACGTTTTCGTACACTCGCTGATGCGCTCGATACGCAAGTGCAATTTCGGACGCAAGAGTTGCAGCGGCGAAACGCTGAGATCATGCAGCAGTCGGATCAGCTTCGAGACCTGTCAGGACGATTGATGTCCGCGCAGGACGAGGAACGGCGGCGAATTGCCCGTGACTTGCACGACAGCGCCGGCCAGAACCTGGCTGCTCTGGCGATGACTGTGGCGCGAATTGAGGACGAGGCGAAGCGCGATCCTGCGCGACTGCGCGAAACCGTCAAAGAAGTCCGGGATTTGATTGAGGGTCTGACTCGAGAGATACGCACTACCTCTTATCTTTTGCACCCGCCCATGCTGGACGAAATGGGACTGGCGTCTGCACTTGGCTGGTACCTGGAGGGACTGCAGCAGCGCAGCGGACTTAGTATCGAGCTGGATATTCCCACCGACTTCGGAAGGCTTGCCCCGGAGGTGGAACTCGCCATATTTCGCCTGGTGCAGGAGTGCCTGACGAACATCCATCGCCATTCAGGAAGCAAGACTGCTGTCATCCGTATCATTCGTGGGCCCGACAAGATTTATGCCGAGGTTCAGGATCAGGGGAAGGGGATGTCGCCGGAACGGTTCGCAGAAGTTCAATCCCAGGGCGCCGGAGTGGGAGTCGGGATCAGGGGAATGCGAGAGCGCGTGCGGCAGGCCCATGGTGAATTGACTGTGGATTCCAATGCTTTGGGTACAACGATTACGGCTACTTTTCCGGCAACGAAACCCGCAGCAAAGGAACAGGATACCATTTCGCGACACAGCGCCGCATGATTGCCTCGCACAACAGTCAAATTCGCGCAACGTGGGTTTTTCCCCGCGCGAGTTCATAGCTTGCGCTCCACTCTACGGCCAGGCGGAAAATTGAGAACGCAAGCGCGCAGTGTTTATCCCGTGCGCTCTCGATTGGATTGTGGCTCAGAGTCCGGAGTTCTTGACTGGTGGGTTATTCCGTTTCAGGCCGGCCTTCAAGACATTCAAGGCAGATCTAGCGTCTTGTATGGCGATTCGCTCGTCGCTGAGGATGCTGCCATTTAGCGAAGATCGAGCACGAATTGCCTTCTCCGCTGCCTCCACGCGTTCTGCTAACTTTTCGAAGTCGAGTTCAAGAAGCGCAGCCCGATATAGCTCACGCCACTGACTGCCATCGGGAGCGGAGTCCGTAGAAGGCGATGGGCCGTCAATACGCGCGTAGAATCGGGAACCGTGCCAAATCCTTTGCACCATTTCTGGCTCCGTGGTGGGAGCTGGCATCCTGCAACTTGATCTCGTCGCAGTCAGTCCGCTGGCGTACAAAGCGCAGGGATTAGCCGGGCACGCGTAGTTGGAAACCCGAATCCACCTTTACCATTAATGTGTTTAGTGGGACTTGGGCTCTGGCCGGCATAGAGTTTGAGATTGCTTCCCTCTAGCCGAAGCGATCACGGAGCGAGCAGGGTTTTCCAGCGTTTCCAGGCGTCGTCGCGGGCTTTCTTATTGGCGTCGTTGGCGTCAGGCGCTTCGCCGGCGCGCATGAAGCCGTGCCCGGCGCCGTCATAAGTCACCGGCTCGTAGGTTTTCCCTTCGGCTTTCATCGCGGAGACTGTGTCTGGAATCGTGGCATCAATGCGAGCATCGTTCCCGGCGTAGAATCCGTAGACGGGCGCTTTGATGCGCGCCATCGCATCTTGGGTGGGCGGCGCACCGTAGAAAACAAAAGCTGCGGAAAGATCGCCGCGATTTGTTGCGAAGCGGAAGCTCTGTCCACCGCCCCAACAGAATCCTGTGACGTACAATTTGCCGTTCGCGGCAGGCAGCTTAAGCGCGTAGTCCGCTGCAGCGTTCATGTCCGCCGTCACTTGGTCGGGATTCAGCTTGCTGACAGCCTCGGTAACGCCCGTGGGGAAATCTTTCGTGCGGCCGCCGTTCGGCGCCATGCCGCTCAGCAAGTCTGGCGCGACGGCGATGTAGCCCGCCGCGGCCACTTCATCGGCAAGTTCCTGCGCCCAGTCGCTCAATCCGAAGATTTCGTGAATCACCAGCACCACGGGGCGCTTGTCTTTCGATTCGGGGTACACCACCAGCGTCTCGACGTTTCGGCCGTCGTGTTTCACCGTGACCCACTCGCTATGACGCGGCGATTTTTCGATCCGCTCCCGCGCCCAGGACTGCGACCATTCCTGCGCGGCCATCGTTTGCGCGCCCAGCAACATCCCCATCATTACCATTATCATTCCTGCAAATCGCATCATGGCTCACCTCATCCTGAAATAGACCGAAGCTATATTAGTTGCGCACGAGAACTCCAACAAGGCCATTTAGTTCTAGAGAGAGTGAGCCAGCGTCCCAGGCGACGGTTCGGTTTGGAAACACAATCTTGAATCACTGCCGAATAGGCGAGTATGCGATGTCAGCCCGCGGGGTTGGCGGATTCCGATCAGCCAGGACAGCTTGGCTCCTGTTAGCTCGTGCGGGCTCAACCGTAATTGAGCGCCTGGCCGGGGCGTCAATGACTGGGGACAATCACTATGCCGACCGGGCCGCCGCCTCCCGCAGGGAACGGCGAGTGGGCCAGAGGGGAAGGTATGCCGGTCATGGCGTTCACCGAAAACGCGGAAATGGTGTTGTCCACCTTGTTGGCGACATACAGAAAGCTGCCTGTAGGATCGAGTGCAATCCCAAAAGGATGCTGACCGGTTGGAGCGTCCGCTGTAACTGGTGACAGCGAACCATTGTTGAGGCGGAAAGTGGACAACGTGCCTGCTTCGACGTTGCTCACATAAGCGAAGGTGTTATTGGGGTGCGCAACTATACGCAACGGACGCGTGTCACCGGAATGGCAACCAGGGCAACCGGTGGAAGCAACCGCCGGACCCGACACTTGAGTCAAGGCACCGCTCGCAGCATCAACGCTGAACCCCGAGAAGGTGTTCTGCATGTGGTCTCCCACATAGATGAACTTGCCGTTCGGGTCGAAGAGAATCCCAATGGGGGTCTGCCCGGTTGCAAACGACATTCCGGGAACTGCGCTGAGTGCGCCAGTAGTAGGATCGATTTGGAACCCTGAAACGAAATTGCTATTGAGGCTGTTCACGTATAGGAATGTCCCAGCCGGATTTGCAGTTATCCCCAGCGGGCTTTGCGCGCCGAGGAATGGCGAGCCTGGAATGACGGTGAGCGCGCCCGTCGCAGGATCGAGCTTGAAAGCGGAAATATCGTTACTGCTCTCGTTGGCAACGTAGAGTAGTTCAAGGTTGGCGGACGAAACCAAGACCAAACCCTCTGGCTGTGCGCCAGCCGGAAAGGGTGAACCCGGCACAGGCGTCAAACTTCCGGTCTTGCCGTCAATCTGAAAAGCCGAGACATCGTTGGAATTGTTATTCGCGACGTAGAGAAAATTGCCGGAAGCATCCACCGTCAGAAATTCCGGAGCACTCCCTGCAGCAAAAGGGCCAGCCGTTGCCTGCGCGAGCTGGCCTGTCTGCGGATCGATCTCAAGCACCGAGATGGTGTTGGAATTGGTGTTCGAGACGAACGCGAAGTCGGGGTTCTGTATCGTGGGCGGGATTTGCGTCATGGCGCCCCCGCCACCGCCGCCGCACGACGCGAGTCCAAGTGCCCATAGCGAGCCTGCGGCGCAGACCAACAATTTTCTGGCCCAAATGACACGACTCCACATCTGAATCTCCTCGACGCTCCGAACGGTTCGCTCCGAACTTTTCGGACGCGATGATCCCCAACGCGCAAGCAACTTCATCGGCTGTCATTGCCATTAGAGTGTCCCCGCTGATAATTCGTTTGTCAGGGTTTTGTCAAAGCTTGGTAAAGCCTGTACGAGCTCCCGCGAAGAACCATCGGAGAGAACGGCAATCCCAGCGCGAGAGGCGAGATACAAATAGACAACCACAGAGTAAATTCCAATCCGCGCATCGTTTCGACCCTTGGAAGGAAAGCGCAACAGCATCCATCGTCACCCGGATTCCCACGGCGATGGCAGCAGTTCTTACCGTCACTAGCGGGTGATTTAGCTCCGACCCGTTGCGTTACCGAGCTGAAACGTGGCAAGCCATCTAAACGGAAGCTGGGATGACCACTTCTCCGGTATCTGCGATTATTCCGCGTAGTTCCGGATGTGGGTGAAACGCTATTGACTTGCTTCGCGTCGCGGCCTATCTTTGCGGCGGTTATTTCCCACGGTCGGCACTCCCGAGAAATTTCCAGATGGATGTTAACTCGATAAGCTGAACTACGGACGATCAGACCCAGGGAGGGTCACACATGAAGCGTGCCTTACGATTTGCGGTGGTTACGCTGTTGGCTGTCGCTGGTTCGTCGGCTCTGCGGGCACAAAGCAATCCGCTGGTCGGAACCTGGAAGCTGAATCTCACAAAATCGAAATATGATCCGGGCCCCACGCCCAAGAGCCTGACGCGCACCGTGGAAGCGCAGGGTAATGGCGTGAAATATACTTTCGAAGGAGTCGCGGCGGACGGAACGCCCATCGCGTACGGCTTCTCCACGACATTTGACGGCAAGGACAATCCCGTCACGGGCTCGATGCCCAATGGCGCGGACACGATTTCGGCCAAGCGCACTGACGCCAACCATTACGTGGCCACACAGAAAAAGGGCGGCAAGGAAGTTGGCGTGTCCAAAGTGACGGTTTCAAAAGATGGAAAGGTCACCACCGTCGACGTGACCGGAACGACCGCCAGCGGCGCGAAAGAGCACGACGTGCAGGTGTACGACAAGCAATAGCCGCTGGGATTGCATTGCACGGCCCCGAAATAACGGGGCCAGTGGTTCGAGGGCGGCTCGGCGACGGGCCGCCTTTTTATTTTGCGCAACGCTTCCAGGGATATGAAAGAAAACTTCTAGTAATTTTTCAGGACCCAAGCGGCGATTACCAGGCGTTGTATCTCGCTCGTGCCTTCGTAAATCTCGGTGATGCGGGCGTCGCGATAGGCGCGTTCGACGGGATATTCGCTGCTGTAGCCGTAGCCGCCGTGAATCTGGATGGCCTTGTGGGCGACGCGCGTGGACATTTCGCTGGCGAAAAGTTTTGCAATCGCCGCTTCCATGGAAAAGCGCGCGCCGGAATCCTGTTTCCAAGCCGCGCGCCGCAGTAGCAGCCGCGCCGCGTCAATTTCCGTGGCCATGTCCGCCAGCATGAATTGAATCGCCTGAAAATCCGCGATGGGATGGCCAAACGCTTGGCGCTGCTGCGCGTAGCTCAACGCCGCTTCGAACGCGCCCTGCGCGATACCGGTGGCCTGCGCCGCGATGCCAATGCGCCCGCCATCGAGCGTCGAAAGCGCAACCTTATATCCTTCGCCTTCTTCGCCGATGCGATTCCCGGCGGGCACTTCGCAATCGCTGAAGGAAAGTTCGGTGCAAGCCGTCGCATGGATGCCCAGTTTTTTTTCTTCTTTGCCCACGGCAAATCCCGGCGCCCCTTTTTCCACGACCAGCGCCGTGATGCCCTTCTCGCCCTTTTCCGGCTGCGTGTTTACGTACACGATCGCGGCATCCGCTGCTCCGCCATTGGTGATCCATGCCTTCGTGCCGTTGATAACGTACTTTTCGCCCTTGCGCACGGCTTTGGTCGTTAGCGCTGCCGCGTTCGAACCTGCCTGCGGCTCGGTGAGCGCATAACATCCGATTTTTTCGCCGCGCGCAAATGGCAGCAGGAATTTTTTCTTCTGCTCGTCAGTACCGAAACGATGGATCGGGTCGCAATACAAGGAATTCTGCACGGACAGAATCACGCCCGTCGAAGCGCACACGCGCGAAATTTCCTCGATCACAATGGCGTAGCTGATGTGGTCCATCCCCGCGCCACCTTCCGCTTCAGGAATGGCCACGCCGGTTAAACCCAGCTCCGCCGCCTTGTGAAACAGCCCGCGCGGGTACTTTCCCGTCTCGTCATTTTCTTTCGCCAGCGGTTTCACTTCCGCTTCGGCAAATTCCCGCACGCTCTTCTGCAGCAGCTGCTGTTCTTCGCTAAGTTCCAGGTTCACTTTGCATCTCCAAATCCAAGCTCATAACGGGACCGGCGAACGATAATTGTACCTTGGCACGCGACGCCTGTCACAGGGCGGCGGCAGCCGCCGCGAGCCCTCGATACTGCAAGGCGGGCCCTCGGGAAAAATCGGGGCTGCGGATAGCAGACGAGCACACTTTTTCAATTCGCGCGCATCCAAATGGGAGCTAAGTCGTAATAGTTGATTTTATTCTGATTGAGGAGGATGAATGGCCGGAGCGAAACTTGTGGTGCTGTATCCGCCGCCGAAGGACGTGGCTGCGTTTGAGAAGGTATATATGGAAGAGCACGTGCCGATGGCGGTGCAGAAGCTCGGAGGCAAATCGAAAATCGTGGCCAGCAAGAGCGTGGAATCACCGCTGGGCAAGCCTGCGTTCCACCGCTACGTCGAAGTGCATTACCCTTCAATGGCGGCGCTGCAGGCGAGCGTCGCTTCTCCGGGTGGCAAGGAGACGGCCGCTCATGCGGTCTCGATATCTTCCGGCGGCGCTCCAACCTTCTTGATCGCTGAGGAGCAGGTCGTTGAGTTCTAGACGACCGAGGCTTTCCGCAGCTTGTCGTACGTCGCGTATAAATCTTCCGGCTCGACGCGCGTTTCGCCCACCACCTCGAACAAAATTCTACCGCCCATTGCGGTCTATTTCACGCCGAGGATCTTGCGCACTTCGCGGATTTGCAGGGCGTGGCGCGCCAGGTGCAGCGCAAGCGCCAAAAACATCTCGTGACAGCTGATCGGACCAAGCCCCGGATGCACCGTGGTTCTGTTGCGGGGATCTTCCTGATATTGCTCGACGTAGGCGACGCTGCGCGCCCGGCGTTGGCGGAATCCCTCGATGACTTCCGGCAGCGACGAAAAGCGGCCGGTGGGCCGCGCGAGCTCTGGCGCAGCAAACTTGCGTTCCCGGTTGGTCATGCCGCGCAAAATCAATTCTTCGCGGCGCTCGCCGGGAGGCGCGCCCGGCGTGGAGTGTGCGCTCACGCGGGCAAACATGGCATCGTCGCCGAGAATCACGTGCTCCACACATTCCAGCACCGACCAACGCTCCGGCTCCGGGCGCCGCCGCGCATCCTCATCCGAAACCCCTGCCACCGCGCCAACCAGCGCCGCATCCGATTCCGCAATCAGCCGCAAAATTTGTTCGCGATCAGCAGGATTCATCGGATTTAACCTGCGAGGGCTTTGCGAAGTTTTTCAAACGTGGTGTCCAAATCTTCCGGCTCGACGCGCGTTTCGCCTACCGCGGTCATGAAGTTCGAATCGCCCGACCAGCGCGGCAGGACGTGCATGTGCAAATGGTGGGTTACTCCCGCGCCCGCGGCCTTACCCAGGTTCATGCCGAGGTTGTAGCCCTGCGGATGATAAGTCTTCTCGAGCGCGGCTTGCGATCGCTGTGCCAAAGCCATAATTTCAGCAGCAGTCTCGGCGTCGCAGGCAGACAGATCTGCCGAATGCACATACGGAACTACCATCACATGACCCGAAGTATAAGGATAGCGATTGAGGATAATAAAGTTCTTACGTCCGCGGAAAACGATCAGGGTCTTGGCGTCGTCCTTCGCGGCCAACGCTTCGCAAAAAACGCAGCCTTCATCTTTCTTGGCATCCGCGATGTAGCGATACCGCCAGGGCGTCCACAAATAATCCATCGCGGCCGGTCCCCGCTTAGCTCTGACTGCCGTGCTGGGTACCGCCGTGCTCGCCAGCTCCCGCGCCCGCCGCGCGCGGATTATTCACGTAGTCTTTCAATTCCTTGCTGGGCTTGAAGTAGGGGATCTTCTTGGGAGGCACTTCCACCTTGGCCCCGGTCTTGGGGTTGCGCCCGGTGCGTCCGCGCCGTTGCCGCGTGCGAAAGCTGCCGAAGCCGCGGATTTCAATTTTGTCGTCCGCCTGCAGCGCGGCGATGATGCTTTCGAATATCGTTTCCACCACCGCTTCAGATTCTTTGCGGGGCAGTTCGGTGACGCGCGTGACCTCTTCGACGAGTTCCGCTTTCGTCATCGTATGTTCTTTGCTTCCATGCTCTCCGGCAGCTTCTGCCATGGGTGAGAGCCTCCTCGTTAAGATTTCGGATTAAGCTCGGCCTTGTACGCGTTAGGGAGGGGGCAACGCATGTCCTTGCATATCACCAATCTACCGCAAGGTAAATGATTTTCCTGCGAGATTTAAGTTCTGCCAGGCTCGCCCCCGCGCCCCCAGCGGAATTTCAGCCGCGATTAAACTTAAGATGATTGCCGTTTCGCCATGATGGCATCGCCGATCGTCGCCGTCGGCGAAGATTTCGGCTTCTGCGGCGTTGGCGCAGCGGCGGCGCGGTACGATTCGATCTCCTGACGTTCCACCTGTTTCTGCGCGGCACGATAGCTCAGGCTGATTTTGTGCTGCTCCGGCTCCAGCCGCAGGATCTTGAATTCGTATTCGTTCCCGGTGGTCAGAACCGCCGTCACACGAGCGCCACGAGCTGCCTTTTCCTTGTCACGATCACCTTTCGGACGCCGCGCTTCGATTTCCGAAACGTGGCAGAGCGCTTCGATGCCCTCCGCCAGTTCGACGAAGGCGCCAAAGTCGGTTGTGCGCGCAACTTTACCCTTCAAAACGTCGCCGACCTTGTGCGCCGTAAACCAATCGGCCCAGATATCTTTCAGCTGCTTGATGCCCAGCGAAAGGCGGCGGTTCTGCGAATCTACTTTCAGGACTTTCGCTTCTACCGTGTCGCCCTTCTTGAACTTCTCGCTGGGGTGCTTGATGCGCTCCGTCCAGCTCACGTCGCTGATGTGGATCAATCCTTCCATGCCCTCTTCGATTTCCACGAACGCGCCAAAATCCGCCAGATTGCGGATGCGTCCGCTGACTACCGTGCCGACCGGATATTTTTCTGCTGCGGCATCCCACGGATCGGGCTGCGTCTGCTTCAATCCCAATGAAATCCGGCGCTGGTCCGTCTTTACTTCCAGGACCACCACTTCCAGATCGTCGCCTTCCTTCACGATCTTGGCGGGATGCTTGGTGCGCTTCGACCAGCTCATTTCGCTGACGTGCACCAGGCCCTCAACGCCCGGCTCAATCTGCACGAACGCGCCGTAGTCCGTCACGCCGACCACTTTTCCATGGACGCGCGTGCCCACCGGAAAACGCTCCGGCACCGTGGCCCATGGATCAGGCAACAGCTGTTTGCGTCCGAGCGAAATGCGCTGCTTCTCTTTATCGAATTTCAGGATTTGCACTTCCAGGTCGTCGCCGGCTTTCACGATCGAGGAAGGATGCGGCACGCGTCCCCAAACCAAATCGCTGACGTGTAGCAGGCCGTCCATTCCGCCCAGGTCCACGAACACGCCGTAGTCCGTGACGTTCTTCACTTTGCCGGTGACGACGGTGCCTTCAGCGAGCGAACCCATCAACGATTCGCGCTTCGATTTCTGGTCTTCTTCCAGAATCGCGCGGCGGCTCACCACCACGTTGCCGCGCTTGCGATTCAACTTCAGCACGCGCACTTCGATTTCTTTGTCTTTCCACGAATCCAGGTCGTGCACCGGACGCAATTCAATCTGCGAAGCCGGCAGGAACGAGCGCACGCCGATATCTACGACCAGGCCGCCCTTGATTCGCTCGGTTACTTTGCCCTTGATCGTGGCGTGTTCTCGATACGATTTCTCGATGCGCTCCCAGACGCGCCGCCGGTGCGCGCGCACGTGCGACAGCAGCACGTAGCCATCTTTCTGCGCGTGCAGGCGCTCCACTTCGATAGTCTGTCCCGGTCCAAATTCAATCGGGCTGCCCGAATCCACGAATTCCTGCGCGGGAACCAAGCCTTCGAACTTTCCGCCGACGTCTACGATCACGCCCGCGTCGGTGACGGCCAGCACGTGGCCATCGAAAATTTCGCCTTCAGCTACCGCAGGTTCGGGTACTGCGAACTGCTCCATCAGCTGGTCCATCGTTTGCGTTGTCTCGGCTGATTCGGAGGATTCGGCGGCCGCGCTCGCGTCCACAGCGGTGCCAGAGGTGTCAGGCGCGCCGGCTACAGCTGTCGCAGCGCCCGCATCAATCTGAATCGCCGCGGTTACTTCCGCAGTATCGACCGACGCAGCTTCGTCAGTTACTTCTGCGGTACTACTCGCTTCCGCTATGGCCGCAGGCACACTCGTCGCCACGGGTTCGGACGTGGCTGCCGCAAGTTCCGGCGCGTCATTTTCCGCGGAACGCACCTCCGGCGCGCGCGCCACTGCCGCAGCTGCTCCGGTAGCGCTCACCGCGCTCGAAATGCTCGCGGTACTGCTGCTCGCATGTTCAGTCGCGGCTTGAGACGCAACTTCGCCGGCGCTGCCCTGCGGCATCTCTGCGGACGTCTCCGTGCTGGCTGATTCCACTGTTGCGGTAGGAAGATTCAGGTCGTGTTCGGGTGACATTGGGGAGCGGCCTCCGTACGGATTCGTGCCCTGCTACCGAGAACTCGGACTCGGCTACTCCACCCGCTGGGGTTTGGAGCAAAGAAGGGGATAGAACGCCCACGCTAGACGTTCTTATCACGAGGATGATACGCGCCCGATTCGCGCATTGTCAACAAACCATCGCGCGAAGCCAGGCGCATCCCCGCCCGCATCAGCTCACACAAATATTACGCAATGATGAGCGATTCAATGTGTTTGATGCGCGAATCTGGCGGCGGCTGCGTTGCGATCCCGTCAACGAAAGGGGCCCGCGTGACGAATTTCTTTGCGGTAATCGGCGGCGTTGATTTCTACTGTGCGGCACATCTCGTACAGACGCGAACGGATTCGTTTGCCGACGCGCTCCGTGAGTGAATCCTCGATTGTCGGCGCGCGCATGCCGGCGACGCGCGTTGGCGGTGCGCCGTTCGCGGAATTCCCGGCGGCGCTGCCGGCGTCTGAATCCAAAAAATTTGTGGTCAGCAGCGTCACGCGCTTTTCGTTGTAACGCGTGTTCAGCACGTGCCCCACGGTTTCCAGCGCCCACAGCGACGGCTTGCTCGAGCCTACATCGTCCAGCACGAGAATTTCCGCCTTCAGCACTGGCTCCAGCACGCTCATCTCCGTCGCCTGGCTCTCCGGATTATAACTATCCTGAATCGCCTTCAGCAGCTCGCGATAATCGTAAAAAAGTCCGCTGTGTCCTCGCAGCACGATGGACTTCATCGCTGAAACCGCCAGGTGCGTCTTGCCCACGCCGCACGGCCCCATCAACAGCAATCCGTGCTCGCTGCCCACCGGAAATTCATCCGCGAATCGCTGCACCATTAATTTCGCTTGCGCCAGGCTGCGATTCCACGCGGCCATCTGCTCGCGCGAAACGTTCTCAATATCATTGTCCGTCTCGTAATTTTCAAAATCGCAATGCCGGTAACGTTCTGGCACGCGCGCCCGCTGCAAAGCCCGCTCGGTCTTGTCGCCCGTGGTGCAATCGCACGGCACCGCCCACACCATCTTCGGCTCGCCCGCTCCCGCGCCAGGACGATCGGCCGCCAGCGCCTGCGCGCCTTCGGTGGTGCGCTCCACAACTTTCCAGCCACTACCCTCACAATTGGGACAATCCGCTCGCGCCATCTTAAAAGGATAAGCGCCGCGCAGGTCGCGCGCAAGCACACCCATGCCTGTGGAAGTTTTCGTACCTGTGGAAAGCTTCGAGGAAAATGAAAATGCGGACTGCTTGAGGTCAGCTACTTATGCACGCGAATCGCCTGCCGCGGCGTGGTGCGCACGATTGCATTGCGATACTTCCGATCCTCACCGGCATTAAATCCACGCGCCATTTCGCTGCGCACAAAATGCGTGAACGCTTCCATCTGCGTCTGCATCTCGGCCATCTTGTCGCGCATGTTCAGAATAATTTCGATGCCCGCCAGATTAACGCCCAGCTCGCGCGTCAAATTCAGAATTACCTCGAGCCGTTCCAGGTCCTGATCCGTGTACAGCCGCGTGTTGCCCTGCGAGCGCGAGGGCGTGAGCAATCCCACGCGCTCGTACAAACGCAGCGTCTGCGGATGCAACTTGTACAGCTCCGCTACCGCGCTGATCATGTAACCGGCCTTCGCTCTTTTCCTGGGACGCGCTGCCATCAAACTTCTCCTCAAACCGTCGCGCGCGCAAATATCTCGCGCCGTGGATCTTCGGGATCGAGCTTGCTCAATTCCTTCAACAGAGTGCGCACGCGCTCGTCTTCCGGCTTCGGGACCACAATCTGCACTTCCACAATCTGGTCGCCGCGCTTTCCGGGCTGGCGAATCGAAGGCGCACCCTTCTCGCGCAGGCGCAGTTTCTTGCCGCTATTCGTCGCGGGAGGAATGCGCACCTGCGCGCGGCCATCAATCGTCGGCACTTCCACCTTCGCTCCGATGGACGCTTCCGTTACGGTGATCGGAACGACGGTATAAAGGTCGTCGCCGCGCCGCTCGAAAAACGGATGCGGTTCGACTTTCATCACGATGTAGAGATCGCCTGGAGGCCCGCCGTGCACGCCCGCATTGCCGCGCCCCGCGACGCGCACGCGCGAGCCCGTCTGCGCGCCCGGCGGGATGCGCACGTCCAGCGACTCCACACGCGGCACGCGCCCTTCGCCGCCGCAATTCTTGCACATGGTGTGCAAACGTCCCGTGCCGCCGCAGCGCGAGCAGGCTATCTGAAAACGCATCTTGCCGCTCACCTGGGTTACTTGGCCCGTGCCGCCGCACGTAGGACAAACTTTTTCATCGCCGGGTTGTACGCCCGCGCCGTGACACACGCTGCACACGTCCAGCCGCGTGATGCTCAGCTTCTTCACGGCGCCGCGCATGGCTTCGGCGAAAGTAATCTCGATCTGAAATTCCAGGTCGCTACCGGGTTCGCGCTCGGTGGCCTGACGCGCTGCGTTCTGCCCGCGGAATACCTGGCTGAAAAGATCGCGGAAGCTGGTTCCGCCGCCTCCGCCCGCTCCGCCGCCGCCAAAATCAAATCCGCCGAAATCAAAATGCACGTCTTCCGGCGCGCCGCCGCCACCGTAACCGTATCCACTGCCCGGCGGCGGAGCTCCGCCCTGCCCCGGCTGATTGAAGCCGAACTGGTCGTACACTTGGCGCTTCTTGGTGTCTGAAAGTACTTCGTAGGCTTCCTGAATCTGCTTGAACTTTTCTTCGGCAGATTTGTCGCCAGGATTCAGGTCAGGATGGTATTTGCGCGCGAGTTTGCGATAGGCCGCGCGAATATCTTTCACAGCGGCGTTGCGCGCCACACCCAGCAAGTCGTAATAATCTTGTTTGGTAGTTGTCGCCATAATAGCTCGAACCTAAATCTTATTTGATCAAGCGTACAAATGTAGGGGCGGGTCCCATTTTCATTTCAATGGACCCGCCCCTACGGTCCCAACAGTGCTGCTGTTTTAATTCGGCTTCTTCGACTCGTCCACATCCACGAACTCGGCATCCACCACGTCGCCTTGTCCGGAAGCGTTGCCGCCATGCGCTCCGCCGCCGCTGGCACCGGCGTCAGCACCCGGAGCACCCGCCGCCGCGCCTGCCGCCTGCTGCGCCTTGTACATCGTTTCCGCGATGTGGTGCGAGGCCTTGGTCAGGCTTTCGGCTGCTGCGTTCAACTTCTCCAGGCCGCCTTCGGCCAGCGCTTTGCGCGCTTCCTCGATGGCGTCCTCGGCAGTCTTTACATCAGACTCGGCCAGCTTCTCGCGGTTGTCCTTCACCACTTTTTCCGTCTGGTACACCAGATTATCCAGCCGGTTGCGGGCTTCCACTTCCGAAAGCCGCGCCTTGTCCTCCGCCGCATGCGAATCCGCTTCCTTCTTCATGCGTTCGGCTTCTTCCTTGCTCAAACCCGTTGAAGCCGTGATGGTGATCTTCTGTTCCTTGCCCGTAGCGTTGTCTTTTGCTGAGACGTTCAAGATGCCGTTCGCGTCAATATCGAACGTCACCTCAACTTGCGGCACACCGCGCGGAGCAGGCGGCAATCCCACCAGGTGGAATTTTCCGAGTGAACGGTTTCCACTGGCGACAGGCCGCTCGCCCTGCAACACGTGAATCTCGACGGACGTCTGATTGTCCGCCGCGGTCGAAAACGTTTCCGACTTGCGCGTCGGAATCGTGGTGTTCCGCGGAATCAGCACGGTGGTCACTCCGCCGAGCGTCTCGACGCCCAGCGAAAGTGGCGTCACGTCCAGCAGCAGGATGTCCTTCACTTCGCCCGCCAGCACGCCGCCCTGAATGGCCGCGCCGACTGCCACGACTTCATCAGGATTCACGCCCTTGTGGCCTTCCTTGCCGAACAGGTCTTTCACCAACTGTTGAATCATCGGCATGCGGGTCTGGCCGCCGACGAGCACCACTTCATTGATCTTACTCGCGTCCACGCCCGCATCCTTCATGCACTGCTTGCAAGGCTCGACCGAGCGCTTGACGATGTCGTCCACCATCGCTTCCAACTTCGCGCGAGTCAGTTTCTTCACCAAGTGTTTCGGACCGTTGGCATCCGCCGTGATGAATGGCAGATTGATTTCGGTTTCGATGGTGCTGGAGAGCTCGATCTTGGCGCGCTCCGCTGCGTCACGCAGACGTTGCAGCGCCATCTCGTTGCCCTTGCTCTTCAGGTCCAGGCCTTCGTCCTTCTTGAACTCTTCTACCAGCCAGTCCACGATGCGTTGATCAATGTTGTCGCCGCCCAAGTGCGTATCGCCATTGGTGGCCTTCACTTCGATCACGCCTTCGCCCACTTCCAGGATGGAAATGTCGAAGGTGCCGCCGCCGAAGTCGTACACGGCGATGGTCTCGTCCTTCTTCTTGTCGAGGCCATACGCCAGCGCCGCAGCTGTCGGCTCGTTGATGATGCGCTTCACGTCGAGGCCGGCGATCTTGCCCGCGTCTTTCGTTGCGGTGCGTTGCGCGTCGTTGAAATATGCCGGCACGGTGATCACCGCGTCCGTGACTTTCTCGCCGAGAAAATCTTCCGCGGCGAGCTTCAGCTTCTGCAGAATCATCGCCGAGATTTCGGGCGGCGTGTATTCCTTGCCGTACGCCGACACCGCGACGCCTTCGCCGTGCTTCACGACTTTGTAGGGCACCATCTTCAATTCTTCGCTGACTTCGTCATAGCGGCGGCCCATAAACCGCTTGATCGAATAAATCGTGTTTTCCGGGTTGGTGATCGCCTGCCGCTTGGCCACTTGGCCCACCAGACGCTCGCCCGTCTTGGTAATACCCACCACCGAAGGAGTGGTGCGCGCGCCTTCCTGGTTCGGAATTACGGTTGGTTCGCCGCCCTGCATCACCGCTACCACCGAATTCGTCGTGCCCAGGTCAATTCCTATGATCTTGCTCATGTATCTCGCTCCTAATAACGTTGGGCGGGCGTTCCGGTAGAAGGCCCGCTCGAAAACATGGCTATAATACACGTTGAGTGTATCATTGTCAAGTTTCCTGTGTGTCTGTATTCCTATGTAAATAGTAGGCTTAATTCATGCTTTCAACCCGCCACGCCAAACTCACTCGCCCCGCTTCCCTGTCTCCTCTCCGTTCCGCAGCCTTGCCTCTCTTTCGGCTTACCTCTGCGTTTCCGTGCCTCTGTGACCAATCCTAAGCTCCAGCCTAGCGAACCAACACACCGCCAGCCGCATCCCAGAACTGGCGGGCGAGCCAAGGGAACATTGCGGCACAACCCGGCGCTTCTACGCCAACTTTTCGAGTTACAATATTCTTTCGGTCTATGCTCTGGTCTGATGCTCAGGAGGAAAAGTTGATTTCTGCAATCCATCCCCTTCTCGTACGCGGCTGGAGCTCTCGCGCGCCGTTGGCTGCGGCTTTTCTCGCAGCGCTTGCGATTCTCTCCCCCGCATCAAAAGCGCAAACCGCCGCCACGCCCGCCTCCAGCAAAACGGCTGCGCCGGCGCACAAGCATCCCGCTGCCGATCCCGCTCCCTCCGCGCCGGTGAAGACCATCGGCAATCACACCGCGCCCATCACCATGGAAGTGTTCAGCGACTATCAGTGTCCTTCCTGCGGCAATTTTTATGAGACGACGCTGCGCTCGATGATTCAGGACTACGTCGCGAGCGGAAAAGTCTATCTGGTGCATCACGATTTCCCTCTGCAGATGCACAATTATTCGGGCCAGGCGGCCCGTTGGGCCAATGCTGCCGCGATGGTCGGACAATTTCCGGAAGTGGATGCCGCCCTATTCGACAACCAGGCTAAATGGACCGCCGACGGCGACCTGGAAAAGTATGTGGCCACCGGGCTGAGCCCCGCGAATTTCAAACGCGTGCAGGCAATCCTGAAGGGCTGCACTGGCCCTGCGCCCACATCCAAAGTTGATCACACCCTGCCGCAGCCGGAGGCTGGCTGCCCAGTGGATCCTTACATCATCCAAGACATCGTGCTCGGCACCCAGGTTCCGGTGCAGGCCACTCCAACATTTGTGATTCATTACAAAGGCCAGAGCTATCCTGCATCGTCCGGCTTTATTACGTGGCCGATCCTGAAGCAATTTTTCGACACGCTCTTGAGCCAGTAGCCGAATCAATCCACCGATGACAGCCAACGAAACTCGTGGACCGCTTGCACGCACGCTGCTGATTCTGGGCCGGCTCGCTCTTGCCGCGATTTTTCTGTTCGCCGCGTACGCCAAGCTAAAGCCGCAGGCTGCGATGCGCTGGTCCGGCTCTTCGATCAAGACTTCGCTGTCGCTCTTCGCCATGCAGGTGGATTCCTACCAATTGCTGCCGCCGCAAATGGTGAGTCCCGCCGCGCATTTTCTGCCACCGTTTGAATTGTTCCTCGGCCTGTGGCTGTTCAGCGGCGTGCTGCTTCGCTATGCATCCTTAACAACCACGCTGCTGCTGAGCGCATTCTTCGCGGTAATGGTGCGCACCTACACGGCGGGACTGGAGATTAATTGCGGATGTTTTGGCCCCGGCGAACGACTGGGACCACTGACGTTGCTCCGCGATGGTTCCCTGCTGGCTCTCGCGCTGGCCGTGACGATCGGCGCGTTCATGCTGAGGCGCAAGCGCCGCCACGAATCCGCGCCAGTCGCGGGAGTTTCCGCGCCGCAGCGCGCCGACTAGCCACGATTGAGGAATTCTGCCCCCAAGCCATTCCGCAATCCGCAGGTCAGATATAGAATGACGCGTTTCTCTCAGGAGGCATGCATGCCCCGTTTTTCGCGCGTAAGCGCCAGGCTCGGCCGTTTCCTCACTGCGAATATTTTTATCGCATCGCTCTTCGCGCCGCTGCTCGCACCACCCGCCGCCGCGCAAATGCAAAGCGGCAAAGAGCTCACCGTCGAGCGCCTCTTCCGCGCGCCCTCGCTGGGCGGACGCCAGACGCAAGGAATCGAATGGGCGCCCGACGGCAAGCGCTTCTCCTATCTCGATCGCCAAGGTTCCGAGATGCAGCTCTGGACCATGGACTCCGCGACCGGCGAGCGCAAAGTGTTAGTCAATGCCGACACGCTGAAATCCGTAATGCAGCCTGAGAAAGCGAAGACGTCGCAAGCCACCGGCCTTGGCCGCGTGCAGGCGGACAATTATTTGTGGTCGCCCGACGGAAATTCGCTGCTCTTCATCGGCAGTAATAGTCTGGTGCTGCTCGATCTGACGACCATGACGCCCAAGCCGATTCTCAGCAGCGAAGCAGAAATCGAAGATCCGAAATTTTCGCCGGACTCGCGCTGGATCAGTTTTTCGCGCAGCGCAAATCTTTTCGTCGTGAATAATTCCACTGGCGCGGTCACCACGCTCACCACCGGCGGCAGTGAAGAAATTCTGAAAGGCAAGCTGGACTGGGTTTATCCCGAAGAACTCGACGCGCGCACCGCCTATTGGTGGTCGCCGGATTCCACGAAAATCGCATATTACGAAATGGACGAGCGCCCGGTTACGCGCTACTCCATCGCAGACATGAGCTCGCCCACCGGTGGCGCCGAATTCACCCGCTATCCGCAAGCGGGCGAAGCCAATCCCATCGTGCGCGTCGGCGTCGTCAACGTCACCGGCGGACCGACACCTTCTAGCTCAGGGTCTGCAAGTGCATACCCTGAAACCCGATGGATGGACACCGGCGCGAACACCGACATGTACCTCGCACGCGTGAATTGGCTGCCTGACAGCCGCCGCATCGCCATCCAGCGGCTCAATCGCGCGCAAAATCAGCTCGACCTGTTTTTCGCCGACGCCGCGACCGGCGCGTCCAAAACCATCCTCACCGAAACCGACAAATACTGGATCAACATCAGCGACGATCTGTATTTTTTCTCCGACAACAAACGCTTTCTGTGGTCCAGCGAGCGCACCGGCTACCGCCATTTCTATCTCTACGATAATTCCGGCAAAGAGCTTGCGCAGCTCACCAGCGGCGATTGGGGTATTTCCGATCTCGGCGGCTTCGGTCCGGGCGCTGCGAATCATCCGGCGGTGGACGAAGCGCGCGGTTACGTCTATTTCGTGTCGAACAAGGATGACGTCCGCGAAACGCAGCTCTACCGCGTGTCAATCAGCGACAAATCCCTCACGCGCATCACCAAGGACGCCGGCTCGCACTCCGCCAGAATCGCACCGGATGCTTCCGTGTTCGTGGACACTTACTCCAACGCTGCCACTCCCGCGCGCCAGGATCTCTACCGCATGGATGGCACACGCGTAGCAGTCGTCAACGAAGGAAAAGTTCCCGAGCTCGCCGAATATAAATTGTCGCCGGTGGAATTCGTCGCAGTCACCGCGGACGATGGCACGAAACTAAACGCCTCGATCATCAAACCGCTGAACTTCGACCCAACGAAAAAATATCCGGTGCTCATCAACGTCTATGGCGGCCCGCACGTGCAGTTGGTGCGTAATACTTGGGGCGGCCTTCGGTATCTTTTGGACCAGGTATACGCGGCAAAAGGCTATATCCTTTTCACGCTCGATAACCGCGGCTCCTGGGGCCGCGGCCATGCTTTCGAAACTCCGCTCTACCATCACATGGGCAAAATCGAGCTGCAGGACCAGCTCGCGGGCGTGAAATATTTGAAATCGCTATACTACGTGGATCCCGCGCGCATTGGCATCACCGGCGGCAGCTACGGCGGCTACATGACGCTCGAAGCGCTCTTCAACGCGCCCGGCGTCTTCAAGTTGGGCGTCTCCGACGCGCCGGTCACCGACTGGAAGCTTTACGACACTATTTACACCGAGCGTTACATGGGCCGTCCGCAAGATAACGCCGAAGGCTACAAAGATTCTTCGCCCGTCAACCAAGCCGAAAATATCAAAGGCAAACTGATGCTGGTGCACGGCACCGGCGACGACAACGTACACTTCGCCAATTCCGTGGAATTGCTGAATGCCTTGATTGACGGCGGCCGTTATCCCGACGCACTCATGGTTTTCCCCGGCCGCGGCCATGGCATCAGCGACGCCGCCGCGCGCAAGGTGGAAATCCAGAGGACGGTGGACTTTATTTTAAGTAATCTTTAGTGCAGTCCGCGGAAAGCAACCAAGGATTTGCGGTACACTTCTAACAGAGCATGCGCGGGTTCCAACGCCTTTTCCGCAACCCGATTGCTGGGTGAGAATTTAATGCCGATTGCATCCCGAGGAAACATCGGGCGACGATTTGCCCAAAGAGCTTGCCGACTACGCGAATTGCGCGCTCACGGACCGTGGATCGCCGCGGGTCTGCTGCTGGCCGGGGTATTTTGGCCGCTGGTGATCTCCGCGCAAACTGCCGCGGACGTCCCGGCTCCAGAGTCGCCGCAAATTCCCGTGATGGAGGCCGATCCGTCCGCTCATTTCCTGGAAAGCGGATATCGCCACCTCTACGAACTGAATTTCATGGAGGCTCGCGCGGATTTCACGTCCTATCAGAAAGCGCGCCCCGACGATCCGCTCGGCAAGGCTTCCGAAGCCGCCAGCTATCTATTCGAGCAGTTCCACCAGAGAGGCGTCCTGACCTCGGAATTTTTTGTGAATGACGCGACGTTTCTGGGCGGCGTCTCTGGAACCGCGGAGCAGAACCACAATGCCGGATTCGTCGCCGCGAATGGTCAGGCGCGCGAACAGGCTAAAAAGCTGCTGAAGACCGATCCAAACAATGTCCATGGATTGCTCGCGCTGACCATTGCCGACGGCATGGAATCCGACTACGACGCGATCATCATCAAGAAGCAGCTACCGGGTCTTTCCATGATGCGCCAGGCCGAAGCCGACGCCAAAACTTTGCTGGCCATCTCACCCAAAGAAGAGGATGCCAACGTCGCGCTGGGCATGAGCAATTACGTGATTGGCAGCCTGCCCAGTTACAAACGCGCGTTCCTGTGGTTTGGCGGCCTGCATGGCGATAAACAGCGCGGCATGGACCAGATGGGTTCCGCCGCCGAGCATGGGCATTACCTGAAGCCGTTTGCTAAGGTGATGCTGGCGCTGGCCTACGAACGCGAGAAAAAGCCCGAACTAGCGCGCGCGCTGCTCGCGGAATTGGCCGTCGAGTTCCCCACTAACGCCGTCTTCGCCCGCGAGCTCACCATCATTCAAAAACAATCCAGCAACCGCTGATCCGCAAGTAAATCCTGAAGCTTTTGCTTCTAGCCATTGACCACTGGCCCGCAACGCTGTGCAACCACATCGAGTTTGTATCCACAGATCACTAATCACCGATCACTGATCACTAGTCACTGCGTCTTCACCACTTCACTCGCACCCGATAAGTCAATGTAGCCGCACCGTCCTTTTCCACTGGCACCTGATACCCAATCGTCGTCGAATCCAATTTAATCGGCTTGAAATTCGAATTCATCACTTCCCAATCTCCGCCGACGGGTTCGCGCACTTCTACCGTCACCGGCCCATCCTTATGGTTCCGCAAGGCAATCTCATACTCCATCTCGTACAGACCGTTAGCCAGCTTCTTGTAATCCGTCTGCTTGCGGTCGCACACCACGTCAAACGCGTTGCCGATGTAGATCTTCAGCGTTTCGTCTTTCGGCGTGTGCTGAATACTATCTTCGCCCAGGAACTGCACGCCACCCTTCGAGTCCGCCTGGTACACGCGCACCGTCCCCGCCGGCAGCGGCAGTCCGAGGCCGCCCTTCTCTTCATTCTTGAACCGGTAATAAACTTTCACCGGCTGCGGAATCGCGTTCCCGATGCCTTGCGGGTTGCGGTAGTAATACGCTTGCCCTTCCACCATCAAATATTTTTCCACCGGCACGCCCGTGCCGTTCAACAAACTGATCTGCTTCGACTCGTTGTTCTGAATCGAAGTTCGCCGCTCGAGCGAATACAGGTGATACTCGGAAAAGCCTTCCTGCGTAAATTGCGGCGCGGGCGCAGCGCCGGTCACCCTTATCGATTGGGCCATCGATTCCATCTGTACCGCGGGCGCCACTTGATGAATCTCTCCGGCAACAAGCTGCAATTTAGCGTTGCCATACGCCACCCCGCTGTTGTTCGTCAGCGTCACCCAGCCGTCCAAATCCGCCGCCTTTTCATCGCGCGTCACGGTCAAGACGTAATCCGCCTTCCAACTCATGTTCGCGGTCAAATACGACGCTTCCACTTTCTGTGCGTTCGCGCCGCGATTGTCGAGCATCCATACCAGTGTTGGGCGGCTGTAAAGGTTGTCCGGAAGTTCGGGAAAATGAAAGGTGCCCACCGGCAGTCCGGTGATGATCTGATTGTTCACTTTCCAGATCGGACCGTTGTTATCGGCCAGAAGCAAGCCCGTCATTTCCACGCCGTTCCAATTGAAGCCGACTTCCCGTCCTACATATTTTTGCAATAGCTTCTGCGGATCTAGCAGATCGTACTCGTAGTTCTGTTCCACCACGCTCAGCTTTGCCGGTTCGCTCAAAGAGCGGAAGTGCACCGTCGCAGGATTGATCGAAGCGGCCACATCCTCGAAATGCAGCGGAAAAACTCCGGGCGAAAGATGAATCTGCCGCACATCACGCACGAGCGCCAGGTTGGAGTTGTAAACCGTCACTGCCAGGTCCACTTGATCTTTTTCCGTGGTCGAAAGCGCGGGCTTGTCCTGAGAACCTGCCGGTGGCAGGTTCGAAGGGCGCCCGGCCTGGTCGTCTTTCTGCGCGGGCGCCGCATGGACTTTCTGCAAATATCCTGTCAACAGCGCGGTTGCAAGAAACGCCGCCAGAATCGCCGTGCCAAATACCTTTCGCGTACGCCAGGACATGGGCATTCGCCTCCCTAAATTGCTGCTTCCCTCTTTGAACGTCGTTGCAGGATTTTCTTGCAGGGTAAAACAGGCAAAAAGCACCAGTGCCGCAGTCCTTTAGTTCACGCTGTTCCAGCTCTTTCCGCCGTCGCTCGTCGAAAATCTTCGCCCATCCAGCGTCGTCACCGTCGCCGTCAACGCATTCGTCGCTTCCACGCGCACAAAATCCGTTTCCTCTGGTGGCTTGATCGTCTTCCAATGCGTTCCATTCGTCGTGCGCAGGATCGCCCCGCCGTCCCCCACCAACCAGCAGATTTTCACGCTCGGCGCAGATCCCGCGATAATTCGCGCATGCGTTTCCAGATACTCTAGTTTCCACGTGGCGCCGGCATCCCCGGATTTTTCAATCGCGTCCGCGCCCGTTATCATCCACAAAATCTTCGGATCCGGCGTTTGAATCTGCACATTCATCAGGTTCGATGAGATTTGCGCCTGTTGCATTTTCGCCAGCGCCGCCGCCTCCATCGTCTGGCTCGCCGCCAGATTCATTGCCTTGGCGGACTGTGCAGGCGCCGCTACGCCTGCCGCGCCCGTCGCCGATTTTGTTGCAGCCGATCTCGCATTGCGCGCGTTCGGCTGCGGGGCCACCTCCGCTGAAACCGCGGCGTCGCTCTTCGCCGAATACGCCTCGGCCTTTTTTTCCTGCGTCGCTTTCGACGGCTCCGCGGCGTCCAGTGCCGGCGCAGCTCCGGTCACCGTTACGATCTGCTCGCCAGAATCCGCAGCTCCAGGGCCCGCCCCTGCTCCCGACCCGCTTACCACACCGCCGCCGCTTCCCGACGCGCCCGACGCACCGCCGCGATTTCCCGCGCGCATCGCTCCGCGCACCATGCCCGGACTTGCCTGCGGCGCCGGTTTTTGCGTCTGCGGCTGCATCATAGGCGCCGCTGCAGATTTCCCGCTTGAGCCGCCCGCCACGCGAAGGCGCGATAATTCGCCGCTACGCGCCGCAGGATGCGCAGCCTCAGCCACACGCGGCGGCGACTGCGTGCCAGCTTGGCGAGACGCACCGGATTCGCTCAGCGCAACCGACGCGCCGTCCATGTTCGGATGTTTCGCGCTCGGCGCGGAAGGCTGCACAGCAAGTTCATCCGCTGATGGTGGCGCCGGTGCCGCAGCTCCAGATGAAGGCGCTGACTCCGGCGACGGAGTCGAGTTGTTAGCTGGCGTCGCGCTCGCCGGCGGCGGAGCGTCCTGCCGCGCCATCGCGATCTGGTTCGCGGGCGCCACAGGTTTCCGCACGCGCAGAGCAATTCCAGTAATCGCCAGCAGCGCCGCCAGCGTTGCAGCCGCCGGCATCAACCACCGCGGCCCCGTGAGCCACACCCACGCGCCCGCAGTTTTTTTCTCCGCGACATCAGCATCACCGACGCTGCTCGCGCGTGCCATCGCCGCAAGCTGCTCCCGGCAAACCGAGCAGCGCGAAAAATGCAAATCGTAGCGCGCGGTTTCTTCGGCATCGAGGGCATGATCGAAATACGCCGCGAGAATCTCCGGCTCCGGACAATCCTCACCCGGCCGCGAGCCTGCACCAGCGTCCTGCGCCAAACTTCGCCGCAGCAACCCCGCCATCGCCTTGTCTTCTTCCCGCGCCGCCATTCCTTCTCCTGATCCCTTCTTCTCAACTTAGAACGCGCGAAACGCCAATTCTTGCACTAATCCACCGCCGCTCACTCCCCCGGCGAAAGCGCCCGAGTCAAATCAAATGGCCATTCTTCTTGCGCGTACTCATAACAAAGTTGCAACTGCGCCGCGCTCAATTTCTTCTCCTGACGCAGCGCCCCTTCGACGCGTTTGCGAATCTCCCGCCGCGTGCGTTCCAGTTTCCGCGACACAGTGGCCTCATGCTCGCCCACCAGTCGGCCAATTTCCGCCAGCGTGAGCCCCTCCACATAATAATAAGCCAGCCGCAAACGATCGTGCGGCTGAAGCGCATCCAGCGCCGAAGTGAGCGCCGCCTGCAATATCGCAAGATAGCGATTACGATCCGGGTCTGGCGAACTCACCGCCGAACTTACCAGCGAGGTCGCGAACGAAGTCGCCGACGCATTCCCAACCGAGCTTTGATGCGCTGCGTAAGCCTGCTCTCCGGTGTCGCCCGCTTCCAACGGCTCGGTCCTGCGCGACCGGCGTAGCCCGTCCACATGACGCTGCGCTAGAATCGCGTGCAGCCAGGTAGTCAATTTGCTGCGCCCTAAAAAATAATCGAACAGCGATTTCCGCTGCCCCTCCACTTCTCGCAGTCCGTACAATTCCGCGTACAAAGAATCCGCCAGCTCGCGCCCCGCCGCTTCTCCCGCGATCGCTCGGCCCGCGTGATACAGCTCCGGACGGAATCGGGCCATGAAAAAATCCCACGCTGCCGCATTCCCCTCGCTGCAAGCACACGCCAGCGCCAAATCTGCGGCGTGCAAAGAATCCAAATACGCGTGAATCGCGCGCGCACCAGGCACAGCATTGGAACCTGCGTTGGGATGTGCGCCGGACGATGCGCTGAGGGTTGGGTGAGAAGCTGAGTCGCGCACCGAATTGGAAGACGCAATCGATTCGGCTGATGAACTGGAGGGCGCGCCACGAGGCGCTTTGGCAAAGCGATGCGCGACGCTGCGTTCGAGCAGACGGCGAAAACGCTCCGCCGTCAAATTCCATTCCGGCGCCGCGCCCGCCTTCTGCAGAAGGTCGCGCGCCACGTCAATCGAAACGAATTGTCCTGCCGGGCTGGACGGCATATGCGCCTGCGCAACCGCAACTTGGCCGAACCGCTGCAGATGATGATACCCGAAACCGCGCGCGAGTTGCCCAGCCCAATCGCGACTGCCCGCGCCACGTCCCAAACAGAAAGCTGCTAAACTGTCGCGCCGATGTATTCCTGCCCCGAGTGCGAGCAGCTCATAAACCAGGCCAGCGAAGTTTGCCCCTACTGCGGCGCCGACCAAAAAGCGCTGGCCGACACCGAATTATTGTTAGCCGGCAAAACGCCCAAGCCCGCAAAAACTAACTACCAACGCGTCGCCGTAGTCTGCGGCATCCTGCTCGCGACTCTCTGGGCCATCGCCTGGTTCGCCGTTCCCTGGAAACTATCAGGTTCGAAAACCGAAGCCGAAGCGCGCGCGCGCGAATCCCTTGCCGCTATTCAACAAGCCATCAGCACCTACGAACAAAGCGAGGGCAGCGCTCCGTCGTCTCTCGAAACGCTAGGAGACACCGTCCGCAATGCCGCGCAGTCCGCGCAACTGGTCCACTACACCGTGCAATACTCGCCCGGCAGACCAGACCCCGCAGGTCGCGTCACCGCCTACACCCTCACAGCCCGCGCAGGAAATTTCGGCTACCGCAGCTTCTACACCGACGAATCCGCCACGGTGCGCGCCACAACCGAAGACCGCGCGGCGACGGTGCAAGACTCTCCGCTGAATCCCCAACCGTAACGCGCTCGCAATTCAAGTCACGATGCTTTCGCCCCAGGCCCCGCAGTGAATTCGCCCGTGGTGGTTCGTCATGCAAATGTTGATGCTATACTTACCGGCGCAGGCCGCCGCACGCCGAGCCATTCGTTTTTCCCGCGGAGAGGTGCTGGAGTGGCCGAACAGGGCTGCCTGCTAAGCAGTTATCCCGACAAAATCGGGATCGGGGGTTCGAATCCCCCCCTCTCCGCCATAGCTAAAATAGGTCCAGCCCGGAGACATGGGTTACACAATGTACCTAAGACATGGGTAACACTTTGGGGCCGAAGGGATTTTCCAGCGGTTCGAGCACTCGAGTCTCCAAATCGAAGTACCCCAAATCATAATCC